>ENA-OWNT01003994-OWNT01003994.1-seawater-metagenome-genome-assembly--contig:-NODE-3994-length-13345-cov-4.067003_pt1 | contig 13345 bp, 13 predicted proteins | sample MGYA00238136_ERZ651165 | MGnify/ENA primary metagenome ERZ651165 (study PRJEB26861, sample SAMN08777766) | seawater metagenome | isolation source: coastal seawater | place: USA: Florida | collected... | reverse complement strand
GCTGTCAGCCTTTCGTTGTATGGGGCATTCCTTGCTGGCAAAGCACTGGCTGCAAAAATGGGACTTCATCACAAGTGCGCTCATGTATTCGGAGGGTCTTTCGGCGCCCCACACGCAGAAGTGCACACGGCTTTGTTACCGCACACTATCCATTTCAACGCAGCCTGTGCTCCCGAAGCGATGGCTGCCATTGGGCGTGCCATGGGGCTGACGTCGCCGGAGGAATTGGCGGATCCATCTGGGGCTTTGTTCGACTTCATTCGGTCGTGTGGCGCGAAAACCCAAATTCGGCAGTTCGGTGTAAGCGCTCAGGACGCTTCCAAAGCAGCTGACATTTTGATGGAAAGCTGGGACAAAAACTACTACGACAACTTGCGCGAAGTAACGCTCGAAAATGTAGCCCTGTTGCTCTCCAACGCCATCCACGGCCGCCGTCCCGGCCCGGAGTTTCGACAAGAGAGTGCCGACGCATGGCTTGCGGGTTCATCACAAGGCGACCAGCTTGGACTTGAGGGAGCCGATGTTACCCATCTACACACTGGTCTCCTACCCGTTGTCACTGCTGGGTGCTCTGTCGAAGACGCGGCCGTCGTCATTGTTGGCGTTCATGGCAGATTTGCCAGTGCAGAACGTATTATTGAAATGGCTCAAGAAAATCTTTTGGTTGGTTTAACCAAGTCGCAAAAGAGGCGCGTCGCTTTCGTGGCCCCTCAGGCTGCCAGCAGCTCGTGGTACCCGAAGTCAGCTTTCTCCAACCTGGACGACAACCAACCAAGCTTGGGCTTTGCCTTACGGCGGGTGGTGACGGTGTTCCAGGAACTCAAGAAGCGCGGAGTACCGGCCAACAAGATTGTGGTGTTCGGGTTTTCGCAAGGTGCCTGTTTGGCACTGGAAGCTGTTCTGCAAGACAGTGGCACTTCTGCCGGTCCCCCATGTGCATTGGTTGTGGCTTTCGCAGGTGCTCTCATTGGTCCCGGTGATGTTCCTGAAACGGACTATGCATCGATGCATTCTGGAAGTGCGCCACCATTGCGCAATATTCGCTTTGAGATCGGTGTCGCCGACCATGATCCACATGTTCCGATCGTCAGAACGAGAGCGTCGGCAGCTGTTCTGCGCAAGTTTGGCGCCCGCATTGTTGGTGAGCACTACTTCGAAGGGTCCGGAATGGCAAACCACAGAATTACCCCTGATCAAAAGGCAGCTGCAGTCGCGGCGTTTCAGGAAGTCTTGCAAAGTTCACTAGCCGGCGACTTAGCAGCAATCTCTTCGGGGGTTCCGGTGTCGCACCAACACTCTCTAGCATCTGCTGCACCTCGTGCGCTGGCTGACGGCGCCCCAGCGTACCTCGCCGGGTTTTGGACACCTTTGCAGTCTGCAGCTCTCCCTGGTGCATTACCGACAGGGTTTAACCAGCCTGCTCGTTCACCGTACGGTCTCTACAATGAGCAAATCAATGGAACGTCTTTCGTTGCACCGCGCGCAATCAACTTCCGGTCGTGGTTTTATCGTCTGCGGCCCTCCGTTGCTTCCATGACGCCGTTCAAGCCCATTGCTGCCGACGAAGCGCCATTGTTTGTTGGTGACTTTTCGCCGGCAGCTGGTCTCTGCGCTCCAACGCCGGAACCTCTGCGTTTCAAAGGCATCCCGGTGCCGCTGCGACGGGCTCCATCAGGCGATGCGTCCCAGGGTCAGGAACCAGTTTCTGCAAAGAAACTCACGTTCGTGTCTGGCCTTGCCACTTTAGGCGGATGTGGCTCACCCATCACACGCAGCGGCTGGGCAGTGCATTGGTACCGCATAAATGCAGACATGACGGACGAAAGTTTCTATAACTCAGATGGTGACATGCTCGTGGTGCCGGAGAAGGGCACATTGACCATTCAAACTGAGTTCGGCTTCCTTGAAGTGTCGCCAGGCGAATTCTTCGTCCTTCCACAAGGCCTGAAGATGACTGTGACCCTCAAAGCAGGCACTTCGTTCGCTCGTGGTTGGGTGTCTGAAATCTTTCAGGGCCACTTTTCTCTTCCGAATCGCGGTCCTCTGGGTTCCAACGGTATGTTAGCGATGCTTGTTGTCACGTATGACATTTCCGCTCATCGCTGATTTTAGGATTGGCTATTTCATTTTTAGGCTTTGCTGACGCGCGCGACTTTCTGGCCCCAGTCGCTGCATTTGAAGCGCGTGATACCAAACACCGCGTCCTCAGCAAGTATGGTGGTGGACTGTTTGAGTCAACAATGGATCACTCGCCCTATGACGTTGTCGCATGGTGAGTGTTGTTTGCGCTTGCAAACGGTCGAGCAACGAGTCTAGCTTCATTGTTGTGTTGGGCGAAACAGGCATGGCAACTATTACCCTGTGAAGTTCTCCATTGACAATTTCAATCCCGCTACATCTGCTCTCAGAGATCACCCCGACCCTTCAACGCACACCGTACTAAACGTTCCATTGGACGATGCAAATTCTTTGCTGGACTTCGTTGTCTTCAAAGGAAGATATGACGTCGGAGAGGAGTCATTCCGGCCGCCGTACTACCACCGCAATCGTGCCACAGAATTCAATGCCATTGTCAAAATTGACGAACCCTGTAAGTGGTATTCTTGTACCTGAGCCTCATGTCCCTCCTTTAAAACGGCGTTTGTGCATGGTAGACTCTGGATTCGATGCAGGTGTGGCATTTATAACGCCGATGATGACACCTCACGGCATTAGTGCGGCCTCTTCCAATGGATTCAACGAAGCAGTCGCTCGGGGCGATGCTGGAGTTAACGTGCCGAAACGACTTTCGGACGATAGCATTTGGATCATGTTTGAATCATGTGCTCAAATCAGCATCACGAAGTGGGCTCAGAATGACGCGACTTTCCGTGATGTGCAGTATCGAAAGTTCTGGAGCGGCCTCCAACGATTGGATGCCGGTGGCAAGCTGCCGCACGGGACCATCCTTGGCGGTCCTCCGGGATTCCATTGAAGATCGCTATTGACCTCGAACCAGTTTAGCACGGTCAGCACTTCAGAAAAGACCTTGCAAACATTTTTTTTTTTTTTTTTTTTCTTTGCGCTCCAAAAGCGCAAAATCAAATCCTTCATAAAAACTAACATCATTTACAATTCCATCTTTTGATTCGTGTGAGCGCGCGTCACAGTGGGACGTTAACGGCCGAGCACCCTGCTGCTCTTTTTACTTTTGCTGCTTCTCAGGGTTGGCCATTCCAGTTGCTTCTTTTTCTTTAGTATCAACGTTACTTGTGCGTTAGAGCGCTTGACGTTGACATTCTTAATGCTCGAGAACAACTGTGCGATTTCCAGGGAGCGTTCGACACCCTTGGAGTCTGTGATGTACACAGAAAGCGCATTGTCTGTGTTTTCAACGCGCACTGCGTCGTCTGGCAATTGTTTCGCCTTATCGACATTGAAGGTGATGCGAACCTACCACAACAGCAACGCAGCACAATTGGCTTGCAACACTTTTGTCACGAAAATTTTCAAATACAATTGTTTGACGCACCCGAGAACCTTCGTCTTGCCACTGGTAGTCTAAAACCAATTTGGATGGGCTGCGGACGATGTCGCCGCTCCGGGCATTGACGTCGCTACCCTTGAGCTCAATCGCTGATTCTGTGGGCTCTGCTTTTTCTGGTATTCTTCTGTTGGCTTCGTCAGCAGTGACAGCATCCAACGCGGCAAACAGCGAATCCACTTCACTCTGGGACATTTGAGTTGCGTACGATTCTGAATTGCCCACTCCATACGTCAGCAAGTAGTCTTTGTTTGGAACCTCGCTCGATTTCGCTCCGGGCGCTCCCCGCAGAATACCCGACGAGTCTTGTCGAGTGTCCGCGAGACCGGAAACGAACGATATGCTAGTGTTGGCGATGGAGTGACCTTCAAACACATTCGCCTGGGATGGCAACGGGATCCGAGCCGACACAGCAACGATTGGAAATGGTGCCCGTGGCGCGATTTTTACGAAAAAGTTGTCGTAGTAACGACCGCCAAACATTTTTTGCTCGCCACTGATGGTAACTCCCCCACCAGCAACCTTTCTCCTGCAAATAAAACCAAAAATACAGTTAGTCCCCTGTCCTCTTCAAAAAAGTAATCAATCACAACACAAATCGTACGTTGCGTGAACAACAGCAAGATAGTATGCAGGGCGCGTCAGGTCTCGGCCCTCAAATACTTCTATTGGGGCGGCTCCGCCATAAATACTGACACTATCCTCAATGTCGACATGACTTGACTCAACGTTTCGATTTCGTGGAACTCGGGCATACAGCCGCAGCAGGGGTTCGAAAACGCTCACGGACGACGATGCATGTGCAAGCTTGCATTGACCAGTGGCAGTATTGATCTGAAGAACATCATGCTGTGGGTACACATGCCATGTGGCGAACATCGTGTTGCCCTGGATAAACGGTAGCCAGTTTTTCTCTACGGTGTCCATTTGGTACGAAATCCGCTCACGTGCGGACGGAACCACCGCAAGCGGAACCGGTCGCTGAAACATAAACCGCTTCTCCTTGAATTCGCCCCCGGAGCCGTCCGAGACGGCCACGGATCGAACCTGTACTCGACTTAAGAACGGTTGTATGATCTGTGTCCCACACGTTGTGTTCCCCTCTTGCTCGACAGGGAGTTGCGGATGATCCCAAAAAATAGCGTAGACTTCACGACGGAAACGAAAGACGCGAACGTCCTCCGGACCACTCGACTCCCCGAACGAACCTTTAGTGTTGTACTCGCAGCCCTTCGTCAGTCCATCGTGCACATCAACAAAGTCGAGATCAATCGTGCCACCACGCGCCCCAGCGCCGCCGAGTTGCGCGGCAGACACTGCGCCGACCCAAAGCTCGGAGCGCCATACCTTTCGCCGCCGGCCATCTGAGGACCACCGTCCCATGTGGCGTCGAGCAGCCAACAGGTATGCAGAGTCACCGAGCCAGGCAACGCTGGGGTTAATGAATACGGGTTCCTCAAAGGCGTCACCGACGTTCGGTTTGTGCTCGCTCCAGTGCGCAAACACCAGAGGTAGGCGCCGGTGAATAGTGGTTGCTGCTGACGGGACATGTGACAGACGAGGAAGTGCGTAGACAACAATCTCCCGTTGGACAGTCGGGTGAAGATTCTTCTGGAGGTATCGCCGCGCCGCGATAGTTTGAGCGATCCAATTCTCTGGATTGTCCATTAGATCGACGACTGCTTGAGCGAAACCGTCGGCTGTTGATTGCACTCCTATCTTGCCTCTCGCCGTCTCAGCAGTTAGCCCGAAGCCATTTAACCCGAGTGGAGTCGTCACTACGGGGATGCCTTTGACCACAGCGTTGAAGATTTTCGTAGCTATGCCCGTCCCGTTCAACAGTGGAGACACGAATACAGAGCGGGAATTGTAGAACCTGCTCAGTTGAGTATCAGTGACATATCCCGCGTACGTGACATGGTCTGACTCCGGAATGCCTTTTGTGTCCCAATTTTTACCAACGACGATCAGGTGCGCAGCTTCGTTTCCAGCGAGTTGTGCAATGCGTGGCAATACTTCTCGTATGAACCAAGACATCGAGTTCACCTACAATTGCGGATCACAGAATACGTCAGTACACTTCGCACAAAGCGGTTGAGACCTTGAAGCACGAACGTACGGCGATCATATGCGGTTCCCCGATGAACAGACACCCTTCCCGCCCTTGTACGGCTTCCACTGTCTGTGTGGTCCCAAAACTGCGAATGCTCGGAGTGAATGGAACCCATGAGATCTTCAACGGCTGGACCACCGGGTACGAAGCTGGACCCAGCGAAATTGGATCTGCTGGCTCAGCAGATAACACTTGAGCCGACGGAACCATCTTGTGAATTTGCTCGCTGTCTTCGTGACTGATGGTGAACACAATGTCAGCCCACTGGCCGTAGACGCGCTTTTCCATGCGCTTCAAAGTTGCAGAGGCCTGAAGAACGAGTGACTGGTTGTAATCTTCAAGGATGTATCGACACCGAATATGGTGAATGTCATCGGTGACGACTGTCAGTGAAACACTTGGCCTGTTTGGGAAGACGAGGAGAAGATCCGCAATGCAGCAAGTCAGCTGTCAACTAGAGTCAATGCATCGTCGCAGCAGTCTCCGTACCCAAAATCCTGACGAAGCCAATGCGCAAACATTTCCACGTGTTCTGTTCCCAGCCCCAATTTTGTGACGGATCCCTTAAACCAGTTGTACGTGTTCATCTGTTGCACAGTTACACATAAAAGCGTTAGTGGAATTAGCGCGCGCGCAACGATCAACCAGACACACGACCTTGGCGAAGTAATGCATTGCCATAGTCGGGGTCGTCAGGAACAAAATTGCTGTTGTGACTTCGATGTGGTGTTGTTGAATGTATTCTCGCCAGGCGATGTACTGGGTTCTGGCGTCTGCCCCAGCGTACGTCGCAGGGCCTTTCGTGCAGTGCGGGAGGGTTGAGCTTCGTTGAGGTTTCCAGTCGAAGTATATCAGCCCGGTGTGATCGGCGCTGGCCTGCACACTCCGAATTAAAGAATCTTGCCGCTGCAACATGCCGCCCAAAGCTTTCCCCGACCCGGTGATGGTGTTCAACTTTGGAGCAAAGATAACTGCACCTTGCCGTAGTGGACGGGCCCGTAAGGCATAAAAGTCCGATAGTCGGTCGAAATCACTGCGCTCCGGTTTCTCAGCGGCCGGTGGTGGTGCGAACAGAAAAGATTTAAGCTCTGCCACACTCATGTCATCCACATTAAACCGGTTAAGCTGCCTGTTCCAATGGCCTGGCTCTTCAATCAAACGCAGTGCAGAACGCAGCGAGTAGCCAAACGTGTTGACCACTTCTTCATGCTGATCTGCCAGCGCTGACAGAGTGGCTTGGTTCTCCTGTGCCAAATTGGCGCGTGGTTGTTGACCATATAAATGCGGCGACTTGGTATAGCGCTCGGAGAGTGTCGTGCAGCGCATCCGGCAACTATCGTAGGATTTCCCTTTCAACCAGCAACCCACATATTGCACACTGTGCCGCAGAATGTTTTCTTGCATCACGCGCAGGTTGAACTCTTTGTCCTCGAAAAATCGGCGCGCATTTGGACCCACACCACCCGGCAGTAGCGGCTGTACGACTTCACGAGCATACACTGCAGTGAAGTTCTCGATCATTACAAATGCACTCCGCCCGCGAGTGTCGTCCACAATGAACTGCTGTGCGACTTTCATGACCTCCATCCAAAGAAGAAATCGGTGCTGCAGCTCATGCAGACGTTTTAGTGAGCCTCCAAGCCACTTTTCGATGGCAAGCGCCCACGCAAGGGGGTGTCGCAGTGTGAACAAAAAGTAGGCATGCTCGTTCAGCTGGTCTTCGAACATGTGGCGGAGAAGAGGCGCCATGATGATGTTTTCGGGGGTCTTCTCCACCAAAACTTCCTTCGACACATTCCAGTACGGAGACCATTCGTTGAAGAGGCGCTGGCCGGCATTTTGGTCACTAACGTCAGCGTCTGAGAGTACTTGCTGTCTTACAATGTCAGCTATAGAGCCACCGCCTGGGTCTTCTACGGAGCTTCTCCCCACAATGTCTAAGATATACTTGTACGGGTAGACATCCTGCACAAACTTGCCTTCCACATCCCCTTCTGAAACAACGTCGTAAAAATATTCCATCGTCATGTTTTGCATCTCCCATGGTCGATTGCGGGCCATCTGTGCTTGCGTCAGCGTGAGTTTTGACGTATAGTCCAATGAACCAAGCAGATTGGACACGGAAGTCGTTCCACTGCGCTGGAGGCCGCCGACGAACATGAACCGCCGCTCTGGATCTGTGACTTCTGCAGCAAAGTTGATGCTGTGCCAAGCTCGTCGCATCACTTCTAAGCCATCGCCTTCAGAACTTATCGTCAGAAACACCCTTCCCAGTATTGAGAACGACGCGACGACAACGAACAGAAGCGCGCCGAATAGGACGCTTCGCAGCGAGCAGCTTCGCTTTGCCCGCGCCGACGGCGAGTTCAGCAGTTTGCGCCGGCGGCTAGGCGGCATATTGACGCAAGCACTAACGCATCCTGACCGGTCTTTGGGATGGAGACAGGGACAGTTCAAAGGATTTCAAAAGTGGCAAGCTTCATCGCCGCCGTGACGGATGGTCGCCGTTCTCGATTGACATCCGGCCCCCTCAAACGAAAATATATTGAAAAGTACTCGGACACGTGAACTGACACGGAAAAGATTGCCAGCGATGTCATCTGGCAAACTCAGGGACAGGCACGGATCTCGACATAGAAATCAGCCGCGAGGATAGACCAAGGGGCATATCAAGATATCATAACAAGGCGTCAGCAACAGGGACAGATCATGAGACGCCTCGCCAGCGAAGCAAACAAGTGAACCCGGGAGCTCGAGAAGTTTGTCTTGATCGCCAATGTCGAAGGTGTACGGAAGCATTTGGGACAACATTGACGTCAACATTGACAATCCACCACCAACAGAGAGGCAAACACCAGCAAGGAAGAACAGAACCACCGTCGCCACCAACACAAACGACGATGCCAATGACGACAACAACAACGACGACGACGACGACAACCCAGGCGCCTTGGGCGAAAATCACTAGTGGCGGAGTGTGCAGCGACGTGTACTACTGCCCCATCACCACAAAAAACGACTGCCAGTCTGCAGCCAAGTATTTCAACAACCCAGACACAACGACGACACAGATCGATAAAAATCTACAGTGCACGGGCTGCTTCGCAACAGGGGCCAAGGATCTGAAATGGAACGTCGCATCTGGCGAAAATCCCTGTGCGGACACACAAACTTTGTATTGCGCTTATTGCGGAGCTGGCTACTGGCCCGCGCCTGCCCAAGACACGACGACGACGACGACAACGACGGTGACCACTACCACCACGACCACGGAATCGGCGACAACAACAACTACCACGAAGAAGTTGACCACGATGAGTGGTGATGGATCAGACTACAGTGCCTATTACCACCGCGCATTACCTGACTTCATCGCTGTCAAGACCGGCGGGCAGTGTTCCGACTACGACTACTGCCCGGTGGCCACCGCCGACAACTGTGAACTGGGGGCTGCATATCTCGGACTCCCAGACACCAACGCCGAGGTGATCGAGAAGCCTATCCAGACACATGGCTGCTTCGCGACTCCAAACAAGTTTCTAAAATTCAACGATGGAGTCGGACTTTGGGAAGTAGATGCACTTGACACACAAACACTCATCTGCCAGCTGTGTGTGGTGCCCTCCCCAGCTTGGAACGGGACAACCACGTCGACCACGTCGACCACGTCAACGACCACGTCAACAACAACCACGCGAGCTCCATACATGGCTTTCACTGGTGGTGGCTTTTGCGAAAGCTATTACTACTGCCCTATTCCGGACGTCTCCGGGTGCGAAGCAGCTGCCATCGACCTCGGAATTACCGATACAAGCGCTGATCTTGTGAGCAAGAGCACACAATATTCTGGCTGCTATCTGACGGCGTCTGGCAACCTCAAGGCAAACACTGCCCTTGACACGGGCGTTGAGGCGGCTGAGAGCATGTATGTGCTGTGCGAACTGTGTGAGGGGTACTTTCCTGCGCCGTCGACTACGACAACCACGACGACATCAACCACGTCGACCACCACAGCGGCTGCGTCGACGACAGATGGTGTCACCACCGCCACCACCACCACCACCGCGAGTGTAACGACCAGCAGCACCAGCACGACGACGTCGACTGCATTGGCGCCGTTCATGTCGTCCACAGGGTCAGAATCACTGTGCTCTGATTTCGCAGGGTACTGTGTGATTGAGGACGTCGCTACCTGCGAAGAAGCTGCTGTCTTCGTCGGCCATTCTGACACCAGTGCCGACACAATCAACAAGGCGGCCCAAACCCCCGGGTGTTTCGCCACTGTGGCGGGACTAGTCAAATTCAATGAGGATTTGAGCTCGACGCTGGCTACTCTCTCAGACATGACGCTGTTTTGCGTGCGTTGCGCTACTACGGCAGCGCCGACAACGACGACGGCGGCTGCCACCACTACAACCACGACAGCGCAGGCTACGACGTCAGCAGTGACGACGTCAACAACCACACGGACAACCACGACTCTCAACCCGCTGTACATCGATATCACCAACACCGGAGGGTACTGTGCGGATGTTGGCTACTGTGACATTGACACGGCCAACGAGTGCGAAACTGCAGCCGCCATCCTGGGCTTCTCGGATACCGGTGCCGATACCATTTCCAAAAGCACACAGATGGCTGGTTGCTTCTTGACACAAGCAATGCTGTTGAAGTGGAATGACGCCCTAGATTCCACCACTGAAGGATCGACTGTTATGACACTGATTTGCAAGCGCTGCGCAACGACGACTGAAGCGACTACGACTACCACAGCAGCAGTAGCAACAACAACAACGACAACAACAACAACGACCACTACTGCTGTTGCGACGACAGTGACGACAGCTACGACGACGACGACCACTGCCCTAGCTCCTTATATGTCCTCCACAGGATCAGTGGTGCTCTGCTCCGACTTCGATGGATATTGCCTCATTGAAGACTTGGCGTCATGCGAAGCCGCTGCCGTGTTTGTTGGACACTCTGACACTGGCGCTGACGAAATTGATAAAGCTGCGCAGACTCCTGGCTGCTTCGCCACCGCCCTCATTGTACTCAAGTTTAACGTGGCACTGACATCAACAGTTGCAACAACAACCTCAATGACCTTGTTTTGCCAGCGGTGTGCAACCACTGCGCCCCCAACGACTACTACCACAGACGTTGCGGCATCGACGACGACGGCGGCAGCCACAACAACTACTGCTGTGACGACCACCGACGCCGGGACAACTGCTGAGCCGTATGTCATCCAGACAGATGGAGGAGTGTGCACTGACTACTCAGGATATTGTGTCATCGAGGATGTTGATGAATGCGAGTTCGCGGCCGCGTACACTGGGGCCAGTGACTCAACTGCGGATACTATCTCAAAGTCGGTGCAAGCGTACGGCTGCTTCTTCACGGTGGCGGGAGTTTTGAAGTTTAACGAATTGTCATCGTCCACGGCTTCAGCGCCAGATGGAGTCACCCTGGCGTGTGTGGCATGTGGAGGTGGAACGACCACGACTGGTCGTGGCGGTGGCGGATCTCGTGATACCACCACGACGTCAGGGAGAGGGGGCACCACAACAGCGGGACGAGATACGACCACACGTGGGCGATCTACCACCGGTGGACGTACTACGACCGGACGTGGAGACACCACAACCCAAGGGCGTGCTACAACGACGCGGGGCCGAGATACGACCACAACTGGCCGAGCGTCCACGACAAGGCCTGGTACAACGACGGTTGGACGTGCTACGACGACGACCACGGATCCCCGCAACAGTGTTACGACAACAACAACGACGACGACGACGCGCGCCGGTCGTCAAACGACGACGACGACGACAACGACGACGACGACAACGACTGGCGACATCGTAGGCTACGCCGCTTTCTCCGGGTCGCAAGCGCCAACTTGCGAAGATGCGTCGGGATCATATTGCTACATCGACTCCCTCGCAGATTGCCAAGCTGCTGCAATCGAAACAGGCCAGTCAGACACTAGCGCCGGGCAAATTGACACAAATAACAAGGTGCGCGGTTGCTCGCTTTCCGGAACTGGTATTCTCAAGTGGAATCAAAAGACGACATCCAGCGCAACTGCCACGAATTCAATGACCAACCTGTGTGTCCCGTGCAGTCGGCGTCGGCGTCGGCGTCAATTGCTGGCTGAGAACCGTCAGCTCTCTCTTGACAATTTACAGTGCATCCCGATCGAATGTGACGTGGATGACTTCGACCTCGCCAGCGGGTACGTGCCAGACTGGAATGCGTCTGAACTCGTTCCTTTCGGCTCCTCGGTACCCATTGTGTGCGATTACGGTTACGCCATTAACCCCGACGCCGAACTTCCCAGCGGCCAAACTTATGCCGCGAGTGTCAAGTGCGCCACCGTCAACACGTTCTCGGAGTACTCTCTTCCTGATCGCGAGGAGCCAGCGTGCATTGGAGTCGGCTGTGATTTGTCAACAATTGATGTCGGCGAAACTCTGCAGCTCTTAGGCGGCTTCGTTTCAGTCGGGGAGAAGGCAGTTTTGACTTGCGCGGACGGCTATCAAAGTGCTAGCTTCTACTCAAAGGCTCTGACTTGTCCAGACCAGGTGCAGGTATTCGACTACAGCACTGTTGAATGTGATCCAATTCATTGCACGATCGACTCTTTGGACCTCGACGACGGGTACACTGTCGTGGCCGACAGCGCTTCGAACGGACGACATCCGAATGCGACGTTACAATTCGTGGAGTACTTGGACACTGTGACAATCGGATGCGCAGACGGGTACAGACAAGAAAGTGGCTCGGAAGAAAATGTCACGTGTCGCACTTCTCTGTCATTCCCTTCGTTCCAAGTTTCGAGTCTCAAGTGCACCCTGTCCAACTGCCCCGACGATCCGGAAAACGACGCTGATGGCGATATGGTTTGTGGCGATGTCGACTCTTGCCCGAGCGACGCACTCAATGATTTCGACTCAGATTCGGTCTGCGGGGACGTGGATTCATGCCCATTCGACGCAGGCAACGACATTGATTCCGATGCATTGTGCGCGAATAGCGTCTGCACCGACGACAGGGACTTCGACATTGGGTGGGGTTCATGTCGGGACTACGCATCTGGAGGACCAAATGAGGATTACTGTTTCGTTGACAACGCGTGTGATGCATGCTCGTGTTCTTGCAAGCACGCTTGCTCCGACCTGTGTCCGTACGACGCGGAGAACGATGTCGACGAAGATGGCATGTGCGGTGATGTCGATTCGTGCCCTTTTGATGCCCAAAATGACTTGGACGGGGACTCCACCTGCGCAGATGTCGACAGTTGCCCGTTCTCCGCAATTGGTGACGTAGATAGTGATGGCCTGTGTGCCGACGTTGATTCGTGTCCGTTTGACGTCTCCAACGACTTGGACTCAGACACAATTTGTGGCGACATTGACTCGTGTAATATGGATCCTGAAAACGACCTTGACGCAGACGCTCTCTGCACCAATGTTGATTCGTGCCCTAATGATGCAGAAAATGATGCCGACAGTGACTTTCTGTGTGCAAATGACGATGTTTGTCCGCATGACATTGAAAATGATCCTGACAGTGATTCCATTTGTGGAAACGCCGACTCATGCCCAGCAGATGCCGAGAACGACTCTGATGGCGACGGAATTTGCGGTGACGTGGACAGTTGCCCATACGACTCTCGCAACGATTACGATGGCGATGGTGTT
>ENA-OWNT01003993-OWNT01003993.1-seawater-metagenome-genome-assembly--contig:-NODE-3993-length-13346-cov-8.639159_pt1 | contig 13346 bp, 11 predicted proteins | sample MGYA00238136_ERZ651165 | MGnify/ENA primary metagenome ERZ651165 (study PRJEB26861, sample SAMN08777766) | seawater metagenome | isolation source: coastal seawater | place: USA: Florida | collected... | reverse complement strand
CATTATTATTTTTTATAATTAAACTCTTATGCTATGTACTTGCAAGGCAAAACACAAGCTTTGTTCAATTATTATCTGAGTTTACATCTATTACCTTAGTTGATGCCAGTAAATAACAAAATCATTTGAGTTTAATTGACTAATTTCTATCTGTAAGACGACTTTGCTACAATAAGACCTGTTTTTTTACGAAAATTAATGCCGTGAATAGTTCTTTTGAATCACCAGTACAAACAATTCATCACCCCTTATTAGCTGCACGTAAAATTCAGCTAAGCATCAAGCGAGATGATCTTATTCATCCGCAAATTAGTGGCAACAAATGGCGTAAGCTAAAGTTTAACTTAGATGTTATGCAGCAACAGGGTAAATCTGAACTACTCACTTTTGGTGGCGCGTTTTCAAATCATATTCATGCCACGGCAACTGCAGGTAAACTATTTGGCTTTAAAACCCACGGTATTATTCGCGGCCCTGAGCTAGACGAAGCAAATCCAACACTCAACTACGCAAAGCAATGCGGTATGAGCTTACACCCAGTAAATCGAATTACTTACCGCTTAAGGCACGACCAAACGTATTTAGCACAGTTACAAGCGCAGTTTCCGAATGCCTACATATTGCCAGAAGGCGGCACTAACACAGCCGCACTTTTAGGCTGTAAAGAATTAGCGCAAAGCCTACCAAGCTCTGATGTGATTGCTTGCCCAACCGGTAGTGGCGGTACACTAGCAGGTTTAATAGAGGGTGCACCACAACACACAAAACTGTTAGGTGTTGCAGTACTGAAGCGAGCGCACTACTTAATTGATGAGATAAAGCAACTAAGTAATAAAGCAAATCAGCAACAAAACTGGCAGCTGCTTTGCGACTTTCATGATGGTGGTTACGGAAAGTTTAGCGATGACTTGTGGCAATTTTGCCAAACCTTTAGTGAGCAACACGCAATCCCGCTTGAGCCAATCTACAGCGGCAAAATGCTCTATGCCGTTTGGCAATTAATAGAGCAAGGTTACTTTAGTGAAGGAACGCATATTATTGCAGTGCACACTGGTGGACTACAAGGGTTAGACGGCCTTAAGTACCGAGGGCTAATTGGCTAGCTGTAAGGTGTAATATCCGCCAGTTTTTGCAATGGCTCAGCAAAGTAAAAGCCTTGAGCCGCAATGATCCCTAGGTTTTTTAAGGTCGCAAGTTCGTTCTGTGTTTCTACGCCAACCGCATAAACAGGAAAGTTTAACTCAGTACCCTTAGATATTATTTGCTTTACAATTTTTTGCTGTTGGGTGTTGGTATCTATATTGTGTATCAGTTCAAATGCTAACTTAATACTGCATACATTTTTGATATCTCTATAAGTTGCTATATGTTCTGCACTACGCACGTTATCAATAACAATACCAGCAGACAGTTTCTCTAAACATTCAAACTGTTCATTGAGCTTTTTATGCTGTTTTAGATAATCATCTTCGCTTAATTCAAATTGCAATTTGTCTGCGCTATTAAACCCTTCCATTTGCTGTTTAAACCACAGCCAAAACTCGTCATTAAACCAGTTCATTGCGTGTAAGTTTATACTCACCGTTAATGAGCCCGTTTCGTTCAGCAGCATTTTCTTCACTTGAGAAATCACAGTTTGGTCCAATAACAAGACATCTTTTTTACTGCTCATGTGAGGAATAAAATGCCGAGCCGCTAGCAAACCTAAACTCTTGTGGCGAATACGGATCAACGCCTCATGCTGTAAAATATCGCCTGTTTGTAAGTCGAACAAAGGCTGAAAAAACAACATAAAATGCTTTTTCTTAATGTACTCAAATAGGTGTTCTTTACTATCAGCGAGCATGCTTGACTGCGTATGACCAAAGGGTAAGCGATGAATGTGCTGCCAAGCACTTTGTTTCGCCAGCGCTAATGCTGATTTAGTAAGCTGATAAACCACGGCCTGATCAGCCCCTGTGCGGTAATTACACACACCAATTTTTATATCAGCGCGAGACAAGTCACTACGATAATTTAAACAAGCTTGATATATAACCTGATGTAATCGCTTAGTGTACTTATCAACTTCGGTGGCAGGCACACTGTTTAAGGTCACAGCAATACCGCCCGATGGCAATAATTTCACAGAACGATTTACAAGTTCACCAAACCCTTTTGCTATGACTAACTTAAAGTAATTATCAACGTCGAGGTTAGCAGGGAAAGGATTTTTCCAAAAAAATAGCGCAAACAAATGGTTATAGTTTGTTGGCACACCATACAAAATATTTAAATCTTGATGACCTAAAGGTTTAGGTGATGCAACTTTCTTGGCTGTAACCTGAGTGTTTAATTGTTCAAATGGTTTGCTCAGCGGTTTTTCTGTTATTGCTAATTGCTTGAACATTTTTTTCCACCAGCGGAAACCCCAATACCCAGTGCCAAGTAATATTAAATTTAGGAAAATAAATAAGTGACTTTCGACCAACCAAGAAGGCCAATGAAATAAACGCAAATTAACCGTTTTATAGCTAAACACTTCTTGCTCTAAGTCGATAAAGTTTGCAAAGTTATGCGGTACATCACTGGCACTCATTGCAAAACCTTGGCTTTTAACTAAGGTAGCAATAATATCTTGCGAGGCAATTGGGTCGAGGTTTAACTCATACACTTGTTTGGCAAGCTCAGTACCGGTGCGATGAACTTTGTCGTGCAACACATCACTTAAGAAAATATTAAAAACAACTAACAGCAAAAAAGCGGCCGCCACATAGATGGCCACCGGTTGCTTTATTTGTGAAGCTAAGTCTCGTTTCATTTCACAGGTTAGTTGCTTAAACATATACAAAGTGTTGTTCAAGAACCCTATAAATACAAGGCTGCGGGGCGATTTAAAGCAATATCAGAAATATCCTAGAACCAGCGCTGTCAAAAGTTTTTTAATTTTAAACACCTAGCAAAAACAGTTAATGAGAATTATTTTGTAACCGGCAAACTGCTACTTAAAGAGTAGTAAGAAAGTTTGCAGTGCTAACACTTCTCCAAATCAACATAGTCGTTAATTAACTTTAAACACATTTAAGGCATCAGATGTTTTTTGCTGTGCATTTTCTAAATCTGTAATTAACTTCTCAAGTACCGCTAATTCGTTTTGAACATCACGCATGTTGGAGGTGATATTTTCGCTTGCTTTGCTCGCTTCTTCAGCAAGCTGACTTTGCGATTCAATCGCATCGGATACCGTATTTGTTTGACTGCTCACATCAGCAATATTCGCTGTTAACGTATCTATATTCGATAACGCTTTTTCACTATTATCACTGACCATTTGCGTTGAGTCAGAGGTATTTTCCATATACACCTGCAACTGCTGCACCTGCTGTTTTATATCATCTAGTACTGAAGATATTTCAGATGTAGAGTCTTGGCTACGTGTGGCTAAACCACGAACCTCATCGGCTACAACAGCAAAGCCTCGGCCTTGCTCCCCTGCCCGAGCAGCTTCTATTGCCGCATTCAATGCAAGTAAATTCGTTTGCTCTGCAATGCTCGAAATCGTATCGAGTACAGATTGAATACTGTTTGTTTTAGCACTTAGGGCATCTGATTGTTCATGGGCTTGCTGGATTAACTCTGACAGCGAGCTAATACTTGCTTTATTCCTACCAATAATTTGTTTAGTACTTGCAGATAGATCATTCGCCTTTATGGTGTTTTTAGAGCTCTCTTCTGCAGATACTGCTATTTGCTCTATCTGGCTATATAGCCTAGTGAAGTTGTCATGCAATGTTGCGGTCGTTGAATTAATATTTTCAACACGCTCAGATAGCTCTTTAGCAAATGTGGTTAATGACCGAACACTGGATTCGCTGGTGTTATTTGCTTGCTGAACTTGCCTAATTAAATCGGTAAGCGCATCGACGAGCTCATCAACGCTTCTGGAGATTGCACCAATTTCATCACTCGAATTATCGTTAATTCTCACCGCTAAATCATGGCTGGTAGCGATAGTGCTAATCACATCTCTAACCCTAGTTACTTTTCTCGCCAGCGACTTAATAACGAATAACCCAAAAGCAAAGAACAAACCTATAAGAATAATGGCAAAGCCACTCGTGACATAAACCTTAGTATTTGCACTACTACGACTTTGCTCAATCAGCGACTCTAAAGCTTGCTGCTTATTTAGAATATGCTTACGGACCTTACCTATTAACTCAGTGGACTGAGCAAACCAATCTGCTGGTGTTGGATAGCTTAAAGATAACTCACCACTTTCTTGATTAAGCTTTTCAACAATGCTTTTTACATCTTGATAAGTTTGCGAGTTGGTCAATTCTGCTAGCCATTTTTTATCAGCTTCATCTGTAAGTGTTAAAGAAAGCAAAAACAAGGTCTCTTCAATATTGTGAAAGTAGCTACTGACTAAGACTTGATTACTCTCAGAAATCGATTTTGAAGATAAGACACCATTCACTTTACCTCGCACTTGCCCAAGCCTTTCCTTCAATAAAGACATTTCGACTATTGCAAGGCCAGAAGCGATTGCCTCACTTTGCTTGACCTGTGAGACTCGCCTGTTGGCAACATCGAGCATAAACTTGTTTGAATCAGAATAGACCACAAACGCTTGTTTACCTTGCTTCTTGTCGACACTTTCTCTCAGCTCAGTGATTTTCTTATGTTTTGCTAACACCGCATTGAATAGTGTTGATGAAACCTTCTGCTGTTGAGTGTAACGGGCAAATTTATCAAATGCTTTGTCGACCACTACACGCTGCTGTGCAACACGGTCTTTATTTTGACTATAGCCAGAGCCAATTAGGCCCGCCGTTAAGCCTCGTTCAACAGCCGTTTCGTGAGCTATCTCATCAATCATTAAAGCTTCACGTATATATACGGCATCTTTCTCAACTGTGCTTTTTCTAACAAGCGACTCATTGATCACAGTATAAGACGCTGCAAACATCACAACCAAAGCAAAAGCGATAACCGCTGCAAGCGCCTGTTGAAAACTTATCTTCCTTAAAAGTTGCATAGTTAATAATAAAGTTGTGGAATTAAGGTTCTATAAACTTAGACCAGGTTTTGAATATAGCCAATTCCGCCTACCAACTTGCTTTTAGATTAAGCATTAACTTTCGCACATAAAAAAGCCCCGCTAATGCAGGGCTTCTTAAAAACTAATTACACAGTTTTGTCTTTGTCTAGAACGGGATATCGTCATCAAAGTCGATTGGTGGTTCCATTGGGTTTGATGCGCCGCCTTGTGGTGCATTTTGTGGTTTAGGAGCAAAACCGCCTTGTTGAGGTGCGCTGCTTTGCTGCTGACCATAACCGCCACCATATTGGTTATTACTTTGTTGTTGTGGTGCAGATTGCTGTTGTGGACGCTGTTGCTGCTGTGCTGGCGCAGACTGTTGCTGTGGAGCATAGCTGTTATTGCTTTGTGATTGCTGTGCACCACCGCCGTAACCGCCACCTTGTTGTTGACCACCTTGGTAACCGCCTTGTGATTGACCACCTTGATAGCCACCACCTTGCTGCTCACCACGACCGCCTAACATTTGCATTTGACCGCCCATGTCTACCACGATTTCTGTAGTGTATTTTTCTTGGCCTGATTGATCAGTCCATTTACGCGTTTGTAAACGACCTTCGATGTACACTTGTGAACCTTTACGAAGGTATTCACCAGCAACTTCTGCTAGTTTGCCAAATAACACGACACGGTGCCATTCAGTACGCTCTTGCATTTGCCCTGTGTTTTTATCTTTCCAGCTATCTGTCGTAGCAATGCTGATATTCGCTACGCCATTGCCATTAGGCATATAACGTACTTCTGGATCTTGGCCTAAATTACCAACCAAGATAACTTTGTTCACACCGCGTGCCATGGAACTTCTCCTATAAAACGTTAGATTAAACCAGCCACTTTGCGTGCTTGGTCTAGGTCAAATTCTTTATCATTAATCTTTAAATAGCTGCGATTTTCATCACAGACAACCGTTGCTTCAATTACGCCCGGTAAAGCAACAAGACGAGAAGCAAGCGCTTGTGCCTGCTGCTCTGAACTTAATTCAGTCATTAAGCTAATTATTTTACTTCTTGGTGGGACTTGCATATTCCAAGCAAGGATAAGCCATATTACCCCAACAAGTGCCGCCGCCGCAAACACTGCTTGCGCACTTAATGCTTGAGCAACGTAACCCCCTAATAAACCACCTAAAAAGGCACCAAAAAACTGCGTAGATGAAAATACCCCCATCGCAGAACCTTTCTGGTTTGCTGGGGCAATACGCGAAACAAGTGCAGGCATGGTTGCTTCTAAAAAATTAAAAGCAATAAAGTAAACCAACATACAAATACCGATGCCAATCACCGAATCAACCCATAACGACATCGCGAGCATACTTAAAACAAGCAGTGCGATTGAGCCAATAAAGGCTTGTTTTTCTTTTTCTTTACGAATAGCCACAATCATCATTGGTGCCATCAAGAAAAACGCTAAAAACAGCACAGGGATATATAAATACCAATGATGGTCTGCGACTAAGCCGTCTTTTATCAGTTGGCCTGGTAAGGCTACAAATACGGTAGTTAATGTAAGATGAAGCAGCATTACGCCAAAATCGAGGCGTGCTAATTGTGGGTGTTTAATCAGTTGCTTAATATCATCAAGCGTAGCAAGTGTGTCACCTTTTGGCGCCTTATTGACAGCATTAGGCACCAAAAACAACACAATTAAAATACCTAAAATGGCCAGTCCTGCGGTAAGCCAAAATACCCCAGCAACTCCCCACGATGCAGCAACAATAGGCCCTAGTAGCATAGCAACGGCAAAGCTCATACCAATACACATACCAATCACGGCCATAACTTTCGGACGTTGTTCATCACGGCTTAAATCAGAAGCAAGCGCCAATAAGGCACTGGCAATCGCCCCCATGCCTTGTAGTGCACGCCCAAGCGTAACCATTTGCACAGACTCAGCGGTTGCCGCAATAACAGAGCCAAGTGCAAACACACAAAGGCCACCAATAATCACTTTTTTACGACCAATTTTATCAGACAACCAACCCATAGGGATTTGCAGCACGGCTTGCGTTAAACCATAAGCACCAATAGCAAAGCCAATCCAAAGCGGCGAAAACCCTTCTAATTGCTGCCCATAGATAGCCAATACTGGCATCAGCATAAATAGGCCAAGCATACGGAATGCAAAGACGCTCGCCAACGAAACGGCAGCGCGTTTTTCTCGAGAGTTGAGTGAAGATGCTGTCATGAATTACTGATCTTGCTGTCTATTAAAATTTGAGCGTGGATTCTACCACAAGCGAAAACTAAATAATCACCTGTAAGTGATGATTTTTTCTTTGATCAAGGATTAATCTTATCGCGTATTATGAGATACTGAAAAAATAATTAGGTAATAAAACGAGATAGCATGGAAAACATTGAAGTCCGAGGCGCCCGTACGCACAATTTAAAAGACATCAGCCTAACCATTCCCCGTGATAAGCTGATAGTTATCACTGGCCTATCTGGTTCAGGGAAATCGTCTTTAGCGTTTGATACTTTGTATGCAGAAGGGCAACGTCGTTATGTTGAGTCACTGTCAGCGTATGCACGACAGTTCTTATCACTAATGGAAAAACCCGATGTTGATCACATCGAAGGCTTATCGCCGGCTATCTCTATCGAGCAGAAATCAACGTCGCATAACCCGCGTTCAACGGTCGGTACAATTACCGAGATTTACGATTACCTACGTTTATTATTTGCCCGTGTAGGTGAGCCTCGCTGCCCTACTCACGACTTGCCACTTGCAGCACAAACGATCAGCCAAATGGTCGATACGGTTTTAGCGCTTCCTGAAGGAAGTAAGCTAATGCTATTAGCGCCAGTGGTAAAAGATCGTAAAGGTGAGCACGTTAAGCTGCTTGAGCAACTCGCAAGTCAAGGCTTCATTCGCGCCCGTATCGATGGCGAAGTCTGTGACTTATCAGATCCACCGACCCTTGAGCTTCATAAAAAGCATACTATCGAGGTCGTGGTTGACCGTTTTAAAGTTAAAGATGGCCAACAACAGCGTTTAGCTGAATCATTCGAAACAGCCCTTGAGCTATCAGGTGGTATTGCCCATGTAGCGGCAATGGACGATTCACTCAGCGAAGATATGCTGTTTTCTGCTAATTTTGCATGCCCAACGTGTGGCTACGCTATGAGTGAACTTGAGCCGCGTTTATTCTCGTTTAATAACCCGGCAGGTGCGTGTCAAAGCTGTGATGGTTTAGGTGTGCGTCAGTATTTTGATCCAAACCGTGTTGTACAAAATCCAGAGCTAAGTTTATCGGGCGGTGCAATTAAAGGCTGGGACAAACGCAGCTTTTATTACTTCCAAATGCTGCAAGCTGTCGCAGAGCATTATAAGTTTGACCTAGAAGTGCCTTTCCAAGAGCTTGGAAAAGATGCGCAAAAGGTGATTCTTGAAGGTTCTGGCAAAACTAAAATTGCCTTTAACTATCGTAACGACCGTGGCGACTTAATTACGCGTAACCATGAGTTTGAAGGCGTTTTAAATAATATGAATCGCCGCTACCGTGAAACCGAGTCAAACTCAGTGCGCGAAGAGCTTGCTAAATACCAAACAAGCCAAGCGTGTCCGAGCTGTCATGGCTCGCGACTTCGTGAAGAAGCTCGCCATGTATTTATAGGTCAAACAAACTTGCCAGCTATCACCACAATGAGTATTGGTGAAAGCATGGCATTTTTTGATGGCTTGAATCTAACTGGTCAGCGCGCACAAATTGCCGAAAAAATTCTCAAAGAAATTCGCGACCGTTTATCTTTCTTAATCAATGTCGGCCTTAATTATTTATCACTTGAGCGAAGTGCCGATACCCTTTCTGGTGGTGAGGCTCAGCGTATTCGTTTGGCAAGCCAAATTGGTGCAGGCCTTGTTGGTGTTATGTACGTACTGGATGAACCATCAATTGGTTTGCACCAACGCGATAACGACCGCCTACTAAAAACCCTTATTCACTTACGCGATTTAGGCAACACTGTTATTGTGGTTGAGCATGACGAAGATGCCATTCGCGCTGCGGATCATATTATCGATATCGGCCCGGGTGCCGGTGTTCATGGCGGCCATGTTATTGCACAAGGTACCCATGACGATATTCTAGCTAGCAAAGATTCAATCACGGGCCAGTACCTCTCTGGCGAAAAGAAAATCGAAGTACCGGCGGCTCGCCATCAAACTACCGACAAATGGCTTGAGTTATTTGGTGCCACAGGTAACAACTTAAAGAACGTTGATTTACGTATTCCATTTGGCTTAATGACCTGTATCACAGGTGTATCAGGCTCAGGTAAATCGACACTTATCAACGACACTTTATTTAAACTGGCTCATACCGAGTTAAATGGCGCAACGACCGCAGAGGCGGCACCGTATAAGTCAATCAAGGGTCTAGAGCATTTTGATAAAGTGATTGATATTGACCAAAGCCCAATTGGCCGTACTCCGCGCTCAAACCCAGCAACTTACACCGGTATTTTCACCGGTATTCGAGAGCTATTTGCGGGTACTCAAGAAGCCCGTTCACGTGGCTATAAAGTGGGCCGTTTTAGCTTTAACGTTAAAGGTGGCCGTTGTGAGGCTTGCCAAGGCGATGGTGTGATCAAGGTAGAAATGCACTTTTTACCTGATGTGTATGTACCTTGTGATGTATGTAAAGGTCAGCGCTACAACCGTGAAACCCTCGAAGTACAGTACAAAGGTAAAAACATTCACCAAGTACTCGAAATGACCGTAGAAGATGCCCGTGACTATTTTGATAAAATTCCGGCTATTGCACGTAAACTGCAAACCCTAATGGATGTAGGCTTGTCGTATATTCGCTTAGGTCAAGCTGCTACTACCCTCTCCGGTGGTGAAGCACAGCGTGTGAAACTGGCTCGTGAACTTTCAAAACGCGATACAGGTAAAACCTTATATATCCTTGATGAACCAACTACGGGTTTACACTTTGCTGATATTCAGCAATTATTAGTCGTGCTTCACCGCTTACGCGATCACGGTAATACCATTGTTGTTATCGAGCATAACCTTGATGTGATCAAAACCGCAGACTGGATTGTCGATTTAGGCCCTGAAGGCGGCTCAGGCGGTGGTGAAATTTTAATTTCTGGTACACCTGAAGACGTTGCCGATTGTGAGCGTTCACACACAGGAAGGTACTTAAAACCATTACTATAAAAAGGATATTGCGTGCGTAGGTATTTAAAAATTGCAAAATGGCGCGCTAATAAACAGTTTCAACAACAGCAACGTAGCTGGCAGCCTCATAAAACGAGGCTGGTTGAACAGTTAAAAGCCATTTGGTTTAACTTAAGTACCGCGCAAAAGCTCTATCTTTTAGCATTAAGCAGCCTGATTGTTCTGCAATCGGGCTGGTTAAGTGCCACCATCACCATTATTGCGCTTGTTATTGAGTTTTGGCCCAAGTTTAACCAACTTTGGCACTCGCTTGCCGGCAAAGCACTGATTTTAATCTTCTATGCCAGTATCGCTAATTTTGTATTAGCTGGTGCAAGCGGCATAGTTAATGATGTAACTCATGTCTCAGCTAGTCACTTTAACTACACACATAACTTTGCCACCCTGTTATATTTACCACCTTGGGCAATGGGAATAACCCTAGGTACTTTATTGTTATTTCAACTTTTTTTACCTTTTTATATTTTTGTTTTATTGCTGATAAAGCCATTTGGCTCTGAGCGAGTTAAGTTTATTAGTCAAAGCTACTCACCATTATTAACTGCCATTGTACGCTTTGTTTTAGCGTCGGTAGTTTTTATTAACTTAATTTCATTTCTTGATGATAAGCCACCTGAAGAAGTGCTCGACAATATGGTCAGCACCTTTGTGGATAGTAAAGTCATTGCCAAGGAATCAGGTGAAGAACAGCAAAAAGCAGTCGAAGAACTTGGTGAAAAGCTCGAGCAACAACTTCCTGAAAATACACAAAGCTCAGCCCCAAGCCAAGACGTAGATGTAGAAGTTGACGGCGAAACCGCCGAAAACCTTCGCCAATTTTTAGATACCAAAGGTTACTTTGAACGTAGCAAACGTTTAATTGCCATGTTTGCTTACAGCTTTGAAGCCGATAGTTATTCACGCTGTTTAAAAGCAGAAAACAGTAAATCCGTTGAGCTGAATGATTATGAGATTGTGCAAGTAACCCCTGATCACCATGCTGAGTATGGCTATCGATTTGAAGTCATTGCGTGCGACTCGCCAGGCGTTACCCCAGTAGAAAAATAGCGCAGCAATCTATACTACTCACTTGGCTTACTGCGTTTTTCTCTTATGAAATGAAATATCGAAAGCCCAATAAAACCAAAGCAAACTAAGGCGATTACTAAATTAGGTATAAAAATAAGTAACATAGTAGCATCATAGCCGATCTTTGCGAATGCAGCACAAAGGCTACCAATGATAAGCTCAGTTAAGATTAGCTCCCATTCTAATGAGCTATTCGCAGGTACAGTTTTAGCCGCATAATGTTTTACTTTAAAACCCATATCAAAACCTCCAAGTTCCTATTTGCTGCATCCAAACTATCATCAAAAGACAAAACCGCAAAAATTAAATGATTTAAAACCTTATTTCCTTTCATAAGAATTAAACTTAAACCATTGAAAATATTCAAATTAATATTTTCAAACCTTATATATAAATTGCTTAGAACTAGATAAGCGACTCTAGCAGCTTTCCTCGCTATTGTAGTTTGCATCAACGGGCTACCAACCAATTTTGCTTCGCTGATAAAACTAATCAACCAATTAAAGGAATTAAATTATGGCTAACTCAGTCTTAAAAATGATGTCACTTTTAGCGGTCACTGCAATCATTATTACATCAACGAATACCTTACTTAATGCTCAAGGTACTCAAAAGCTAAACAAGAAATTAGAGACCTCTATCGAAGCATCTATTGAGCAAATGAACAATAAAATTGATCAGCAAATTGAGCAACAACTGAATAAGTAATACTTGGCTTGCTCAGCATGCTGAGCAAGCTTCTTTAAATTAACAGGCTTAAATAATGAAAACACTAACTCGACACTTGCTAATCTCATCAATTGCTGCGACAGGCCTATTAATAAGTGGTTTTGGTGCAGCAAAAAGTGCCGTATGGAAAGTTAGTAAAGGTGATGAATTTATATATGTTGCTGGTTCAATCCACGTTTTGCCGCCCAAGGAACTCCCCCTTCCTGATGAATTTAATCAAGCGTATAAACAGGCTGATATCTTAGTACTTGAAACTGATGTGCCCGCACCAAGCGATAGCTCAGCACAACTCACTATGCTTAAAACTCTTAGTTATCAAGCTGGCGAAACACTGAGTAGCAAGTTATCAGCAAAGGTGAAACAGCAACTAGAAGAACAACTTGCCCAGTATGATATGAAACTCAGCGAACTCGATAGCTTTCGCCCCTTTATGTTAAGCGTGCTAATCATGTCGCTAGAACTTCAAAAGCAACAACTTATGGGTGAAGGTGTTGATAGTTACTTCGCGAAATTGGCTAAGCGAGATAAAAAAGAAGTCGCTTATCTAGAGACCGTGGCTTTTCAATTAGACCTGTTTAAACAAGTAGGTAGCCAAGACGAAAATGCCTTTATTGAGTCACTATTAACGCAAATTTCTAGTTACCAAGCACTGTACATCGCAATGCTTAATGCATGGAAAAATGGCGATATGCAAGCAATAGATGAACTTACTCTTATGCCTTTACAAGAACATGACCCTAATACTTACCAAATGTTGATCAAGCAACGAAATCTAACTTGGCTTGGTCACATTGAAAATTATTTTACTAATTCGCAAAAAGAGTTACTGCTCGTTGGCACAGCCCACTTAGCTGGTGAAGATAGCTTGTTAGGCTTATTAAAAAATAAAGGTTATGTAATTAAACAATTGAACACAGGTGAGAAATAAAAAATGGAAAAAACAGACAAAACCGCTGCTGCACTTATCTGTTTATTTACAGTATTAATGGCGCTTAGCTTTTAATAGCTAAAAAAATACCGCTATCAAGCGGTATTTTTATTTCAATAATTTATCACAAGCTTACGGGCGAGGGATAAAACCTACCGCATCGTAGACTGCTTTTAATGTTTTTTCAGCGCGGATACTCGCTTTTTCAGCACCTGATTTCATAATGCTATCAAGTAATGACTGATCTTCGCGAATTTCTTTAAAGCGTGCTTGAATTGGCTCAATCATATTAACGACCGCTGCTGCAGTGTCTTTTTTCAGGTGACCATACATTTTGTCTTCATATTCAGG
>ENA-OWNT01003992-OWNT01003992.1-seawater-metagenome-genome-assembly--contig:-NODE-3992-length-13352-cov-3.831412_pt1 | contig 13352 bp, 11 predicted proteins | sample MGYA00238136_ERZ651165 | MGnify/ENA primary metagenome ERZ651165 (study PRJEB26861, sample SAMN08777766) | seawater metagenome | isolation source: coastal seawater | place: USA: Florida | collected... | reverse complement strand
GGAACGAAGGAACGAAGGAACGAAGGAACGAAGGAACGAAGGAACGAAGGAACGAACGAAGGAACGAACGAACGAAGGAACGAACGAACGAAGACGACACGTGGTCTCGCGCAAACTTCCTTCACTTCACTGTCAATCAACGTTTCAAACGTTTCAACCCAATTTTATCACCGCTTTGGTTGCCTTTGCGTCCAACTAAACTTCTCCGTGATTGAGGTAACTACGAAGTCCCGGTCATTCAACCCTGACACAATGGCAGAACGAACATCATCAGGGAAGGGGCCACTCGCGCAATGCCGTCAAATGCGCTGTCAAACATCAAACAACACGCATCAACCGCTGCCACCAGGGTGACCGCACTGACAATGATCTTCTCGGCTACGGATGATGTCGCGCTGTAGTATGTCGAAGACACAAGTAAATGTTTGAAGATCGGCCGCATGGCGAGACGTTCCTGCTGTTGGTGATGAAAGAACATGCTTTGCCGGCCGAGTGTGACATGGACAGTTTTGACCTCCCCACAGGTAGCAGCGGACAAACTCTGCCTAGCGATCCCAGCACACAAGCAGCACCCCATTTAACGCGATGCCCGGAAACAAAAATAGCGTTTTGACCGTGGAAAGTCGCGATATTTGCGCTTCGGCCGAGTTTGGAATGCCGACTCGGGCTACTAATTAATCTCACTGGGGTACAACTGGTGTTGCAAGAGCGATCCATGGAATGATCAGATAAAAACACAAAACTGAAAATCTGAGGAGACCAATTTCCACACAATGGGTGCTCTTTTGTCATTTCCGGTATGGCTGGCGTCGAACCTATACCCAATGTGGGTGTCGTATCGATTGCTAGAGGGATATAGGGCCTGGCGCCAGAGATCTGATGCTGGTGCAAAATACCAAGAGAACGGAGAGGAGATAAGGCGCGCCAAGGACGAAATGCTCAAATTTTGGGTCATGCATGCTGCGTTGCGCATTGTTGGAAGTATTGTGAGCCCGGGAACATTTGCAGGTGTGTGCAGTGTGGTTTCGCGTTGTGTGGTGCACGTGTGCGTCGCGTCACTCATCATGCAAGTGTAAGCAGCCGTAATCGCCATATCTGCTCTCTTTGTGTGTAGCGCTGTCGATATCCTTGATGTCATACGACACTGGCGGTGCTGCAAAGTTGTACAACTATTTTGTTCAGCCTCTTCTCTCAAATCGAGATGCACAAATCGAGTCCACAGCGCTCAAGGCATACACCAGCGCTATCGAAATGTGGTATGTGATTGTTGCTTAGTCGTTCGAACTCGCCCAGATTTGTTGTGAGCTTATATGTCTTGTGTGGGCGTCGGCGTTTGCAGGTACCGGCCACTTCTAGCTCTCGTAAAGAAAGCGCAGACGCTTTACAACAACTACCTTGGCGACGAATAGGCATGCAGCCGCCCAATCATGCCCACGTGAACATCGGTGCACCTCAACGCTGTGTGCAGCACTAATGTCGGATTGAAGGTTCTCAGTACGTTAGTACGTTAAAAAAATTAACGATTATGTGAGTGGAGACCGTAGCAATTATGCAATTATTCGGCATCCTTCTCCTCCTCTTCTGATTCAGCAGCGTCTGCCTCTGCAGCAGCTGCCTCTGCAGCAGCTGCCTCCGCCTCCGCAGCGGCTGCGGCTGCCTCCTCTGCGGCTGCTGCCTCAAGTGCCGCTTTCTGGGCGTCCTGGGCCTTGACTAGCAGCGCATGAGCGGAAGGCGCCAACTCAACTCCATTGTCCTGAAAAATTGAACACCAAAGAACCGATGATCATTGCGAAGTGGCGACGTAGTTGTAGCCAACGGTCAAGTTACGTACCGATGCCTGACTCTGCAGAGCAATGGCGTCTTCGAATGCACCACCATTCACAAAGGCGCGAATGGCGCTATAGTATATCCTTGAGGACAGTGGCAAACCATTGTCTTCCAAAAGCCTGAGGGTTTGTTTGACGTGGTCTAAAGCCTAACATAAACGAAAATGGAGACACCACACCACACCAACAAGCATATCGCAATGGTGTGAAATTGCTTGCAACGAGTGGGCACCATAGTTTGATGATTAGATCACCTCTTCGTTGCCATTTTGGAGCTGTGCCCCCAAAGAATCCAAGATGTAACGAGTGGCGTTTGGGTTGAGAGAATCTCGAACGTAGTTCCCCAATCGAGCAGGTAGCTCAATACTGGTCGGCTCGGAATCGTTTTCGCTGAGAACAGCACTGTACGTGGTGCGCTTTTTGTCTCCGGAAATGGCGGCCAGGGCCAAACCTGGGTGGCCTAGGCGACAGCATGTTGCGATAAATTGGCTAATTCGTTCAGTCTGCATTGGCCTGCGATGTATTGAGCAAAAATGAGATGAAAAGAACGACTGTGTTAAACGCAGTAACATTCACAGTCGTTCGGCGGCCGTACCCCTTCTTTTGGTGGTACAAGCTAAGAGCAGCAACCGCGATGGGCAACTCAGTCGCTTGTTCACACTTCTGCAAGACATCCTTCAAGCCACGAAGTGGTGCCCGTTTCTGTTTGTAGTGGTGCTGCAGATTTGTCAACACACCACCTGCAGTCGATTCATCGGCATCTTTCCACTCTGCTGCTGCCGTGGACAATGAGCGCGAGCTCGTTCCGCCAGTGACAGCGCGGCGCCTTGCGAACGTAGCCGAGGAACGGATGGCGAGGCGAAACATGGTGCAGTGACGTCAATGTCAGAACCAAAGCGGCAAAAAACGGTTCGCTTAACTGTCAATGATCAATGACCTACTTGAAAATCCTTGTCAGGACTCGCACGCTGTCTGCGTTGAATTGAGTATAACTGTGAACGACACAGTGACGCAACCTTTTCGGGTACTACGTTGTGCTTCTCACAACATTAGAACCGCGACCGTTGCGTTGGATACTGCTTCCTGCTCTGACACATTACAATGACGCTGTCCTCTCTTTCGGGAGAAGATCCGTCATCCCACAGCACTATAAGAGGTTCTTTCCGTTACTGCCTACGAACTCCAAGAGTGTGATCACACGGCCTGAGACAGGACGGAAGGCCAACGTTTACGTACGACGCGAGTCGAGACATTCTCTTCCTTTGGCGACGCAGCCACCACGGCCAGTGCCACGGGATCCACCCGTCGCTCTCCGCAGAACAACAACTCCAACGAACACAGCCTCTCGACCTGAAACCGTTCCACAGCGTCACTGATTTCACCATTCTTCAAACTGACTGAAACCACGACAGTTAAGTTAACACGGAGTCGTCGCCGTCCTCGTCGTCGTTCATGAAGGAAGAAAGTCGACGACGAACGACGAAGGACGACACAACGACACGACGACAACACAACAGCGAACGAACAAACGATCGAACGAACGAACGAACAAACGAACGAACGATGATGACAACAACAGCGACCAATGATTGAAGACTGTGTGACCGACAGTGGGGTGACTGTCAGGGAGCGGAGCGACTGAGAGTGACTGTGAGTGAGAGCGGGGGAGCGGCCACACGGTCAGGACCCTTTCTTGGGAACCTGCAAAATTAGGGTTGCGTTGTTCTGTGTTCTGTGTTGTGTGTTATGTTTTCGTGTCTTGCATGTCAGCTACGTTGTTGTCCTCGAAAGCGCGGAGCGGAGCGGAGCACGGATGTGGGATGTGTGTGATACATCATACAGATGCCCGTCCACGTGATGAGTGCGGTGGCTATTTCATTGCATGCGAGCACCGATTACGCTGGGAGCGTTGGTGTGTGGTGGTGAATAGACGATGGCAATGACACGGCACGGGTGGCACTGACGAACGTGCTCGGCACGCGGACCAGAGGTTGAACAAGAATATTTCGTTATGACGCAACCTAAAATCTATTGTGTATGAATGGCAAGGCGCTTGGTCAATCAATGCGGCGACGTTTAGTCATCGAGGGCGTCACCATCATCGGCCAGCGAGATCCCAGACCTTTCTGCGAATGTGAAGTCTTTGAAGGCATCTTTCGAAACCAACACGGCATTGCTTGGTGTTGGAGTGATGACAGCCTGGAAGAACGATCAGAAAAGTAGGTGAGACACACAACAACTACACAATCACAGCACCATCCAATTCCATCGGCAATTTACACACTAACCTCTTCATTGAGGAAGACGTCATCCACTCGTGAAGTGTCCTCCGCACCTTTAACTTTGGGCTTGAATGGAGGAGTAATTTTTTTGTTGAACAGTTCAATCTACGTCCAAATAGAAAAAGTCAGTTCGAGGTGGACACGATGAAAGCCAGACGGTGGCGCGGCATGCGTACCCAGTCTTTTCCCCATGGCTCTTGCTTGAACCACGCAGCATTTTTGATTTTGTCGGCATTCTTGTATCCATACCGTTGCTTTGGATTCCGATTTAACATTCCGCTGATCAAATTGAACGCGTGCTCTGTCATAACTCTTGGCTTGAAGAGGGGAGCTTGTAAAATTTTTCGGAACATAATCTGCCGGTTGTTATCAAAGAACGGCGGTAGGCCTGGCGTGACATGTGCAGAGAGGAGCATGAAGATGCGCAAAAAAAAGCGAAGCAGTGCTGCTTGTAGAACGAACCAGCGATCATTTCAAAAATGACATTTCCCAAACTCCACCAATCCACAGATTTCCCGTATGTTTTGTGCTGGAGGACTTCCGGCGCCAAGTACTCTGGCGTTCCGCATATGGTTTTCACAGTGTCACCAGTGACGTCTTCCTTGCACAGACCAAAATCACACAACTTAATGTGCCCGAGTCGGTCAAGGAGAAGGTTCTCGGGTTTCAGATCGCGGTACACGATGTTGTGAAGGTGCAAATGCTCGATGGCCAAAATAATTTCAGCAGCGTAAAACTTCGCCCGCGGCTCGGTGAATCGACCACGCGAGATGTATGAGTACAGCTCACCCCCGTTGAAGAAATCAAAGACCATGAATAGTTTGGTCGAAGACTGGAAAGAGGCGCGCAAACCAACCAAGAATGGATGGTCGATGTCCTCCAAGATTTTTCTCTCGGAGAGAGTGTGCTCATATTGGTTGCGCTCGATCAGTTTCTGTTTGTTCAACACCTTCATCGCGAAAATCTTCTTGTCCTCCAGCCGTTCCACCATGAAAACGCGCCCAAAAGACCCCTTGCCCACAGTTTTGAGCAGTTTGAAATCCTTTTGCGCGTATCGCTTGGTGATTTTGTGCTTCACCTCAGCCATATCGTCGGTGCTTTCTTGGAACTCAATGTGGCTGGCATCGCCGCTGTTGTTCGGCGACATCTTCAACCCCACCCGCTCATCATCCGCATGTTGGCTGCCACAAGCACCCATGGTCCCCACAAAACAACTACAATTTAGTCCAATTGAATATCACAAAATGCTGCCCGTTACAAAATACTTGGACGCAGCTTCTGCGGGGATGGTGACAACTGGAACCACCACAAGAAATGAACCACCGGAAAAGCCCACGACAAAAGCAAGGCTCAGCAATCATTACGTCGAGTCCTTCAATACCAATTGTGACGCGTGTGTCTTGTCGCACCCGCATTATTCATTCACCGTGTCCGGATCCCATTTTTGCGTGTTCAACTACGCTCGTGCGCAATCGGACCGATGTGTCCGGCAACCACGACACCAATGCCTCGGTGCACCATCGGCTCCACGCCACGACGTTGGGTGCCTGACATCAAACCAACGAGCAAGTAAGAGTCAAGCCAATGCATGCACACATACCTGTCGCCAGTAGTCAAGGCGTGGGCGTCCACCTGGCAGTGAGTGCACGCCAGGCAATGAGGGGACACCAGCAAGGGCACGAGAGCACAAGAACACAACAACGAACGAACCCTAACTAACGACGCACGAACGATCGAACGACGAACGAACAACGAACGAACAACGAAGGAAGGAAGGGAAGGGAAGGGAAGGAAGGAAGGATGGAAGGATGGAACAACGGAGGCAGCAGAGGCCACCAACCACCATCCTCCACAGTGAGTGAGTGAGTGAGTGAATGGGTGAGTGAGTGAGTGAGTGAGTGAGTGGGAGAAGATGACCCTCGCCGCTCACCTATCCACTCACTGACCTACACTCACTCACAGTGCAGTGCACTCACAGTCACTGACTGACTGACTGACTGACTGACTGACTGACTGACTGACTGACTGACTGACTGACTCCACTCTCACCCACCCACCTTACCCACTACCCACCCACCCACGCACTCGAGAAACTACGTTAATTACTGACTCACGATACATTTATGTACTGAATATCAACTCAATTAGTTACCTACAACCAGGACTCTACTGTTATTTACACCGCATACCCATCTGCTGAGAAAACACATGAAATACTGATAAAGGATTACTTTCTTTAAGGCTACTAGAGGTACAAAATAGTGTACCTTGATACGGTAATAAACGGTTTTCAACCCACTCACTCGCTCGCTCGTAGTCACTCATAGTCACTCACTCACCTCCGTGCCTTCGCAGGCGTCATGAAACAATATCGCACATGTACTCAATACCAAGAGGAAATCATTCGCTGATCGCATTGAAATAACAATGACTCAAGTGAGTGAGTGGGTGAGTGAATGTTCGTTCGGGTGAGGGAGCGGGAGACAGATTTTGATCTTGGTTTCGCTTCCTTTGAATGAGGACGGACTCGCGGTGACTTTTTGGTGAACATGCAACAACAACAACACTCCACACTTGCTCGCGCTGCTCGCGCTGCTTGCGCTGCTTGCATTGCTTGCTTGCTGTGTTGCTTGCTTTGTTACTTTGCTCGTGCGGTTGTTTGTTTGTTTACTTGTTTGTTTGTTTGTTGGTTGGTGGGGTTCGTTGGCTCGTGCGTGCGTGTGTACTGTTCGAAATCGTTCGACGATGACGACAACTTGACGATGACGTCGGAAGTTGGACGTTGGACGTTGGACTTTGAGTTGACCCTGAGGTGGCCCTGAGTTGATCGACTTTGAAGTGGTTTTGGCGTGCCTTCACGTCGACGGTGCCTTGCTTGCACTTGGATGTGGCGTCACACTCATCCTTCACTTGCTGTGACTTCGATTTTGACTTGACTGCGCGATGCTGTGGCCTGCTTCGACTTGGTTCGACTAGCGTTGACTTGTCCTTCGGCTATCTTAGTCATGGACGAAACGACTCAAATGCTCAAAGAAGGAAGTTTGGCGCGGCATTCACTTCTGATTTTTTGACCTGCTGTCGAACCACAAAACATCGCCGTTGGCCGTGCTGGATCAATCAATCAGTGTTGTCTCGGCCTGAGCGTCTTCCTGTGACAAGCACCTTCTCGTTCGCAACAACAATGCGTCGACCAACAGCCTGGGTGTTCGCCGCGGCCATTGGCTGCACGGCCTCAGCATCCCACCTGAAGTTGCAGGATGATGTCACAATCGACTCTTTTACCTCATTTGTCGCCCGAAAAGGTTTGACATCGACGACAGTGGGGACTAACGGAGAGGCTGTGCTCGGGTGGGTGGAGTACCTGAGCGGGTCGTCCAACGTGTATGTGGCTCGACAAAGTGCCAACTTTGCTCCGCAAGCAGTTACGTCTTACGCCGGTGACATTGGATTCGATATCACGGACCTGTCGTTGGTCGTGGACACAGCTGACAGCAATAAGTTGTTCGCCGTGTACACGCTCTTTCCGTCCACCATTGACCAACCCCAAAACCCCGCTCACAACACGGTGCCGCCCACAGCAAGTGTGGTCCGAGTGGAGATCGATCCGGGGACGAAATCTACCTCTGCTACGCCCGAAGTGTTGGCGACTGGTACCAGTGTGGCCGCTGCCACCTATTCCGGGAAATCTGGTGGTGTTGGAGCATTGTACACGCGCTACAACATTGATTTGTTTGATACCATCTCTGCCGGCACGAGTGTGTTTCGCACCTCGTCCGCGACGTCAAGTGAGGCTGACGAAACACCCCTCTTCCGCGTGCGGCAAGGCCAGTTGGATTCGTTCACGTTCCGACCAGGAACAAACGAAGCAACGTTGGCATTTGCAAACGATCGCGGTGATCATGCCTTCATTGGCATTTACCAAGAAGGATCTTCAGCTCTGACTTGGGTCGGTCCTTCCTTCGACATGGACTCTCAGCCGGTCTGGTCCCCAGACGGAACGAAGCTGGGATTTTTGCGCTTCCAGCAGCCGCTTGCTGACGACAAAGGTCGCAGCCCCGGCAACACGCAGGAAGGAGGTGCTCCATTCGTTGTCATGGTCGCCACCGTCTCGAACAGTTCCACCGATGGTCAGTTCACTGTGGAGTCGTCTCTTGTTTACGATGGCTGCACGAGCGGCTACCTTGACCCCGACATGTACGGCGTGCACCCTCTGCAGTGGTCCGACAATGATCACTTGCTAGTTTCATGCGAGAATTCAGGATTCATTCACTTGCTCTCTGTGGACGCGCGGAAATACCAATCTGAAGCTGTGGACCTCACGCCCGATCTTTGCGACAACCAGGATTGGAACGTCGACGACGCAGGTAAATGGCTCTACGTGGCGCACAATTGTGACAACAACGACACCATCGCCATTGCACGCGTTGCTACGGACGGATCTGGAACTCGTGAAAAGATCGTAGATGGTACAGTCAACCTTCACGAGCCCGCAGGAATGTCCGGTGATGGATTTGGAATCGTCCCCTTCGTGTCGGGCGCTGACGGTGACCAGAAGGAATTCGTCGCTTTCCTGCAGCAAACTTACAATTCATCTGCGGCCGTGAAAGTCGCCGCGCTCAGCAACAAAGCTTCAAGCGGACGGTCGACTTTCGATGTGTCCACAGTTTCCTTACCGCATACCGAGTACTCCACAGCATTTGACCCGTCTCTCTTTGTCCAGCCGGTTCTCGATCGGATCCCCAAAGCCCTGATCCCAGACCAAGCATTTGACATTTCGGTTCAGATTACACTGCCTCCCGGAGTGAAGCCAACGGACACAGCCAATTTGCCGGTACGATCTTGCCGCTCTGCGCTCTGCTGCGTTTTGGTTGAGTTGCAACGTTTCCGTGTGCCCCCTTCAAGCGATTGCTGACTTCGTTGTGTCGTGCAGGCAATCATGTTTACGCACGGTGGCGCAGAGCGTCAAATGTATGGTGGCTTCCACTTTTCACCTTGCTACGGACAACTGTACGCGATCAACCAATTTTATGCCGCATCTGGTTCGTCGTTTGTTGGATATTTGGAGCTGGGCTGTGGAGGCGTGAAACGTAAACCAGTTTTCACGACTAACTGCATGCTGTATTGCACCAACAGGCTATGCTGTGATTTCTGTAAATTACCGCAAGGGTGTTGGGTACGGCAAGAGTTTCCGCGACTGCAAGGGATGTGGCTGGACTGCAGCCAGCGAATACCAAGACGTCCTTGCTGCTGCGCAATGGTTCGGGCAGCAGCCATACGTTGACAAGAGCAAAATTGCCATTTATGGTCTATCGTATGGTGCGTTTGTTTGTCTGGTTGCAACTAATGCTACTGGAGCGTCGTCTCATTCGGCTTGGTAAATCAGGTGGCCTAAACGCGTTGCAAGCTTTGAGCCGCAACTCTGACGTGTTTGCGGCCGGAGCTGCCGTCGCACCAGTGTTCAATTGGATCACTCAAACACGCTTTGACGGCGGAACCCTGTTTGACTACACCAGTTTCCAGCACGTTCACGATCAATCTCAACCCATCAAGCTAGAGCTGCGCGTCGGACCCGAGCCTGACCTTGCGGCACCGACTTGGAAGACAATAGTCGACAACAACATTCAGGCCGCTTGGGATGCGTCACCGTCGGGCCACATCGATTCCTTTTCTAGTCCAGTGTTGGTCATCCAGGTGCGCCTCAAATTCGCTTGCCGACGCTGCTAGTGTGAATCGCATTGCGCTTGCCTTCCACGGTGCGTTGGCATTGCGTGACCTTCTCTATTCGATGTGCAATCGCAGGGCGACGCGGACGAAGAGGTCGATATTCAAGAGTCAATCGGTCAGTAGCGCTGTAACTCGTCCAGCATGATTGCGTTAACCACCGACAAACTCAAATGACTATGCTCACCCACTAGGTTTAATTCGCATGCTTCGCAAACGCGGCGGCGTGCACGTGGAGAGCATGATGTTTCCTGACGAACAGCACGGTACGTGGTGGCATTCGAACAGAGTGAGCACCGCTGGACTGCACATACTCACTGGGGACTGTGCCTGATAGGATTAACTCTATACCAGAGTCGTGTGAAGGCATACACTGCTGTGTTGGACTTCTTCAACCGCAGGATGAATGTGACCAAGCAGTCATGAACAAACGGGTACACTCAGCAAGTCCACTACCCCGTGAGGCATGTGAGATAGCAGGCAACGAGTCAGTGGCGAAATGAACTATCGGTGCTTTTAGTAGAGGAGTTTTTTGTTGGTTTATGCAGAAAAAACTTTAACTGTTCTATCATTGTTCTATGTTTCAGCTCGCGTTCTATCAGTGTGGCGCGTTTACTTGGTCGCTGACAATATCAGCCCACTGTTGACGAGGTGGCCAGCAGCAATTGCGTGGGCGTTCGCAGTACCACCGAGCCGCGTGAGGGATCGGTAGCGACGCTTGACGGCGTTGTCGGTACGCCCTGGTAGAGAACGAGCGATTTCTGCCCAACCGTTGTACCCCATTTGCTCCCGCATTCGGAGTAGGATGTTGTCTTCCTCCACAGTCCAGGGTTCGTTGTGCTTGAGATCGGGAGAGATGTGCTTGAGCCAGCGCTCACGGCAGTGTTTCACGGTTCGTGTGCCATCAAAACCGTCCGAAATCGCTTGCCAGTTCTTGTCCGAGTGCTTTGCGATGAGAGCACGCAACTTGTCGTCTTCTTCTTTGGTCCACTTTCCTTTGTTCACCTTTACTAATTCTGGGTTCAGAGTCTTGCGCCAACGCTGAGCGACTTGAGCTGGAGTCCTAGAACCCACTCCGTTTGCTATTGTGCGCCAGTTTTGAGGCCCATGCTGCTTTACCATTGCAACCAGTCGGCGGTCTTCCTCCTCTGTCCATGGTGTCGCCTTTCGTCGCCCATGCCGGGGCGGTGCGTCAGCAACCGGAGGCTTGGGCTGCATTTGGGCGATAATCTGTGATTGCATGGGGTGTGGGTGGGCGCCCGGTGCGACGTACATGCCGCGGAACACGTTGCCGCCGTACGCGGCCTGGTGCGGGTGCTGCGGCTGGTGCGGGTGCAACGGTTGGAATTGCTGCAGCATCCGCAGGTGTGCCATGTGTTGCTGCACCGGAGCCAGTGGGTGCCCCATGTGTTGGCCCATCATGCGGTGCTGCTGTTGCATGGGCATGGCGAAGCCGCTGTGCAGTGGATGCTGCTGTGGGAACATTTGCCCGCCGATCTGGCCTTGCGCCGACGAGTGCTGCTGCTGCATGAAGTGCTGCTGGTGCTGTGGGGTGTGTAGCGCCCGAGTAGCACCCTGAATCGTGTGCTCGTAGCCGTACGGCTGTTGAGCTTGGGCCACGTGTGTGGCTGCTGCAGCGCTGAGGGCGTGCAGAGGCATCATGTTGCTCTGCTGCTGCGTTGGATGGAAGGTCTGCTGCGGTGCTTGGGGGTGCATGTGCATGTTCGGCAGCACAGCGGAGTTGGACGCGGGTGTCGAGTTGACGGCGGCCATGCCACCGAGGCCGAGAATGTTGACGCTGCTGCCGCTGCTGCTGCGTGGCTTCGAGTGCGAAAACCTTTGGTCCGACGTCTGGCTGGTGGGGCTCGTGTGGCTACTCATGCTACCGGAGCGACGGTGCCTGCCTCCTCCAACGGCGAGAATGTTGGGCATTGACTTCTGGGACACGTGGCGAGAGCGTCGACCATTGGTTGGCGACGTGTTGCTGGAAATAGCCATGCGCTTGTGGTCCGGGTTGGTGGGCGATTGTGGGACGCGGGGTTCAGTGCCCAGGGTGTCCAGGCTGTCGTGTGTGGCTGATCCGCGATCGTGGTCCATTTGAGGACTGCCGCCGGGGCGGTTGCGCTTCTGGGACGTGCGTATCTGCAGCTTCAGTGAAGTGGTTGCCGCCGGCTTGACCGGGCTCAACTCCTCCTCTGCGCGCACGCGGTGAGAAGCCAACGCGACCATGGCAGCGCCGGCGCGAGAGCGAGGCGACATGGGCCGAGACGGCAGAGTCTCGTGACTTTGACTGGCAATCATTGTGGCTCAGTCTTCAACTATGTGGTTTGGGGTTATTTTTGTTGTAGTAGTTTTTTTTTGTTGTTTTGGATGTTGGAGAGGAGGGGGGTTGTCGTGAGGTGGTGGGGGAAGGGAGAGTGGCGATTGGGGTGGTCCACTGTCCAAAAAACTCTCACGCGGATTTTCTCGAAGCCGTCAGTGCGCGTTTTACTACTCGCTGGCAGCGTGACGGTAACACTTCGTCGAGGTCGTTGTGCAATCCAACCTGTTCACGAGTCTACAGACATGTCGTGGGCCACACACAGCCGGGATTGACATGAAGACCGAGCGTTCCCGCCCGTCCCAGCTTTGTTGGTGTGACAGAGTGTGGGCCAGTGCGCGGTCGCCAACAGATCCCCACAACCAAAAACGGCAACGGACCACGGCATGCCATCGCGGGCGGCGCGCGGGCGGCGGCTGGGCTCAACAGGCAGGTTGGCAGGTTGGCAGGTTGGCAGGTTGGCAGGTTGGCAGGGTGGCAGGGTGGCAGGGTGGCAGGCAGCCATCCGTCTCCGCCTGTTCACCCCGCCAGCGTCTCGCTGCATGACGTCGTGAGACAGAAAGGGGAGGGCGGGACGCAGGCGGCCTGGACTGCTCAGCGCGCGGTGCGTGCGTGCCTCGACCAAGAAGGCCCAATAATAAAAACAGCAACGACGAACCGACAACGAACGAACGAGTGAACGACAGACACACGTGCGGTGCGCGCAGTCAGTCAGTGAGCGAGCGCTCAACCCCACAACATGCCCCTTCGCTGCGCGCCGCCCGCCCCACCCCGGTCACCCGCGCGCGCGCCCTCGTACCACGCCACACACAGCGTCACACGAAGGAAGCACCCGACCGACCGACCGACCGACCCCCCCACACGTGCAACAACAACAACAACAACAGCAGCAACAACAACAACAACGCAACGCCACGCACAAACTCACGAACGCACGAACGCACGAACGAACGCGCGCGCATTTGGGCGGCACGTGCGCGCGGCGTGCGGTGTGCCGCGTGCGCGGTCGGTGGTTGGGTGGGTCGTTGCGTGCCAGCGGAAGCTTCCAGCCGCTGAGCGCTGACTGAGTGCGGACTGAGTGCGAACTGCGTGAACGAACGAGCAAGCAAGCAAGCAAGCAAGCGAGCAAGCAAGCAAGCAAGCGAGTGAGTGAGTGAGTGAGTGAGTGAGTGAGTGAGTGAGAGAGTGAACGTGAACGGAACT
>ENA-OWNT01003991-OWNT01003991.1-seawater-metagenome-genome-assembly--contig:-NODE-3991-length-13357-cov-4.128012_pt1 | contig 13357 bp, 14 predicted proteins | sample MGYA00238136_ERZ651165 | MGnify/ENA primary metagenome ERZ651165 (study PRJEB26861, sample SAMN08777766) | seawater metagenome | isolation source: coastal seawater | place: USA: Florida | collected... | reverse complement strand
CACACACACACACACACACACACACATTCTCACATTCTCTCAGTCACTCACAGTCACTCACAGTCATACAGATTGGGGATTGGTGTGTGTGTGCACTCTCGCACTCACTCACATTCACAAACAATGAACCCTGAGTGAGTGAGTGAGCATCCGACGAAGACCAGCCCACCCCACCCCACAGACACATATTGTTAATCAATTGCGGAATCTACTGTACCACAAGTACGAACGTTCAGTACTGATGTACTATGAATTCCACAATTGTTGAACATCGATTTGGCGAGCACGTGAGTGAGTGAATGAGTGGGAGCCTGTAGAGTTTTATGAGCGAGTGGTGACGTGGTGACGTGGTGAGTGAGTGAGTGAGTGAGTGAGTGAGTGAGTGGGTGGCGGGTGGAGGTCGGCTCGAAGTGCCTACAGTCTGGGTGGCAGCGCGCCAGCACGTCACCCACTTTCCCACTCCACTGGGGAAAATTTAAAATCTGAGTCATTTTATGACTATTTTCAAAACCACACAATAACTTTACTACGGTACGCATAGATAAATACACACTTCCAAAACTTGTAATTTACGGTTCACTGTTTGTGGTCGAAAACGAAGATCGCAAACTTGGAAGGTCCCGAATTCGGTGTCGTCAACATTCACGGCGCCTTCCGTCTTGCCGTGACAGCGACTGCGGACTGCCACTCAATCATTCACTTCTCTCCGCAGTCAGGCCCACTAAGACACATCCACTCTCCACTCTCACGCAGTCAGTCACTTGAAATCAGTCCAGCGTTCACGCACTGTAAAAGTGGCGTCATCGTGCACTGTCTTGGGGAGTAAAGTCACTCACTCACTCACTCACAGTCAGCCAGTCATTCACTCACTGTTGGCGCCGCCATTTCTCATCACGCTCCTTTACTCACTCTGTCACGCTCACTCACTCTGTCACGCTCCCTCACTCACTGACGATGGACGCGCCATGATGTATGTTCACTCGGTCACTCATAGCCGGTACATTTCAGTCAGGTCGTGTCATTCATTGCGTCATTCATTCATTGGTGGCGCGGCGCGGTGACGACATTTTGTTGTTGTGGTTGTTGTTGGTTGTTGGTTGTGGTCGTTGTTGTCGAGGGTCACTCACTTCACTCACAGTCAGACAAACTGCGGGCGACTCCCCCCCGCCCCCGCCGACCCCCGCGCCCCCGCCGCTGTCCTTCCTTCCTTCACGTGCGTTTGGGCACTGACTGGCTGACTGACTGACTGTCGTGGTTGTTGTCGTGGTTGTGGGGCGCTGTTGTTGCGGGTCTTTGTCTGTTTGTGCCGTCCGTCCGTCCGTCCGTCGGTCGGTCGGTTCGACGAACTGCGCTGGTGTGTTCTCACCAACCCACCCACCCACCCTCTCCCATCCCTGTCGACGATGCATTCAATCTGTTTGTTGGTTGTATCTGACCTGCCGATTGCTACGGTGTGCTGGCTGGTGTCGAGGAGCACCTGCCGGTGCAACGTTCGTTCGGACGGATGGGGAGGTGCCCTGCGTGTGGACGGCGATCAGACAGACCTTCCATGGGCACGAAGGAGCGGGGCGGTCGCCGCAGACGGCTGTGGGTGGGTGCGGGTCAAGTAAGTGCAAGTGCGCGTGAGTTGTGGTGGCATGCAGTGGCAACAACGGGGAGTGGTACCGCAAGATAAAACCAGCAATTGTTGGTGGCGGCGAGAAGAGGTCGAAGCAGGTGGTGTGTGTCGTTTCGGCAAACCCTATCCCCGCGACGAAATGCTTCTCAGGGACAATCGAGGGCGACAGGCCGAGTGAGCCACGAAAAATGCCAACAAACGCAAAAAAAACATCCCAACTTCGCATTGTATCGAAATACCGAAATACCCATTTATTACACCGCATACATTCCCGCAAAACCGTGCAGCCGTCACATATCACTCAGGAACACAACTAAAGCGATTTTTTCCAAACAGACAACTGCCCTACCACTGCCTCGTGGAGCTCCGAGTGTGCCGGCGACCTCTCGCAGCATGACCATCAAACGACGAATGAAGTCAGCCGCGGTTGCGAAAGCGATTGCCGCTTTGCAAACTGCAACGGCGATGGCTCCTGCCGGAGTGAAGGATAACGAACTGTCGGACTCCGAAGAGGATGATGCACAGCCGCTCCCCCTCTTCGTCCAGAAACTGAAGGCAATGATGGATGATTCAAAAATTGACAGCGCTGTGTGGAGCACTGACGGTGAAACTATTCTGATCCGCGACCCAGCCAGATTAGCCAAGCAGCTCCCCAAGTACTTCAAGGCTTCGAAGTTGAACTCGTTTGTTCGACAGCTCCACTTTTACGGTTTTAAAAAGGTGTCCGGAAAACGCAACTGTGACTGGGCCTACAACCACAAGTACTTTCAAGCTAGCGGACACCTGATCCACAAAGTCCGACGCAAAACCTCTGGTCCGGACCGCCAAATCCAAAACTTGACACTGCAAGTCGAGGGCCTCCAGACCGCTCTTGCTGACACACAGCGCAAGCTTGCAAGTGTCGCCTCGGCACTCATCAACGTTCTGAAGGAACGAGCGCAGCAGGGACCATTGAGCCTGAAAGACGTCAAGCAGCCGGAGTCTGCCCCCAAAAGTAAGCCTGTGAAGAGAGAGATGAAGCAAGAGCCATCTGTCAGACATGTAGTCAAGCGCCGATTACCTGAGCCGCTTCGAACAGACGTGCTCACCTCTTCCGAGAAACTCTCCGACTCCTACGTTGCTGTCAAAAGACCAAGGAGTTTCGGTCCAGCCTTCGATTTTGACTCACCGTTCTCCCAGTTTGAGATGCTGTCCCCCAGACTTCTCTCGCCAAGGTCGTTTCACATGGTCCCAGAAGGCAACTTCGGTGGGTTCAGTGGTGGAAATTCCGCCCCGTCATCATCAGCCTCAGACGTCAAAGTGGATGACATTTTGTCCCGGTCAGGGGCCTAAAGTCTCACGACGCTCGAACCACAAGTTGGAGCTGCTTCACACCGTGAGCACAGGCACAGTCGATGGCTGCGTTGAGTCACAACGTGTCCAAGTGCTACCAATTCCGCTGCATCTTCTTGCAATCAGTGCCCGTACTAGCTTGTCTTCCCCTACCTTCTGCGACCTTTGGTCGACACCCCTGTGATCTCCATCGTCTGGAAGTAACATTTTCCGTTACGCAACATCTTCTGTACAAGTTCAGCCGGCGGCCACACACAGCCGCACGGCTGTGTGTGGCCTCTAACAGAGTCATTCGGCCCGTTCCATAACGCGGGCACAAAACGAACGACGCAATCGATGTATTTTGCCAATATCTATTATTATTCTATTCTCTATTCCATTATTGTGTTCCTGACTGATGTTGTTCATGCAATTACGCGCAGCACACAGCACGTCGCCTTTTCCCACACTTCTTCCATATTTCTTCCTACACATTCATGTACACCGCATCGTCTTCGTCGCTACTGAAGCTGGAGTTCCCACTTTTGTACCTGACCAATGAAGCACACAGTGCAGGTGAATTTTTGGGGAATATCGCAGTGGAACGAACAGGGCCAACATGAGGCGGATGCGACCAACGTACTCGTCCAGCGAATCGATGGAGGATGAGCCGAAACCGTCACTGCTACTGTCACTATCACTACCACTGCTGTCGCTACTGGGATTGTTGGCATAGTGTAGGATCGGCGACAATGCGGGGCCGCCGATGTTCGGGTCGGAACTGGCGAAACTGTCATCGAAGGAGTCAACCTCCACCACGCTGCGGGCACCCAAACTGGACGCCAGATTGCTGTCATCGGGCTGCGCAGTCAGACCTTCCAGCCCAGGAGTTCGGTGCTCGAGGAGCGCAGATGACGAAGAGCTACTTTTCAAAGGTTTGATGATCGCTCGGTCAGCGTGCTGTGGCGAAGAGAGACCTGCTCCAACTGACATGGAGAGTGGGACGCGCTTATTGAATCCTTCGCTGTCGCCACTGAGGCGATCGCGAGTGCTTCCGAGCGGAGTTAAATTGCCGTGTTTCGACGATAAGTCGGGCAAGTGCGACGCGTCGAAACCACGACGACTAGATTCCTTCTTGACAGTCGGACGAGGCGCCCATCCTGGCATGAGTGCCTCGAACATTGACCAAGCCTGCACAACGGGAACGCCCAGTTGCCGGGCTAAAGTCTCCACGGCTCCCTTGTAAGGACGATTCTTCGTGAAGTATTGTCGTGAAGGCTCTGCCGAATGTGGTCTGTGACGACCGCCGGATCCGGCGAGGACATCTTTCGTGGTGGAACTTCGACGCAGCCGAGACACAGGAGGCAGACTGACACGTGGAGCTCCACGCCGCGGCGAAGTGAGAATGGCGGTTGCAGATCTGCGGGCAAAACACCAAATCGGCGCGTCAGGATGTTCTGCATGTCAACAGTCATACTCAGCAGCCACGAAACATTGCACGTACTGTCGGCGAGTGCGCAAACCCTTCTTCTCGGCACTACCTTTCTTGGTTTCCTTACTAGCGGCGCCACCACCACCTCCTCCCACACCGTCCGAGTCATCATCACTGGAAAAGCTGGCGTCATTGGCAGAGTCCGACCCTTTGCGAAGAGGCGGTAGCGCGAGGGATGACGCACGGCGTGAGCGGCTCTGTTCGGCTTTTTCCGCTTGCTTGTCTTTCGTGAAGGACGCAGCAATGGCCTCCACAATTGAAGCTAATTGTTTCTCAGGTTTTCGCTTCATGCGGGGTTGAACCCAGAAATGCACCTGTCGAAAACACCGCGGCGGTGCAAATATTTGTCATGGGTACGCGTCGACTTGGTGTTGAGTGTGCAGGAACGCAGAACAGGTGCGGTTGAAGCGTACCTGCCGAATGTCGATGGACTTTTTGTCGACTAGCGGATGTCGTAGTAATTTCTTGACAGTGGGCCGTTGTTTGGGATCTTTTCGAGTGCATTGTTCCACAAAATCGCATAACTACGGACACAGTGACGTGGACACACCACGAGAAGGAAGTTTGGAGTTGAGCCACACTTCACGGAGTGGAATGACGAAATCGAGGGCGCCACACTTACATCGGTAGAATGCGTCTTGTGCGTCCTCAAGTCGGGCATCACTGAGTGGGTCAACAGGTGCTCCCGCAGAGAGAAGTGGTTGTTGCCGAGCTTCTCGAATGGAGCCTTTTTCCCCAACGCCAGGCAATAGAGCGTGATTCCAAGAGACCAGACGTCCGAGGCAAAAGAGTACTGGTCCGGAGGTAAATCGTGATCTAATCGCTCGAAGCTCATGAACTGCTTTGTGCCCTTCATGGAGACATTCAAATTGTGTTCGCGGTAATTCTTGACCTTGACAGCTAGGCCGAAGTCCGCAATCTTAACTTTGCCATTCCGGCCAATCAAGATGTTCCCCGGCTTGATATCCCGATGCAAGACATCACGCTCGTGCAAGTAGTTCAAACCTTGAAGCACACGCCTGCGATACGCAAACCACAGGGTTAGAAACCACAGCAAAAGGCCTGGTGGCGATGGCCGTCTATCCATATATTTGGCATGACAACACGAACCGGGCCACCAGCCGCAGAGCCATGTCTTCCACGGGCATGCCACGCTTGAGACAGTCGTCCAAACTTCCTAGTGGCCTGCGATGAAGCGGAAATGCACACTGTCAATATCGAAGCCATCGGCAAGAGCAGTGCTCTCGAGGAACGCATGCCGTGGCAAACTCACATGAATTCTAATATGATGGTGATGAAGCGTTCTGTGGTGTAAGCACCGTGGAAACTAACGAGTTGGTCACAGTAGTCCGCAGGCTTGAGGTTGGGTTTCCCCAGCGGGACGAAATTTGGATGAAGGATGGTCAACTCTCGCTCGATCTCTTGGCGCCGTTGTTGTTGTGTGTCAGCTTTGGTGTAGTCAATCGTTTTCAGGGCGACCAACTGCAAGTGCTTTTTGTGGATTGCAAGGTGGACGGTGCCGCCGGCACCACCGCCAAGCTTCCTGAGTCGCACAAAATCCTCTGATTTGCTGCGAGCGTTGCTTGCCGTGCTCTTGCCAACTGCACTGATGGGCCGCACGACATTGTGAATTTTCTCCAACGCACTTTGCGGCATTTCAGTGATGCCTTCGGGCCCGACCATCCACCGGCCTCCGGAGTCGTCCCTGGGCGTGTAGAAAGAACTGTCCGTGTCGTCGCTTTCAAGTCGGATGTCCTCACGACTTGAGTCACGGCCCCCGGTCTCCATCGGAGACACCGGAACGAGCTCACCACCGCTGTGGGATGCGGGGCCGGCTGCGTTCAAGTTGAGCTTGGAGAAATTCAACGTGAGAGTCATTTTGTTACGAATTCGCGCCCGCGGCGACAATTTTGCGCCCCTTTGCGATGTCTTCTTGTGTATCCTTGGGCCCTTGACTTCCATGCCATTTCCCGCGACGGATATGCTCAGCGATTTTGTTTGAGCAACGGGGGCGTGGCCTTCGCGAGCGTGGTCTCCTCGTTTACTCTCCGCCACCGCCTTGTGGTTTCGCGGTCCTGATACTTTCGACTCGTTCACGTGATGCTTCGACTCTATTTTCTTCTCCTTCGACTCATTGGAACGACCTCGCCGCCGCATGGCGTGCGCGGCGTCAATGGCCGTCAATGACTTACTCCTCCTTAGAGATTCGGCCGACATGGTTCGGCACCTGTGACCAACTTAGCAGTCGAGCCCGACTAGCTCCGGACGACCGCTTCGCTTACATTGTCCACTGCGACGTGCGGCGCTGGCAACAACATGAGCGAACGTGCTCCAGCCAGGGCACGCGAGTAAAGGCGCACAAACTCGTCTGCCAAGCTGGATAGTGTCAGCTTGAGCACCCCAAAAAAGGAGAAGTATTTTTCAACACAGTTGCCAACTTCTATCTTTGCGCTTTTGGCTCTTGGGGCTGTCACTTGAACACCAATAACAACTGGCACGAGCACAGGCACACGTGGAAGGTGGCAGGTGCGAGGTACACTGTACGCTGCTTCGACGACCGATGATCGTGTCTGACCTCGCTCGCCACGACTCCGATGAGCGTGCGTGCCAGTGACGAAGAAACCTCAAAGATCTGTCTGTCGGCAGTCGGCAGTCGGCAGTCGGCAGTCGGCAGTCGGCAGTCGGAGTCGGCAGTAGTCAGTTGCTACAATCATCAGTCGACGACCCCATCACACAGCACACAGCAAGCACACGAATGATCTAATAAAAAGAGCGAGGAAGCAAAGCAAAGCAAAACAAAGCAACGAAGGAACGGATCGAAGGAGGGATCGAAGGAGAAGGATCGAAGGGAGCAACGAAGCAACGACGCAACGACGCAACGACGCAACGACGCAACGACGCAACGACGCAAACGAAGGAACGAAAAGAACGAAGGAAGGAACGAAGGAAGGAACGAGCGAACGCCAACGAAGTTCGATGTTATAACTGTGGGCAGTGGGCAGTGGGCAGTGGGCAGTGAGTGAGTGAGTGAGTGAGTGAGTGGGCTGCGGCTGTTCAGTTCGTTCGTTCGTTCGTTCGTTCGTTCGTTCGTTCGTTCGTTCGTTCGTTCGTTCGTTCGTTCACTCACTGTCACTCACTCACTGTCAGTCACTCACTTTCAGTGAGTCAGTCAGTGAGTGGGCTGGCTGAGGCGTTCGTTGATTGATTGGCTGACTGACTGACTGACTGACTGACTGAGTGAGCGTTCGTTCGTTCGTTCGTTGACTGACTGACTCACCCACTCACTCACTCACAGTGACTGAGTGACAGTGCAGTGTAGTGTAGTGCAGTGCAGTGGAGGAACGCATACTCTACTCTGCTATTTACAGTACTAGTACGACACTACAGTACTCGGAGTACTGACGTTCGTTCGCTCACTCGTTCCCCCCTCTCTCTCTCACATCATCGCCGTGGGCATCCATTCGTTCAAGTCGTTCACTCATAATCCATATAAATCAGTCAGTCGCGGTCGGACCCGTCACCGCCGCAGCCCACAGCGTCCGTCCGCGGTCTGTGGCCTGTGGCCTGTGGCCCCGTGGCCTCGTGGCCGGCCTCGTGTGTTGTCGTTGTCGTCGTCGTCGTCGTCGTCGTCGTTGTTGTCGTCGTTGTCGTCGTCCGTTGTGGTTTGTTGGTTGTGGTTTGTTGTTGACGGGTGGGTCGCAGAAGAGAAGGCGTGTCTGTGAGTTGAATGTGTGACATGTGCACCACCTTGAAATCACTCTGCCCCGGTCCGGTGACTAGCGATGACGGCAACTGTCGAAGCGGCGCGCTCGGATAGGACCCACGCTCGAAACTTGAGAATTGGCTGAAACGCCTGCCAAGAAAAAAAGGTCGAATCTGTGTGCTTGAGCAGTGCTTTCTGTGTGAGTTTTTGTGATTCTTGCCGCGACGCCAGATCAACATGTCTCTGTTGGCACAGTTTGCCATGCGACGCGCAGCCGTGACTGCTGCCCGTCACGCTCGTGCGTTCGCTGCGGCTCCCGCCGACCCCGAATTCGTCGCAAAAGCCGCCGCTCTCAACGAGCCGCTGTCGGTGCACGATCCGGAATTGTGCAGCTTGATGGACGACGAAATCAATCGCCAGAAGGAGACCCTCGCACTGATTGCCTCTGAAAACTATACCTCGAAGGCTGTGCTGGAGGCGCTCGGCTCCGTGATGTCCAACAAATACTCTGAAGGCTACCCGAACGCTCGCTACTACGGCGGCAACGAGAACATCGACAAAGTGGAGTTGTTGTGCCAGCAACGCGCGTTGGAAGCGTTTGACTTGGACCCCGAAGAATGGGGTGTCAACGTGCAGTCTTTGTCCGGATCACCGGCCAACTTCCAAGCCTACACGGCACTGCTCAACCCTCACGACCGCATCATGGGACTGGATCTGCCGCACGGTGGGCATCTCACGCACGGCTTCCAAACCGAGTCCAAGAAGATTTCTGCGACATCTGTGTTTTTCGAGTCCATGCCGTACCGCCTTGATGAGTCTACTGGCACAATCGACTACGACAGGTTGGAGGAAAATGCTCAACTTTTCCGCCCGAAACTGATCATTGCTGGCACCAGCGCTTATTCGCGCGTTATCGATTATGAACGCATGCGACAAATCGCGGACCAGCATGGACCGGCGTGGCTGATGGCGGACATGGCTCACATTTCGGGTCTTGTTGCTGCGAAGATCATTCCGTCTCCGTTCGAACATTGCGACGTGTACGTTGTTCCATACCTGCTCCTCAATTGACTGTTGTGATTGCTTCAGCGCATCGTTCCATTCGTCGGCATCCTTTCTTGACGACTGACTGTTGCATGCAGGGTGACGACTACAACACACAAGTCCTTGCGCGGTCCCCGCGGCGCGATGATTTTCTACCGCAAGGGCGGAACTCGGCAGCACACGAAGGGAGGAAACGTCAAGAAACCAATCACCATCGACTACGCTGACCTGAAGCTCGATGAGCGCGTGAACTTTGCTGTGTTCCCTATGCTGCAAGGTGGCCCACACAACCACACCATCGCGGCTTTGGCAACGGCGCTCAAAGATGTACGGTCACCAGAGTTCAACGACTATCAAGTTCGGGTTGTGAAAAACTGTCAGCGACTGGGTGAAGCTTTGCACGCCCGCGGTTACGACCTGGTCTCCGGCGGAACCGATAACCACTTGCTCTTGGTGGATTTGCGCTCGAAGGGAATTGATGGCGCTCGAGCTGAGCGAGTTTTGGAGTTGTCACGCATTGCCACAAACAAGAACACAGTTCCTGGTGACAAGAGTGCCCTCGTGCCCTCCGGAATCCGAATCGGGACTCCGGCTCTCACCTCTCGTGGGTTTGCAGAGGACGACTTCGAGCAAGTGGCAGAATTCTTCGACCGTGCCGTTCAAATTTCGGTGAACCTGAAGCAGAGCCTCGCCGCTGATGGCCAAAAGACGCTCAAAAAGTTCAAGGTACGGTGGCTTGCCGCCGCCTTGTGTGACTGTTATTTGTGTTGATTGTTTGCGTTCCTGTGCACAATGCAGGCCGCACTGCCTGATGACCACGACATCCAAGAAATCCACGACCTCCGCGCGGAGGTGGTCGAGTTTGCGTCACAGTTCCCACAGGTCGGTGTATGAACAACATGGTCAACGTGATAGTGCACGGTCAGCCTTCCCACACAAAAGGCCAAAATGCCACCGTTCGCCCGAGGAAGTTGTGTAGTGGACATAAAATAATGTAAGCTTGATAGAAAGAACGATAATGCAATGCTCGATCTCCCAGGGCGGAGTGGCATGGTTGGTATTGATGACGCCTCACTCATCGTCGGAAAAGTCATCAGAATAATCGAACGAGTCATCGCCATATGAGTCAGAGTCAGAGGCATCGTCGTCGTCGTCGGCGTTGGCTACTGCTCCTGGCCAAAGACACGTGGAGCGTCAAAACAAACGAACACAACGTGCGCTGCACATGTGCAATCGGCTTACCCGTCGACACAATTGGAAGCTTCTCCAGCTTCTCAATGGAATTAGTCTTGACGACCACATTGGCCTGTGCCGAAGAGAGTCGAACAATCGTGACATTGCTACCACGTGCACATCACATTGCGTGGACTGTCTCCAGTTCATGACGGGGACGGGCACTCACCTCTGAAAGCCGCTGAATCAATCCCGTCCCTGTCGGCATGACGGCCATGTCGTCTGGAGCCCTGTCGCATCAGCACTACTAGATTAGGACGGCGGCAACGAACGACGGCTTCACGTATCACCTCGTACCCTTCCTGCAGCTTTCGCTGTTTTTCCTCGTGCATACGCTTAAAGTTGACTTTCGTGAAGTCAATTTGAAAATTGAGTTTGAAGCCCTTTGAAGTCGCCGTCTTCGCAGCAGCCAACGACGTGCTGGATTGAGTGTCGGCAACTTTCAGTTCCGCCACGTCAGGGGTTGGGGCTCTGTCGGTTGTGTCACCGTCGTCTTTATCGTCACCGATTGGCTCTTCCTCTTCGGGAATATCATCGTCGAGGTCTTCTTTTGTGTCCAGCACCTCTACTTGCTCAGCTTCAATCCCGGCTTCCTCACTAACTATGGCTTCGGGATCGTCGTCAACAGCGGCATCAACAATCTCGTCCGAAGTTGCTTGTCGGGCGCCGTTGTCTTGGTATTCTTTCTCAGCATTTTCGTCAACTGTGCTGTTTCCCGTCGTTGGCTCAGTTTCGCGGCTGCTACCTCTTGGCGTGCTGTCGCTGCTCTGCCCTTTGTCTTTGTCCTTACTTTTCTTCTTTTTAGACTTTGACTTCGAGGCCTTCTTGTGTTTCTGTTTGAGGAGTTCTTTCCGCAGTGACGCTGTCATGTCACTTTTGAGGTGATGATCGGAGAAGTCGTGGCCAAGAGAGTTGTAAGAAAACATGGCGCTCGCGCCTCTGGTCAACCTTTTTGACAGTTTCGAAGACATGGCGAACGCGTTTGTGCCCGATGGTGGAGTGGTGGCTCTGTACATTTGCGCAGCTTTCTTGGGCGAAATTGTCGGCAGCAAACCACTGTCCCCATCTTGCTTGCGCTTCTTTGAATGGCCTCTGCCACTCTTTCCGGACGTTCCGCGAGATGACATTTTCTTGACGCGGCGGGGCAGTCCACCTTTCACCACACTCCCCCTCGATCCTGTGGTGTTACGTCCGACGAATGCGACATGGTCAATGCCATCACAGCGATTTTGAGAAGATGTCGAGTCCCCCCAAGTGAGAAAAAAGAGTGCCGCAAAACCAACACAATAGATCCGCGTTTGGTATTAATCACAACGAAGGCATCGTGGATGCACGACTCTTCAGGTCTTTTATAATCGTGCGTGGCGAGTAGACAAGTCCACACAGCCATATCCTATTTTTCCTCAGCGATACGTGCGCTTTCGTCCTACCACATGGGTGGTGATGACTCGCGCTCGTGTGCTGTGTGGTTTCAATTGCGTTCGACGAACGAAGCAACCGACACCCAATGAATCAATCAGACGCACACACACACACACACACACAGAGAGAGAGACCCACTGAACAATCGAAAGAGTTGAAGAATCGAGCGGAAAGGACCGAAACAGACAATCGAACGAACGAACGAAGCGAAGCGAATCGAAACGAATGAATCGAACAATCGAACGAACGAACGAACGAACGAACGACGTCAACGTCAACGTCAGCGCTGGCCAGTGAGTGAGTGAGTGACTGTGAGTGACTGAGAGTGACTGTGAGTGACAGTGAGTGACAGTGAGTGAGTGACAGTGAGTGAGTGAGTGAGCGAAACGCCTCTCACACACACCAGTGCAGTGCAGTGCAGTGCAGTGCAGTGCAGTGCGCCGGTGCGGTGCGCCCACTCACTCACTGTCAGCCAGTCAGTCAGTCAGTCAGTCAGTCAGCCTGTCAGTTGTCAGTCCGTCACTCGCTGCGCTGGCTGGCACACACTGACTGACTGACTGACTGCCTGCTTGCAACTGACTAACTGACTGACTGACTACTGTACTTAGTACTTACTTTTTACTTGCCAACACAAACACAAGTAGTCACGAGACAACATAATAGGTCACAAAGAGTTCGTTCGTTCAACGGCGGCGTGTTTGCGCTTTGCGCTTTGATTGATTGAAGGTCCGTGTGGCATGCAACTTGCCCGTGCAAGATGGGCAGGAAGAACGGAGGGCAGGAGAGCAGCAAAGAGTGGGCGAGTGAAGGAGTTGGGAGTCGGGAGTCGGGAGTTGGGAGTGAAAGAGTAACAAAAAAGTGGACAGTTTTTCTTGACATTTTCAGCGGCGGAGCAGCGGAGCTTCATCGCACCTCTTCGAACCAACTTTCGAATGGTTTGTGTTGCATGCTTTGAGAAAGAGCGGAGCAAACTCGTGCCTCGCGGGTTGCCTTTCACGCAGAACCTTGAACACTGTATCGTTGGCGTCTTTCGAGAAGTTCGTCGGTTGGTTCGCTGGACCAGTCAACACACAACCGACGCTGCCCGGCGACCAGTGAACGGCCACGACAAAACACTCTAAGTGAAAGACTTTCCTGCAAAGCAGTGGGGGCAGTGAAAACATGCCACGCCATATTTTGAACTTCTTATCGCCACATCAACCAGCAATTCAGAGTCGCCACTGCAACCAACAACCCACAGTCGCCACCGCAATGAGCCATGCAGCAACATCGTCATTGCAAGAATCAATGCACACGCGCACAGTAACGAAGGCAGCGCGAGTCAACGGTGTGGCAAGTCTCAAACCTCACATTCACATGCACACACCATCACAGGACCACTTGTACCACCACTGGCCGTACCCAACACATTACAGGACGCCCTCTCGCACAGTGTCCACGAACCGGAGCCGGTGTTTACATCAAGCGTCCTAATTGCCACCTCGACCTCAATGCCTGAGCGCGCTCGTTGACGGTCTGACGGTCTGCCACCTGC
>ENA-OWNT01003990-OWNT01003990.1-seawater-metagenome-genome-assembly--contig:-NODE-3990-length-13359-cov-4.223460_pt1 | contig 13359 bp, 11 predicted proteins | sample MGYA00238136_ERZ651165 | MGnify/ENA primary metagenome ERZ651165 (study PRJEB26861, sample SAMN08777766) | seawater metagenome | isolation source: coastal seawater | place: USA: Florida | collected... | reverse complement strand
TCGTTCCTTCGTTCCTTCGTTCCTTCGTTCCTTCGTTCCTTCGTTCCTTCGTTCCTTCGTTCCTTCTTCTTTCTGCCTGTTGCTGCTGTTTATCTGTCATTGTTCCTTCTCATCATCGTATTTGTTTGACTAACACATGACTTGTTCTTCTGTGGTTTGAACAGTGCTATTGCCAAGCTTGTACTGTGACATGCGACGGATGTTTTGAGCCGACATGGCAGTGCCGTAGCACAAGTGCATGCGACGACGTAGTGTGAGTAGGCTTGATGCCTTGGTTTCTGCCAACCGACACTAGGAAAAGTAGTTCAAGAATACAACATTCGCATAGAAAACATCGTCTCAGTGACAACTTATTTTGGGATTTGTTTATCAAGTCTATTCTGAACAGATCTAGCTGAGCAGGTCGAAGGAGCTATCTGGATTTAAAGTCGGCTTTAAGTTCAGCAACTCCACTAGTTCACAATGTCTGCCTCGACTGAGCAACAGCAGACATTCACAATGGATGACGTCAGGACGAAGTCAAGGTCTGGATGCGTTGTTGTCATTCACAACGATGTTATCGATATTCCCTTACGTGTACGTGTTGGTCACTTTGTTGATTGTGGGGTTGTCGCACTCCCCGCGTCCTCTTAGCTTTGGTATTGTGCCCACACTTTTAGTTTTTGCAAGAGCATCCAGGCGGATATGCGATTATCCACAAAGAACGCGGGACGGATGTCACTGTACTATTTGAGGATGTTGGCCATTCAGCCGACGCTAGGCGGTGCGTGCAGTCGTTTAAGATCGGAACGATTGCAGGAACAACAGCAGACGAGAGTAAGGTCAACGATCAGAGGCAAATTGCACATGCAGTTGCAAAAGAAGCCAAGAAATATGCATTTGATCAGCTGAGCGCGGGCATCGCAGCTTTCGTTTTCGTAATCACCTTGGTTTTGTGGTCGCTGTCATGACTTCCTGTGAGTGTGTACCCGACGTCGTTGGAGACAGTCATGTCAGTAATAATTTATTCTATGTGCTAACCACCCCTATTGCAACAATGGCAACCGTCCTCGGCTTCAACGGCACATTCACCGATGGTATCTTGCATACGGCGGAGGCGAATGATTCGGTGGTGGTAACCACTGTGGTGGGTGTCGTGATTGAGCGTACCCCTGCTGCGGGTACAGATGATGGTGCGGGTGGGGAGCGTAGGAGGGGTGATGACCACCGGAGTAGGAACGAGCCTCGTCAAACGGAGACGCACTCACTCGCTCCTGGCCAGGGTGTCGCGCTCGCTGTGCCACTTCCTGAAACGCACGGTGTCGGCCAGTGTGATACCCGGCGTAATACCACGAGAGTAGAAGCTGTTGCAGTTCGGCATCGCCCGTGACCGCGGCAATGCGAGCTGCTGGGTCGCCTCCTCCGTGATTGTGTCCTGGACTCAACTGTGGAATGGGAGGAGGGTATGTGTTGTACGGGCTCCTAAACTCCGCGTCGTTGTGGGAATAGAAGCTACTTGGAGTCCTGCCATCGCCACCGGACCGCAAGGGCGATGAGTATACGTTGTGGTTGGCGGCGTTCGAAGGTGGCACACTCGCGAAAGACGATTCGTTCTGTCGTGACTCATTCGCCTCCACCGTCCTCGTGCGCTGTGGAGGGAAGGTATCTATGTTGGCATATCGTGGACTCGACTTCAAGTCACGGCCGGGCCTTCCTGCTTCAGCTTGTGCATGACTAATGTTGGTTGGCTCGTTTCGCTCGGCCACGGCCGGTGAGCGAGGCAGTTCTCCTGCGTGGTTTGGTGTTGCATCACTCGCCAGTTTCTCTTGCTCGCGGTAGTTTCCGGCTACTTTGTGCCGCGAAAGAGAGGGGGGTGCTGGTTGCGGTATTTGGGCGCGCGATTGAACCCGGGGATCTTCTTGACTGTGAGACGGCTTCTCTGCTTGTTGTTGCCGCCACGCCTGCAGCACCCTCTGTTGGTAATCCTGTTCCAGAACGGCCCGTTCTTCTTTAGCCGTCAGGTGGCTGCGGACGCCGCTCTCAAAAGCTTTCAAAATAGCTCCGTCATCCCATCTGTGCGACTGATCGGAAGACAAGGAAAGACAAAAAAAAAAAAAAGTCAGATGGGATTGATGGAACTTGTCATATCCAATGCAAGTGTGCGAGCACGTACCGTTTCTTCCATGACAAGAGCGGGAGAAGAACTCATGGAGCGGCACGGAAGCAGAACGAGATCAACGAGGCATGGGTGTCCCACCGATGCTGATGCTGTTGGAGTGCTTCGCTGAAAACGACAGAGTTATTTGTTCAAAACTAACCCTTTGGTGCGGACTCCTCTTTGATTTCCTCTTCGTGTTCGATTTGTCCAGCTGGCTGGTAGCGTGTTAATGTGTAAATCTGCTGTGCTGTGCGACAGTTGCCGTTGCGACGGCTTACAGTTCTGTTGCAATGAGTGGCAGTCGTACTTTGGTGGCCGGACGAAGTAGTTCGACCTCCTCCCCGTATTGCTTGCAACAGTCGTCGTGTTGGTGGCGCTGCACGCCGAGAGTCCAAGCCGTTGCATTCCAAATCTGTGCTGTCTCCACTTCCTCTTCTTCCTCCTCGTCCATTCTTCCATTTCATGAATGGAAGGTAGACTCGGCAGACGGCAGTGGACGATGGGCGATGCTGTGGTGGCCTCGGATTGTTGACGGTCGTCGTTGGTCGGTCGAGGTATGGCATAGGAAGAGGGCAGAGAGCGCGAGGCAAAGGGCAGAGGGCCGAGTGCAGAGGGCAAAGGGAGACGAACGATGAACTACGTCGGACGGCGGCGGACGGACGTAGGCCGATGATCGACGGTCGGCGGCGAAGGGACGACAGCGAGCGGACGACGAACGGCGCAAGAGAGAAAGAGAGCCAAAGAAAGGCCAAAGAGGTCGTCGCGTCTTTGGTCGCGTCGTCGCGACGACGCGACAAAGATCGACTGCGTCGTGAGATGAGAACAGGAAGTCGTCGAAGTTCGTTCGTTCGTTCGTTCGTTCGTTCGTTCGTTCGTTCGTTCGTTCGTTGGTTCGTTCGTTGTGAGTTGTGACAACTTCTCAACCTCTTACTTCTTCCTTCTTCTCCTCTGACTTTTTACTTTTACAAATCAAGGATTTCCTTTTTTCTTTTTTCGACAACGGTACGTTTGATTACTACATTTAGTGTTGCATGAGTTAGACAGTGTTGTATAGTAACAATCACCGTTTATGAGCTTGTAAAACTGATGCAAATGATACACTACCATTGCATAAGTCACAACGCAGCTAACTCTATTCTAGTAATGTACACTGTTTCAATCAACTCACCCACCCACTCACTCAATCACTCAATCACTGAGCGTCCAACCAACTCACGCACTCACACAGAGTGTGATATTGATGTATCTACATATAGGGTTTCACGTTTTACAGTGACATTTACAGTGTGAACACAACGTAATGTCAAATATAGATAACTGACCGACGAAGAACGAACAAACGAACGAACAAAGGCATCGAATCGAATCGAATTCGCTCAGTGCCACAAACATATCCACATTTAGTATTCTGCGTTTTACAGTGACATCAACAGTGTAAATACAATGTAATGTCAAATGTAGATAACAAGTCGGACGAAAAGGAAAAGTGAACGAACGAACGAACGAACGAACGAACAGTTGGCGGCTTTGTTGGTTGGTTGGTTGGTACAGGGCAGGGCAGGGCCACGTACTGTTGTGCACTGTCAGCCACTGTGATGAATGAGTCACTCACTCACTCACTCACAGTCACTCACAGTCACTCACAGTCACTTTGGCGCCGCCGCCGCCGCCGTTGTTGTTCGGTCCGGTCCCGGTAAGTCCAGTTGTCCGTGTACATCTCTACAACTGACAATACGACGTTTTCGAATGAGCTTTATTGGGTGAAAACAGTAGAATGGTAGTTATAGATAACATCGATCGCAGAGTTGGTGGAGGTGGGTCACTCACTGTTCACTCACCCACTCACTCACTGTTCACTCACTGTTCACTCACTGTTCATTGTCCGCCATTTTGCCGCTCACTCACTCACCCACTCACACGCTCGTTCGTTCGTTTGTGCGCGTGTTGTTGTCGTCCGTCGTTCGTTGTCGGCGCGTTGATTGAGTTGCGTGCTTTGTTTGTCGTTGTGTGGTGTGGTGTTGTGTTGTGCTGGGGCGCTGGGGCAGTCTGGTCCAAGCTCCACGCTCCACGCCGGTTTACTGTGCGGCTTCCGGGTCGTGCCGTGACCTACCTGTGCTGTTGTCGTTCGTACGAACCCCTTCTTGGAGTCCGCTGCCTTCGCTGTGTTTTGGCTGTTGGTTCGCGCCGCAAACGGACGTGGCACGCCTTGCATGGGGACGGAAACAACAGTCCCGCGCGCCAATGCCACCATTCTTGTGCCCCGATTCCCGCCGCTCTGGTCTGCTGGTCTGCACGAAACCGCAGCCGTTGCACACGCACGCACCATTGCGCTTGCATAACTGCAACAACTGGTCGCGGTATGTGGACGTTTGGTGGGGTGCGGTGTCACACGCACGGCGCTGCGTCCACTACGTATTGGTGCATTCGCGCGAAATTGGCTTGGATTCGCGAAACCCTGGACAGGGAAGCAACTAACCATCGGTGCAGTGACTGAACTTGCGAACGCTGTCGGGCGTGTGTTCGTGCCAAGAGTGGCGCGTCTGTGAAGGAGCGGCCAGACGCAACGGCAGAACGAAATCGTTGCGCGGCTTGGGTCTCCCCGGCACTGACTCTGCTGCATATCAACACGGCCTTGTTCGGCGCACATTGCGCCAGATTGCGCCAGATCGCACCGAAAGCCACCACAAAGGGCACTCACCACACTTCCATGCCAAGAACAGCCAGCCAGCAAAACGCAACACCAAGCGCAAAGCAACTTATTTCTTTGAGCAAAAAGAGCATGGAAAAAGTGTCGTGCGACACGCAATACCTGTAACGGGTGGCAGTTGGCACCGGGGCCGCTGCGCACGACGTAATGCCGAAACTAACCGTCGATGACAAACGGCAACAGGAAAACCCCGACTCGGGCGAGGCAGATCTCGAAGCAGAAAGTCCAAGGCGTCGGTTGTGGACTCCCGAAGAAGATGACCGACTAAGATCTGCTGTGCGCCACAATGGTGACAAGGATTGGGCGCGGGTCGCTGTGTTGGTCGGCACCCGCTCATCGATGCAATGCTCGCAACGCTGGCGCAAGGCTCTGAGCCCCAATCTCGTGAAAGGGAAGTGGAGCTCTGAAGAAGATGAACGTTTAAAACGTCTCGTCGCTAAGCACGGTCAAGATTGGCGGGTGGTGTCCGAACAGATCCGTGGAAGAAGTACCAAGCAATGCCGTGAACGATATTGCAAGTATCTTGACCCGGAGCTCAAGAACGGAGCCTGGACGCCTCACGAAGACAGATTTATCCTGGAGAGCCGAGCGCGTGACCCACCGGATGGCTGGGCGAAAATTGCTGCTTCTCTACGCGGACGTACAGATGACCGTGTAAAGTCTCGATTCACTGTGATTTCGTCTGGGCGGAGCCGGTTGAATGCCAATGCATTGCCTTCCGGATCTGCGGGCGCCAGTGACGCAAAGAACACTCCTCACTCAGGTACAGCATCGAATTCGGGCCTGTCCAGCACCCACCACACGACGGCAGAGCTTGCAGCGTTGTCCAACGGCCTTTCTGGCAGCACGACATTAGCTGCTGTTGGCAACCAATCGGCACCCACTCAGCGCCCTCCGCAGGTGACGAAGCATTCCACGGGAGTCGGCAAAATTTCGGCGGTGGCCAACCGACCACCCAAGGGACTCAAAGACGGCATACGCCCGTCCAGTCGGGGCAGTGCAGCCGCTGGGATTGTGCAAGCGCAGACTTCTCTCGTCTCCAGCACGGCGCGATCTCAGGGCAAACCTTCCGCAACCTCAAACAGTTCAATCGGGGCACCGCGCCAACTATTGCACGTGTCGAAGCCACAACCCATTGGCACGAAATCGTTGCTGATGGCCAGCAAACCAATACCAGTTGCTACAACGCTGTTTCCTGCAACTAAGCCGAGCACAGTCGTCCATAAACCAACTCCTGTCGCCACAACCTTGTCAACAACCGGCAGCCAGTCATCTCCGGGGTCGTTGCTGGGTGTGACGAAGCCGCCGCCACAGACTGGCGCAAAATCAGCCTCGGTAGCGGCAACGAGTGCTTCTGCAAGTGCCTCGGCTGTCAAACCACTATCAAATGCCCCCACGGGCGCGCGGAAGCCGGCTACACAATCTGGTGGACGTGGTCGATATTTGAGCGACTGCATCCAGCTGCGTGACTCGGCGGTGGCGTCGCAGTGGACGCGTGTCCGCAATCCAACACAACGCAGTGCTGCCGCGCACCGACGAAGAATTTTTCGTGTGGATGAACTCGGCTTAGTGCTCGATAAAAACGCGAAACTGCACCAGCACTCGTTCGCGGTGGAAAGCGCGTCCTTCGCTCCTGAACATGTGACGCTTCCGGCCCCACCCCCCCGCAAGCGGCGAAGCAGAGCCTCTAAGTCCACGAAGGGTAAGCGGCAGCGATTGCAACGCACTCCACCGATGTCGACCTCCGCACGTGCCCGAGCGAAGTCGAGGAAACGGAGGAATGTTCGCAAGATTCCCGTTCTTGGCAAAGGAGTCGTCGTTGCCGGCACGAAGCCAGCAGTACGGCTACCCGGTCCCGGAGAGCTGGTTTCATCAGGAGCAATTGCTTTCGACCGCACCGATCGAACGTGGCGCGTAACAGCCGAAGTCAGAAAAGGTAAACCGTTGCATCTTGGGAAGTTCTTGGCGAAAACGGATGCCGTGATGATGTTGACGGGCTGCAGTTACTTCAAGCAAGTGGTATGCGTTGAGGCCGCCAAAGCTGCGTTGAAGGAAAGGACAGCGGGAGGAGACGCAAATCCGAACGCAAACCCTGACTGGGATAGCGAAGCGAATTTGCCCATATTGCGGCTTCCACAGGATGCTTTCGTAAAGTATTCATGGGGCAACGGCAAGGGTTACATTGGCCGCATTTTCGAAACTTCTCGATCCGGCTTGGATGACAACACCTCCCCTCCCTCGTACCTGCACGATGACAAATGGCGCCAAGCTCACACTCGGTTCGGGCTGCATAAGTCTTGGTTTCGGACAATCGAATTTTCCCCAGAGGTTTGCACCACGACAACGTGCTGTATTGCCTCGCTGTGCTTTCTTCGTCTAATAATTGTTGCCGTCTTTTGTCATGTCAGGCGCAAATAAACGTGTTGCTCAGACCTCACGACAAGCAACTGACGTGGACGTCGGCACCGTGGCCCCCTCCTCCATCGAAGTTCAATTTGCCTTACAAAAGCTGGCCATCCAGCCTGCGACAAGTACTTCTGAATAAGTGCAAATGTGACAGCCAAAAGTTTCGGAGAGCGTGCACTTGTGGCGCCATCACCCTCGACGCTGGAGTCACAAAAGCAGAGCTTCGCGAAATTATGCTAGGTTCTGATCCACCTGGCAGAGTTTCCGACACTGCCGTGTTGGAACTCGTTGTGACGACATTGGAAATCGCTTCGGCGAAGCATCGCGGTCACCTTCGCTTGGAAGTCCTCAATTTAGCAGGACTTCATCGAGACACCGCGGAACAACAATCTGTGTCGCAGAACGCAAACAGCGGCCCACCAGCGCGTTCGAAGCGCCCACGTAGAAAAGCTGGCTCACATAGTGGCAGTGAGCGGTCTTCCCCCCTGCACTGGTTAGAACGACTCGGCAAGGTTTTGGTGGGTACTCAAGTTTGGTACGTCAACTTGAAGTTTCGAATTGCGGAGGAACCTGAATTGTTTCCCAATGAGACACACGCCTGGGTGCCTTTCTCGCTGCTTCTGGCCGGCGGAAACGTCACGCATTTTTTGGTGTCTGACCAAGCTGCCATTCACATCACACGTGCGCTGTATGGAGTTGCATCGTGCTATAAAACATCGCAGGTGGATACTCTACTGGCTGAAGGTGAACTGCCACAAGCCGCACCTTGTTGGTCCAAAGCGACGATGCGGCAATGCACCGACACAATCATCGAGAGTGATGCAGTCGAACTCACCTCGATGGTGGATGATGTCACAAGTTTCATCAAAGAGCCTTTTTGCGACAACCACTTCGCGATGCATTTCTTTGCTCGCCAGGAAACCGTGTTGCGGAGCCAAACGGCAGCTGACGCCGCCGAAACAGTTCCGTGGTCTCCGCTACCAGCTACTGCATCACCTGTGGCGCCTGCAAAAAGCACATTGGCTGGTACTGATACCCCGTCAGAGCTCACTACTATTCAACGTGCGAAGGAGCGAGTTCGCAGACTTGTTGAGAAACGGCGTCGGCTCATTCGTGATGGAACTTTTAAAGCCCAGGTTGTGCTCAGTGCGGACAGGGAGACTACGGCCACAGGGGGGGAGCCATCAACGGACGGAGAGTCATCCGAGCCGAAGCCGGGCGCCCGCCAAGAACAGAATTCTCCGGCAAGTCCGCCGGCAAGTGCCGATGCAGACGCGTCGGTCACTGACGCCGGTGCCCTTACCGACGAAGTGTTGGCGCAAAGGGTGATTGCTATGGTCACGAAACGCAACAGATTGATCAACCTCTCCCATTGTACGAGAATCCATATCCCAGCAATTCTGGCTACTGTTGATGCCGGCATGAGCGCAACTTCTGACAAGCTTGTTATCGAAAATATTGACCAGAGCAACCCGACCACTGTCAAACAACTCGAAAGCCATTTCCACCTTCTGCATGAGCTACTTCGAAAAGATGTCGCTGTGAAGAGGATCCTTTTCCGCGCGTACACTAGAACTGTCCACAAACGCAAGTCGAGCAGCTCTTCAATGCCAGATGTCGACTGGGTCTCGGAAAGGAGTGGCAGAATATTCATATTGAGCCCGGCTCAGCGCGTCGCCGCAAGAGCGTCCCTTCGGGCACTGTACGAGCAGCTTGACAGCATGAATACGTTGCCGCCGTGCCCTCTCGCAGCTGAACACGCTGCGGCTTTTGCTGCAGCGCGGCGAGACGCTGGCGACAATGCCTCTGTTGGCGACCAAGTTGGTGACACTCGAAATGTCTGCGCACAGTGTCGGCAGCTTGATGCAGACTCTGGTGTGTTCGAGGAATGTGGGGATCAGCCCGACCAAGAGTCGTTTGAGCATAATGACGAGGATACAGGCGTTCAACGTTATTTTGGCGACGCTGATAGCATTGTGGAGGATGTCAAAGCACACGCGTTGCTCTGTCTAAGTAGAGGCTGCCGTAAGTTGGGCATTCTTCCGCCGATTCCCGATCGATGTCCAGGTGTCATCGGTGAGAATGTTGCTGCGGCCGCTGCTAAGACAACGAAAAAGAACTCCAAAGCCAGAAATCGAAAGAAGAATGTGCCAATCGATGATGACCACGTGGGAGTATTCCGCAAACCAGCCAAGAAAGGTGCGAGCAGCACACGCGATGCATTCCAGGTGAAATTTCGGTGGCCGTTCACTTCAAAGAAACCGAATTATGGATTGAAAAAGAGTGGGAACTTCGCGCCTGCGTGGCGATCTCTACGACAGCAGTTTTCGTCCGCTACGTCTGCTGCGAGGGCGTACGACCGTTTTGTTCGCGCTCTGTTTGGCAACATCAAGGAAACAAATTTCGGGTCTTTATACTACCAGTCACTCACAGCCGTTGGTGCAGCTGCGGCGACAAACGTGCACGCTCCATGGATGAAGCCGGCACGAACATCCACAACGAAGGACGGAGATGGCAACTCGAGCAGTTTGTCGTCGAAATCTGCACGGGCGAAAGCTTCGTTGCCGGTCGTCTCAATCAAGCCGTGTCCTTGTCACGACATGAATTGGCAAGTACCAGCGTCTGCAGGAGGCGTACACACTCAGTGCGGTGCTTGCCTTCAGGTTTGTGGTTGGCATGTTCACCTCGGGATATCTTCGGCTTCTTCTGAGCTAGTCCGGCAACGCTGTGGCGTGTTCGAGCGAAAAATTAAGTTGCTGATCGCCAATGCAGTGACCGTCACTTCGCCCCAAACCACAGATCCTGCCACCACTGATTCTGAGCCTTCCTTCGACTTTCTTTCTGGAACAGACGACGAGGCATTCGAAACGATAAAACTGTCTCAGGACCGGTTCCAGATTCTCCTGGACAACCACGACTTAATTTGGACGAAATTAGACAATTTGGCCGACATTGAATCCATGAGCATCTCTCAGAATATCTCCAATGAAAGAACGAAAGTTGCATTCCTCGCAGTTTGCGCGCTCGGATTTCTGAATCCACAATATCTGAGTCGATCCGCAATCCAGCAATGGGTCAAAATGCTGACGCAATCGATTTTTGTGACGTGTTTCCGCGGATTCTCCCTGCACACGCACATTTGCAGCAGCGAACAATTTCACCGGCGAGCGAAGCCGGGACTTGCGTGGTGTCCAAGTGCAAGTGTGCATGTGCCAACGCACGCAACAGACCAAGACGCGCAGATCCGCAGAGTACTGTTGGTACCGTCACGCAGCCCAAAGAAGCGGAAGCGGTCGAGGGCATCATCAAAGTCAGTGCGCCGTCGCAGCATTATGCAACCAAGACCGCAGAACGTAGCTGCAGTGGCAGCAAATGGATTCCAGCAGCATGGCCAACACACGCCGATCCACCCTCTCCCAGGATTTGGATTGCCTGCAATGCCGTTTAGCCACCTCGTTGCTGTGGTCAGTCCAGCCGGATTCACCGGGGAATGGGTTCCTTGCATCGTCACGCAGGTGTACACCGAACCTGTTGGTGGCATGCTCGTTAACGACATTGTCCTGTTGAACAGTGTGCAACTTCATGGTGTTGCTGCGCAATACGTGCGCCCCATCAACTGCTTTCTGGAAGTCCCCACCCCACATACTTATCATATGCGGTTCAGTCCCTTGGCGATGCCGAGCTTTCAACCACCAGCCATTGCAACTCTTGCGCCTGCGGTCCCGCTTCGTGCCGCTGGTTCAAGTGCGCTGGTTCCTGGTCCCAATCCTTCTTCTTTCGGGCCCGCTCTGTACCCAACTTTTCTGGCATCGAATCACTCTGCTGGCACACAAGCGGGAAACGTTCAACATTTTCCGGCCCAGTTCCCAACCAGCAACGCTGCACGATCGATTCCAGCAGCACCACCGTCAACTCAAACCACAGACGCGACGCAAGTCCCCAGTGCTGCCAGGAGGAACCCCGTTAAACGATCCGCAGCTGTCGCGGACTCTGCGTCGGCCAGTACGAAGATTGCAAAGAACAGTGCATCGCCGCCTAAGGTCAGCAGAGTGGAGACCAAGAGAAGGACTTACAAATGCCGTAACTGCGGTGTTCCAAAGCGGGGGCATGTGTGTGCTGTCTCGCCCCCGCCAGACGAATTTTGGCAAGAACTACAACAGAAACAGCGCGATAAAATGAAGATGCATCAATCGCATTTTCAGCCCCACGCAAAAGAAGTAAGCTCTAGGGCGAGCACCACCAAACCAGTCGCAGGCTCGGGAATCTCCCATCCAACGGCCGCCACAAACATCCTCGTGTCAGCACAACCACAGTCCGCCTCTTCCCCGACCAAGATCCAGTAGGCGAAGGCATGTCGCACAACCATGTGTTGTGCCGATGACAGTAATAGGTTGTGAAGCACTTTGCTTGACAAATTATGTAAAACGTTAAAAAGTTAAAAGTGTAACATGGCGACGATCATAATGCGCGTGTTGCTGAGTACGTTGAGGCCGGGGACTTGTTATCTCAATGATCCAAACATGGCCAATGGTAAAGTTTGCAACTTCGGTAAAGACGCCATTGACGACGATTCGCGGGGACCATAAATCTGAGAACACGAATCAACGACAATGAGCGGCATTCATCGTAAAGTGGTGGACTTCCACGTGGGTACGAGACGAATGATTCCGGATCACAGGCATCTGACGTTACCTTGATTTGACGAATGTGGGTGTCACGCCCATTTTGATGCATTCCATCGATCGAAACTTGTACTAGATGTGCACGGAGCGGTTCGTGGTCTAGCGGCGAACGTGGCACAGAAGAATTACGCACAGTTTTGGGTCTATTTGAAATTGCAGCGAAACCGTCACAGCACGAGAACAAACCACGAGGATGTGGGTTGTAACATGTCTGGTCCATGGATAGCTCTAGCGGGACCGTGATCCATCCTACTGGCTCTTTTAATTCCAAAACGCACACTTGTTCCAAATCATGGTATGTGTCTCCCGCTCTAATCGAAAGTTTCTTCAGCAAACAAAGCAAAGGACACTTTTCAAAACTCTGAGTGCGTCAGTGGCAAATTGCGGAATCCTGCTTACCTTGGGAGTGTAACTCTCGTCTAGCTGATGATTCAGGAAAAAAGAAATGGCACAAACGCTCTTCTTTCTCAAAAATTGAATGTTTACGTGGTGCGGTTGAGTGCCATCCGATTGCCAAAAGGTTGTCTCATCGTTGTCACGAAGTTGGTCTACGCCATTTCCAGACTTCGCGCTCGACAAGGTCCACACAGCTTCCCTGCCAATTTCACGTCGTGTTGGGTCATCGTCGCAATTCGTGACCAAGTAAGTTGGCTTTTCTTCTTCCTCCGCCTGTGAAGTCTCAGCGTCCTCGCCCACGCGCCAGTCCGCCATTGTGAAACTGACAGGGCAATCGGGGCCAAACACAGCGCAGCTATGTCAACGAGCTTTTTGCTGTCTTTTGATTTGGGAAGGGGTTCTAGTATCTGTGCGAACACGGTCCATCCACCCGGTTTATTGTAGTGCACGCCGCCCGCTCCTCATATTGGAGGAGTGCATGCGCGGAGATCCATCCAAGCAAACAGTCGACTCCCTCGTTAAGTTTCCATCTCAAGCGCGATGCAACGCATACCCGAGGAGTCACGTGGAGCGAACACACTGTCAGACTCTCCAATGTCTCCGAAAAATGATCCTGCTTGCCCTCCTCGAAATTTGAACGACAGCGACCCTCCACGGCGTCTCAGCTCCACGGAATGCAGCCACAGGCGCGTTCTCTCCCACACACGACTCACGTCTACGCTGTAGAGAAGCGTCGTCGTCAACAACTCCTCCATGACTCAATCAATGATGCTCACGGGAGCAAGAGCAGCGTTGACGTCGTCGCCGTGATGCGAACTTTTCAAACTGCAAACAACGAACGAACGTTTGACGAACGAACGAACGTTTGACGAACGAACGAACGAACGAACGAGCGAACGAACGAACGAACGAACGAACGAACACTTCGTGGACGATAAGCAATTTTCTAAAAGATAGTATACAGTACCGTGATTCGTCTCAATATCGGTGAAAAACGTGTCGAAAACCGAAATGAATGTTTCCTTGGAGTG
>ENA-OWNT01003989-OWNT01003989.1-seawater-metagenome-genome-assembly--contig:-NODE-3989-length-13360-cov-4.284650_pt1 | contig 13360 bp, 12 predicted proteins | sample MGYA00238136_ERZ651165 | MGnify/ENA primary metagenome ERZ651165 (study PRJEB26861, sample SAMN08777766) | seawater metagenome | isolation source: coastal seawater | place: USA: Florida | collected... | reverse complement strand
TCCCAAGGGTACTGCTCTGGCGTTTGCATCCGCCACAAGCCAGACGGAGCCGAGGACCGAGACCGTACACAGCTCCGTCCACAACACAATCACCCCCGCGTCCCCTGTGGTGTGATTGAGTGCCATGAGCCCGTCAAACGTAAACCACAGGGCACCGCGGTCTTGAGGGAATTCGCTGGCCAAGAAGAAGGCCATTGCAGAGGCGACCACAAACCGTACTGCGCAGAGGCTGTAGATCGCCCGGTGCAGTGCTGTCACAGTCCGCGATGGGCCTCGACGTCTTCTTTGCAACACGACGAGGGCGAAGAGCAAGGTGTAGGCCATGCCGTACGTCGCATTGTTGAACCACAATGCGCCTCGGGCCAACATCCCACCTCCCGACGTAGAAGAAAAGTACGCCCCGACCTGAGGAAGAAGAAAGCAGCAGCAGAATGTCTTCGGCAGGACAATGAGAAACCAAAAAAAAAAGATCGTACCCCACGCGCCCGGGAATCCCCACGGCTGCAAACACACTGCCCGACGTAGAAAAGTACGCCCGACCCGCTCTTGAAGTCGGTTTGTCGATCTCGCTGCGCAAGCGCGCCCCGGGAAGGAAGACAGAAGACACCCGCACTGCGCTGTCAAACACACCACCCAAACACACGCAGCAGCAACAAACAAACACAGTGTTGTTGTTGGTGGTGGTGGTGGTGTGGTGGTGTCGTCGATCCGATGGGCCAAAAGAAGATCCGCACTGCACTGCACTGCCCTTCTTCACTGCTGAACCTCGCAATACCATACGAAAATGGTGCACTGTAGTAAGTAATGGCTCAGGATGTATGTATGTGTCGTCGTCCTCGTCGTCCTCGTCCTCGTCGTTTGGTTGTTGTTGTCGTCGTCGTCGTTGTGCACCACCGTTGGGCCGTGTCTGTCCTTGCTCCGCGTCGTGGTGTCGTGGTGCGTTGAACGACGATTGCTCAGAAAAAACAAGTGTTCTCTTTCGTGAACAGCGTGGTGTGGTGTGGTCGTGGCACTGATGATGCCATTTGTGAGTAGGTCTGTCCGCAGGGCGTTAGAGGGCGCCAAGAACTCGCAAACTGCCGATGCAAGTGCAAGAAGTGAAGAAACGACCCGTGCACAGGGACGTGGAGAGAACGAGTATATATGGACAATACCATGCTGAACTTGTGAAGAGCATGCCGATCTTGTTCGAACTCTCAGCCGTGCCCGCCACCACGGTTTTCGTGGAAGGTGGACTGGCATAAGGTGCGCACTTTTCCGTCTCAAAAGAACACCAGCTCTGTTTTTTCGCAAAAGCTAGGAATGACCACTTGACAACCTGGTCGAGCGGTCCATTTCAACAACTGTGCATTCTACCACTTTCTGCCATCCTGGCACACGACACTCAGCGATGCGGCCAGGACCCGCGCCTTCCGCTGTCAATGGGTGGGGCGTAGCGAGCAGGTCGTTGGTGAATAGACTATGACAGTAACGGGGGTTCCAAATTGTTGACAAACCCGACAATGGCCGATCCGCAAACGGATGCAGCATCGAACACTGCTGACAGCGGTGGCGTCGTAGTGGAGGCCAAACAGGGTCTCGGGTCTTCCCACAATAACAATGGACACTCCACCATACAGTCTTTACGGGTCGCGAAGCCATTTCCTCCAAGACAGGGGAGTCCGCCGTCAGCAACCCAAAGCCCTGTCGGGCAGAATCCGGTGGACAGCCCTGACTTGACGCCACGATCAGCATGGAGTGCACGACTCAATCCACAAGTGAAAACACGTCGCAAGGACGACAAAAATTTAGGCTTAGGTTCCCCGGGACGTGTGTTGATACGACTGGCAGCGCGTGCTCGAGCGAACGCTGCTCTCAAATCCCCCCGACTCAGTAGTCCCACTCGCCGCGGATCAGGCAAGATCAGGCGTCGCTCTCTGGGTCCGGCATTTGATAGCCTTGAGCACAGTTATGCCGACTTTTCACAAGATAGCATCTTCAATAGTCCAACAGTTCAAAGTCGCCGCAACAGCATCGGTTTGTATGAGCAGTCACCGGCTGCGTCACCGTCGGCTCGGCGGCCGAGTGCCGAAGCTCGCGCGGCCGTGCACCGGGACCGACAAAGACAGTCGCAAAAGCGAATTGAGATTAATTCCAAGGTTGAAGCTCGACTCAGAGGAGTGAAGACGTACCTTGCATCAATGTTTGTTGTCTGCAGTCTCGATCCCACTCAGTATCGATGGTGCGTGCACAGTGCTTCTTCGCTGCTTCTCGTCTACGGATGTGCTCACGTGATTCGCTGTTTTTGTGGCCCTATTGCACTACCATTTGTCGACGTCCAGGTTTGGCGACAGCTATGCAGCTTGGGGGCTTTCTCTGGACTCGGAAAATAAGAAGTTGTATCGTCCCCGCATCGACTCGCAGATAAACCCCCGCAGCTTTGACGCCGAGAAAATTTTAGACGGCATTTTCCCTGTTGGATTACGACCATCGTTCTTGACTGAAGAGCTGGGTGTTTCGTCACCGCATCGTGAACAGCATCAGTCAACAACCGGCACGCAATCAGATGGTGTTGACACCCGCCCGCCCCACATGCGCCCGTCTTCTCATGCCTTCGTCGTAACAAACGAGTCCGGCAAGAAGACATATGTGTCCTGCTTGACGTGGCGGGAACGATTTGAGAATCCGACGTTGGAGTTCATCTTGAACGATGACTTGGTGTGCACTCGCTTTGAGTCCCATCTAGATGTTGCTGGTGCTGACGATGATCGTCTCAGACATGATTTCGAAGTTGTGAAACTTATCCATCGTTTGGTTAGTTCGTCCGTTGTGAAGCCGCGTGGAGGTGCGGGAACGGACACCGACTCGAACGGCGAAACAAGCCAGGATGCATCGACAAACACAGCAGTTCTTGAGCAAGTTGAGGAATATGCAAAACGACAAAGTTTGCGTTTCCATCGCGATCATCCTGAACGGTTAATGCAAGAAGTTGTGCAGAAGTCAAAGCTCCGAGCTTACATTGATTCCTTCGAAATGTTAGTTTGATTTGTTGTTTGTGGTGTTGCCTGAAAATTCAGTTTGTTGATTGGTGGACGAGAACCTTAACATTGGTTGAACGTTGCAGGTACGCCCCACGCGCCATGGCTTTGGCTTCTGACAGTCCCTATTTCAACACGTTTTCTGACTTTCTTCACGAAGTTCATCGTATGGTCTTCACCGGTCAAAGCCCTCGTGTCCCCATCGAGCGCATCCTCCAATTCTTCATGACCGATGTTCCGCGTCCACCACGTGGATATGTGAGCATCCAGTTTCGCTTGTCTGAGGAGCAGGAAGTCACGTCACAGTTGTTCTCGTTGGAGAGCTCCGCGCGGAACGCCATGCCCAAAATTTATTTTGACATGCGCCCGACATTCAAAGCATTGACTCCGGCGTCGGTGGTGCGAATATTTGGGTGTCTTCTCCTGGAAATGCGAGTGATCATTTGTGGCTCCAATCTCGGCTTGGTCTTTGAGGCCTGTGAGACGTTTCGTCAACTGCTGTTCCCATTCAATTGGCAGCACCCGTACATTCCCATATTTGCGTATCCGTGGATGCCCCTGCTCAGGGCCCCCGTGCCATATTTCATTGGTATGCCCGCAGACTTGATGCACCCTGAGCTCCGAGCCAGCCTGCTCGGTTCCGGAGTAGTAATCGCAGACTTAGATCTTGCAACACTTAGTGGTTCGTACTCGTTGTGTCTCACTGTTGTGATGAGAATCGAGGTGTCAAGGTTTTTAGCGTGGAATTTCGCGACTTTCAATTTTCTTGCGCAGGTGTCAACACTGCTTATCAGCACGTCGCGGAGAACTGCGGATTACTGCAGTCACACATGTCAAATAGAGTTGCCTCGCAACATCAAGTCACTGTTCTGCCGGCATACTACTACAATCGCTTGTACACTCAATTGGAGCAGATCTGCAGTGAGATGAAAGTAGCAGAAGCAATGTCGAAGGAAGTGAGCAAGGATCGTGGATATTCTTCAGCTGCTGTGGACGAAAATGTGGCAGAGACTATTGCTGCAGCAGCAGGTTTTGAAACGGGAGTTCGACATGCATTTATGAATGTCCTTGCCCAGTACATGCAAGGGTATGACACCTTTGTAGACTGGGAGCGGGCAACTGGTCTCCCATCCGATGCTGACGATGGAAACACGACCACTGCGTCAAATAGTACAATATTCGATGCTGCAGGTTTCATCAAGAGTCGCGAGCACCGATACGCGTCCTCTGAAGTGTTTTTCCGTAGTTTTCCCGATACCTCTCTGTTCACTGAATTCTTGCACAAGCGACTGTGGCAGTATGAGCCCTCTGCAGAACAAATGTTTTTCGACTATTCCATTGACAAAACGACAGAAGAGAGTCGTGCATTTTTTGATGACTCCTCGCACAGGGGAATCAACTTTGGAGGAAGTGATTCGCGTCGACCATCGGATGCTGAGCCGAGTTCGGCGCGTGGATCTGGGTCCCAGACTCCAAGTTACCGATCACTCGTCCAGGCTGCCTCGGACCGTTCGCTATTGAACAACAAGCGCCCGATCTACATCGCTCCGCCAACCGCAATTCATGGATCAGAGAATGTTGTGATTGATGGAGTCGTACGTTTTTGCAACCCAGTGAAATTGAGCCTGCTCCTGCCGAGCTGTAATTCTGTTCTGTGTTTGTTGCAGCGGCATGTGATTAAACCTCCATTTCATGGCGCGCCCGTCACTAAGTTTCCTGTTTTGAAAATGGAGTACCTCATTGGCATCTCGGACGCTGACCAGGAAGCGGCGGCAGCAATCGTTGCTGCTGAGGACGTGGAAGAGGTTTCTTGTGACGACTCATTCTCAAGCAGCGATGACGAGAGCACCGATCGAACATCACAGATAAGACGAAAGAGGGCAACGGCGGAACTTGGCACAGCAGAACGTCCAAAGCGCATCAAATCTTTTTCACAGGCAATTGACGATCGCTCTAGATTGGCTGCCGCCCAAGCAAAAGCGGCTGCAAAGGCCGATCCATTGGCTGCATACGTATGGTTTTCAATTTTTGGATCTGGCTCCAAGAAAGACAAAGCCATAGTCCTTGACCTTCAAAAGCGTGCTCTCCAAAGTACTGCTGGAGCCGGAGATCCCGGTGGCTGTGACATGTCGGACGCAACGGAAGACGTTCGAGGATTCACGGTTTTCGATCCAATCCGCCTGGGTAACCTGGACAGTTTTCACCGCGGAACAAAGTCACGTTCCGCGATGGAAGATGAAGACCTGAACATCATTGTACACTTCAGCACACGTATAATGAACGAGAGGTTCAATTGCAGCATGCTGAACACGCGATCAATACGGAAACAAATTCTCGCCGCCATCAACATTGCTGCTCGATTCCGCGACATGCTTGGTCTTTTCTCGAAATTGGTCGAGCGCCGGAACAATGTGTTTGCGAAAACAGTGAATAGCTTTTCGTATAGTAAAGTGGCGAAGGAAAGCTCCCGATATTTGAGGTGTACAGATGGTCCCGCGCGTGAGGAAACAATATCGCCCTCTGCGGCAGATACAGCTGCAGGCAATGGTGACTCATCTTCGTCCCCTCGAACATTTTCAAGTTCTCTTCGTGGTCTCTCGACACAGTCCAATGACGCGGCTGTGGATCCAGATGCAGCCCTGTCTGATTACGTGTGGCCGAATCTGTGTGGTGTGTTGCCGAGTTTGTTAGGCAACATTCGCCAAATGGCTGACAAGATCAATGTTATGGTGTGCACACCCCTAAACGATTTGTTGCGCCGCTTTGACAACACTCGACAAACGCGAGCGACGTATAAGGATCAACTCATCGAAGATTTGTTGTCGAAACGAAAAGCGACGGAGCGGGCACAGAAAGAATACTTTGACGCTTATTATCGCGCGCAGGAAGCTCACCACGAATTTGATGCCGCAGCTATGGTTCAACAGCATGGATTGGATGGCGATAACTCGATGCGTGAGCGAAGAATTGAGCGACTCGCCGCAGCAGAGTTGCACAATACTAAGTGCCAAGCCAAGGCCTTCAGCGCGGAGTTGACATTCACTACAACTGTCCTTGCTTTGCAGAACTCACTTCGAGCGTTCATGAACCGCAGCGATGCCCTGATTTCATCCATCCGCGAAGATGATACAAGCTCCGTGAAGTCCATTCTGGCGCTACTTGGTACTTTGGTGGACATTACGGGCCATGCCAATGGCACAACATCATCCGAGGGCGTGTGGTGGGATGCCACTCAGCGTCAAAAGCTTGCTGCCCAGCATCTGGTACCACATCGCCAAGAGATAGCTTTCCTTGTGCCACCAACACTTGAATCTGGTCCGAAAATATCGCTCCAATTCGCGTCTGGCTTAGTTGTGGAACAAGCGCTTCCAGACGGAGCTAAACCTGGTGATCGGTTCAGTGCAAGTATTCCCATCACAACAATGGCCACGCAGGACTTCAACAACGAAGATGAGCGTCATCGACAATATCTTGATCACACTAAACGAGTCCATAAGGCGACAGCCTCTGTAGCCCACATGCTGAAAACGATGCTGGCCACTATTGACTCAATGGTGAAAAGTTCCCCCGATTTATCAGTGGCGTTGCAAATTCATCAAACACTCGTTGATTCTGAGAGTGAGGCGTCAGACGCAGTGCTGCCGGACTCGAGTGGGACTATGCACGGTTCGCCGCGCGATCGAAGCCAGACCCTCCCCGCATTAAATGTCACTCCCACCAAGCGTGGGTCCGTCAACAAGCTCCCATCCCTAATCAAACAGCGAAGCTTGTCCGCGATCAAGTCTATCAAGACACGGCTGAATTCAACGTTTTCAAGTCCATTCTTAAACAGTCCCTCGGGAAAGTATGGGTCGTGGTACTCTGAAAAGATGGCCTCGCCAGCAACTTTTAGACAGTTCACTTGGAAAAAGCATCTCGGCGGCGAGCACAATGGTAAGCCCTAGCATCCCAGGGGCTGTCGCTCCACTCGTACGGTCAAACTTACGATTTGTGGTGTTACATGCAGGTGCCAACTCATCTGAACGGGCAGTACTGGAGCCTTCGTCACCAGGTCCAGGTGGGTTGCCATACGTCGGTGGTTTCCAAGTCGAGGACGACAAGACTTCTGGCTCCATTGCAAGCTCAAGGCAGCGCATAGGGCCCGACACGCCACAAGGCTCTTCACTCCTCGAAGTACGGAACTTTCTGCGATAGCGCTCAGATATTGCGTGTCTTGATTTTGTAGCTGTGTGCTGTGCCGCAGGTAACACCAATAGAGGTCTCCGACGCGGCTCCGAATCTTCGTCTTGGACAGGGTAGCTTACGTTTGGCCGGAGACGTGGACGATGCAATGTTGCACAACATCCAAGTTAACGCCAAACACGAGAGTGAGCCATTGCAGGTATCACCAACAAAGCTGGATTTTCCCTCTCCTAGCTCTCCCGGCACAACGTTAGCGGAGACAGCTGAAGCAATTAAACAAGTGGAAAACATGACTGCAGCATTCTTCATGATGCTACGCACTCACTTTCAAGAAACAGCTCGTTGTTTCGTGTTATTGGATGATATGGCGACACTCTCAAAGTCAATCACTTCTGATGCGCAGGAGCAACTCACAACTGCTGCAAAAGAGGTTGACAAGAGCGTTCGAGCCAAGATCGAGAGTGAGAAAGAGCTGCAAAACTTACGAAATTTGCTCGAAAAATCAGGGCGTGGGTTTGAATCGTGTTCAGAAAGACTAGCAGCAGCAAAGGTGAAGATGCCAGACGTGCGTTACGAGTGGCCCAACCCATCCGCTTTGGCCAGCGATATCAAATTTCGGACGAAGACTGACATTCACAACCTATTTAAGAAAAAAGATGATTGTGCGAACGCTTTCATTGGCGCGGTTCATGGATCACGAAAGAAAGCCATCGAGGATTCGGGTCTGCGAAAAGACTACATGCTCCGGATGGTCAACAATGAGTCCGTTGTTGGAAAATCATTCAATACAATCATGCAGATTCTCGGGCTATCGAAGAACGCGAACGCTAAAGTCACTGTCGACGGGAACACGGCCCTGGTGTTGGACTTTGGGTGCGAAGAGTACGCCCACGAGCAAGAGGCAGCTACCAAACACGCGGAAGCTGCAAACGCCGTGGAGGCGGGTCGTGTTCGCGACACTCGTCGGGAGATGGAGGTTTGTCGTAGTTGTCTTGGTTTATGTGCAAATTCACACGAAGCTAATTTCTGTGTGCTGCGTAGTTGAACCAATTTAGACAGAGTTTCCAGCGACTACGACGTGACACCATGGCACAGCTGGAGAAACACGCGACAGTCCGCCTCACTGGCCTTCTCGAACACTTGCCAAGCATGGAGAGCACAATAGCGTCCGCCATAAAGGTAGCAAGTTCAGCAGTTGCCAGCGCGAGAACATCTCTTGAAGGTGTCGATGTGGAACGTGATTTGCAGGTGCGATCAGGTGCCACCTGCCACCTTTTGTGTGTTCTTTTTGTTAACTTTTTGGTTTGGTTTGTGGAATGTTTACTAACAGCTTACTGCGGACTTGAAACGTTTGACTGAGCCATTCAATGTGGCACCGTTACCGTTCACAAGTACTCCTTCTAGAACTCCTGTCGACGGCCACGATGGCGGTAAGTCATCGTTGCCCACTCAAGAGACCCCGGCGAACGGGATGGAGGCCATTCCTCCGAGTGATCAAATCGATGACGACAGCTCGGAGACGTCAAGGCAGAATTATGCACACCTGTCTGACGGCTTTTCTCGTGCTGGACGAGCCGTACAAGCAGTTTCCTCCTTGCGCACGTTTTTTGAACGCTTGGCACTGGGAAAATTGAATGGCAGGCAACAATTGCATGCAGCTGCGACGGCGTTTTCTGCTTCAGAGCTCGGGAAGGAGGCTTTTGGGACGCCAACAGACCAGGACCACTGTGGATTGGACGATTATGTTTTCAGATTGTGCCAGGAGGAGGTTTCGAGTCATGGCAATGAATTGCCAGAAAACATTGCCGCCACCAGACTTGCATGTGTTGAATCGTCGGTGTTGGGCGCAATAGGCTCGTTGCGTCGCAGCTTCTTACCAAAAAGCGAAATTGCAGCGCTAACATTCCTTTACGGAGGGAAGACACCAGCTCATAAATCGGGTGACGTCGGTGGCTCTACTCTTGGCGCGACTCAGGAGCATGCAGGAGCTGCTGTGGACACAGCAGACATAAGCAGTAGCGTGAAACTATTTGACGTATTTGTCACTCGACCTCAACGCAGGCTAAACGAGGCACGAGAAGCTTTTCAGCAAGCAAATGAAGAATTGATTGCTGCTCAAAGGGGCTACAATGACTCAACCTTGTTCGTTGCCACCTCCAAGAAGAAGCTCGCTGCCGCCCACAGCAATTTTGAGAGGGCCGAACTCCTGTGTGGCGAAAGAGAAACTGCATTCCAGCAGTCGCAAAACATTTGGCGCGACGCCGTGCAAATTCTGGAAGTACAATTGAATCATTTAGTGGCTCGCACAATCGATGCTGTCGGTGTCATTACTGAAGATTATATTCGACAAGAAGCGGACACAGCTCGATCACATCGCGACAAAGCCCAGGATAGGCTGCAAACCTTGGAGCAAATGTCATTGAGTCCAAATCCCAGCGTAGACAAGAAGGCAGTCGAGGAAGTGAGTGGACAAATCGCTCCTTCTGGCAACGTTGATGGAGGAACTGATGGAGTCGGTGGACTTGCCCTTTATCAACCGCTGAGAATATGCAACTTGATGCATCATTTTGCAATGGGCCAAACCTCGCAGTTTGTGTCACATTTTGATACTTGTTTGGATCCCTCCAACAAAGGCGACATATTCGCTCCAGCTCCTAAATCGGGAAGCCTCGTTCTCGCCGAATCTCTCGCCTCGTGTTTACGGGCTCTTCCCTTCCTTGACAGAGCTGACGACGATACCGGTGACATCACTGCTGATGCCTCGAGACCCTCTCTTATTGGTGTGCAGCGCCGAGCTCGAGCTCGTACGACAAGTAGTGGTGGGCACAGTACTGATCGTAGGCAGAGTAATAGTCGTGGGTCCAGTCGTGGGCGAAGCTGTGGTCTCACCACTGTTCGAGGGGAGGCTTATGGCGACAGGTCTCGCGCAGTGCGCGCTCTCAGGGCGTTGTGGGATTATGTGCTGGCGCGACGAGACTTGGTGTCACTGGCATTTTTCCGCTCCGACGATCTCCGACTGTTAGGAATTGTCCCGCCACCGAAACATGAGTCTCTACTTGGTGAGCATCCAACATTAAGCAACGCACGAAGGCGACGAACTGAGCTGCGGTCTGTGCTTGGACCAAAAACAAAGGACACGTTGAGGCGAATTTTTGACGAATGTCCACCTGCGCAACACCTATTGTCTTACGTTCGCACAGCTTCGTCGCTCCCACGCACGAGTACTTCCAGTAGAAGACAGTTCGACTCGCTTGGCCATGGCCCCGATGACATGCGGCGCATGGGGCTCCTTTATGCTCATCTTCGAGTCCGAGTACTCCAAGCACGTCATGCGCCTCTCCTGGATCTAATGGCTCTTCCTGAGTTCCATGTTGGATTTGGTGAGTTCCTGCGCCGAAAGGGTGACGAAACGTCATCACGCACTCTTCGTGCTTTCCTGTGCTTTTTGGAATTGTCTCAGATCTTAGCCACCGCGGGTCTGTTCAGTCTATCCACCGATGGGGCCATGGCTTTTCATCTTGGAGGCCAGGGCACTCACATTCATTCAGAAAATGGAGTTGGACAAGAACATCCTAACGAACACAACGACTCCGTCGGAATTTTTGAGTTGCCTCTGCTGCCGGGCGTTGCAACGGGAATATGTCATCAACCTCTCGCACATTGTTACGGACATACATTGTTTGTGGGCACCGAGGACGATGCAGCGTCCACGGCGACCAACTCTAATGCAAAGCAGCCTCCAGCCTTGACTTCGATCAGCGCACAACGCATGAGTGTCGAAAGAAGCGTAATGTTGTTGCATCGAAAGTATTTCTCGTCAGAAGCAACAGAAACCAAAACTTCCGTTAACTTGGGCCAGCGTGGGAGGTCCTTCGCAGCAGCATTGGAACAAGCAGTGACTGCCCACGACACCGGGGAGGTCGTGACATTGTGCTGGAGATTGTTGGAGCTTCTGTTGGAGACCCTCCAAGGTGCGTTCAAGGCGTTCCAAGAGTCGAGTGAGGGCAAGGATGTGTTGAAAGCGGCCGCACCAGCGCAAGACGACAAAGAGGACAGCGAAAGTCCCAGCGGGTTTTCAAGCCCAGAAGCAAGTACTGTCGCACCAAAGACAAGTAACGACAATGCGACAGCCACTATCCTGATGGCAGAGTTGGCCCACGTTACTAAAGCGACAACGAATCGCGGTCACAACCTGAGAAGCTCTGGAGCAGACAGGATCCTGTCCAGTGTGGCGCCACAGTTGCTACGCCAGACGGGGCAATTCGGGTGGTGGGGACTGCTGTGGGCCGATCTGTGGAGGCTTTTCGCCAACGACAACCGAATTCGTGAAGAATTCATCTTCAAATGTGCTGACTCGATCTCAAATTTGTCGGTGCCTGGCAAAAAAGAAGCGCTCGATGACGCAGAGCGCGTACATCGATGCCTGCATGTCCAGTGGTTGTTCATTTTAAACCTTGTCGTGCGCCACCTCACAAAACTCAACGCAGCCTTGAAGGGAGCAGTCGCTACGGCTGCACAAGAAGCACTTGACTCAATTCACCCTAGCGATTGAGGAGAACCAGACTCCCTGTACACCATAGTGCAGGATGTTACAACACGGTGACGCACGACACACCCCCAAAGCGCATGGGTTGGCACGGTTTTGAGCATTTACAATTTTTTGTTGAAAATGCAAGAAAGGTCGAGATAATTTATTCCGCCACTTATCATAGCAGCAATCGTCGCGTTATCAATTTTTCTTGTTCCGTTTTGCGCGTTTTTTCTCCTTCTTGTCCTTGCGTTGCTTCTTTTTCTGCTTCTTGGTTGTTTTGGCCTTTGATTTTTTAGCGCTGCCCTTCTTCGTCTCCGGCTTCACTTCTTGATCTTCACCTGCAACATTTGCAGGTTTCTTCGACTTTTTTGTCTTTTTATTACTGCTGCCCTCAGCTGAGGCCTGCTTCCGCTTTTTGGGAGCCTTCACTACCACCTCTTCTTCTTCCGACGAGGATGATTCGTCGCTGCTGCTATCCGAACTATCGCTGCTATCTGAACTGTCGGAATCGTCTTCGTCACGAGTTCTCGCCTGCAGCACCGATGGATCAGCCTCGACACGTTGAAAACCGTTGGCCCAGGGATCACTGTCAACGCCAAGCACTTGGTTCAGGTCGTGCTTCGAGTACGAGCGCACGTTCTTGGATCTCACGCGTCTAAGATCGACGGTGAGGGCATTCGCTTGGTTCTTTCTCTTCTTACGCTTTTTGTCCTTCTTTTGCTTTTTCTTCGCTGATTTAGTCTGCACTTTTGCCTTCTTGTGAAGGCTCTTCAGGAGATCGTTGAAGTTGGTGAGATTTCGCTTGAACTGACTGTCGCCAACGAGGCTCTCCGCCTTCTTGCCGACGCCATCAGCTTCTCCACGGCGTTCGATTTTCACAAACGTAGCGTCTCCTTGTTCGTGTTTGCCAAGTCCCTTTCCTTCCTTCCATCCCATTTTCTCCAACATCCTGCGGCCAAAGGCACTCTTGTCTTCGACCCATCGTCGGTTGACTGTCCCGCCCAAGGCTAACAGGGTGCTGCCCACACCGTCCATGTCTGCAAGCTGGAATCGAGGCCGTCGACCGCTGAGTGTTCACTCTAACTCGCCACCAACTGTGTTTTCAATTTCGATCGCGCCAATTTTCATCACAAAAAAACACCCCCAAACAAACGCACCTTTAAAAACTCTCAGCCACAAGAGCTGTTGATCAACCGAACACTCGCCCGCGAAGTTAACTACGGCAAGCAAACGGCTCGACTTTGCGAGGGACCCAATGTCCGCTCAGAATCCCATCGTCCAGCGAGCGACGCTCCTACTCTCCTACTCCTCCGTCACCACACACCACGCATCACCACGCACACCAAACTGTTTATTCCTTCCATTTCGACACTCTACTCGAGTACCGTTGCCCGTGCCGCTACACCAAGACACTTGTCTTGACAGACTGCACACCGCCGTCACAAAAGCGACACTGCACAGCTACAACGAACCATAGCAACGACAACGACAACAACAACGACAACGACGACGACGACGACTTTGGCCATCGCGATGGCCGCCGACCGACCGCCGACCGCCGATGGATGGTCACTCACTCACTGACATTATCTTCTTTTAGGATTATCAATTGTACCCACTACACATCAAT
>ENA-OWNT01003988-OWNT01003988.1-seawater-metagenome-genome-assembly--contig:-NODE-3988-length-13363-cov-4.674996_pt1 | contig 13363 bp, 7 predicted proteins | sample MGYA00238136_ERZ651165 | MGnify/ENA primary metagenome ERZ651165 (study PRJEB26861, sample SAMN08777766) | seawater metagenome | isolation source: coastal seawater | place: USA: Florida | collected... | reverse complement strand
CAGCGCGCCCAGCGCCTCCTCTTCCTCGAACACGAGCCGGTTCAGCTCCGCCTCCGCGTCGTCGGCTGCGTCCTCGAGCTGGTTGACGACGTCGATCAGCTCCTCGACCCGGGCGACCTCCGGGCCGCCGAACGCCGCGGCTTCCAGCTGCTCCAGGCGGCCGGTCACCTCGCCGGCCCGCTGGGCGCACTCGGTCACCGAGACCGCGAGGACGCGCAGCGGCTCGCGCAGCCGATCGGGGATCACCCACGTCCGAGCGACCAGGAGGTCCCCCACGTCCTCCGCCCGGTCCGCGATCGTGTCCTGGAGATCGAGCAGCTCGAGGAGGTCCCGCCGGTCCACCGGCAGGAAGAGCTTGCGGGGGAGGTGGCTGCGCAGGTCGTTCTTCACGGTGTCCGCCTCGGACTCGATCTCCGCGGTCTCCCGCTGGAGCGCGGCCAGGTCGTCGAGGCGCCCGTCGAGCAGCGCGTCCACCATCTTGGGGACGTTCTCGGCGGAGGCGACGCAGCGCTCCATGTGGTTCGCGATGGGACCGAACGGGGAGCGACCAAACAGCTTGCCGATGACATTCATGCCCGGATCGTACGTGGGTTCGACGGCGTCGCCTATCCTCAGGCGATGGGGACGAAGAAAGGCCGAAAGCGCACTGTCGTCGTGGACGCGGACGGGACGTGGCGGTTCCAGACGGGGATGGTCACGGCCGCGCTCATCGCCCGGGGTGTCCCGAAGGACGAGGCGTACGCCGGATCCGCGCGCCTCCGCGACGAGCTGCGGTCCGTCGAGCGCATCTCGGCGAACCTCCTCCAGGAGCGCATCGACGCGCTGGTGGAGGAGTTCGGGTACGCCTCCGAGCCGCCGGAAGTGGCGCCCCCGGTGTCCCGCTACCGCAATCGCCTGCTGCGCTTCGCGGTCACCGCGGGTCTGAGCCCCGGGGACGCGCTCAGCCTGTCGCAGGAGGTCGAGGCCCGGCTCACCGACGCCGACGCCGACGAGGGGTTGGGGCCGGTGGAGGACCTGGTGACGGAGGTGCTGCGGGAGCGGTTCGGCCGTCGCCCGGCGCTCCGGTTCGCGCTGACGACCTCGATCCGCCGCTCCGAGCGTCCCGTGGTCGTCCTGATCGGCGGCGCCACGGGGAGCGGCAAGAGCACGCTCGCCACCGAGCTCGCCTTCCGTCTGGGCATCTCGCACGTCACCAGCACGGACATGGTGCGGGAGGCCATGCGGTCCGTGCTGTCCCGCGAGGTCGTCCCCGGGCTGCACGATCACAGCTTCCGGGGCATCGCCCTGGGGCGGGAGGCGCTGTCCGATCCACGCGAGCGGGTCCTCGCGGGCTATCGCCAGCAGGCCGAGCAGGTGGCGGTGGGCGTGCGCGCGCTCGTCCGCCGGGCCGCGCGGGAGAACAAGCCGCTGGTGATCGAAGGGGTGCACCTGCGTCCCCCGTTCCACCGCTACGTCCCCGCCGACGTCCGGGCGGTGGCTGCGGGCCTGCTCCTCGCCGTTCCGAGCGAGCGCGCACACCGGAAGCGGTTCCCGGCCCGGGCGAAGGAGGCGCCGGCGCGGGGGCTGGACGACTACCTGGACTCGTTCCAGGCGGTGCGCTGGATCCAGGAGGACCTGCTCGCCGAGGCCGACGTGCACAACGCGGTGGTCGTCGCGAACCGCTCCCTCGACAGCGCCCTGACCCAGACGATCGACGTCCTCACGAGCACCCTCGACTTCGGCGCCCCGGTCAGCGCCGCGCGCAAGGAGGGGCGGCTGGAGCCGAACACACTGTTCCTCATCGTCGACGGCCTGCCGGACTCGCCCAACCCGGCGCTCGGGGACAAGACCCCGCTCGCCGCGGCGGCGACGCCCGTGCTGGACCTGCTGGCGGCGGAAGGGGGACAGGGGCTCATCCAGACCGGCGTCGTGGGCGGCCCGCCGCCGGAGACGGACGAAGGCCTGATGGCGCTCCTGGGTGGTCGCGGCGCCCGTCCGGCGCGGCTCGGGCGTGGGCTGCTGGAGGCGCTGGGCCTCGGCATGACGATGCCGCGGGACGCCATCGTCCTGCGGGGGAACCTGGCGACCGTCTCGCCCTCCGGGGAGCTCCTCGACCGTCGCGCCGGACGGATCCGCGAGGGAACCAGCGACCTCCTCGCGACACTGCAGGACGTCCCGCTGGCCGGCGGCGTCCGGGGCTCGATCCGGCCCGCGCACGAGCACCGGGTGGTGGTCATGCTCCAGGGCCCTGGGCTCTCGGCCGCCGTGACCGACACCGATCCCGGCTCCATGGCGCTCGATCAGCGGCCCCTGGAGCCGATCCCCATCGAGAGCGGCGCGGACCGGACGGCCGCCGCGCTCAAGGAGCTGCTGCGGGTGGCGACGCAGCACCTGGAGCGCCATCCGCTGAACCGGGAGCGGCAGGCCCGGGGGCTGCTGCCCGCGAACTGCGTGATCACCCGGGGCGCGTGCACGACGCGGCTGCTGCCGGATCCGCCCCTGTCGCCCACGGCGGCGGCGATGGTCGCGGGCTGCTCGACGGCCCGGGGTGTGGCGCGGGCGCTGGGGCTGCAGCCGGTGCAGTCGTCCGGCATGACCGCGAACCTCGACACGGATCTGGATGCCAAGTTCGAGGCCGCCGCGTCCTTGCTCGAGGGGCGGGGACTCGTGGTGGTGCACCTCAAGGGCGGAGACATCGCCGCGCACGATCGGCGCCCGCTCGAGAAGCGCGACTACATCGCCCGGGTGGACGCTGCGCTGGGGCGGATGCTCCGGGGCCACAAGGCGATCTCCGAGGGGCTGCGCGTGGTTCTGTCCGCCGATCACGGCACGGACTCCCGGACTGGCGATCACCTTCCGGATCCCGTGCCCGTCCTCGTGGCGCGGTGGAGCGCGGAGCTCGACGAGGCCGGCGAGCGGGCCGACTTCGACGAGGAGAGCGCTCGCGGTGGTGCGCTCGGGCTGCTCCAGCCGGGCGATCTGCACGAGCTGCTGTGGGGCGGCGAGGCATGAGCGAGCGCATCGCGCTGGTGACGGGGGCGACCCGGGGGCTCGGACGGGGCGTCGCGCTGGCCCTGGCCGACGCCGGGTGGACCGTCTGGTGCACCGGGCGGACGCAGACCGGGCCGCGGTCCCTGGAGGCGACGGCGGAGGCCGTGACCGCCCGAGGCGGCCTGGCGCGGCCGTTCGTGTGCGATCACGCGGACGACGCAGCGGTCGCCTCGCTCTTCGCCGCGATCACCGGCGAGCACGGTCGGCTCGATCTGCTCGTGAACAACGTCTTCGCCATCCCGTCCGTCGACATCTGGAGCAAGCCCTTCTGGGAGCTGCCCATCGACCAGTGGGACACGATGCACACGGTCGGTCTGCGGTCTCACTTCGTGGCGAGCCACCACGCCGTCCCGCTCTTGAAGCGCGGCCGCAATCCGCTGATCGCGACGATCGGATCCTTCGCCGGCGCCGGCTACCAGCTCAACGTCGCGTACGGAGTCGGCAAGGCGGGCGTGGATCGGCTCGCGGTGGACATGGCGCGCGAGCTGAAGCGGCACGGCGTCGCCAGCGTGAGCCTGTGGCCGGGGATCGTGGACACCGAGTGGGTGCTCTCGCGGCCGGACCTCCCGTTCCCGAAGGAGCCGCGGGAGTCGCCGGAGTTCACGGGGCGCGCCGTCCGGGCGCTCGCGGACGACCCGGATCTGATGGACAGGACCGGGCGCGTGCACATCGTCGCCGAGCTGGCGGAGGCCTATGGATTCGACGACATCGACGGCACCCGGCCCCCCTCGCTGCGGACCCTGATGGAGCGACGATGACCGATCTGAGAGCCGCTTCCCGCCACCTGGTTCCGCTCCTGCGGGAGCGCGCGGCGGAGGCCGAAGCCGGGGCTCGTGTCCCCCGTGACCTGTCAGACCGGCTGGGCGAGGCCGGGCTCTACCGGATGCTCGTGCCGTCCGCGCTCGGCGGAGCGGAGGCCCACCCCCGACTCTTCGCCGAGGTCCTGGAGACGCTGGCGACGGGGGACGGCGCGGCCGCCTGGGTCGTCATGACGGGCTCGACCACCGGCGTGCTCACGGCCTACCTGGACGAGGACGCCGCGCGGGGACTGCTCGACGCCGAGCCCGCCGCAGCGCTCGCGGGTGTGTTCGCGCCGACGGCGATGGCCGTCCCCGAGGACGGCGGCTACCGGGTCAGCGGCCGCTGGGCGTACGGCAGCGGCGCCCAGAACGCCGCCTGGATCATGGGCGGCGCCCTCGTCCCCACGGCGGAGGGGCCCCGTCGGCTCGAGGACGGCAGCGTCGAGATCCGGTCCTGCTTCTTCCGCGCGGCGGATGTCACGATCCACGACACCTGGAAGGTCAGCGGGCTGCGGGGCACCGGCTCCCACGACCTGGAAGTGGCCGAGGCCTTCGTGCCGGCGGACCGGACGGTCTGCCTCGCCGCGGACGCGCCCCGTCACGACGCGCCGCTCTACCGCTTCCCGGTGTTCGGGTTGCTCGCGACGGGCGTCTCGGCGGTGGGGCTGGGGCTGGCGGCCCGGGCGCTGGAGCTGGCCCACGAACACGCGATCGGCAAGACGAAGATCGGCAGCAGCAAGACGCTGGCGGACAGCGAGCTCGTCCAGATCGAGCTGGCCCGGGCCCGTGGAGATCTCGGCGCCGCCCGCGCCTACCTCCACTCCACGCTCGAGGCGACCTGGGAGTCCACCGCCGGCGGAGCGCCCATCACGGTCCCCCAGCGGGCCGAGCTCCGGCTCGCCGCCAGCCACGCTGCCCGCGCCGCGGCCGGGGTGGTGGACAGCTGCTACTCGCTGTGCGGCGGGCGCGCGATCTGGGACCGCAATCCGCTGTCGCGTATCTTCCGGGACGTGCACGTCATGACCCAGCACATCATGGTGGGCAACCAGGTGGATCGGGCCGTGGGCCGGATCGGGCTGGGCCTCAAGACGAACACCGCGCAGCTGTAGGAGCCCATGGACATCGTCTTGATCGTGCTCGCCATGGTCGCCTGCCTCGTGCAGTCGGGGATGTTCAGCGGCCTCAACCTCGCCATGTTCAGCGTGAGCCGCCTGCGGCTCGAGGTGGAGGCGGACGCGGGCGATCCGGACGCCAAGCGGGTCCTGGCGCTCCGGAAGGACAGCAACTTCCTGCTGACGACGATCCTGTGGGCCAACGTGGCCGTGAACACCCTGCTGGCGCAGCTCGCGGACTCGGTCCTGGCCGGGGCGGCGGGATTTGCGGCGGCCACCTTCGCCATCACCTTCTTCGGTGAGATCGTCCCCCAGGCCTGGTTCTCGCGGAACGCGCTGCGGATGGGTGCGCTCCTGGCTCCCGTGCTGCGCGTCTACCAGATCATCCTGTGGCCGGTGGCGCGGCCGAGCGCGTGGCTGCTGGACCGGTGGCTGGGCAGCGAAGGCGCGGCGTTCTTCCGGGAGGAGGACCTGCGGCGGGTCATTGTCCGGCACATGGAGGCGGAGGAGTCGGACGTGGAGCGGGTCGAGGGGCTCGGCGCCCTGAACTTCCTGGACATGGACGACCTGCCCATCTCGCAGGAGGGCGAGCTGATCGACCCCCACAGCGTCATCGCGCTGCCGAACATCCTGGACCTGCCGCTGCTGCCCGACTTCGACCGTACCGCCGAGGACCCCTTCGTCCAGCTGGTCCAGGCCAGCGGCCGCAAGTGGGTGATCCTGACCGACGCCCAGGACATCCCCCGGCTGGTGCTCGACGCGAACGCGTTCCTACGCGATGTCCTGCTCGAGGACTTCGATCCGTACGCCCACTGCCACCGCCCCATCGTCGTGACGGATCCGGACCTGCCCATGGGGCGCGTCCTCCGCGAGCTGCGGGTCGAGGCCGAGCACCCTGGCGACGACGTGATCGACCAGGACGTGATCCTTCTGTGGGCGGACGAGCAGCGCCGCGTGATCACCGGGGCGGACCTGCTCGGCCGGCTGCTCCGCGGGATCACCACGCGGACCCCGGCGCACGGCGACTGACCTGCGGCCCCTCAGGGGTGGTAGGGGCGGTACGCCGCGCCGGCGAGCTCCTTGACCGTCTCCTGCAGCGCGCGGAGTCCCGGAGCGTTCATGTCCCCGCAGGGAAGCCTGGCCAGCGCGTCGAGGAGCACCCCGACGTTGCCCTGGGCGCGGGACACCTCGATGACCGCGTGCCACAGGGGGCTGCGCTTCGTCTTCTTGATGCCGTCGATGACGGCGTAGGCGTCGTCCCAGCGCTCCTTGCGGGCCATCCAGCGCACGCGCTCCTCGGCCTTGCGGGGCGGCTTCTCGGGGAGGGCGTCCTCCTCGTTGTCCTCGTCGATCGTCACGTCGAACTCCTCGGCGCGCGCCGCCTCGCCGACCTCCTGCAGGCGCTGGGCGAGGAGCTCCTCCGCGTCCCACTCGCTCCCGCAGTCCCAGGCGTCCCAGGTGGTCCGGAGCAGGTCCCAGTGTCCGCCGTCGACGAGGTCGGTCACCAGCCGCAGGTGGAAGTCGCTGACCCAGCCCGGCTCGGCCCCGCTCACGATCTCCTCTACGTCGTCCAGGCGGCCCATCGCCAGGAGCGCCCGGCACAGCACCGCGCGCTTCTGGAACTCGTTGGACTCGTCGTCCAGCTTCACGCGCGCCCGCTTCAGCGAGGCCTTCGCGCCGCGGGCGTCCCCGAGCACGTGCTGTGCCGCGGCGATCGGGGCGTGCGCGAAGGTCATCGCCCAGCTCTTTGGCTTCGTCGCCTTGCTGCGGGCCAGGGCGTCGTCCAGCGCGGCGCGGGCGCCCTCCGCGTCACCGCGGCCGTGTCGGATCCCCGCTTCGTACGCGCGCGCCGCGATCTGCATGGAGGGCTCGCTCATGAAGGGGACCAGGTCCAGGTCCGCGCCGAGCCGCGCGAGGGCGAGGTGCATGTCGAGCTTGTCGTCGTCCAGGTGGCTGGCCCAGCCGCTCGAGAACCCGGCCGTCTGCTCCAGGTACAGCGCCACGACGTCGCGCAGGTCTCCGCCGGCGGAGCGCGGGACCGCGGTGGGCTGTGCGTCCGCGGCGGCGATGGCGGCGCCCGTGCGGTGCAGCAGGACTGCGCTCCGGTAGCCCTGCGCGTCCGTCACCGTGGTCGCTGCGAGGTCTCCCCTCCAGTCCACGCCGGTGACGTAGCCCTGCGGCGGCTTCCACGCCCGGATCACCGCCGCGTCTGCCGTTCGCACCACCAGCGCTCCGTCGAAGGACGCCACCAGGGCATAGGCCCCGTCGTCCGACAGGGACACGCCCATGAACCGACCCACACCCAGGTCCCGCGCCGTCCCGGCCGCCAGATCGAGGAGCTGCAGGGTCTCCGTCTCCACCCCGAGCGCGCAGTGGGCGCCGTCCGCGCTCCAGCCGGCGTACAGCACGAGGTCCACGGCGCCGTCGCCCCGCGACCAGAGCACGGTGCCGTCGGCGTCCACGACCCGGACGTCGTCGTCGTGCGGCCACGACAGCCACCGACTGCCGTCCCGGCTCGGCGCGACCCCGAACGCGGCGAGTGGAGCGGGCGTCCCGTCCGGGAGCGACCACGTGAACCAGGCGTCGCCCACGCGTCCCGCCACCCGGCCATCGGCCGTCCAGCCTGGGTCGAATGTCCAGTCGCTGGCGTCGGGCACGTAGAGGACGCGCTCCAGGGAGGCGACGTCGAACACCGCGAAGCCGCCCGCGTCAGACGACACCAGGAGCAGCCGGCCGTCCGGTGAGAAGGCGAGCCGGCGCGCGGCGGACGCCTCCTGCTCGGTGCCGGGGAAAGGCACGAAGCGCCGCACGTCAGCGAAGTCGGGGATGTGGGGGTGATCCGCCATCGTGAGGTCGTCCGACGACGTCTCGTAGGACGTGGTGCCCCAGGAGTCGCCCACGACCATGGCGTCCACGTACTCGGGCTTCGTGACGAAGACGTCGTAGTCGGCCTGGACGAGCTGGTCCTCGTCGACCCAGCCGCCACCGCGCTCGTAGTAGAAGTCCGAGAAGCTCGACCAGTCGGTGACGGGCTCGTTCCGCCGCTCCAGCTCCACGAACCGGTCCACGTAGAGGAACGCGTTGGCGTCGATGAACGCCTCGTCGAAGCGGTCGTCTTCGGAGATGTCGTCGCCGAGGGCCTCCTTGTCGCAGAGCACGCGCACGAAGAAGCTGCGATCGGTGGGGACGGGCTGGTGGGAGGTGTAGGCCACGTCGTAGTAGACGACGAAGACGCGCATCCGCACGCGGCGGGCGGCGCGGTCGGTGGCGAGGATGCGGATTCCGTAGAGGTCTGTGGACATGGTCAGGGGATCCAGGACGCGAACTCGAGGGAGCCGGTGTCGGCATCGTCGTACGCGAGGTGGGGGTTGTCGGCGTAGCGGATCTCGTCCGTCAGGAGCGTACCGGCACCGGACGTCTGGCGACGGGGCGATCTGGATGCCCTCGGGGCTGGCTCGGCTCAGCGCGGTGGCGCGAGCGTGGCGCGCGCGTACTCCCGCCACGCCGCCGCCCGGTTCGTGCGGCTCCGGTCGCCGACCGGGCGTTCCTGCTCCGGCACCGCGACCCGCAGGAGGCTGACGAGCCAGCCCTCTGCGCGGTCCCCCGCGGGCGTGTCGAGGAGCTCGCGCAGGAGGATGGGGACGACGCGAGGCTCGGGGATCTCGGCGAGCGCGCGCAGGACTGCGTTGCGATCCTTGCCGTCGACGCCGTCGATGGACGCCAGGAGCGCATCGGCGGCGCGCGGATCCTCGAGGCCGAGCAGCTGGCGGGCGATGTCGCCGATGGGGCCCGCTCCGGACTCCAGCCGCTCGACGAGGCGGGGGACGACGTCGTGCCCGCGGATCCGCCCCAGCACCAGCAGGGCCATGCGCTGGCGGCGCCGCCCGTCCTCGCCGCCGAGCGCGTCGGCGCGGGCCAGCGCCAGGGTCACCGGCTCGAGGATCCCCGGTGGAAGTGAGTCCTTTCCTTCGTTCAGGGCGGCGAGGACACTCAGCTCTTCATCGACGCCCGTCCTGAGCACGTCCGCGAGCGCCTGGACGCCGTCGTCGCCGCGCGTCCGGAGAGCCTTCGCGGCCGCCCGCACCGGCCCCGAGTGCTCGGCGGACAGCGCCGCTGCCAGCCCGGGCATCGCCGCCGGGTCGTCGGTCTTCGCGAGGGCGTAGACGAGCTCGTAGCGCTCGGTGGGGATCGGCCCGGTGGTGAGGGCGTCTGACGCCGCGCGGGTCCACGCGGGCCGGGGGTGGGCCTTGAGGATCGGGCCCACGCAGTCCGCCCCGCCGCTGGTCACGAACCGCGCGATCCGGTCGACCTCCGCGTCCAGATCCCGCTCGGCGAGCGCGCGGGCCATGCGCTCGCAGGTCAGGCGATCCTCCTCGGCTTCCATGGCGTCGAGCAGGGGAGCGGTCGCCTCGACCTCCGGGTGCTCGCGCAGCAGATCGGCGGCGGCCCGCTGCGCGGTGTCGGTCATCTGGAGGGCGGGGATCAACGCCTGCGCGCACGCGGGACTGCGCAGGTGTCGTGTCACCCGCAGGGCGTCTTCGAAGGCGGGGTCGTCCGGGTCGAGGTGACGCACCACGGCGGCCAGCAGCGCGTCCTCGTGACCGGTGGGGTCCAGGGCGCGGAACGCCCGCAGGATCGTGCCGTCGGCCGGATGCCCCGCGGCCAGGCGCTCGACCAGCGGGTCCGCGCTGTCGAGGCTGCGCGCCAGGGCATCGGCGAGGGCGTCCCGTGGCTCCGCGGTGGTCCGGTCGAGCACGACGAGCAGCGCGGCGGCGACGTCGTGCCCGGGGTCGTCCCGCAGCCACTCCAGGATCGGCTCGGCCTCCACGACGTCATCCACGAGCAGCTTCTCGGCGACGAGCCGGCCGCCCGAGCGGCCACGAAGTACCAGGACGGCGCCCGCGGATCCGAGCAGGCCGGCCTCCACGAGCTGAAGCGTGACGCCGATTGCTTCCGCGTTCTGCGAGCCCGCGAGGCCCCGGGCGACCACGGCGGCCCGGGGCTCCGTGGTGGCCCAGGCGAGCAGCTCGTCCAGGGCGCCCATGTCGGCGAGCGCCTCGGTGACGGCGACGGCCAGGACTCCCGTTGCGTCGTCCAGCATCCGACTGAGCTGCTTGCGGTGCCGGGCGTCCCCGGTCGCCGCGAGTCCCCGGGCGGCGGCTCCCCGTGCGTCCTCGCGGGCATCGGGGTCGGCCAGGAGCTGGCTCAGGGCGCGGGCGCCGCCATGCTCGGCGACCCGCTCGATCCCGCGCAGCGCGGCCCGTCGATCGCCCCGCGTCTTGAGCAACGCGAGGAGAACGGGCAGCGCGTCCTTGCCCCGGGCAGCGGGGAGGGCCTCGATCGCCTCGGACCGGAGGGCGGACCGTTCCTGCGCGGCCCGGGCGTCGGCGCGACGATCTCCAGTGGGCTCCAGCGGGGTCGTCGTCTCCGCCAGCGTCGCCTCGATGTAGCTCGGGGCGGGCCGCCGCCCGGCCGCGCGCAGGGCCACCTCTGCGCGCACCCGGGCCCGGGGATGGGCGTCGTCGTCTTCGAACAGCGCGGTCAGCCAGGTGGCGTCGGTGTCCTCGGCCGCGAGCGCGCCGTCGAGGGCCAGGAGCGCGGCGCGGTCTGCGCGGCGCGCGGCGCGGCGCAGCGTGTCGCCGTCGAGGGGACGGGGCGGCGCTCCGTCCAGGGGGATGGCCAGCAGTCCGCCCGGGGACGACGAGCCCAGCCCGAGCCCGAGCACCTCTCCTCCGTAGGCGACGCACACCACCCCGCCCACCTCGTCGACCCACCAGCCCCGGCTCCAGTGGACCGACGAGACGGATCTCACGAAGGCGGCGCGGTCCTCCGCGGAGAACAGGTCCTCCAGCGTCCAGGCGAACACCGGGTCTCCCAGCCTGCGCAGATGGGTGACGACTGCGCCTTCACCCGTCCCCCCGTACCAGTCGAACAGGACGACACCAGCGCCGCCGGTGAGGACGTGCGCGTCCAGGGGCGTCCCCCGGGTCTCGCCGAAGGACACGAGGCGGTCGCCGTCTCCGATCGTGGGCACGCGGGCGCGCTTGCGATCGACGGTCACGGACTCGAGGCGGATCCGCTTGGGCGGCACGAACGGCCCCTCGCCGCGGCGCTCGGCCAACGCCCAGTGGCGATGCACGAAGATCGCGTAGTGGGTGCCATCGGGGCTGTGGACCACGAGGTGATCACGCGGCGCCCAGCTGTCGGCGTGAGCGGGCGGGCCGAGGACGAGCAGCGCCAGCAGCGCGCCGCCGAGCAGGCCGACGGCTCGGGGTCCAAGGAGTCTGGTTCGTGCGAACACGGTGGCCCTCCGACCCCAGCCTACGCCCTCGGGCTCCTCCTCCACGGGTTCTGCGCCGTCGGCGACGGCTCCCTGCGGGCCTGGGTGCAGATCCGCAACCGCGGCCAGGCGGTCCCGCGGTCCGGGCCACGCAGGCCGACGGACCGGTCGCGACCCGGCCCCACGTACACTCGCGAACGAGGAGGTCCGCATGAGCATCGACGACCCGTCCGAGGATTCCGAGCCGTTCGACGGCCCGGGTCCGGCCGAGTCCCCCGCGCCCGCGTCGGAGTCCGCTGTCCCGGCCGTCGCGTCGCTGTCCGATCCCGCCCTGCCTCCCGCGGCTGCGGACGTCGGCGCGACCGTCGCGCAGCTCCTGCTCGGGCCGGATGGGCTCGACAGCTCGCCAGCCCTCGACCCGCTGGGCGCGAGCCGCGCCGCGATCGCGGATCGAGTCCATCGGGCGCGCCACCTGGACGCCATCTGGTGGAGCTTCCTGGCCGCCGTCCTGCCGACCGCCTTCGCCGTCATGGACTTCGACGAGGGCGCGTTCCTGGTGACGATCCCCTGGCTCCTGGTGTGCGGCTACAAGCTGGCGGAGGTCCAGTGCCGGGCCATCGCGACCGAGGCCGGCGTGCAGTCGTTCGACCGGCTCCCCCCGGCGGGCTACCTCCGCCTGGCCGGGGTCGGGCTCGGGCTCGGCGCGGTGGGCGGCTTCGCCGTATATCTGGCGCAGCTCGCGTTCGCCGGGATCCTCGATGGCCTCTCCGACTACAGCTGGGGGGATGAGGAGGTGGCCGCCGCCTTCCTGTGCGCGCCCATCGCCTGGTATCTGTTCGCGTTCCTCGCGGCGTTCTGGAGCCGGGGACTCGTCGCGCTCGTCTTCGGGCGCTCCGGTGAGGTCGGATGGGCCCTGCGGGAGGCCGTGGGGAGCTCGTTGCGCCCCGTCTCCACCGACCTGCGCTTCGCCCTGTACGCCGTGCTGCTGTCCATCGGGGCGGTGATGCTGGCGGGCTTCGTCGGCCGCTGGGATTCGGAGGCACAGGCCACGTTGATGGGGTTCACGAGCGTGGTCGTCTCCGCTCACATCTCCATCGCGTACCCGGTCTTCGTGGTGCATGAGCTCGGGCTCGCGTCGGAGCGCCGGGCCCGGCCTCACGAGCAGGCCCGCGGGGCGTGAAGCAGGCGCACGTCCGCCGCGCGTCAACGGACTGAGGGGAGGGGACATGGAGCTCGGCGCCGGCACCGTCATCGAGAAGTACGAGATCGTCGAGCGGCTCGGCGAAGGCGGGATGGCCACGGTCTTCAAGGCCCGGCACACGCTGCTCGGCTCGATGCATGCCATCAAGGTCCTGGATCCGACCCTGGTCGCCAACGACGATCTGCGGGGACGGTTCCTGGCCGAGGGGCGCGTCCAGGCGCAGCTGAGGCACCCCGCCATCGTCGCGGTGACCGACGTGATCGCGGTCCCGGGGGTGGCCGCGCTCGTGGCCGAGTTCGTGGACGGGCCACCGCTCGACGTGTGGATCGAGCAGAACGGTGGATGCACGGATCCGGATCGAATCCGCGCCGTCTTCCTGCCCCTGCTCGACGGGCTGGGGCACGCCCACGCCGCCGGCGTGGTCCACCGGGACATCAAGCCGGCCAACATCCTGCTCGAGCACGGGAAGCACGCCAGGATCGTGGACTTCGGGATCGCGAAGGTCGCCAGCGAGGCCATGCGCGGCCGCAGCAGGCGGACCCGCACCGGCGCGGTCATGGGGACGCTGGCGTACATGTCGCCGGAGCAGGTCAAGGGTTCGGTCGACATCGACCACCGCAGCGATCTGTTCAGCCTCGCGGCGACCCTGTACGAGTTCGTGTCGGGCGAGCTCCCGTTCGACGGCGCCACCGACTTCGACACCATGAAGCAGATCGTCGAGGGCGCGCCCCGGCCTCTCCGCGAGCGCGTGCCGGGCGTGGATCCCGCGATGCACGCGGCCATCGAGCGGGGGCTGGCGCGCGACCCCAGCGACCGGTTCCAGACGTGCGAGGAGTTCGCCCGCGCGCTGGACGGCCTCGGGGTCGGCTCCGCGCGCCCATCGGCCCCGCGCGGCACGCTCGACCTGGGAGCGGCGGCACCCTCGGCGCTGGACTCGATG
>ENA-OWNT01003987-OWNT01003987.1-seawater-metagenome-genome-assembly--contig:-NODE-3987-length-13365-cov-5.751806_pt1 | contig 13365 bp, 11 predicted proteins | sample MGYA00238136_ERZ651165 | MGnify/ENA primary metagenome ERZ651165 (study PRJEB26861, sample SAMN08777766) | seawater metagenome | isolation source: coastal seawater | place: USA: Florida | collected... | reverse complement strand
CTTCTGCAAGTGGCACAGCTCAAGTACAGGCGTTCGCGCCGGTCGAGGTGCGCCCGCATATGGCCGATCCCGCAGGTAGGGCAGGGCGCTGAGAGGGACAAGAGCTGAGCAAGTGCGTTCACGCGGACTCCTCGTGGAGCTGAACGACGCGGTGGTCGTGCACCTCGGTGGGGGGCTGGAGCAGCTCGTCGATCGGGACCGTGGCCCCGGGGCCGAACCGGCTCTTCTCGGTGCGGACTTCGCCCCGGCCAAACCGCAAGACGACGTCCAGGTCGTGGCTCAGGCCTGTTCCCCCGCGTGGCCGGCCCTCCACGGTTACGTGCGCCACGACCAGGAGCAGGTCGACCAGCTCGGCCCAGCGGAGGGCATCAGCCGGCTCCCCTGCGAGTGCGCTGACGCTGTCCACCACGGCGACCGAGGCGCGGGACTTGCGCAGGGCGTCGTCGACGTGCGCGACCGCGCGCACGGGCTGTCGGCGGATCTTGCGCGTGTCCGTTCGCGACAGGCCCGTTGCGTCGACCAGCGAGGCGATGGCCCCCGAACCCATTTCGCCGTCGACGAGGATCGCAGTGTGACCGGCCCGGACGGCGTGGCCGAGCAGGAGCAGGAGGGCGGTGCTCTTGCGCGAACCGGGGGGCCCGAAGACCAGAGCAGAGCCTCCGGAGGCCGGCACGTCGCCGAGGACGCGCGTCCAGGCGGCCGGCAGCCACCGCATGGGCTTCTGCCGACGAGCTGCGTCCGCGAGGGACGTGGCCTGGGGCAGCGGGCCCGGGTCCACACGCACGTCCTTGCCCTCGCGCCGGATAGGAAGCCTGCACGTAGACGAGCCGCAGACCAGACAGCGACGCATGTCGCCGGCCCACTCACGAGAACAACTGGGACAGAAGCGGGAAGTCACCAACCTAAGGTACGCCCGCTCGGCTCGAACCACCACCCCCTTCTGATGGACTACGTCCTGTCTTCAGATAGATAGATAAGTGCGAGGGCCGCGCCGCCGGTGCGCCCTGTGCGCCTTGGGGTTAAGCGGCGCCGCTGCGCGGCCCCGCTTATGAGTGGGGTCTGCGGATCCTGTAAGCTGGTCTTCTAGAAGACCCCAGAGCAGCGAGAAGACCTTTAGGGAAAGAGGTTGTGAGTAGAATCCGTTCCGGTCCCGAAGCCCGCGAGGAGCCAATAGCCATAAGGGTTCTCTGGGTGGAACAGGATCCACAGACCCCACTCATAAGCGGCGGCGCAGCCGCCGCGACCCCCTTAGATAGAGAAAATTGCGTAACGGTCGGGGGGGCGTCTTGATACGCCCTGTTTTGACGAAAGGACAAAGGCAAGACGCCTAGCTAGTTTGAGCCGTCCAGCAAGAATCGCTTGCCTGCTCGACACTGGCGCTGTCTCCTCTTAGAGCGTCATCACGACGCATCCAGCGTGGTTGGGGGTTCGGACGGTGGCCACCGTCCGGCCCACTCACTGACCTCGCTGGACTCACCAACCCCTGGAGATCCCTATGGGAAAGCCCAACGGCACACCTGCGCCTAACGCGCAAATCGCCTACCTGATCGAACCTCTGACGCGACGCGAGCCGTTCGCCACCAAGCCAAGCATGGCGACGGTCGCACAGGTCATCGCAGACGCCCTGCATGAGCCTGGGTGCCGCTACGTCAAGGGGGAAGGCGTCCTCTACCCAGACGCGACCGGCGTTTGGCACACCTTGCCGATGCGCAGCACGCTGGCGCTGGTCTTCGACGCAGCAATGGCGCTGAAGTACACGGCGAAGAACGGCGAAACCGTGCCCTACCGGCCCGCAGTCCAGGGGCTGAAGAACGGCATTGAGCCGATCGTGATGTCGAAGATCGCTGGGCAGCCGCTGGGCGAGCCGCGCGGCCTCGCGATCGGGAACGTGCTCTACACGGTCGATGCTGGGCGCTTGGTCATGCGCGCCATCCGGGCTGCAGATGAGGTTGCAGCCGATCGCGTGTGTCCGATTACCCCGGCCCAGCCTGGAGACACGGCGACCCCCGCGTGGGATCGGTTGTTCGCTGCGCAGTGGACCGGCGAGCAGCGCCAGCTCAATCGGCGGGCGTTTGAGGTGTGGCTCACGCACGCGCTGCTCGGCGAGGTTGCCAAGCGTCTTCAGCTCCCCGTCTGCCTCATCATCGGCGCGAAAAACAGCGGCAAGTCCGAACTCATCGACGCAACCGCTGAGGTGTTTGCCGCGTCCGTGCGGGCGTCCGTCCCGCTGTGCCAACTGGGCGGTCGATGGGCCGGAGGTGCCCTCCAGGGGAAGATGCTCAACATCGCCACCGAAACGTCTTCAAAGGGGTTCGGCCCCGATGAGCTGGCGATCTTCAAGTCGCTCACGACGAACGATTCGATACCGATCGAAAAGAAGTACCGCGACCCCATGCGCGGGCAGATCCCATGTGGTCACCTGGGTTCAGGGAACGTCCTCGTTCGGGGGCTGGACGACGCAGGGATGCGCCGGATCGTGCTGTTCCTGTTTCCCAACACGATCCCCGCCGAGGCCATCGATCGCGACCTGCCCGGGAAGCTCCGGGCCGAGCTGCCGCAGTTGCTGCGGCGGCTGCTCGACGGGGCGGCCGCTGCTGTTCGCGACGGGATGCCCCCGCGCCCCTGGCAGGAAGGGCACAAGGCGGTCTGGCGCGCTGTCGAGGACGACGTGGCCACCTGGGCGCAGGAGCAGGACGGCGACGGCTGGACGCACGCAAATGAGCTGCACGAGCACTACACGGCCTGGAGCAAGGCTCGCTGTGTAAAGCCCAAGACGCGGATCCCTTTCACCAAGGCGCTGCGTGCAATGGGGATCGAGGAGTCCAACCGGCGCATCGACGGGCGCAAAGGGCGCGTGTTCGCGCTCACACTTATCGAGCAGGAAAGGGCGACAGCATGATCGATCCAGAAGACACCCTGAACACCGATGAACCCTTGGCCAAGCGCGTCATCGCGTGGTGCCAGACGGCCCCGCGGCACAGCGGGCGGCTTGACCGCTTGGGCCAAGTGCTGGCCACCTTGCTGCGCGAGGAGTACCCGGCGGTTGAGTGGACACAGCCGCCGGGCTGGAAGTACGGACAGCACGCGTGGGTGGTTGATGGGGGAGTCCTCCCCATGGCCACAGTCGCACGCGCGATCCACGCGTTCGATGGGCTGCACTTGCGGGGAGGGAAGCGCCTCACGCCGTCCAGCCGCATGGTCGACCGCATTCACCGCGCCGCGGCGCAGGAGCTAGGCCGATGAGCGGCATCGCACACCTCAAGACCACCAACCACGACGCCTCCATCAACTCTCTCGCCTTTCCTGGCACTGTCGCAGACTTCGTCATCAAACTCGCACTCGTGGGGGCGGCAGCGTGCGGTCCACGGGTCCAGACAGCACTGACGCCCCCCATCGAATGGAGCAGCGAACGCCAGTGGATGGCGAAGATCAAGGCAGCGCTTGCAGAGGTGGAAGCCGCACCGCAGCCCGCACCTCCCCAGCGGCTGGGCCTGGCCAAGATGCTGCGGCAGGCAGGCTGGGAGCGGTCTGGCGACCTGCTCCAGCTGGAGTTGAAACACGCCCTTCGCAATCTCGATCTGGAAATCCTCAACCGATTGCAGCAGCACCGTAGCGCGGTAGCGGCGGTAGGTGCCGCTGTCGAGACGGCCGTCACCGAGGTATGACGACACGAGTCCTTCGCCGTGGTCACGCGCACGTGGGACCGCCTCGTCGGATACGTGGACTGATCGACTGACCAGTGAGATGAGCTGATCGTGGAGCCTGTAGCGCGTGTTGGAGGTTTCCGCGTTGCGCATGAGGTGACCGGGCAATAGCCAAACACAAAGGTTGGCTTTCACTTTGTGTATTTAGAAAGGCCCGTCGCTGTTGGCTTTTAGGCGAGATCCAAGACCACTCAAACACTTGAAAGTAGACAGGAAAATCGCTTGGCGGATACGTCGAAAATCGCTAGAAAGCCAGCGTCACAAACAACCCGGAGCGAGCAGGTGGCGCCACGCGTCGACGCCACTGGTGCGCCTGCTCTCCCAACACAAAAGGAGCGAGACATGGATTCCATTCACGCGTGGTTCATCACGCCGACTGCGGTCGCCCGGCTGCGTTCGGAGCGTCGGCAGGCGCACGTGGCCGACGTCAAGCGGGGCTGCAACGACGGACGCGACTGGGTCGAGGACCACGCGTCCTACGCGGACCTGCACAGCTACACACGCGCGCTGGCCGATACGGAAGAGGCGTTCCTGCCCGAGGGCGAGGAGGTCCCCGAAGACGTCATCGCCGCCGATGCCTACGTCGCTGCGTTCGCTGGCTGCGTCTTGACGATCCACGAGCGCCTGGAAGGGCAGTTCGGTGTCTAGCAGCGCAGGGGCGGACGTCGTGCAGCTGTTCCCCCGAGGCGCCTCGATCGAGGCGATCGCGGTGGTCGACGAGCTGGAACGCAGCGAGCTGGAGGCGTTGCTCGCGCAGGTGGTCGACGAGCCGCTGGGGCGAGCGCGCCGCGACGCCATGGCAGCAGGCGTCGCTGACCTGCTGCTGCGGCCTGCCCCTACGTGCGCCGACATCACCTCCTACGCGTGGATGCTCCCGGCCGAGCACCCGGAAGAGGTGGCCGTGGTGCTCGATCTCGTGACCGCCGCCGAGGCGGCGGCACTCAACGACCACGTCGCATGCAGCCAGCAGTTGAACGCCGTCCTGGCGCGGCTGCGCAGCAACCTGCCCTGACCCCAACAACCCGCCGGGCGTCGACCCGGCTCAACACGGTGCCCTGGTGGCACCAAGGAGCAGCAATGACTGACGAGCACACCCTGCGGCGACGTGCGCGTCCGCCCACCGCGATCGGGGAAATGGCATGAACGCCTATGCACGCTGGAGGCTGGAGCAGCGGCGTGCCCAGTTGCGCCGGGAGATGCTCGACACCCCGAGCAACGACCCGGACTGCGCGGGCCTGTGCGCACGCCTGGAGGCCGAACTGACGGCCGTCCAGTCCGCGCTGCGCGACCGGCCGTCCAACGGCGTCCTGCGTGTCTCAGAGGCCGTGATGCGGCTCCCCATGCGTGACTCTGACGCCCGGGCGTGGCTGCGCCGTGAGGGTCTGGTGGGCGACCTCGACGGGCGTGAGGTCGTCGTCTGGTCCGACGTGCTCGACCGGCTGCGCGTTGCCCCGCCCAAGGAGCGCCCGGAGCGGCCCAGGAAGGCGCGCAAGCCCAAGACGCAGAGGCCCGCGCCGAGTCTCCCCAGCGCGGGCCTCTGGGAGAAGCTGGGCGGCTCTACCGGGCGAACGGAATGACGTTGTCCGGCGCATCCGCAATCCCGGGCACCATGCCCGAAGTCGCCGCAGCCAGAACGTCCGCCTGCCGCTGGCGGCTCGCTCGCCGGTAGTGCAGTGCGGCTGTCTGCTCGCTGTGCCCCATCACGGCAGCCTCCACTGCGGGATCCGCGCCATTGTCGAACAGGAGATTGCTGACCATCACCCGGAGCCCCTTCAACGCGAACCTGGGCACCCCCGCTGCAAGGCAGGCTTTGGTCAGGCGGTTCCTCGCGTTGGACGCGAAAGCGCCGGGCAGGAACCCGAACACGCGTTCGGACCGCGCCCCGTTCGCGCGGGCCTTTGCCTCCTCCAGGCGCGGCAGCCACCATCCCCGCGCATCGGCCGGCAGGGCCACGTGCCGCTCGCCCGTCTTGTTTCCCTCCTCCACATGGATGCAGATCTGCCCCGTCTCCAGGTCCACGTTCTCCCACAGGAGGTTCCCGACCTCGCTGATCCGCATGCCGGTCGCGCCGCACAGGTAGATGACGGCCTGCCACGCGCGCCCATCCTTGCGCGGCTTCTTCCCGCCTTTGCGGTCCGTCACCCTCTCAGCCGCGAGCGCATCCACCACCGCCAAGAACTCGCGCGCGGTCGGCATCCGGTTGTTGTAGACCGCCTCCTTCGTGACCAGGGCACGCCGCCCCTTGTACTTCGGCGGCATGATGAACTTGAGCGCAAGTCCGTCCTCGGCTTCGGCAGCCTTCCTACTCGCCGTCCGAAGGCCCGCGTTGTGGATTAGCGACCAGTTGAACACGGCGCGTAGCTTGCTCAGGTAGAGCCACGTCGTGCTGGGAGCGTAGGACCTCCGCAGCGCGTCCTTGATGACACCGACACCGACGCCGCGACCGTCAAAGGCTTCGGACACTGGCGTCGTCGCACACACCTTGAACAGCGCCTCGACCGCGTCCCGGTCAGACCTTTTCGTCCCGCTGTTCCCGTCGGCGTCCTTCTCCCTGGCGGCAAGCCACGTGTCCAACAGATCGCCCGTTCGCGGCTCGACCTCCTCGACCTCCTCGACCTCCTCGACCTTCTCTACCTCCTTCGCGAGCAGGGCATCGATGGCAGCGGAGACCGCTGCACTCACTTCGCCGCGAGGGAGCCGCCCCGAGAAGATGTTCTTGCGCTTGTACTGGGCACGCCACGCCCAGTGCGGATTGCGCGTGGTCGGCGGGCGGTGGGCCGTCGCGGTGACAGTCACGTCACGGTGATCAACGGTGACGGACGTTGGCTTGCTGGTCGTCGTGCTGGTCATTCTGTGTGCCTCCGTGGGGGTCGGCCCCCGCACACAGTTTTTAGCATATATCGCCGCTAGCTATTGCAGCTATTAGTTAGTTCCTGTTCGACTGCAACACGTACCTGACGTCGCTCGTGTCGGGCCCCGACTGGACGAAGATGGTGCCGCCCGCAGCGGCCGACCCCGTCACCACCTGGCACGGCAACGCCAACCAGAACATGGGCTACGCGCTGGTCGATCCCGACCCCACGAACCGCCGCGTGGTGGTGACCTACTCCTGCTGTTCGACGTGTGGCTGCCAGGCCCAGAATGGCCTCACCCTGCTCTACACCTGCGAGCCCACGGACCCGAACTGCGGGTGCGCCGGCCAGACCAACTGCCCCGGCTTCCTGGACGCGCCGTTCCTGCCCGCGGGCTACGAAGACACGGCGCTGTCCTTCAACGGCACCCAGGTGGTGACACCAAACGCGCTCGCCGTGGGTCCGCGCAACACCTACTACGTCGGCAACTACCGGCCCGCGACCTGCAGCGACGTCGCCAACTGCGTCGCCTGCGACCCCAACAACCCCGGCGTCTTCTGCGACCTCACCCAGCCGAACTGCTGCGACGACGCGGCGGCCGGACGGCTCGTCCAGTTCACGCTGCCCACGGCGAGCGCGGGACCGACGTGGCGTGTCGCCGCCATCTACCCGGGCGAGCTGATCCTGGGGCTGGCCACCGGGCGGGACGGTTCGGTCATGGTGGGCACGGACCTGGGGAACCTGTACCGCTGGGACCCGGTGGCGGAGACGTCGACGCTCGTGCAGACCTTCGGTGGCGCCGTCTTCTCGATCACGCAGCACCGCACCCAGGGGGACTGGTACCTGGAGCTGCGGGCGGAGCCGAAGATCGTGCGGCTGTCCGAAGCCGGCGCGCCCCTGGCGTTGCCGGCCGGCGTCCCGGCGAGCCCGCCGATGGAGGGCGTGCTGCAGTGGGCGCCCGACGGCCAGCTCTACCGGCTCATCGGCGACGCGGACGGGACCTCGACCCTGACGCCCTACCCCTTGTAGTCGCTGCTGCCGCTACCAGCGCACGCGGCCCGTCAGCATCATCTTGCCGAGGCGCCCCGTGTCGCCCTCGAGGCTGCGCAGCGCCTGGCCCGTCATGAGCGTGCCGATCTGCAGCTGCGCCTCGAAGTGGGGCGTGCCGGGAGCCATCGCCTCCTTGATGTTCCCCTTGAACGGGATCCGGGCGGTGATCGCGATGTCCGTCTCCGCGCCCAGGAAGCGGCCTTCGGACTTCGTGTCGTGGTGGTTGGTGGGCACACCGCCGTTGCGGGCCGTGTAGAAGCCCTGCACCACGGGGCCGGAGCTCCAGGCGAGCAGCACGCCGATCTGCATGTCCAGGAACGGCAAGGGCGTGCCGCGCAGCACGGGCTGCACGAACAGCGTGCGGCGCACCGCGCCCTCGGTGACGAGGCCGTCGACGCCGTCTGGCGGCGTCCCGGTGTTCTCCGGGTCCGTCACGAGGTTGTAGGTGGCCGCCTCCACGCCCCCGAGCAGCTCGTCGAACAGCACCATGCCCGCGTCGAAGTCGCGGTCGAACGCGAAGTCCGACGTCACGCCGTCGTCCGCGTCCTTGTCGGCCGACGCCCAGCCCGCGCGCAGCGTCCCGCCGAACACGTTGTTGGGGGACCGCACCTCGGCGAGGCCCGTCACGCCGCCCGACAGGACGCTCAGGTCCTCCGGCGCGTTCCAGCTGACGGCGCGGTTCGTGCGGCCACCGATGAGAGCCGCCTCGCCCGCGCCGCGCAGGCGCCAGCCGCCGGGCAGGTCGAACCACTGGTCCAGGACGACGTCGATGACCACGGCGGACGTGGTGCGGCCGTCGTCCAGCTCCGTCTGGTTGCGGTACACGAGGTAGATGCCGTGGCGGCAGTGGTCCGGCTCGTTGTAGAGCACCGCGACGCTGCCCTGCATGGCCCGCTGACGGTCCCGCATGGAGGCCATCTCGTCCTCGACCACGTAGTCGAAGGCGAAGCTCGTGAACAGCGCGCCGGCCTTGGGGTGGTCCTTCGTCTTCTTGTTCATCATCAGGGGACGCAGCGCGAGGCTGGCCCGCAGGACGCGATCGCCGAAGTCGTTCCGACCGAAGTACGGGGTGCGGGCGCCGCTGTTCGACACCATCCCCAGCCCCCAGTCGGAGGTCACCAGGCCGACCTCGACGATGGCGGTGGGGAAGCTGAACCGCACGGCTCCGCGACGCGGCACGAACCGCAGCGCGGACATGCCGTCCCGCGACGCCACCAGGTGCCGGTTCCGGGCATCGATCTCCCCGGGGATCCCCCAGTCCTGCCCGGCCAGCTGCCCGCTGAACAGGTCCCACTCGGTGCTGAGCTTGATGAACTCGAGGTTGATGTCGAAGCGGGTGCGCAGCCGGTTGTCCAGCACCGGCCACTGCCCGAGCTGGGTGCCCTCGTCGTCCACCGGCGCGGCGCCGATGAGGCTCAGGTTCATCCGGTACTCGCCGGACAGCTCGATGGAGCCGTTGTACGGGCCGGCGGGGATCGGGATGGTCTGCTGGGCCTGGGCCGTGGCGGGCAGGGCGAGCAGCGCGAGGATCAGTGCGAAGCGGTTCATCGTCCCTCCTCCGGCAGGGGGCGCAGCCAGTCGCAGCTGGCGTCCTGCAGGCAGGGGTCGTCGGTCAGGGTCTGGCCGTTGGTCATGGAGAAGGTCGCGAGCTGCAGACCCATGAACGTGTGCATGTCGAACTGCCAGTCGGGACGGGGGAAGTTGAACCCGTGGGTGCCCTGGGGCTCGACGTAGGGCAGCCGCATTCCCGCGAAGCCCGTCTCGGTCTCCAGCGTGATGCGCAGCGGCTCGTCACTCATCTCGTTCCACTGGTCGATCCCGTTGTCGAGGTCGTCCGCGTCGAACAGGATCTTGCGGTTCTGCTTGTCCTCGTACGGCCCCCAGCGTTCATCGCCGCGGATGATCTGGCGGTCCACCATCCACTGGTCGATGGTCAGCCCGGTGCTGCCGTGGATCTGGTCCTGCCCCCAGTACCGCGCGGCCCGCCCGATGGCGATGCCGGTGGCGCAGGGCACGATCTCGTCCCCCTGGGTGGGCACGAGGAGCACGTTGGCAGGGGTGCCGCCGAGGTCCGCGAAGGGCTCGTCGACGTAGTGCGGGGCGTACGCGATGGGATCCGCCGGCTCCGTCACCATGGCGAGCGTGCCGACGATGCGGCGCAGCCGCGGAGAGCTGCGGATGTGGCCCAGGCCGGAGCTGCCGGCGACGAGTGGCGAGCCCGCGAGGAAGGTCACGCCCTCGTGCTCGACGTCGCCCTCCCAGGTGTCGATGACGGCCACCTGGCCGCCCTCGGCGTCCCGGATGGTCAGGCGCATGCGATCGCCCAGGCCGACGTTGTCGTCCGTGCCGTAGACCACGCCCTCCTCGGGGCCCGTCTCGGGGATGCCGGTCAGCATGCGCTTCTCGGCGGCGTCCGCGCCGTCGGCCGGGATCGCGAGGCGGAAGCGGCCGTCGGCGGGGATGTACCCGGTGCGCTCCTCGCCGTTGTCCAGGTTCTCGATGAGGATGCTGCCGCCCGCGGGGATGCTGGGCAGCGTGGCCACCGGCAGCGACCGCTCCCGCACCGTGCGGATGACGTACTGCTGGATGCTGAGGCCGCCCTCCTCCGTGGGGATGCCGACGAAGAACGGCGAGATGGTCCGGCCCACGTTGGCCTGCCGCACGCCGCTGAGGCCCGAGCGCCAGCCCACGTCCATGAGCCCGCCGCCGGCCACCACCGGGATGATGGTGTCGTAGTCGCCCGGCTTCGTGACGCCCGCCGCGACGGCCGTGTTGATGCCGCCGAGCGAGCCGCCCAGCAGGTGGTAGTTCACGTCCGGGCCGCCGATGTCGGGCACACCGTCCGCGTCCCAGTCACACGCGACCTCCTGGGTGCCGTCGCCGTTGACGTCACCGAACGTCCCGGTGCCGCACGTCTCCAGCACCTTGCGGAACCACAGGTGGTCGAACGCGCCCTGCCGGACCATGTCGCGGGTGTGGAAGGCGTCCGACGTCCACTGGTCGTCGCCGGAGTTCTTGGCGCCGTCGTTGGTCAGGTCCCGCGCGCGATCCCGCTCGAGGTGCTCCAGCAGCGGCATCATGTCGAGCGCATCGAGCAGGCTCTCGGCCGTCTCGCGGTCGGCGGCGTCGAGCTCGATGCCGTGGCCGGGGTAGTCGAAGGAGCAGGCCGCGATGCCCACCCGGGCGAACGCCCAGGCAAACCCCAGGAACTCGAGCCGGGTGCTCCCGTAGCCGTGGCCGTAGTTGGCGACCGGGAACGGCTGCTGGACGTTCTCGTCGGCCTTCGGCAGCACGCAGGTGAAGTGCACCGTGATGGTCTCGTACGGCGCTTCGCCCGTGACCGGATCGAGGTGCCACATTTCGTCGGAGTCGTCGATGCCGCCGTCGTCCGTGTCCGGCAGGAACCACGGGACCTGGAAGGAGCCGCCGACCATGCCGCCCGCCCAGTCGTAGTGGTCGCGCAGGGCATCCAGCGACTCCTCCGGGGCGAGACCCAGGCCCGCCACCAGCGAGAAGATCCGCTCGATGGGCAGGATGTAGTCGTTGATGGCGTCGTCCCGGTCGTGCATCAGCTCGGCCGGGCCCATCGTGAAGGGCACCTCGTCCGGCAGCCAGCCCCAGGGGCCCTCGCCGTCGATGGCGCGGCGCAGATCCTTGAGATCCCCGGTGACGCGGGCGGTCGTGAACGTCCAGGCGAAGCCGATGTCCTCTTCGTCCAGGCCGTACGTCTCCAGCGTCTGAAGCGCCGGGAGCAGGTCCGCCGTCTGGCGGGTGTGGTTCACGTAGTCCCAGGGCGAGCGGATCGGCGAGCCGTCCATGCCCGTCGCGCGCTCCGTGAGGACCACCGCGTACGTCGTCTCCTCCCGGAGCGGCACCACCGGACGGACCATCAGCGTGTTGGTCTCGCGCTCGTACCAGGTCAGCAGGTCCTCGCGCGGGTCCCCGTTGGCCGGCCACGTGTTCGGCTTGTCGAGGACGCCGTCGTTGTCCACGTCCTCGCCCGGATCGAGCAGGCCGTTGCCGTTCACGTCCTCGTCGTGCGTGTCGTACAGAAGCGACGGCACGTCCGCGTGCGCGTCGTTCGGGAAGTAGTTGTCGGGCGACAGCGCGTCCCCGGGGAAGCGGCCGTGGCCCACGTCGAGCCGCACCGGCTCCAGGAACGTGGGCGAGCCCGGCGTGACGTCGATGACGTAGATGGCGTCGTCGGAGAAGTCCCCGTCGTCCGCCTGCCGCGCCGCGAAGCCGTCCAGGTCCAGGAGCTCGTCGAAGCTCACGGTGATGGCCGTGAAGATCCCGAACCCGGTGAGCTCGTTGGCCTTCTCACGGGCCTCGCGCTCGAGCTCGGTCGGAGCCTCCATGCTCAGGTTGAAGCGCACGCCGGTGGGCGAGCTCGTGTCGACCCGCAGGGCGAGGTCGTTGGGGAAGGGAAGCTCCGGCAGGGGCTCTGCGTCCCAGTCGACGACGATGGTCGGACCGGAGCCGCCGGGCGTTGCGCGCAACCCTTCGGGGGGCGCACACGCGGCGAGGGACGCGGCCAGCAGGAGCGCAGGCAAGCAGCGTGAGAACGTGGACATCGGAGCAATGTACAGCGGGCGGAGATCGCGAGGGAGCCTCAACACCGTCCCCGCGCAGATGCCGTTATTCGCAAACGCACAATTCAACTTGACGCAGCGCACCATTCCGATCGATGCTCGGTTCGCTCACGCGGTGGAGTCGTCCTCTTCACCCTGAAGCCGCCACCGGGCGGCTCCTCGCGTGGGCGCCCTTCGGGTTGCTGCAACCGCACAAGGAGCTTCGATGCCCGCTTCGACTCTCGCCTGGACCGCCGTCATCGCCTACGCCCTGTTGACGCTCGGCCTGGCCATCCGCGGCGCGCTGCGCACGAAGAGCCTGGAGGGCTTCGCGGTCGGCAACGGCGACATCCACCCCGCCCTCATCGGCCTGTCCCTCACGGCACAGCTGACCAGCGTCGCGACGTTCGTCATCAACCCGGGGCTGGTGTTCCACTCCGGGGTGTCGGGCCTGCTCGGCTACGGCGTCGCCGCCGCAGCGGGCATCACCCTTGGCCTCATCGTGTTCACCGCCCGCTTCCGGGCCGTTGGCGCCAAGGTCGCAGCGTTGACCGTGCCGTCCTGGATCGGCGCGCGCTACGAGGCCCCTCATCTGCGCGCGCTGTTCACCCTGCTGTCCCTCGGGCTGGTGGCGTTCGCGGTGCTGATCGTCGTGGCGCTCGCGCTGGTGCTGTCGGGCCTCCTCGGCGTCGCGCCGGTGACGCTGGCCGTGGTGCTAACGGCCTTCGTCGTCGGGACGCTGCTCATCGGCGGCGCCAACGGCCACGCGCTCACGAACGCCGTGCAGGCCGTGGTGATGCTGGTGGTCGCGGTGGTGCTCATCGCCGCGGGGCTTCCGCTGTTCACCGAGGGAGAGGGACTGCTCGCCACCCTCGCCGCGCAGGACCCGCAGCTGCTGACGGTCGTGAACCCCAGCTCCCTGTACTTCCGCAACCTGTTCGAGGTGTTCGTCTGCAACTTCCTGGTGGGGCTCGCGGTGGTCTGTCAGCCGCACATCGTCGGCAAGGCGCTCTACCTGCGGGAGGACCGGCAGGTGCGCACATTCCTCAGCGTGGCGGTGGTGGCGGGGATGGTCTTCCTCGGCGTGCTCCTCGTGGGGCTGTACGCCCGCACGGCCGTCCCGCTCGACACCCGGATCGACCTCGTCGTGCCCACCTGGATCGGCGCCACGTTCTCGGGGCCGATGCA
>ENA-OWNT01003985-OWNT01003985.1-seawater-metagenome-genome-assembly--contig:-NODE-3985-length-13382-cov-4.400977_pt1 | contig 13382 bp, 12 predicted proteins | sample MGYA00238136_ERZ651165 | MGnify/ENA primary metagenome ERZ651165 (study PRJEB26861, sample SAMN08777766) | seawater metagenome | isolation source: coastal seawater | place: USA: Florida | collected... | reverse complement strand
TCCCGCTGGGCTTGCTTTTTCCGAGCTCCGCCGTGCGCAAATCAAGACGGCCGCCTTTCACCACCACCTGCACCGGGCTCCATGGATGCTTGTGACACGACATGCTCAGACGGGCACGCCATTGGACCAGCTGATATGTTCGTGAATGATTGGTGATGATGCTGTGAGTTTGTGCATGTCTGTTCAATGTAGCCGCTGCGCTGTACCAAAGGTACTCAGCAGAGTCCGCATACGCGGTCGCCAAGCCCGGCGACGTTGAGGGAATTCAAAACGAGATTATGCAACATGGTCCCGTCGAAGTTGGATTTTATGTCTTTTCCGACTTCCAGAGTTACAATTCTGGAGTGTACAAACGTACTGCAAGCGCCCAAGGACCGACTGGCAAGCATGCCGTGAAAATTGTCGGTTGGGGATCTGATGGGTGAGTTGGAAGTACAACCATTGCTGTGTGCAATCGACCGCACCGAAATTGCAAGGCTCTGTACTCACTCCAATTTGTCAATCCTTGATTGTGTCTTCAGAGGTGACGATTACTGGATTGTTGCGAATTCGTGGTCACCGGCCTGGGGTGAGGACGGTTTTTTCCGCATTGCTCGTGGCACAAATGAATGTGGAATTGAAATGGTTCCGGCGGCCGGACTGCCCAAGTTGTGAGGTAGAACGTCGTCGCATGTGCAGACATGTCTTGTGATCTTACTTTTCGTCGTGGATATTTCCACGGTCGAAACAACATTCCTAAACCGATGAGCGTAACACCTAATTTGTGTTCTTAATTGTGTTGGGACAAGCGTTGCACGTGTGCATGTTTTGATCATTGACTTGCAAGCAGATGTTACGTTATTACATCATTGGGTCGTGCGCGGAGGATCCTAATCCTAGTCTCGGTCAATGATGAGTAGGCTGACCGGACTCACCACACTAGGTTCCGTCGTGTGGAGGTGCTTCAAGTCGCCAGTAGACTGGTCGACTGAAAACGTGGCCACATTGTCAGAGTTTTGGTTTGCGACCAAGCAGAGGGTTCCATCCGGTGTGATGATCATGTCCCTGGGCACCTTGCCCTTCGTCTCAACCACAGAGGTCAGCGTTGGAACCCCAGCTTCGTCGAGCGCATAGACAGACACAAGTCCGTCAATATCTCCGTGCGTGACACGGTTTGTAGAATACAAAAAGCGGCCACTGGGGTGGACGCGAATTGCTGCTCCAGTGCTGCGAGAATCATCGCCGTAATGCGTGCCTGGTGCATATCAAGGGACGACGTGAGCACAAATGTATCGTTCAGTGTCGTGGGCGTCAAAAGACTTACCTTCGAAAACACCGCATTCTTCATTGAGGGTGGGCACTGGCCTTGCAAGCGGGACATCGCCTGGGATGCCATCCTCACTCGTTGGATAAGCCACGACCAGCGACCCCATTTCATACAACACGTATGCGACGGGCAACTTAGGATGGAGGACAATGTGCCTGGGTCCTGCGCCTTGCACGAGCTCGTTCCTCGCTGCTGGCATCGCAGACACACTGAGACAGTCGTCTGCTTGCGCAGACTGTGCGTAATCAACACTCCACACGACATCAAGGCCAAGATCTGGAACCAAGAGTTTGGTTTCGTCTCGGTTCAAAATAGACATGTGAGGATGCGTGTCCTCTTGCCGCGCCTCGTTCTTGCGAGGGAACGGCTGGAACAACAGTTCGTGCTGCGGCAACGGAAAGCGCACCAAATCCGAGCGTTTGCCGAGGGAGCCATCTTCATTGCGTGGGAACGCTGCGATGGTCCCAAGATAATTCGCGCAAAACAAATGCTTGCCGTGTGAGGGCAGCGCGACGAAACAGGTAGCACAACCACCGGCATCGGACTGTGACAGCATAGTAAGGTGCCCAGTGGTGCGGTCAAATTTGCTGGCAATTACGGATCCATTGGTGTCACAGCCTTCACTGGCGAAATAAACATGGTCTTCACCACCTGCAGTCCGGAAATGCGCAGCGTAGGTCATGTTTTTCATACACAAATCTTTTTGCAATTCCTCAAATTGAAGCTGCGCAGGGTCTCCGTTGGGCCCAGGCACGTGCACCAAGCTGCCATCGGCCTTCAACTCAAGGACTGTGAACACAAAGACAGAGATGAGCTTCACACAATTGAGGACCACAACGAATGTTTCACTTCAAACGCACCGTAGACTCCTTTTGCGCGCCCGTCGACGTGACCGAGCTTTTGTCCGTATGTTCCAACGATAACAAAAGGCATGATTGAAGCAGATTATCCGTCGGTGGTATGGTCGAAGCGAGACGGGTGAGAATGTCAGTTGAGCGTTGCTACCGTGCGACACAAAAGAAGAAGAAGAATACGTCGATATTTTACACCCCTCTTGCACAAACTGTGGTCCGCTACGTTCAGACCAACCAACCCACCGATGCATCCCTTCGTTCCTCGTTCATCCTTTGTGTCGTGCAGCATGCCCAACGCCCAACACCTGTGCACGCTCACTCGCCCGTGTCGCTCACACGTTTTCGAAACTGGAACTGTCTCTCGAACGTCCAACCACTTTCACGCAGCGCTGTGTGTGCGTCAACGACGCATGGTTCGTCGTCACGGGACTGAAGCAGTCGCTGGCTGTGATATGGTATCCCGCTTCCACGCACGTTGTTCTAGATTGCTCGAGGAGGGCAACGTCGTACGGACGCAAACGTCATTGCGTCCTTGCGTCTTCGTTGCGTCGCTTCGTCGTTCTTCCTTGACGTCGTTGCTCTGTTTCGTCGTTGCTCTGTTGCGTCGTTGCGTCGTCGTTGTTGTGTTGTCAACTTTGATGACTGATGACTCACTGTCACTCACTCACTGCGATGGTATCTTTCACCAACAGCAGAGAGCCTATATTCAGTATTGCTTAGAGGGTGACAACGCGTGTTTATATGCTGCCACGGGTCGCGGGTCACGTGACGGGTCGGGTCACACGGCCGTTCGACAACATTGTATGCCATAGATAGCATGGCTGAACCAAAGGGTCGGTAGTTGCTGTCGAATTGCCATCATGGCACACCTCATGTAGAATTGCCATTATTTCGCCATGTCCAATTGCCATTGCCGCGCGTCCAATTGCCATTACCTCTGGCTTGAAAGACGACCAACGGGGACCAGCAAATAATTGAATCTCCGCTTCTATCATACTCCACGTTCGACAACTTCGCGGAATCGCAGTGACAGCATTGCCAAAACATTTCGAGCACGACTGATTGATGTTGACTGAAGTTACGAACGAATGATTACAAAATGGCTCATGAGGCAGTCACGCAACCACACCACGAAAGTCGACCTTGCGGTTACTGGCAAATAAAAGCCGCGAGTATGGAGTGCAAAGCAACATCGCAGCACACATTGTGTTGAAGACGACGTATTTAAAGTTAGGTGGAAAGTCGGATCAATTCCTGCTTCACGTTTTGCTCACGATGACCGTCATCGTACTCAATGTTGTACGTGCCATTTGTATTCACTTTCGTAATAGTGCCAGAAGAATCTTGATCGGCAAAATGAGCGGAAACCTTGTCACCCACCTGAAAATTCGAAGCACTCCCACCGTGGTCAGATTTCTTGATGAGCTCCTCACGAACACTCTGTTCACGATCACCATCGTCATATGCAATATCAAATGTTCCGTCTTCGTTGACGGCTGAAATAACACCGGAGTAAAATGTGCCTTGCCCGCCATAGTTGGCAGTCACCTTCTCGCCTACTACGAAAGAATGGCTGTCGTTTTTCCGCAGCAAAGCTGCAGGGACATTGTTTTCAAAATCACCATCATCATACGTAATGTCGTACGTTCCATCGTTGTTGACAGCTGAGATTTTTCCTGAATAGAACGAGCCCTTGCCCTGGTAGTTGGCCGTCACTGGCTGTCCCACAGCAAAGACATCGTTACCCCTTGAGAGACGATTAATGAAAACAGAGGGAACGTTTGTTTCGTGATCGCCATCATCGTATTCAATATCGTATGTACCATCGCCATGCACAGCCACAACTTTCCCAGGATAGAACGACCCTTTGCCACCGAAATTGGCGGAAACTTTGTCGCCAACGGCATACTGAGCGTGGTCATCGTTTGTGCTTGGGTCAGCCTCAACGGGTAAGGTGGCACCGGGGTTCCGACGGATCAGTTCCTGCCGCACCTGCTCTTCGCGATCACCATCGTCGTATGCAATGTCATATGTGCCATCAGCATGAACAGCATCAATCACCCCGGGATAGAATGACCCTTGAGCACCAAAGTTCGCAGATACTTTATCGCCCACCGCAAACGCGGCAGTTGGTGCTGTGGCACCTCCCGTCTCTGTTCCCTCATCGTCGTCATCTGACGACTCACTTCCACTAACTGACGTTGATTGGTGTCGACTCAAATCCTGCTGCACTGTGGCTTCATGAGGTTTGATCAGATCGCCGCGAACATTGCTCTCATGGTCACCATCGTCGTATGCAACGTCATATGTGCCATCCGCATGAACAGCATCAATCACCCCGCGATAGAATGACCCTTGAGCACCAAAGTTCGCAGATACTTTGTCACCCACCGCAAGCAAGGAAGTTGGTGCTACGACCTCAGTGACAGGACCTCCAGTCTCCGTGTCATCCTCATCCGATGACTCACTTCCACTAACTGAATTTGATTGGTGTCGACTCAAATCCTGCTGCACTGTGGCTTCATTAGGTTTGATCAGATCGCCGCGAACATTACTCTCACGGTCACCATCGTCGTATGCAACATCATACGTGCCGTCAGAATGAACGGTCTCAATCACTCCGGGGTAAAATGCCCCCTCGGCACCAAAGTTTGCAGACACTTTATCGCCCACGGCAAATTGGGAAGTTTGCGCAGCCACCTCCGCGTCTAGGTGTCCGGCCTCCGTCCCGTCGTCATCTTCCTCAGAGGACGCACTTTCACCACTAACAGGCACTGATTGATCTCTATTGGCAACATGCTTCCCTACTACTTCATTGCGTTGTATCAGGCCTTCCTGCACGTGGCCTTCACGATCGCCGTCGTCGTAGACAATGTCGTAAGTCCCGTCAGCATGAACAGCGTCAATAACCCCAGGATAGAATGATCCTTCACCACCAAAATTTGCACACACTCGATCGCCCTTTGAAAACGTAGCCCCACCGATCCCAGTCGCACTGTCTCCCTGAGGAATTGTAGTCGACTCAACCTCACGACGAATCATGTCAGCTTTGACTTGAGTTTCACGATCGCCATCATCGTAAACAATGTCGTAGGTACCATCGCCCCGGACATCAGTAATAGTTCCGGCGTAGAATGATCCTTGGCCGCCAAAGTTGGCGGATACTTTGTCGCCCACAGCAAATTTGGTACTGGAAGCGGAGACCTCGGTCAGTTGCTCTGTGTCTTCGTCCGAAGATTCACTTCCACTCGTGGACAATTGCTCGCGCTGCTGCTGGTGGGATGTATGTAACTCCGCGGTGCTCTCTGCAGGCCGGCGAATTAAGTTTTCGTGGACACGTTCTTCGTGATCACCGTCATCGTAAGCAATATCATAGGTGCCATCGTCGTGAACACATTGGATTGCGCCAGGAAAAAAAGAACCCTCGCCACCAAAGTTGGCAGACACCTTGTCACCGACAACGAACATAGCGCGCCCGCGCTCGCCAGGAGTTTCGACATTGTGTTCCAAGGGTCGAATCAAATCCGGACTGACTCGCTGCTCACGATCACCGTCGTCGTAAATGATGTCGTAAGTACCGTCATCATGCACTGTCTCAATGACGCCAGGGTAAAAAGAATCCTTCCCGCCAAAGTTACCCAAGACTTTGGCGCCCACGGCAAATGGTACGTGGTTGGGTGCTGCACCCTTGTCTTCGCCACCCATCACATCTTGGTTAGAGACACTGTTCTGGTTCGTGTCGATAGCTGACAAACGTCCTTCATTTTGCTGTGGTACAGACTCCACAACTTTGGGTCGATGCTGGATGAGTTGTTCTTGGACATGTTCCTCTCGATCGCCGTCGTCGTACGTGATGTTGTAAGTGCCATTGTTATGTACTGTGTCAACCGTTCCAGGGTAAAAGGACCCTTGGCCACCGTAGTTGGCCGAGACCTGGTCACCTACCGAAAATTTAGCGTGTTTTGCGATGTCAATGTCTTGTTCTGTGCCTTCGTCGTCAGACGTATCACTTGCGCTAGCAGGTGGGGGGGACGGATCGTCTTGAGGGGTGTCCTGCTGCTCCTCCACCTGCTGTTGTTGATGATGATGCTGTGGCTGCTGCTGTGGCTGCTGCTGTGGCTGCTGCTGTGGCTGCTGCTGCTGCAACACGTCTTCTCGGAATTTTATCTTGTCCTCTTTCACATGGTCTTCGCGGTCGCCGTCGTCATAGACGATGTCATAGGTGCCATCATTCCCCACTGCCTTGATGATTCCAGGGTAGAATGATCCATGGCCACCAAAGTTGGCCAATACGCTGTCACCCACAGCAAACTTGGAACCTGGCGTTGTTGCCGCTGGCGCTGCCACTGGGCCCGCGTCCAATTTGTCCGACGAGATACTGCCATCCATGGACACTGCTTCAAGATGTCCCTGCGACCGTTGTTGGGCATTGTTGGTTCCGTGTTGAATCAGCTCTTCCTTCACTTGTTTTTCACAATCGCCGTCGTCATAAGCGATATCATACGTGCCATCATCGTTCACGGTCTCAATATTCCCTGGGTAGTACGATCCATGACCGCCATAATTGGCAGACACTTTGTCGCCGACCTGAAATTTTTGAATGGGTGCTGTAGCCCCCATTGATGCCACAGACCCTGTGTCATCTCCGTCTGACGCCTTCGCGTCGCTGGCATGTATTTGTAGCTCAGAATCGATAGAAGAGGACTGATAAAGTGATGACGGCTGCTGATCAGAGCCTAGTTCGGGTTGGATCGCCTCTTTACTTACTGCCGGGACGCTGGGCGTTACTGTGTCCCGATGCAACGATTCGCTTGCGGTCAATGGTTTGCGCTCGGGTTGTTGCCGCACAAATGGTGGTTGGCTCCTCGAGAGACTTGTACCTTGAATGTTAGGTGTTCGTGTGTCCTGTGCAGAGTAACTGGGTGTCCTGAATAGCTCTTGTGCCGGCTCCTGTGCGTCCAAAACAGACCGCACGCTGGCACGAGTGGATTCAGCTCTACTTGCGAGGTGACCCACTGGAGGACTCAGGTACTGCAATGGCTCCTTCACAGCACGGAGACTTTGGTCGTATCTTAGGGCCTGACGCGGATCCGGGCCGGAGTCTTTGTTGTCATCATCCAGGTTGTCATTTGCATGCTGCGGTAGAATTTCGTCAAACTGTTTCAAGTGCTCTTCGGGGACATACAAGCTTGACCCTGTGGCTCTATCTGTGACGCGACATATACCAAGCTCCGGCTTGTGCTGGTCAACCACCACGGCGCGCACTCGACCGCCAGCCGTTCCGCCGTCAGGCTCCCAGTACATATGCGTGCCAGAGGCGTAAGGCGATTGCAAGTCTGATTGAAAAGGTGTCACAGCCTTTCTACCTGCCAACCTACCAGCACTTCGCGGCTGTGTGTCGACACCAAGACTTTTCACGAACTTCAGGCTCTGTGACACAGTTGGGACTGACCGCCGACTTGGATCACGGTTTGCATAGTGTGGCAGCCCCGGTCGACGGCTCGCCCTATCATAGCGACTAATTTCCTTTTCGGCAATCGCTTTCTCGACTTGGCGTCGTAAATGCGTTTCTCTCGGTGAAGCTGTCCGCTGGATTGTATTTGGTCGTCGAACATTGGCGGTGGACATTCTTTGTGGCGCGATCTGCGCGCGCGGTTCACGATGCGGTGCGGATTGGCGCTTCATGCGCTTGTAATTTCGCTCGCGACGTCTTTGCTGTGAGTGCATGTCATCGGCAGATTTGTGATCAGAATTTTCGGCAGCCGACAGTATCCTTCGCGTCACGCGACTCAACGAGTGGTACCCATCCTGGTCAAGGTCTTTCAAGGTCCGCTGTTTCAAGTATTCTGCGGCTTCACGCTCCATCGACTGTCGGCCGACAACACGTGGTCGTGTTTGTTCGTCGGGTCGTTGGCGGTGTTCGCCCCTTCGAGGCTTCACTGTCTCGTCCCACAATTCGTGAGCGCGGCTGGTGGCAGGCGACTCGTTGGCATTGCTTGCGACAGGAACGGGGTCGACTTTGTCATGTAAGAGAAGTGAAGGATTGGGTTTCTTGGCGGCAGAATCCTTCTCATGTACTTTCAACACTAATGCGTTCAAAACACTAACTTTTACAAACGCAAAGTCGCGTTCATCAATCAGGCCTTGAGCCAAAAGATCCCGAGCTTCACGAAGAGACTCAATCCGTGCCGACATAGTTGCCACGGACGCCGTGATGCACAGTTAGATGTCGATCATGCAGCGGAAACCCCGAAGGGACCGGTCTTCGCGTGCCGTGTCGATGCGGATCACCTACTGCACTCGACAAATATATTCCAAAAGTATTGCTCAGCGAGCAATCACAGCCGTGGAAATAGTCCTCGCCGTGTTTCAAACTCACCAACTCCGTCGTCTTCGTTTGTTTCCAAAGTATACAACGAACATTGTGTCGTTCTTGTTCCTGCGAAGTCGTGTTCGCTGCGTTCGTACAGTGTCCTGGTTCGTTCACGACGAAGCATCAGAAGTCATCCCGAACCGCACCTAAACCGGTGACGAGCAGTGACGACTGACTTCCTTTTCGACAACGACAATCTGCGCCACCAACAACCACGCACGACTGAATGCCCACACGTACTCGTGTGGCATCGTCCAGTCCACAAACCACCTCATTCCCAGTTCGAGTTTGCACAACATTTCGACGCAACAACGCAACGTCGACCGAAGCAACGATGACAACGACGACGTTCGACGTTCGTCGTTGCGTTGGCGTTGGCGTTGGCGTTGGCTTTGGCGTTGGATTGGCGTTGCGACAGAACCAGATATCGTTTTCTGAGACATTTTGCGAATTAGTTACTACGATCGCACTTTATAAATGCGTTATTCTCGTAAGCGGATAACTAACGAACACCACTGTGTGGGTTTATGTATATTCTCTGTTATGGGTTAATGATTTCAAGGTGTATTTGGGAAACAATGTTTCCGGATACGGGTTTAGAGGTGGATCTCGTCGGCGCGCCGCCGAATCTTTGGCTTTGTTGTTGTTGTCGTTGTCATCATCGTTCGTTCGTTGTTCGTTGTTTCGTTGTTCGTTGTTCGTTGTTCGTTATTCGTTGTTCGTTTTTGTTTGTTGCTGTCCAGCAAGCCAAAGGTACAGTGGTACAGTAGAAGGTCGAGGGCTAGGGTTGCGCGTGGCATTCGTTGAGGGCCGCGTGTAGAAGAGGGAGATTTCAGAGCAGGGTGGCGATTGGATGCGGGTACGGTTGTGCGCATTTGCATTCAGTGCGCGAGGGGATCTGACACATGCAGTGATTCGAAAAGCCAGCCTTATGACTGAACAAGTTGCTGCAAGATGTCTACGTCTAACCCGCCAATCATTGAAATCAACATGTGGAAAGCCAAGACTTTTTCTTTCTCTCCTTTTTGTTGACATTGTTTAGTTTGTCTTGCGCATCACAATATCACCATGTTGGCATCATGGTCTCGTGTGTCGAAGGCTGTGGCACACCGCAGTCTGCGACAAAGTCGAACTTTTGCAACAGCACCGTTCGTGAACTGGAGTGATAATGTGGCGACGTCAACGCTGACCTCCATCAATGACATGGGATACGGGTCGACGCCAGCAGAATTCCCGTTGTTCCACGACTTGATTCAGGAACGCTTTGCGGATTTTGGCGAGGTAGGGCTGACTGCACTGCGCCCCGTATCTTTCAGCAACCCCACCGTGACGCACGCCATCTGACCATTCGTTTTCTGCTTTTTATTGCACTGTTGTCGGTACCCGATTGGTTGCTGTGACGTTGTTTCATGGCAAGGATGTCGCCATTATCGATGGTACAACTGGGGACTCCCGAAACTACGTTGAGCTCGCCAGCGACCGCGATGCCATTGCAGCAGCCTTGCAATCGATGAATTTCGCTTCGGACGAAATGGTTGGTCTGCTATCGCCCAATCACTGCGACTACTACGCAGCAGTGGCAGGGACATTGCGCGCTGGGCTTCCGGTCACACCAATGAACCCCGTGTACACTTCTGAAGAAATTGCCACTCAACTGAAAGGGTCAAACGCAAAAGTTCTCATCACACACGCAGGCATCCTCGACAAAGTTCAAGAAGCTCTCAAAGACGCGCCCTCAGTCAAGGAACTGTTTGTGGTCGGTGACGAGGACACGGCCGGTGTCACATCTATTCGATCACTGATTAAGAACACTTCCACTTCGCCGACAGAGCTGTCGATCTCCAACGATGCAACGGCGGTTCTGCCTTATTCGAGTGGCACGACAGGTATGAGATGAACATCAGGATATATCAGATGCACGACCTGCTCCATGCTAACGAACAACGTTGTGCAATCCAGGGTTGCCGAAAGGCACGATGTTATCTCATTATAACCTGACGGCCAATTTGCTGCAAGCCCGAGACTTGCTTCTACAAGAGGATCGAACTAAAGGAGGGAAAGTTCTGTCGCCACTGCCGATGTTTCACATTTACGCGTTCATGGTGCGAGAAAGCTGTTGTGCCGGGCCACGTCTGTCTTCCGCGTTTTGATTTATGCTCCATGCTCCTTGGTCGGATAGGTGAGCTTAATGGGCAATGTATGGCAAGGAGTTCCATTGGTCACGATGCAAGCTTTTGATTTCCCCAAATTTGTGGGCTTGATTCAAGAACACAAGTGCACTCGGACCCACATTGTGCCCCCAATTGCACTTGGACTTGCCAAGCTTCCGTTCGTGGATGATTTCGACCTGAGTTCCTGCCGCAATGCCATGTGTGCAGCTGCACCGTTGACCACTGATGTGCAAAAAGCCGTTGCTGAACGCCTGGGAATGTCGGTGAAACAAGGTTGGGGCATGTCAGAACTGAGTCCATTGGGCACCGTTGAGCTTGATGACCACCCCAATCGCCCGGGATCGGTGGGTCCACCATGTGCCGACACGGCTGTCAAGGTAAATTTTGGTTTTGTTGGTGTCGCCGATGTTCGCCCCACCTCTTCACTTTCTCCGTTGGTGCGCAGATCATCGACCTTGAAACCGGCGATGCATTGCCAGTCGGTGAAGAAGGTGAACTTTGCATCAAGGGACCGCAGGTTTGCCGCGGTGTGCTCTGAGCCATGGGATGTGTTCTTTTACTCTGACCATGTGTCCGTGCCGTCGTACAGGTCATGAAAGGCTACTTGAATGAGCCCGAGAAAACTGCGGAATGCAAAATGTCCGTCTTGACCACAAATGTTATTGTAGTAGTCTTCAGGACGAGCTTGTAATGTAGTGTTTTTGCAATGCAACAGGCCTGATGGCTGGTTCAAGACTGGCGATATTGCAAAAATGGACGACGATGGCTTCGTGTATATCACTGACCGCCTCAAGGAGCTCATCAAGTGTGTGCATGAGCCCTAAGCTTCGTGTTGAGAAAATACATATTTTCAGCACACTCTTTCTCAAACACGCATGTGCTTGCTGCAGGTACAAAGGATTTCAGGTTGCCCCAGCAGAATTAGAAGGCCTGATCTGCACGCATCCGGATGTTCAGGACGTCACTGTCATCCCCAGAGTAAGCAAACAACAAACGTGCTGGTTGGTGTTGTGTCCACACTCGTCATCTCAAGGTCTGCTCTTCTGCGCAGCCCGACGATGAAGCTGGAGAGGTCCCTCGTGCGTACGTCGTCGTGAAAGAGGGTGTGGAGGCGAACGATGAAGTTGCACAATCCATTCAAGATTTTGTCGCAGAACATGCGGCACCGACGAAGAAGTTGAGAGGTGGTGTGGTGTTCACTGATGCCATCCCAAAGACCGCATCCGGCAAAATCCTACGCCGAGAAGTCATCGCAATCGATCGCCAATCTGATGCTTGAACATTTCTGCCGTGTCAAGGGTAACGCAACTCCGCGGTGACGCAATACGGTGACGAATGTTATAGCACTATTTTTTCTATTTTTCGTGGATAATTTACTCTACTGTAAATCCCGTTGGTTTCTTTTTGAAAAGATTCCCGAAAGCTTTCAAGCCATTGGCCATTTTCTTGAGAGTCTCCTTGCCGTCTTTCTTAATTTGTTCCAAAGCTTCTTCGACCTTTTCGGAAATTTCAGCACCCTTTTGTTGTGGAAGCAGCTCCATGTTACATTCTTCGTTGAGATTTTCCGTTGTATTCATCGTGATGTCGGCGGCCGGGACGCAACGCACTGAAATAACATTGTCGATGTCTTGGATTGCGGTTTTGTCGTCATCGGACAGATCCATCCAGACGTACGCGTCTGGTCCACTCACTTCGTCGCGAACTTTCACTCGCAAGTGGAAGTCACCTTCGAGAGGCAGAAAATCCAGAAGTAGACGTCTTGTGACGACACCATTGCGTGAACTGTTTGCGATCGCATCTTGGGGGATAATAAAGTGAGCTGCCTGAGTGAAATATTTGACAACGCGCTTGATGCGGCGCCGCTTCAACTTTGCAGTTTTATCTTGATCAACCATTTGAACTTGGTAGGCGACTAACATAATGGGCTATCGCAGGTCAAGTAATTTCAACACCCAATCACCTCTCACGGCATCGCGCTGACACTCGACAACCCGCCACAAGGCAAATTGTTTCAAAAACGATTTCCAGCTGCAGTCATGTCACGTGCAAAATGAACGAGACAATTCCGTGTCGTACCATTGCAATCGCTAGATTTTGATGGTCCCAGTCGTCCGCCATTGCGCGATCGAGACCTACACACAGGTCCTTGCTCTGACAATGGGTTTTGGTGGTTCGTTCAATGGTACGCACATGGAACTGGAACCTTTGCATTGTAATACCAACACGAGAAGTGGCCAACCGTCCTGACCTCGCTTCACAAACTCGTCGTCACGCCGTCCACGTCAAACGCCGTTGTGGAGGACTTTGAGTAAAGTACTTGGAGTGAAGACCCACGCTCTCGAGACCACAAAAGCATGCAAACAAACAACGGCAGCACGCCCACAACGGCACGCGCCGCCACACATACGTCTTATACCTCCACTACACACCACACCACAGAGCACACAACAAACACGCCAGCAACCAACCGAACGAACGAACAAACAAACAAACAAACAAACAAACAAACAAAGCGAACGGCACGAACGAACGAACGAACGAACGAACGAACAAACGAACGAACAAACGAAGTTCGACGACGAAAGTCAGCAGCCGTCACCCACTGACTGTGACCGCCCCCGCCCTCCCACTGTGCTGTGTGTGAGAGCCTGACCGCGCGACTGACTTGCGCCGCCGTC
>ENA-OWNT01003982-OWNT01003982.1-seawater-metagenome-genome-assembly--contig:-NODE-3982-length-13385-cov-4.571010_pt1 | contig 13385 bp, 11 predicted proteins | sample MGYA00238136_ERZ651165 | MGnify/ENA primary metagenome ERZ651165 (study PRJEB26861, sample SAMN08777766) | seawater metagenome | isolation source: coastal seawater | place: USA: Florida | collected... | reverse complement strand
CGCCGAACGCGCCCTGCTGTCGCGGAAGCTGGCCACCATCCGAACCGATGTCGAGCTGCCGGTCGGGCTCACGGACCTGGTCCTGAAGCCGCCGACCCCCGCCGACCTGAACGCCATCTACCGCAAGCTGGAGTTCTTCAGCCTGCTCACGGCCGAGGCTCCGGAAGCCCGCACCGGACGCCGTCCGCAGTACTTCGTGTGCGACACCCTCGAGATGGCCACCGCCGCCCTGGCCACCGAGAACAACAGCTTCGTCGCGCCCGCCGTGGCCGGCGCCGTGGTCTCCGCCACGGGCATCGGGCTGCTGGTGGGCGGCAATGTGCAGGCGGTAAACTCCCTGGAGCCCCGCCGATGAGCCGGTCCACCGGGCTCACTCTGCTGGCCCTCTTCCTCGGCGGCTGCGGCCAGTGTGCCTTCGAGCAGCTCGTGACGGGCACCGTGGTCGACCAAGACGGGCAGCCCGTGGCCGGCGCCGTCCTGCGCACCTGCCCCGGCGAGAACTGCACCGCGGCCCCCACCGACCGCCCGTGCGACCAGGTGGTCGCCGACGACGCCGGCGCCTTCGAGCTCACCGTGCCGAGCTGCGCTCCGGTCGGCGGCCAGTGCGAGCTGCGGCCCATCCTCGTGTCCGCCGCCGACTGCCTCGACGCGGAGATCCAGACCGCGATCGACCCCGGGCTGCTGTCGATCGAGCTCGTCTGCCATTAGCCGCTACTCGGCCGCCATCCGGGCTTCCTGCTCCTCCACGGCCGCCACCCAGTCCGCCACGCGCTCCTCCGAGGCGGCGAGGCGCTCCTCCACCAGCCAGCGGTCCTCCTCCGGCGTCCGGGCGAGCGCATCCGACAGGGCATCCACCCAGCGCTGCGTGAGGTCGAGGGCTTCCTGCCGATGGGCCAGCTCTTCCCTTGGGGTGCGAGGCAGCATGGGCTCCAGGTGCCGCACCTCCCCCACCGGCATCTCCTCGATGGCGTCGTGGTCGTACCGGCTGGTGGGCTCGTCGCTGAGGTCGTAGTCCATCAGAGACGCCGTGATGCGGCGCTGCTCGTGCTCCTCGAAGGGAGCCAGGCGCACGAAGGCCGTGGACACGATGCCTTCGTCGTAGCGCTCCAGCTGGACCGTGCAGGGCATGGGCAGCACCAGCACCGGTGCCGTGACGATGCCGTCCGCACCGGTCTCCTCGAGCACGCCGCAGCCCACCACCGCCACGCCGGCTGCCGGCCCCCCGTCCTCCTCCACGGCATGGACCGTGAGCTCCGCCCAGGCGTCGGGGAGCACCCGACAGGTGGTCTGCGAGGCGCCCTCCGCGGCGCTCCAGTACACGACCCGCTGCGTGGTGAGGGTGTCGTCGCTGATGCTCTGGCGGCCCTCCCAGCGGTCGGTGACCATGCTGAACCAGCCGTCCTCCACCCGGCGCAGCCCGCTGTACTCCTCGCCGACGAAGCAGCGCACGTGCAGGCGGTCGAGGGCTGGCGCCAGGAGGGCGTCCAGACGCACCGCGGGGCCGGGGGGCGGGGCCAGCGGGTGGCTCGGGTCGACCGGCGTGGGAGGTAGCGGGGAGGGCGGCGCCGGCGGTGCCGGAATCCGCACGGCCGGAGCCGGCGAGGAAGCCTGAGAGGTCATCGGCGCGTCGCGTGCCCGCCACGCCCGCCCTGCCACGACGGCGACGAGGAGCAGCAGGAAGACCAGGCCCAGTCCGAGCGAGCGACGGTTCATCCCCGCCAGCATGGCACAGGGCGGCGCGGCAGCGTGGTCACACCGAGCGGAGGTCGCCCCTCGCCCTCTGCTCGCCGACCTCGGCCGCCAGCGCCTTGCGCTTCAGCTTCATGCTCGCCGTCCGCGGGAACTCCTCGTCCCACGCGATCACTCCGCCGAGGCGCTTGAAGTCGGGCAGCTTCCGGTTGGCCGCCGCCAGCGCCGGGCCGAAGGCCACGCCATCGGTGGGACGCACCACCGCCACCAGCAGCTCACCCTCCAGGTTCCGCCCCGGCCACAGCGTGTTGGCGGCGAACACGGCGAGCTCCTCTACGTCGAGGTCGCGGAAGGCGTGCTCGATGTCCTCCGGGTAGATGTTCTTCCCCCCGGGGGTGACGATGACGTCCTTGCTCCGGCCCACCAGGTGCAGGTGGTGGCTCGCGTCGAGGAAGCCCAGGTCGCCGGTGTGCAGCCAGCCTTCGCGCAGCACCTCGGCCGTCTGCTCCGGGTCGTCGAGGTAGCCCTGCATCACGGTGGGCCCGCGGACGCAGACCTCGCCGATGCCGTCCGCGTCGGGCTCGTGGATGCGCACCTCGACGCCGGCCACGATGCCGCCCACGCCGTCGGCCCGCCAGGGCTCCAGGCCGTGCACGCTCACCACGGTGCAGGCCTCGGTGAGGCCGTAGCCGATGACCACGGGGATCCCTAGGTCGTAGAAGAACTCCGCGGTGGACCGGGGCGTGTAGGCCCCACCGCAGATGAGCAGCTTCAGCCGGCCGCCGAAGGCCGCGTGGATGGGCTGGAGCAGGCGGCGGGACACCTCGGGTCGGGGGCCGCGCTCCGTGAGGCGCTGGTTGGCCGCGATCACCGCGTCGACCGCCGCCCGGCGCCACCCGGAGAGGTCGTCGAGCTTCTCGCGAACCTGCCGCTCGAAGGCCTCGAGGATGAGCGGCACCACGCTCATGTGGGTGATCTCGTAGCGCTGCATCGTCCAGCGCAGCAGCTCGGGCCGGAGGGTGCGCTGGTGCACCACCGTGGCGCCGCACACGAAGGGGCCGACGAAGCCCACCATGAAGTCGATGGCGTGGTTGCTCGGGAGGATCGAGAAGTAGCGGTCTCCCGGGGCCATGGGGAAGCGCTCCAGCAGCGCGTCGAGCTGGGCGAGGTAGGCGCCGTGGGTGAGCATGCAGCCCTTCGGTCGGCCCCCGGTACCGGAGGAGTACACGATGGTCGCCAGGTCGTCGCGCCCGACGGCCGGCACCGGGGCTGGGGTCGCCGCGGCCGGGTGGTCCTCCCACCGCACGACCTGGGCCGCCCCGGACAGTTCGATGCCGTCGGGTGCCTCGCTCACCACGACGAGGGGCACGTCGTAGCCATCGTGCTTGCGGTGCTCGGGGTACTCGATCACCACGGCCCGCGGGGAGCTGTGGGCCAGCAGCGCCGCTTGCTCCGGCCCCGAGAGCTTGAAGTCCAGCGGCACGAGCACGCCCCCCGCCAGGAAGATGCCCAGGGCGCTGATCGACCAGCGAGACTGGTTGCTCATGAGCATGGCGACACGGTCCCCGGGGGCGACCCCGAGCGACTGCAGGTACGCCGCGAAGGCCCGCGCCTCCTTCAGCACGTCGGCCGCCGTGCGCCGGGCGACCTCCCGCTTCCGATGGGCCTCCACCAGCAGGGTGGCCGACGGATGCCGCCGCAGCGCGTCGACCAGGAGCTCGGGCAAGGAGCCGTAGCCCCGCACGTCCATCGTGACGACGTTCCTCACCGGTGCCGCCCGATCACCTCGGCGAGGCCCGAGAGCGTCGTGACGCCCTGGATCTCGTAGTCCGGGATCTCGACGTCGAAGGCCTCCTCGATGTCCGTGAGCAGGTCGAGCGCCTGCAGGCTGTCGATGCCGAGGGTGTCGAAGAGGTCGTCGTCGGGGCCGAGGGCCTCGGCACCGGCGCCGAAGCGGTCCACAGCGAGGCCAGAGAGCCGGGTGAGCACGGCGTCGGACATGGGGCGTTCCTTAGGAGAGGTAGGGCTGAGCGCTGTCGTCGTCGACGAAGCGCTGGAGCGCGGCGAGGGTCTCGGGGCGCGTGACGAGGTCGCAGAAGATGTCGCGCTCCCGCGCGAGCTCGGCGACGGGAAGGGGCTTGAGGAAGCGCTTGGCGGCGATGCGGGTGGCGTCTTCGTAGCGGGCGGCCTGCGCAGCGACCCGCCGGGCGGCGTTCAGGCCCTCCCCCTTGGGCACCACCTGGCTCACCAGGCCCGCGGCCTGCGCCCGCTTGGCGTTGAGGCTCCGGCCCGTGAGGAGGAGGTCGCGCACCAGGGCGTTCCCCACGTCACGATTCAGGCGGGGGACCCCACCGAAGCCCGGGATGATGCCGAGCCGCAGCTCGGGGAAGCAGAACCGAGCCGAGCGCTCGGCCACGATGAGATCGGCCGTGAGGGCGAGCTCGAAGCCCCCGCCGAAGACCACGCCATGGCAGGCCGCCACCGTGGTCATGGGGGCCATGTCGAGGGTGTCGAACACCGTGTGGATGCGGTCGATGAAGCGGCGGATCTGCCGCCGGACCAGCGGCCGGGCCACCCGCCGCAGCCCACGCTTGGCCAGCGGGCCCAGGCCGTCGAAGCGGTCGCGGCGCTGAAGCAGGCCACCGTGCAGCTCCCGCAGGTCGGCCCCCGCACAGAACCCGGGCCGCGAGGACCACCACACCAGCGCCTTGGCCCCGCCGCCCCCCTGCCGCACGTAGTCGGCGAGCTGCTCGAGCTCGCTGAGCGTGGTGGTGCCGATCTCGTTGAGGGGCGCCCGATGGAGCTCCACTTCGATGGTGGGGCCCTGGTGGCGCCAGCTGAGGGTCTGGCCGACGAAGTCCATGGCGGCCTCTATCGCCAATAGACTGACATGTCAGTCTAGTTGTGTCCCGGCACACATCGGGGTTGTCGACGGGCCGGAGAGGTGCGACGTTGGCCCATGGCGTCTCTCTGGCTGATTCCATGGCTCCTGGCCTGCCGCGCGAGCGACCCGGCCTCCCCGGCTTCCCCCCCGGTCGACACCGCGTCGCCTACACCCCACGCTACCGGTGCATCCACCGGGGGCACCGGTCGGGTCGTCCCCCCCACCGCCGACAGCGGCCTCCCGGTCGACACCGCAGCCAGCGCCCACACGGGCGCCACGCCCCTCCGGCTCCGGGTGCACCGGGTGTCCGAGGATGTCCACCTGGCCTGGCGCGCCCGCTACGACGCGGCCAGCGGGCCCGTGCAGGTCCACCTGAGCGGCCCCGACGGCACCGACCGCACCTGGGTCGACGACGACGGCGACATGCTCCTGCTCGGCCTCCACGCCGACACCGAGTACGAGCTCAGCCTCACCCCCAGCGGCGAGGGGGCACAGCCCACCACCCAGTCGTTCACCACCCTGCCGCTGCCCGAGCCCTTTCCGATCCTCGAGGTCCTCGGCCACGACCCGGCCCGGGTGAGCCCAGGGCACCTGCTGGTGCCGGCCTCCCACCCCACCCACGGCCTGCTCATCATCCTCGACGAGGACCTCGAGCCCGTGTGGGTCTCCGTGGCGGAGCGTCCGTGGTACGCCGCCGAGCTCATCGACGACCGCATCGTCGGCATCCATCGGGGCAACATCCACTGGGTCACCCTCGACGGCGAGCAGCAGAGCATGGGCCACGGCCGCCTGCTCCATCACGACGTGGTGCCCTGGGACGTTGGCTACCTCGCCCTCGGGGAGGGCCTCGTCGACGTCGACGACTACCCCACGTCCATCACGAGCCCCACCGAGCTCGGCCCGGCCACCCTGCTCGACCAGCACCTCGTCACCTTCGACGCGAAGGGGAAGCAGGTCGCCGAGCTCGCCATGACCGACGTGCTGCCCGTCGACCGCTGCGCGTGGGAGGGCCAGAAGGTGGAGAACGGCGGCAAGGACTGGCTGCACCTCAACAGCCTCGCCCCCACGGGCGACGGTCGCCTCGTGCTCTCGGCCCGCACTCAGTCCACGCTCATCGCCGTCGACCCCGCGGGCACCATCTCCTGGATGTTGGGCGACCCCATGGGCTGGTCCGACACCGTGGCCCACCACCTCCTCACCCCCGTGGGCGACCTCACCTGGCCCGAAGACCAGCACGCGCCCCACTACGACCCGGTCACCGGCGACCTCTTCCTCTTCGACAACGGTGGCCGCCGCTTCACCCCCTACGAGGCCCCACCCGCCGAGAGCGGGGAGTACAGCCGGCTCGTGCACTACCGCATCGACGAGACGGCGGGCACCGTCGAGGAGCGGTGGTCCTGGCAGCCCGACCCACCGGTGTTCGCGCCCATCATGGGCGACGCCGACCCGCAGCCCGACGGCCACGTGCTCTCGGTCTTCACGTGGCTCCTCGAGACCGGCGGCGTGGCCCACGAAGAGCTCGGCTGGGGTCGGAAGGCCTCCCGCATCATCGAGGTCGTGCCCGGCGAGGAGGACGCGGTGCTCGACCTTCGACTCCGGAGCGACGACGACCTGCCCGACGGCTGGTGGACGTACCGGGTCCAGCGCATCCCCCGCATCCAGGATGTGGCCTGGTAGCAGGCCGAGCCCTCCGCCTACGCGCGGAACCGGTGCATGGCCTCGGACAGCGCCTCCACCCGGGACCTCAGGTGGGCGCTGGACTCCTGCAGCTGCTGGCTCGACGCTGCGAACCCCTGCGTCACCGTGGCGATCTCCTCCACCGCCCGGGCCACCTGCCCCATCGCCAGCCCCTGCCGCTCCGCCTCCGCCAGCGCCTCCGACGACGACGCCAGGCTGCCGCCCAGCGCCTCCCCCGTGCTCGCCATCGACCGCTGCGTCGTCTCCGACGCCGTCACGACATCAGCGTTCAGCCGCACCAGCTCGTCGACCGCGTCCCGCACCCGCTCCGCCAGCCGACCCACCTGCGCCGCCACCAGCCCGAAGCCCTTCCCCGCCTCCCCGGCACGCACCCCCTCCAGCGCCGCGTTCACCGCCAGCACGTCGGTGCGCTCGGCGATGCCACGCACCTCGTCCAGCAGCTCCGAGATCACCGACGCCCGCTCCACCAGCCGCTCCAGGCCTTCCCGAAGCTCCCCCGTGCGCGCGGCCGTCTGCCGCACCGCTTCGTCGGCCTCGGAGATCCGACCGCCGACATCGCCCACGCCTCGGGCCACGTCGCCCACCATCGCCCGCGCCTCGGCCAGCGCCGCCGCCTGCTCGGTCGCCCCGCTCGCCTGCTGCGTGGCCGTGGCCGACAGCTCCACCGCCGCCGACTGGACCTCCTCCGTGGTGCTCGCCACCTCGCTCAGCAGCCGCTGCAGCCCTACCCGGAGCTCCTCCAGCGGGGCCGACAGGCCATCCGCCGGGATCGGCTCGTGCAGGTGCCCCTCGGCCAGGCGAAGCGCATGCCCCTGCAGCTGGACCAGCCCCTCGACGTGCTCGGCGAGCTCGGCCCGGTCGCCGTCGTCCTTGCGCCCCTTGGCCCAGGCGATCCACACCACCAGCACGACGGCCGTGGCGTCGACGAAGGAGGTCATCACCCCCACCAGGGCCTGCTCGGGGAAGCGGAGCAGCTGGGCCACCATCACCGCGAGAATGGCCATCAGCTGCGAGACGCCGATGAACGCGACCCGACGCGCATCCAGCACCATGGCGCTGAAGCCGATGGCCACGAACATCGTGCGGTGCAGCTCCCAGGTGCGCAGGGGCTCGTCGCCACGCAGCCCGTAGACGGGCTCGAAGGCTCCCACCGCGTAGGCCGCGGACAGGGTCGTCACCGCCACCATCAGCCCGACCCGCGCCTGCCCCAGAGAGACCGTGATGAGGGTCCCCACCATGCCCACCAGCATGGTCCCCGTGCACAGCTGGCCGATCAGGCCGAGCCGGTCGCCCAGGTCGAAGGCCATCAGCACCTGGAACAGGATCATGATGGTGGCACCGACGGCCAGGGCCCGCCCGAGGTTCTGCTCGACGATGCCCGCCCGGCGATGAAGCAGGTCCTTCGTTGCTAGCTGCGCCATGCGCCAGGTTCTACCATGCCTCAGACCGCATCGAAGCGGCGCATCGCTCGGGACAGCGCCTCCACCCGGGACCTCAGGTGGGCGCTGGACTCCTGCAGCTGCTGGCTCGACGCTGCGAACCCCTGCGTCACCGTGGCGATCTCCTCCACCGCCCGGGCCACCTGCCCCATCGCCAGCCCCTGCCGCTCCGCCTCCGCCAGCGCCTCCGACGACGACGCCAGGCTGCCGCCCAGCGCCTCCCCCGTGCTCGCCATCGACCGCTGCGTCGTCTCCGACGCCGTCACGACATCAGCGTTCAGCCGCACCAGCTCGTCGACCGCGTCCCGCACCCGCTCCGCCAGCCGACCCACCTGCGCCGCCACCAGCCCGAAGCCCTTCCCCGCCTCCCCGGCACGCACCCCCTCCAGCGCCGCGTTCACCGCCAGCACGTCGGTGCGCTCGGCGATGCCACGCACCTCGTCCAGCAGCTCCGAGATCACCGACGCCCGCTCCACCAGCCGCTCCAGGCCTTCCCGAAGCTCCCCCGTGCGCGCGGCCGTCTGCCGCACCGCTTCGTCGGCCTCGGAGATCCGACCGCCGACATCGCCCACGCCTCGGGCCACGTCGCCCACCATCGCCCGCGCCTCGGCCAGCGCCGCCGCCTGCTCGGTCGCCCCGCTCGCCTGCTGCGTGGCCGTGGCCGACAGCTCCACCGCCGCCGACTGGACCTCCTCCGTGGTGCTCGCCACCTCGCTCAGCAGCCGCTGCAGCCCTACCCGGAGCTCCTCCAGCGGGGCCGACAGGCCATCCGCCGGGATCGGCTCGTGCAGGTGCCCCTCGGCCAGCCGCTGGGCGTGGACCCGCATCGCCTCCAGCCCGTCGACGTGGATGGACAGGTCGCTCTTCTCCCCGCGATGGCGCTGCTCCAGGGACCACGACAGCGCCGCGAACATGGCCGCCAGGGCCCCCATGGCGAGGTTGTAGAGGACCACGTCCACCACATGGTCGGGGTGCTCCAGGGAGCCACCGACGGCGACCACGCCGAAGGCCCCCCACGATGATCATGGCCAGGATCGCGATGCTCCGCGCCTCGAGCACCAGGGCCGTCAGCCCCAGCAGCGCCAGCATGGTCTGCGGGCCCTCCCACAGGCGGAGCGGCTCGTCCCCTCGCACCCCGTAGACCGGCTCGAAGCTTCCGATCGCGAAGCCCACCGTGAGGGAGAGCACCGCGACGAGCAAGCCCGGCCGGACCCGGTGCGCGGCGCTCAGGAGCACCGCCGCCAGCATCCCCAGGAGCACGACGAGGGTGCACACGGTGCCGACGGGCCCGACCTCCTCCAGCCCCATCAGGTGAAGCGGGTACAGCAGGAGCACGACCAGGGCTCCGCCGATGACCACCACGCGCAGGTGGCCCTCGACCTCCGCCTGGCGGCGGGTGAGCAGCTCCGCTGGGTCCAGGTGCTCGGCCATGGCTCGTTCTACCACGCAGCCACGGCGTCCCCGCCCTCAGGCCACCGACGCGATCAGCGCGTTCAGCTCGTCGTTCAAGGGGGGCAGGTGCTCCCAGGGGTCGCCGTGCATGCCCAGCTCCGGCCGAAGAGGAAGCTCCGGGTGGCGCTCCCGCAGATGGTCGACGAAGACCTGGCCCATGCGCCCCATGCGCTCGAGGTTGGCCACCACGGTGCGGGCGATGCCATCGCGCAGGGCCTCGCGGTCGTCGTGGAGCCGCACCAGGGCCTTGTGCACGCCCCGGCCCAGGGCCGCCTGGTCGACCCGCAGGCACAGCTCGGGGGTGCCACGGTCGTCCATCAGGTTCTTGATGCGCTCGTCCATCGTGACCCCGGCCGAGGCCACCAGACCCGGCATGCTGCACACCATGGCGTGGTAGCGGCTGGACACCATCAGGTCGGCGCAGCGGATCAGGCTCACCATGGTGAACATGTCGTGGTCGTCGGAGACGAAGGTGGGCAGGGGCCGACCGAACCGCTCGGAGAGCTGGTCGCAGGCCCGTCGGTCGAGCTGCTCCATGCCCACGAGGATGGGGAAACAGTCGTGGTCGGCCACGTAGCGCCGGAGGCCGTCGGCCAGCCCTTGGATGTACTTGGCCTGGGCGGCGTCGACGTCGTCGCCTCCCTTGTGGAAGTACACGCTGCTGTAGTGATCGGAGGCGTAGGCGCCGGTGGTCCACCGGGCGATGCCCTTGGCTACGTCGGGCTTCACCGGCCACCAGAAGGCGTTGATGGGACAGAACGCCACCACCTCCTTCTCGCCGTCCCACCCCGCGTCCCGGAGAAGCTGCTCACCGACCGCCCGTGGGTGCGGGGTGAAGGTCCAGGCGGTGTCGGTCCCGCTCTCGGTGGGCACGCCGAGCTCGCCGAGCACGCGCCGGCTGTTCTCGTTGCGGCAGATGACGAAGGCATCGCGGCAGTAGCGACTCACCAGGTCGCGCAGGGCGGGGTCCATGTCGCCCGCCTCCCCGCCATAGGCCACGGCGAGCTTGTTCTCCGCCACCGCCACCCCGAGGGCCCCCGCCATCAGCGCCGACAGCGCGTTGGCGAACTTGCTCTTGAACATCGACCCTTCGCAGGCCACCACGCCGTGCACCTCGTGGACCGTGTCGAACACGAAGCGCGGGAAGATCTGCGGCAGGTGGAGCTGAGTGACCGTGCGGAAGTAGCCGCGGGTGAGCTCCGGATCGATGGTGGTGATGGACAGCTCGGCCAGGTCGTCGCCCAGCAGGAAGCGGATCTGGCGGATCATCTCCTCGACGCGGACGTCGGCGCCGGTGTTGCGGGTGCCGGAGTAGCCTGCGAAGAGCAACTTCAGCGGCTCGCCAGGCTTCCACTGCGCACCGGGGTCGACCGCGTAGCGAGTGGCGGCGAGCTCGATGAGGGCCGCCATGGACTGGAGCAGCAGGACGTCGGGGTCGGTCGCCTCCGAGACCTGGTCGACCGCTCGGTCGACGGCGGAGCGGGCCCGCTTGCGCAGCCGCGCGAACAGCCCCTCGCGTCGCTCCTCACCCTGGTCGCTGGTGGGGTCGTCGAGCACGACCTCCGGCACCTCTACGTCCTGACCCACGCAGCCTCCTGCACGAATAGACTGACATGTCAGTCTATTGCCGCAGAGCCTATCCGGTCAGCGGGCCGAGCGCGCGTACAGACCGTCGATCTCGGAGGCGTGATGCAGCTCGATCTGCTTCCGGCGCAGCTTGCGATTGGCGGTGAGCAGGCCATTCTCGATGGAGAAGGGCTCACGCAGCCGGTGGGCACGACGGACGCGGCGGTAGTGAGGCAGGGCCGCATTGACCTGGTCGAGCCCTGCCTGCACGGCGCCCTCTTGGAGGCCCTCGCCGTAGACCAGCGCCCCCAGCCAGGGCCGACCATGGCCCACGACCACCACCTGCTCGGCGCCGTCGATGGCTCCCAGGAGCTTCTGCTCCAGGGGCTCGGGGGCCACGTTGTGGCCGGAGGTGGGCACGAGCAGGTTCTTCACCCGCCCGACGATGCGCCAGGTGCCGTCGGGGTCGATCTCCGCCTGGTCGCCGGTGCGGAACCAGCCGTCGACGAAGGCATCCTCGGTGGCATCGGGCCGCTGCCAGTAGCGACCGAAGATGTTCGGGCCCCGCACCAGCAGCTCCTGGCCCTCTCCCAGCTTCGCTTCGACGCCGTCGAGGGCCCGCCCGACCCGGCCGGCGCGCACCTGCGGGGGGCGGTCCATCGTGACGATGGCCGTGGTCTCCGTGAGGCCGTAGACCTGGTACACCGGGATGCCGAGCATCTGGAACCAGCGCTGGGTGTCGGAGCCCAGGGGGGCGGAGCCGCAGATCAGGCACCGCAGGTTGGGGCCGATGCGCTCACGCACCTTGTCGAACACGAGGCGGTTGGCCAGGCGCAGGGCGAGCTGGTCGCGACGCCCCTTGTGCTCCCGCAGCCACGCGGTGGTGGCGCGCCGCACCAGCCAGCGCACGGGGGCCGGCTGCTCTCGCAGGTTCTTCTCCACCCCTGCCTTGATGCGCTCCAGGAGCATGGGGACGTTGAGGAAGTAGTGCGGGGCAGCGGTGCCCAGCTCCTGGACCAGGTTGTCGAGGTCGGTGCTCACCATGATGCCGTTGCCGCGGAGCAGGCAGGTCCACAGCACGATGCGGGAGCCGGCGAAGCAGAAGGGCAGGTAGTGGAACACACGGTCGTCGCCCTCGACCTCGCCCCCGAGGGACATCATCGAGCCGATGGCCGAGGCGGTCTGGGGGAGCATGTAGTCGACGTTGCCCACCGACAGGACGACCCCCTTGGGCGCGCCGGAGGTGCCCGACGTGTAGATGATGGTCACGTCGTCGTCGGCTTGCCAGGCGTGGGGGGCCCGCTCCGTGGGCTCGTGGGCGTAGAGTTCCTCGAAGGTCACCAGGGGTGCCTCGGGCCAGTGCGCTCGCACGCCCTCAGCCAGCTCCTCGGTGGCCGCCACCACGAGGCTGGGGTCGCAGTCGTGCATCATCGCCACCAGCTCTGCTGGGTCTTGGCGGGCGTACATCGGCACCACGATGCGGCCCTCGGCGAGGAGGGCCAGGTCGGTCGCTACCCAGCGGATGCTGTTGGGGGCCAAGAGGATGGCCCGGTCGCCCGCCCCGCCGTGCGAGGCGATGCCGGTACGGGCGCGGGCCACCAGATCGGCCAACTGCCGGCCGGTGCTGTCCACCAGGGTCGTACCGTGAACTTCCCGTACCAAGGGCTTGTCGGCGTGTTCGCCGAGGCGGTCGAAGAAGGTCTGCACGAAGCTCATGGGGTCTCCTGCCGGGCGGCACCGGGCGCCGCGCTGTATCCTGTGCACCTCGTTCCACGGAACCCGCCATCGCCCTGAGGCCCACCATCCCAGGCTGGACCGTGCAGCGCCTCTGGCGTACCACGGCCTTCGCCGACCACTACCTCGCGACCCGCCAGGCTTCCGGCGGGGAAGAGCGAGCGTTCGTGCGGGTGCTGCGCCCCTCCCTCGGCACCGAGCCCGAGGCGATCCTGCGCCACGGCCGGGAGCTTCGCCTCCTCACGCAGTTCGTTCACCGAGGCATGCTCCCCGTGCTCGACCATGGCGTGACCCTCGAGGGCGACCCCTGGCTCGCCACCGCCTGGCAGCTGGGGGAGCTCCTCCGCTCCCGCCTCGACGACGGCCCCCTCCCCTGGCGCAGTGCCGTCCGCATCGCCGCCCAGGTCGCCGACGTGCTGGCCGCCGCCCACGATGCCGGCTGGGTCCACCGCGACCTCCGCCCCGCCCACGTCCTCGTCGGCCCGGCCGAACAGGTATGGGTGCTCGACTTCGATCAGGTCCATCACGACGAAGGCATGGCCGAGATCACGGGCGCAGGGGAGCGGGTGGGCTCCAGGGCCTACATGAGCCCGGAGTACATCGAGAAGGGCCTGCTCGACGCCCGCTCCGACCTCTACTCCCTCGGCGTCCTCCTGTACGAGCTCGCCACCGGCCACGTGCCCTTCCGCGGGCGCACCCACGAGGTCATCGAGGCCCACCTCAAGGCTCCCGTGCCCGACCATCCACGGCTGCGAGCCACCCCCGGAGGCTTCGCGCAGCTGGTGCGGCAGCTCCTGTCGAAGGACCCCTCTCGACGCCCCTCGCACACGGCACAGGTGGCCGACCAGCTGCGGAAGCTGGGCACCCTGCCGCCGCGGGCGACCTCCCTGCCCCCCGTCGACGCCTGATGCCCGGCCCCGGCT
>ENA-OWNT01003981-OWNT01003981.1-seawater-metagenome-genome-assembly--contig:-NODE-3981-length-13386-cov-4.186641_pt1 | contig 13386 bp, 6 predicted proteins | sample MGYA00238136_ERZ651165 | MGnify/ENA primary metagenome ERZ651165 (study PRJEB26861, sample SAMN08777766) | seawater metagenome | isolation source: coastal seawater | place: USA: Florida | collected... | reverse complement strand
ATAACAAATGATATTAAAAATTCTATTATTAATAATTTCTTTAGATGAAAATTTTTTTTAATGAAAATATGTTAACTAAAAATGTAATATTAGTATTTAATTGTATTTATTACTTATATTATAAAATTAAATTCAGTTTTTCATCTAAAATTAAACATTAGAAACTTAAGGTATAATATCTAAGTGATTTCAAAGGAGCTTTACAAGATTCTAATAAAATAATAGAATATGATTTTTTAGATAAGGATGAATGTTTAACTCAAATAGTAAATTTAATAAGAATTATTTTTATTGTTGCAACTATTGCTCTAGAATGTGGTGTATATATAAGCAGTTAATGATGTAAAAGTGTATTAATCTAGCTCTGCTTAAATGACTATGCTAAATTTATGACCATAATGTTAACTATTGTTTTCGACAAAATTCATAATTTAATTATTGTGTTATTTTGTTTGGTAGAATTTGATGCATTTAAAGCCTTATCTGATTTTAACCTTTACTTTCTTCTTACTAAGTTTCTCTTCTCACTCGTCTCAACAAATCTATCGTCTTTCAACGGAAGAAGGTCTTTCTCAAGCAAATGTGAATAATATCGTTCAAGACGAATTAGGCTATATCTGGATTGCAACTGAGCAAGGTTTGAACAGATACGATGGTATCGATGTATCACTTCCGGCCCAAATCAAAAATTTACTGAATGAGCAAATTTACCAAATTCAATTAATTGATGAAGTCAATTTACTTGTTTCAACCAGCTTTGATGGCACCTATTTAATCGATACAAAAACATTAGAAAAGAAAAAAATATACTCTGGGCGCCTAGCTGATAGTCAAAATTTTACTTCTCCAATAAACACTGCACTTAAGGTAGGCAAGAACCTCTATGCTGCAATTGATAATCACGTTTATAAAATTAGCTTAGTGACATATGAATCAAAGCTCATAGGGTCAGTCGATTCAGGACACCTAGTAAGGGCTTTTTTAAATATAGGGAACACACTGTACGTAGGCTCTTCAGATGGGCTTTATTCTCTTTCAGTTGATGTCGATGTATTAACAAAGCATCGTTTTCTAGAGCAAAGTCTTGAAAATGAACTCAATCAAAACGTTAAATTATTAAAATACGACTCTGAGCAAGGCCTATTAATTGGTACTGTTGAAGGCCTATTTGTTGCCCCTACTTCAGGCAATAGCTTTGATTTTGCAAATACATATACTCTTGTGAAGTCGCTCAATATTTGGGACCACGAGAGCACAGCTTATGGTGAATTCATTGCAACAGAGTTAGGGCTATACAAAATTGATAGAAATACTCGTACTGCGAACAATGTTTTAGCACTAGATAAGTCAAAGTATAAACTTAACCAACCTAATATCTTGGCACTAGAATTAGATGAAAATAATGTTCTGTGGATGGCCACACATAACGGTGCTTATTATTGGCCATTGAGCTCTTTACTATTTAACACCATCAAACAAAGTGGTACTGAGTTTATTAATAACAATATATGGGCAATTTATCAGCTACCAGACAATTCTATTTTGTATGGTACAGACAATGGTATTGCGCACATTCCTTCACTCGCTGAAAAACATAATGCAACTTTTTATTTTCAATCAAAGGACAAGAAAGATGTATATGGCAGTAATGCTGTCTACCATATTTTTCAAACTGACAATAACTCAGACACTGTTTATTTAGATACCATTCAAGGTCTCAAAGTTTTTGATTTAAAAACTAAAACGATTTCAGCCCCAAAAGTCGTCACGAGTACAATAGAAAACCCGTTCAATGTATTAAACTCCTCATCTACATTAATAAATCAAGATGAAATCGCATTTATCGGCGAAGATGATTACTTCATTTATAATGTGAAAAATAAAAGCGTGAGTCCAATAAAAGGCCTTGCAGAACAACTCCCTATGTCATCGGCCTATCGCTTTCTAAAACCTCTGCCAACGCACCCTGATGAGATACTGGTAAGCTCTTTACAAGGGCTTTATTTGTTTTCTCAGGAAAGTAAAAAACTAACGCCTATTTATGAGTTTAAAAAAGCAGACGACAAAACTTTTCAAGTCGTTGATGATTGGGAAATCGTCAACGAAAGCTTATGGTTAACAACATCTCACAATGGCCTTATTGAATTAAATCTAAAAGACTTTTCAGAAGTTAAGGTTATAGATGAATCATATGGCCTAGATATACAAGCTGTGTATGAAGTTATGGCTGATCCGTATGGCTTTTTATGGTTTTCAGCTCAAACGGGACTTTTCAGATATGAACCTGATACAGGCCTTATTGAAAAGTTTGGGATTAATAATGGCTTACCTAACAACGAATTTAACGCAGGTGCAAGTTTAAAACTAAATAACCAGCATTTCGCATTTGGTACAGTTTCTGGCATAACATGGTTTGATACAGCCGACTTTATTGAAAACAAAAGTATCATCAAAACTCCTCTTAGCATTACCGATATAAATATTATGTCGAATGAGTTTAACTTTTACCCTGACTATCTAAGCCAAAATAAGTTAAGCCTGCAACACGATGATGTTGGCTTAGAAATCAAGTTCAGTAATTTTGACTTTTCGCATCAACGAAATTCGGTGTTTGTTGCAGAGCTAACTGGCTCTGAAAATGTCAGCTTAACTAACTTGAGTAAAACCAAACTCTTTTTCCCACGTTTAGCACCGGGTAATTACAATATTACGATTAAAGAACTTGCTTTAGACGGTGAGACTTTAATAGACAGCATTACATTGCCAGTAGAAGTTGAATATTACTTTTTAAACTCCCCTGCTGCGTGGATCTTGTACTTCATTGCCATCTCGTCGATTTTATTACTGTCATATCGTCAAGGCAAAAACAGACAGATGACTATTCAAAAAGCGCTATTAGCTGTGACGACATCAAAGCAGCAAACTGAGATGGCGTTAAAGTCTACAAAAAGCGGTACTTGGAAAGCCGATCTTCGAAAGCAATTAATTTATCAATACAGAAACAAAACAACATCAAGAGAATGTGGGCAACAAAACGAGTTACCATTAGACGACTTTATTGAGTTAATTCATCCTGAAGATAGACAAAAAGTAGCATCTAAATGGGCACTTTTAGACTCTTCAAAAAACCAAAATATAAACTTAACTTACCGTTTGCAAAATTTAATTGGTGAGTGGTTATGGTTTCAAGACATTGGCCAAGTTACAGAACGTGATGATAATGGCAAACCACTTGTTGTATCAGGTATTTATTCAAATATTACCGAAAGTAAAGCAACCAATCTTCAAGCCAGTATTTTGGGCCAAGCATTCTCACAAATTGACGAATGGTTATTGATCTTAGATACCCAATTAAACCCGCTTGCAGTTAACCAAAGTTTCTGTGACGCTTTTGACTTAAACGAAGCTGATGCGTTGAGTGAGATGTCATTCTTAACCTTTGCGAAAATTTTAGGTAAGAAGAAGTTAAGACAATTAATAAATAAAATTAGTGACCTTAAGGCCAACCAGAATTTTAAAATGGAACTGACCGTTGAGACTAATAAGCATCGCGTGAAGCCGATACATGTGAGTGTTAATGCAATTGCGAATGACACAGGAGTCATTGAGCACTTCGTGATTGTAATGTCTGACTTAACAGAGCAAAAAAAGGCCGAAAATGAGCTCCGATACCTTGCAAACTATGACAGTTTGACAAATCTGCCAAACCGCAACCTTATGCTTCAACATATAGAATTTGCCATCTTTAATTCGCAAAATAATAATACGACTTGCGCACTGCTGTTTATTGATTTAGATAAATTTAAACCAATTAATGACGCATATGGTCACCAAGCAGGTGACAAGTTACTGATCAAAATATCTCAACGAATCAACAAACTTCTACCTGAACACTGTATTCTTGGCCGTCAAAGTGGCGATGAATTTCTGGTGCTAGTAAAAGATGTCACATCTCCTGAAAGCCTTACAAAACTTACTGCAGGATTAATAAATGTTTTACCAGAAAAAATAGATCTGGATGGTATCTCTGTAAGTGTTTCTGCTAGTGTTGGGGTGGCTATTTACCCATTTGATGCTAAGTCATCAGAAGAACTTATACGCCATGCTGATATCGCTATGTTCCAAGCAAAACAGTTAGGAAGAAATGGCTACAAGTACTTCACAACGTCGATGATCGAACAATATAACCGTAAAATGGTGCTCGAGACCGCTTTAAAAACAGCCTATAAAGACAGTGCGTTTTTCAACCATTACCAGCCAATTATCAATACCTCTAGTGGCCAAATGATTGGAGTTGAATTGCTACTAAGATGGCAGCATAACGGTGAAAATATCTCTCCAGTCGATTTTATACCTATCGCCGAAGAAACTGGTCTTATTGAGTTGATGACCGAACAGGCATTGAAACGCGCTTTGGTTGAGTTATCACCATTATTTGATAGGAACTCACAATTCTATTTATCGTTGAATCTATCTCCGATTCATATAATCAGAGAAGAGACTGCTGAAAATTTATGCCAAATCTTATCGTCTTATCAATTACCGACTTCTAGATTAAGGTTAGAGATCACAGAAACATCTTTAATGGAAGATAAAGAAAAAGCTAAATCATCATTAAACATGCTCAAAAAAGCAGGCTTCAAACTCTTATTAGATGACTTTGGTACTGGGTATTCTTCTCTGACTTATTTGAATCAATTCCCTATAGATATTATAAAAATCGATCAGTCTTTTGTTCGAAAAATGGATGAACAACATACCAACAAGTCTATTGTCAAAACAATTCATTCACTGGCGAGAAACTTAAACATGTTTTGTATAGCAGAAGGCGTTGAAACACCAGCACAACTTAAGTTTTTAACCGACCTAGGATGCAACTACATGCAGGGTTATTTGTTTTCAAAACCTTTGCCTATTGAGCAATTACTTCTAAAAGAACAAAACACCACGAGTTGGCGTTGAGAGTGTTGAGAGTGTTGAGAGTGTTGAGAGTGTTGAGAGTGTTGAGAGTGTTGAGAGTGTTGAGAGTGTTGAACAAGATAACTTATGCGCGTATTTAGCTGACTAAATACGCCAAAATTGCTTTATTCAACACTTTGAATTCGATAGGTTTTGCAACGAAGTCATTCATGCCAACGTCTATACATTTTTTCCTGTCTTCATTATAGGCGTTTGCCGTAATCGCGATTATATAGGGCTGCGCTATATTCATCGTTCTAATTTGCTTTGTACAATCGAAGCCATCTAACACTGGCATCTGACAGTCCATGAAAATCAATGAAAATGCTCTTTCTGAAAGTTGCTTAAGTGCTTCCTCACCATTTACTGCAGTAAATACCTGGCAATTAAATTTCGATAGCATTTTTGTCGCAACAATCTGATTCACTAAATTATCTTCAACAAGTAATACAGCTTCTCCGTTCAAGTTTGCTAGTTGCTCACTTGCTCCCTCTTCATTGATCGGTTGTGATGTCTGTGCAGGTATAACAACTTTAAAAATACTACCGGCCATCTCTTCACTCTCTAACAAGATGCTCCCGTTCATTTTTTCGGCAAGTCGTTTGCAGATAGTCAAGCCGAGACCCGTACCGCCATACTTTCGAGTGGTAGATACATCTGCTTGTGTGAACTCGCTAAACAAAGCTTGCTTTTGCTGTTCGCTGATCCCAATACCTGTATCTTGAACTGTTATCACTAAATTATCTTCAACATAATTTATTTTCAGACTCACTTGGCCATTTTCAGTGAACTTCGCAGCATTGCTTAAAAGGTTATTGGTAATTTGCGTCACTCTTAGCGAATCTAACTTGAGAAATGTAGGCACATTAGCCGAAATAGAATACTCAAAAGTAACACCACTGTTTAATTTCGCAGAATCGTAAATTGCAGCTATATCATCAAATAGCTTAACCGCGTTTACCGGTCGAATATCAAGCTTCAGTGCTCCGGCTTCTATCTTCGAGTAGTCTAAAATATCATTAAGTATCAATAGTAAATTTTTCGCAGAAGACTGAATAATCTCTAGCTGATTTTCTCTGTCAGTTTTGTCATTGTGCTCTTTGAGCAAAAGTTCGGTTAGACCAATAATACCGTTTAATGGCGTTCTTATTTCATGGCTCATGTTTGCAAGAAACTGACTTTTTGCTTTACTTGCATTTTTTGCCTCAGACACCGCCTCAATTAACTTTTTAGTTTTGACATTTACCTGATGCTCTAGCTGAGCGTTAAATTCTGTCAGTCGTTTGTTTAATAACTCATTCTCACTATTAGCTAGTTCCAGTTTAGAAAAACTAGAGCTAAGTTTTTGTGCCATCTGAGAAAATTGAAGTTGCAACGTTACTAACTCTACGAAATTACTGCCGTTATTAGCTGAGCTCTCCGCCTGTTTTCTAGGGTCGAATTGATTAATTTCATCACTTAATGCCGTAATAGGTTTAACCAATTGCATCGTTAAAATACGGATCATGAAACGACAAATAATTAAAATGAGTACAGTTAAAAATAAAGGCGTGAGCAAAGAGTTGATCGTCGTTAGGTTTACATGTGCTCGGTCTAAAAAGGTTACAACTGTCCAACCTAGCTCATCAGACTGATAAGCTTTTTGATAAAAAACGGTTCCTTGATTATCTGTATAAAGATCTGTTTCGTTATTCAAGATACCTTTATACGATGCTTCTTCTACCACTTCTAAAACATTAAATTCATGCTTTATTGAGCTGTACACTACTTGTTTTTTTGAGTCTAAAACAACTAGCTCACCGCTTTGTGAAAGCAGAGTGGGAATAAACTGCTCAAAGGATTCAAAACGCAAAGAAGCTTCAATGACACCTACAAGGTTGCCAAATTCATAAACTGGCGCCGACAAGCCAACTATTGGTTCATCACCAAAGCCGCGGCCTTTGAAAACACTAGAAATGTACCCTTGAGGATGATTCGGTGCTTCAATAAAATACTCTCTATCGGCTACGCTTGGGAAGTCACCAACAAAGCTATCTCCAAGTAATTGTGGATAAAAGTTAACAACTTCGGCTTCTGGAGAAATATAAATACTTGTTCTAAACCCATCATGCATTTCCACAAGCTGCTCTAACACAATATTAGTGTCTACGCCCTGAGAAATACTGTAACCACTTATTCTAACGGCCCTTAAGTAACTTTGAAGATAATCGACAATTTGCTTGTTCACATTTTGCGCTGAGTCAAAGAGCTTGGACTTCACTTCATCTTCAACACGGCTGTAATGGTTATTTGTCAAAACAATTGAGGTGGTTACTATTATTAGTATAACGAGAAGATTTACGGTTCGATTTAAAATCGAATATAACGGCATTTTTTGCCAATTATGCTTATTTATAAAAAGATTTATCAGATCAACAATTGCTAGACAAATAATTGCATTAACTAGGTACTTAGCAACGGCTGTAAGAACGACTAAATTTGGTAGGTTGAGTTGAAAGTGGCCAAGAAAATAAAGTAGTGGTAATCCACAGCAGATCCAAAAAATAATGCCGCGAAAGAAAACCATCTTTTCTTTTTGGATAGCAAAATGGTTTAACCAAACCAGTTCGAGCAAAAATACCATGGTAGGCCAGGAATGCCCCCACCGGTAGAAAATAAATGCAGTAACAATTGAAAGGACTAATAAACTATAACGAAACCCTAATGTAACTAATGCGCCGAGCACAAACGCTTGCCCCAGCAGAAACTCTGAGTTATCTAAAAACCATAAAGGTAAAAGATTTATAAATCCACCACACACCCCGAGGATCATCGCAAGGAGTAGCGGTGTTAGTTTTTTATCCAATTTAATTAGTTTATTTTCGTTATGTCTCTTTAAATTAAATTAAAAACCATCAACTGCCAAGTTTTCATTCAGTTAATGTTCAGGACAGTCATGGCTTTCAATTTGTAAAACACACTGCGAAACACCAAAAATAGCATTTAGCTTGTGTTCAATTTGCTCCCTGCAAGCTTGATCATGTAAATCAACCGTACAGTGGTGCTTTAAAACAACATGCGCACCCACAGCTATTTCATTGTCTACTTGCGTAATGGTGACACTGTGTACGCTTTCTACATGATCAGTTGCCAATATTTGGTCTTCAACTTCGTCAGAACTTGGCAAGTTAACTTCTTTTGTTAGCAATCCTATAAGACAGCTCCTCACCACTTTTATTCCGGTGAAAAGTACAAACAGTGAAATAAGCATACTTGAGATAATATCAATCACTTGAAAACCGGTTACATAAATTAAAATACTCGCAACAAAAGTCGATACGGTAGAAAGCAAATCAAAAAATGAATGTAAGAAGACCGCATAAACGTTAATACTTTCTTTTCTGCCTTTATATAACACCCAAGCAGATAAACCATGAAATAAAAAGCCCAGAGCAGCAATAACTGACATTAAATATGTATTTACTGCTTCACCTTGTCCGTCATGATGATGTCCTAATCGCTCACTGCCCTCATAAAGTATTACTACAGAGATAGCTAAGTAAAGTAAGCCATTAATTAAACCGCCACTAAACTCAGCTTTCTTATAACCATCGCTATAGTTTTTAGCCAAATGTACAGCGACAGATGAAGCAATAAGTGCAATAAATAACGAACTATTATGAACAAAAAGGTGGCCGGCATCAGCAAGCACCGCAAGCGAATTTGAATAATAAGCACCTGCGAGCTGGATCAACATGAAAGTACAAGTAATTGATAAAGCTATAAGAAGACGTCGTCTAGAAGCCTGGTGAGTTGTGATGTCCGTCATTAAAGAAATGAGTACCTGAATAAAAGGAAATGATATACAGTCTCAATTGTAACTCAAATTAGATGCCGTGTGGATAAAAAATCAAAGTAAAATGATTTTAGTCTAAGTATCCCATTCTGATTGAGGCTGCTTTTTTTGACCTAGTTTTGACATCATGTCTTTGAACGGGTTACTCGGTTTATATTCACTGAGTAGTAGAACAAAATGAGAAATTTGTTCTTGTGTAAAAACACGCTCTTCATAATGCTCTATCTTTGCTAAAAGCTGACCTGTTTGAAAAACATTGCAGGGCATATTGGTTCTAAAGTCAGCTTCTTGGTCAAAGACAACAAGACCTTGAATATGCTCTTCTAATCCAAACAACTGTTTCACTCCCGCAATCTTAAGCGGTAACTGTCGACATGGATTATTAAAGTTACTTCTATTCTTACCTAATTGCTCAGTCCAAACTTCAGACGTTGTATCGGCATAGATCCTGCCTGTTTGAGGCTGACATGTAAGTACAAAAATACCGTACGGTGACAGAATAAGCTCATCAATATCCGCCATACCACCTGGGATCGGTAAACTAATCTTGCTGTATAATGTGTAATCACTTACTGGTAAGTGCTTCATTAGATATTTATTTACGGCAATATAACTAAAGTGCTTAGTGAATAACCTCTTAGCCACGGGTACAACAAAACGTAGACTTAGCAACACAATTAACAACAATATCAATAAATATAAGTAGTCTTCTATGTATACAAAAAGTGTGTCGAGGCCTGTTGTATGTTGATATTGCTCTTGGCTGTAATCTATAACCGGAGGTGCTTGCTTAACTGACTGCTCTACTGTGTTTTGAACCAGTTTTGCTGGCAAGCGTTGTTCATCTGATGTTGGTTCTACTGAATTCTCTTGCGCTTTGCTTTTCTCAATACCTTGTTCTGCAAGAGCAATATCTTCTTCGCTTTGCTTATTCGTAAATTTAGTATTTTGCTGCCACTGCTGTTCAAATAATTGCTGAAATCTTTCTAATTCATTATTACAGCGTAACTTGTTCACTGAACTTAGAGGTTTTTTTAAACAATAACTTGGTGCGGTATAAAACCCTTCCCATGCTAATTGCTTCGCTTCATCTGAGAATAAGATGATTTTTTCGGGTTCCGTGTGACTCGTGTTTTGCTTTTGTTGTGCATTTTTCTTCGTAGAATATGACGTGTTTTGGCAAAAAGCCTCTAACCTTTCTTGTAATCGACCATAGCGATTCCCTAAAGATTGTAAGTCGTCACCAGAACTCGTATTCATTTTTTTTGAGATAGACTGGTATTCTTTGAAAAATCTTGCGCATTGAGCTTCAGATAAATTGGATTGAAACGCAAAAGCAGCACTTGTGAATGCTGTAATCCATATTAATGCAAGTCTGATAAGCATACGAATACCTTAGTCCATTAGAGTTTTGATTCAAATAGAATCAGTTATAACAAAAATAGTTTAAAACTTACTGTCTAAATATCATAGCAAAGTTTACTGTTTTATCAGCGACCACTTTTGGTACACGCCTTCACTAGTCACTGTTACTATGTCTTCTCCGTCACTTTTTACATCCATCGTCGTGCTACCTAGCGAAAGCACTTTTGAAGACCAAGTAAAAAGCTCTTTGCCTGTTTTAATGCTCCAAATAGAAATATCTGTTTTTGGTGTTGTTGTTAATAAATGCTTTTTATCATCTAAAAACAATGCTTCTCTAAACCAACGGAACCTAGACGAGTAATCTAAATGAGATATTCTTTCTCCAGAGTTAAAATCAAAAACCACTTGCTCTTTTAATACATCAGATGCAAACACCAACCCACTTTCGTTATTGAAAGCTAGGCTACTCAATCGAGTTTTAAATTTTTTCTCATATTGAATCTCCAGATTACTCACTGCTCGTTTTGAAATTTTCCCATCAAGACCACCCGAGAGCACATATCTGTCAGCATCATCAAAAAATAAGTGATTAATTGTACTATCGTGGATCTGCTCTTTAATAGAAGAGTTACTTGACCTGTTGTAAACAAACAAGGTGCCGTCAGTCATACCTATCGCTATAAGTCCTGCATGTCGAGATAGATTTAGTGCAGAAATTTTTGCAAGCGGTTCATCCGATTCAATTTTCAAGCGACCTAATTTCGATTTCTGTTTCACATCCCATAAATCGATATAATTGGCACCAGCAATTATCAGCAATCCTGCAACCTTTTTATAAAAAAACGCTCTCAGTTCTTCAGGCGTTTCTGAAGGAGCTAATGAGAAAATAAGCTGTTTTGTATCTAAGTTCCAAACGTATAAGTTTCTCTTTTCATCAATCACTGTTAGTTCTTGAGAATCATCTGTAAATTGAGCTAGATAAACTAAGTTATCAATAAACTTGTGCGTGCTTTTTTCACTAACCGAAAAAGTCGTCGGATCCTCACAACCAAATAAAGACAAAACAAACACTAATAAAAATTTATATACATATTTGGTCATATCATTGCCTTATAACGTATTTAGCTGTGTTAAATCCCACTTTTCTAGCATCGCATCGGAGTTTATTGTTAACAGCTCTCCCTTGTCATTACTAAACATAGATAAGATTGTTGCTGTTGGCGTTTCAACCTGACTTTGCCAAGTGCCAAGCTCCTCTCCAGTTTGTGTATCCCATAAAGATAAATGGTTCTTTGAAGATGAAGTAGCTAAAAGATCAGCATGATTAATAAAGTAAGCTTGCCTAAAAACCATAAACCTAGCCATATATTGAAGCTGAATTGCAGCTCCCTGACCTGTTAAAGGTTTGACCAATTGTGTTTTTAAAGCATCAGATACAAACATCTTGTTGTTATCGTGGCCCAACACTAGCGATGTAATTCTGTGAGCAAATTCTTGTTCTGTTATCGGCTCTGCTGAAGCAAAAACTCGATAGGCAAGCTTTCCATCTTGAGACGCTGACCAATACTTTTCATTATCTAAAAATGAGATGTGTGTTACAGGTCTAGTGTGAGGCTTAAAACGGTTGTTCAGCCGAGTAGATAATGTCGCCATATTTATGGCACCATCAGACATACCCACGATTAATTTGTCGTTATCATCTGATATGGCCAGTGCCGTTATTTTGGCAAATTGTTGCACACCCATAAACTGAGTTTTACCAATCAAGGCTTTTCCTGAAACTGACCAAATCGCAACATCATTATCGTTGGCCAAAATTAATTTTGAGCCATCTCCAGACAAAAGCGCTAGTCGGGTCTGTTGAAGCTCTTCACTTTTGGGGACTTCAAACTCAACATTAAAATTATTAGCATTAAAAACAGTTGCTTGACCACTAAATTTCAATATTAAAAGTAGGTTTCCTTGCTTAGAAAATTGAGCACTTAACAATTGCTCATTGCTAAGATCTGAAACCACACCTTTTGAAAAAGTGACTTCTTTATTACAGCCAAAGAGTATGAATGTGGTAAAAAAAATAAGTAGCTTAAAACAACGCAAAATAAACCTCGAGGCAATAACCTGCAACACCGACAAAGCTTATGCAATATTGGTGCAAAAGTGTAAGACAAAAGCCTAGAATCGAATTGTATACTAAAAGCTAAAAAGTGTAATGATGAAAGGTATCGTTATACTGATCTTAAATCTTTTTGAGGGACTAAAAGTAACGTTCACTTTGATGGGGCTCTCTTTTTAAAACAGTCAAGTTTAGAAACTTTCGCCTATTTACCGATAAGTTATCATTATCTCAATATAGTTTGCTGAATGAAAAGAATTGCGATTATTTGAATATGAAGAGTGTATATGAAAAAAGCCAATCAAAATGATTGGCAAAAAAGCTCACGTACTTCCATGTAACTATGAAGTGGACTTAGATTATTGTTTTGGTATTGCACCCACTCCATATTAGTTATGATAGTAGAAGTAAGTACTACAACATTTGTGAGTCATTCCCTGAAACACGACTAGATGAATTAGTTTTACACATCGTGCGTCCCTGCTATTTAGTTCCTATGATCTTTCCTTGCAAATTTAGTCGCAAATACCAATCCTTGCGAAGCTGCGAATAGCTGTTTCGTTCCTTGATTACTTCAACCAATCCTTGATTACCTTAACCATTCCTTGATTACCTTAACCAATCCTTGATTACCTTAACCAATCCTTGATTACTTCAACCAATCCTTGATTACTTCAACCATTCCTTGATTACCTTAACCAATCCTTGATTACCTTAACCAATCCTTGACTACTTCAACCAATCCTTGATTACCTTAACCATTCCTTGATTACTTCAACCATTCCTTGATTACCTTAACCATTCCTTGATTACCTTAACCAATCCTTGATTACCTTAACCAATCCTTGATTACCTTAACCAATCCTTGATTACTTTAACCAATCCTTGATTACTTTAACCAATCCTTGATTACCTTAACCAATCCTTGATTACTTCAACCATTCCTTGATTACTTCGACCATTCCTTGATTACTTCAACCATTCCTTGATTACTTCAACCATTCCTTGATTACTTCAACCATTCCTTGATTACTTCAACCATTCCTTGATTACTTCAACCATTCCTTGATTACTTCAACCATTCCTTGATTACTTCAACCATTCCTTGATTACT
>ENA-OWNT01003979-OWNT01003979.1-seawater-metagenome-genome-assembly--contig:-NODE-3979-length-13398-cov-4.029803_pt1 | contig 13398 bp, 15 predicted proteins | sample MGYA00238136_ERZ651165 | MGnify/ENA primary metagenome ERZ651165 (study PRJEB26861, sample SAMN08777766) | seawater metagenome | isolation source: coastal seawater | place: USA: Florida | collected... | reverse complement strand
ACCTGCCGATCCTCGGCGTGCTCTCCATGGGCGAGGGCTTCCACAACAACCACCACGCCGCCCCCCGCAGCGCTCGCATCGGCCGGCGCTGGCACGAGGTCGACGCGGGGTGGATGGCCATCGTGGTGCTGGAGGCGCTGGGGCTGGTGTGGGACGTGAAGCGGCCGAAGCACGATGGGGACCTGCTGCGCGAGGGGGCGAGGCTGGTGGGGAGGCGAGGGGTGCGGGCGGCTTGAGGGCCCGGGCGAGACTCGACAGGGGCTGCGTCATCGGTGGGCCCGAGGAGGGGTCCGTGGAATGGGATGGGGTCAGCGCTGGAGTAGCGCGAGCTGCAACTACCCCCGCCGCTGCCGCCGGTCCCTCAACCCCCGCCAGGCCGCCCGCAGCACCCCCTGCTCCTCCACGCTCATCCCCACCGCCCCGAGCACCCGCGCATCCGCCCGGGCCAGCAGCTCCTCCGCCGCCATCCCGCTGCGCACGTCGGCGTCGAGGCGCTCCACCAGGGCGGGCACCGCATCGATCCCGCACATCATCAAGCCGGAGACCACGCTCTCGGGCAGCTCGGTGAACGCATCATCGAGCTCGGAGACGAACTGCTGCGCGACTGGATCCATGGGGCCTCCCGGAGGAGCCGCAGCTTACCAGCCGCTACCGACCGGCGCCGCTCCCCACGGCCACCGCCACCAGCACATCGGTGTTGCCACCGGCCACCCGCACCTTCGGCTCCGCGAAGACGAAGAGGCGACGGCCGATGCGGGTCCAGGTCTGGGACCAGCCGATGCGAGCGGCGGCGCTGGGACCGAAGCCGAAGTCGTTCTCGCCGACCTGGGTGGAGGCATCGCTCCAGTACATCAGGGCGGGACCGGCGCTCACACCGAGCTGCAGCCCGAAGGGAGTGACCACGTCGTACGCCAGCGCAGGCTCGGCCACGAGGAGCGTGTGCACGCCCATGTCGCCCTCGGTGGTGAAGCCGAGCTGGCCGCCGATGCGGTGCAGCCCGAAGTTCTTGCCGAAGGCCCCGCGCAGACCGAAGCCGACCCAGGGCGGGACCTCGTCACGGAAGTACGAGACCTGGCCGTAGCTCACCTGCACCGCGAACTCGTAGCTGGTGTTCGGCGGGATCCGGTCGATCGTGAGGGTGGGGATCGGCAGCTCGTCTTCCGGCGGCGGAGGCGGCGGGAGCGACATCGGCGCCGACATCATCATGGGCTTGTCAGCGGGCTTGCCGATGGCCTTGGATTCCTCGGACGGAGCCTCTTCGGCCTCCTCCTCACCGGTGGACGCAGGCTCCTCCTCGGCTTCGTCGGCTTCGGCCGGCGCGCCGAGCGACTTGCCCTCGGCCGGGGCCTCGGGAGCTTCCTCGGACGCCGCTTCGTCGGCCGCGGGGGCCTCTTCGTCTTGCGCGAAGGCCGGCGCCGAAGCCGCGACGCCCAGCATCCAAAGCGCGATCATCCGAGTCACTATGCCCTCCGTACCGTGGCGAGCGCACCGCTCGCGGTGCGACGATCGTATCGTTCACATCTGACGAGAGCCACCGGATGGACACGCCCACCCCCGAGCCCATTGCCCTCAAATCCCTCCTGTGGAGGGGCTTCGTGGGGTTGTTAACGCTGCTCCTCGGCGTCGCCGTTCTGGGCATCGTGCTGCGCCATCCCCTCGAACTCGCCGCCGCGTGGTTCGTCCAGACCCTCGGCCTGGCGGGGGTCTTCCTCGCCGTCACGCTCGTCGATTCCCTGCCCCTCACCCACGAGCCCGTCCTGTTGCTGGCCTGGTCGGGGGGGCTGTCCTTCGTCGCCATCTGGGGGGCCGCCAGCGCTGGCTCCGTGCTGGCCGGTGTGGTGGGCTGGGCCCTCGGAAGCCGGCTCGCCCGGCTCGATCGCGTCACCCAGTTCTTCGCCCGTTACCGCATCACCGAGTTCCTCGATCGCTACGGGGCCTGGGCCGTGGCCGTGGCCGCGCTCACGCCCTTCCCCTACGCGGTCGCCACCTGGGCCGCCGGCGCCGCGCGCCTGCCCCTGCTCCCCGTCTTCCTCGGGTCGCTGGTGCGGATCCTCAAGGTGCTGATCTACCTGAGCCTCATCGTCCTGGGCTGGTCGGCGGGCGGCTGAGGGTGATGGTGCGGCTGACCTCGGCGGCCTGGGCCGTGAGCAGCTCGGAGATCCGCTGCAGCTGCCCCGCAGACCAGGTGGGCGCGCGGGGCACCGACCCATCGAGCCACCGCTTGGCCAGCTCGGCCGCGTCCCTCGGACGGCGAGAGGGATCGCGAGACAGCGCGTCGCGCAGGGCACGCACCACCCGACCGGGCACCACCCGCTCCGCGGGCAGCTCGGCCACCTGACCCCGCTTCACCCGATGCACCAGCGCCACCGGGTCGTCCCCGGGAAAGGCCGGCGCCCCCTCGACGAGCTCGAAGAGCACCGCCCCGAGGGCGAACACGTCGGCGCGGGCGTCCACCCGAGCGCCGAGCAGCTGCTCGGGCGCCATGTACCGGAGGGTGCCGGCGACCGTGGGGCGGTCGGGGTCGCCCAGCACGTGCACCAGGCCGAAGTCCGCCACCTTGGCCAGGACGTCGCCGTCTCGAACCTCCACCAGGATGTTCCCCGGCGTGAGGTCCCGGTGCACCACCCCCGCGCCGTGGGCAGCCGCCACGCCGGCCAGGATCTGCACCGCCAGGTGGTCGATCGCCTCCAGGGACAGGCGCTCGGCGGCCATCAGGGTGGCCAAGGAGGTGCCGCGCACGAGGTCCATCACCAGCCCCAAGGTGTCGCCCACGTCGAGCACATCGGTGACCGGCACCACGTTCGGATGCCGCAGCTGGGCCTGGATGCGCCCCTCGGAGAGCAGCCGAGCCTCCATCTGCGGCCCGCCCCTGGACAGCACCTTCAGGGCATGGGCGGTGCCGAGGCGGGTGTGCTCGACCTCGTAGACCACCGACATCCCGCCCTGACCGACGACACGCACCACGCGGTACCGCTCGACGACCTGGCCCGGGGACAGGATCACGGCAGGCCCACCCGCCGCTTGGCTCGGTACCAGGCCCCATGGGACAGGCCGAGGGCCTTGCGGGCCCGGGTCTGGTGGCCGTCGTGCTGCGCGAGGGCGGCCTCGAGGAGGCGCCGCTCGTAGTCACGGAGGGCCTGCGAATGGTCCCGAACCGGCACGGCCGTGTCGGCCGGCTCGTCGGCCACGAAGACGCCCCCCCGCGGCGGGAGGTGGGCGGGCGTGATGGTCGAGGCCCCCTCGGTCAGGGTCAGCACCAGCGCATGCTGCACATCCGACGCCAGCCCGCGCACGTTGCGGTCGGGGTAGCGCCGGGAAGCCAGCTCCTCGAGCGTCTCGGGCGCGAAGCGCGGACCGCCGGGCAGGGCGAGCCGCGCCAGCTCCCGGGCCCGGAGCGACTCGGCCAGGGCCGGTATGTCGTGGGCATGCTCCCGCAGAGGGGGGACCCGCAGCACCACCGCGGAGAGGCGGTCGAGCAGATCGGGGCGGAGGGTGAGGCCGTCGAGGGGGCGGTTGGTCGCCGCCACCACCCGGCCCGTGAAGGTCCGAGGTGCGATGCCGCCCAGGCGCTGGAAGTGGCCCCGGTCGAGGAGCACCAGCAGCTTCGGCTGGACCGCGGCCGGCAGGTCCCCCACCTCGTCGAGGAAGAGCGTGCCCTCGGCCGCCTGTTCGGCCCACCCCGGCTTCGCTCGGTCGGCACCGGCGAAGGCCCCCCGCTCGTGGCCGAACAGCACATCCTCGGCCAGGGTCTCGGGGATCGCCGCTGCGTTGGCGTGCACCAGCGCGCCCGTGCGCCCCGAGCGCCGGTGCAGGGCCTCGGCGAGATGGGTCTTACCCGTGCCCCGCTCGCCCACCAGGAGCACCGGGTAGGGGAAGGGGGCGAAGGCGGTGAGCCGGTCGAGGAGGGCCTCCATTGCCGGCCCGGTGCCCACCACCCCCGGCAGGGCCTCTCGAGGGGCGTCGCCGGTCGGTACGTCGACCACCTCGGCCGCGAGGGCACAGAGCGCCTCCACCCGGGCGCGCGCCTCGGCCCCGAAACGCCCCGGGCCTCGAGGGTCAGACAGAAACAGCGCGCCCTCCGGCCCCACGGGCACGCAGCCCACCGACCGCAGCGCCATCACCGAGCCTGCGCTCGCCCAGCTCGGGTCACCGGCCGCGTCGTCCGCCCACCAGGGAGCGCCGCTCGTCGCTACGGCCTGCACGATGCTCCGGCTGATGGCCCCGGGGGCCGGCATGCCCTCCGCCCGCCCCGCGGTGGCCAGGTCCAGGAGACGCTCCCCGTCCCAGCGGACCGCCCAGGCATCCGGAGCGCCGGTCGCCTCCACCGCCGCCGCGACCAGGGCCCGGAGCCGCCGTGCCGTCGAGCCACGCGCCAGGGGGCCCAGACGCGCCACCGCCCACGGCCAGGGGCCGACCTCCACCGCCGGCGCCGCGCCGGCCGACACCGTCACCTCCACCGTCCCCAGGCCCGCGACGTCTCCGATGGACAGCAAGGCATCTCGGACCGAGGCCCCCCGCACCACCACCCCATTCTTCGAGCCCAGGTCGCGCAGGTGCACGCCCCCCGGGGCCGGGGAGAGCTCTACATGAACCCCGCTGACCCCCGGGGCGGCGAGGACCACATCGCAGCGGCGCGCGTCCCGCCCGACCCGCAGGAGGCGGTCCACCCGAACGGTGTGCAGCACGTCGTCGCCGTGGACGAACCGGAGCTCGAGAGCCATGAGCCCCAGGGTACACCGGCGTCGCTCCCAACTCCGCGAAGTCAACGGGGCCACAGCGCCCGCGCGATCCGCTGTAGCCGGTCGGCCGCCTCCAGGGTGCGCACCCGCTCGCCGCCCAGGACCACCTCCCGCTGCTGGCCCCGCACCGCCTCGTCGACCGCCGTCTGGGCCGTGCGGACCCAGAGCCGCAGGACCCGCCACCGCAGCGGCCACTGCTCTCGTCGGGCCCAGGCCAGGAAGCCCTCCACGTCGCTCAGGCGGGGTCCACCCGACTCGTCGATCAGCGCCGCGAACACCTCCGCCGGCTCCGCCCCTCGCCGGAGCCGCCAGAACGCGCGCGCCCGTCGCATCACCGCTGGGGCGTGCAGGGTCGTCCGGAGGGCGGACAGCGGACCCGCCAGCAGCCACAGCCCACCCGACACCACCAGCAGCTGGGCCCCCCACCACAGCGTCTCTCCCGCCACGCGGATCGCCGTGGCGTCCACCGGCATCCGCGTGATCAGGTGCACCCCCTCGTCGAACAGCTGCAGCACCGGCACCACGCAGATCAGCACGGTGAAGCTGCCGAGCGCAGCCGCGAGCGTGCGGACCATGCCCGAGGCCGGGGCCGAGGCCACGGGGGAGCGAGGCGGCGCGACGAGTCCGAGACCGAGGGCGACGTGGACGGGGGACATGGGACCTCCATGCCCCGGACCCAAGCAGGTTCTGTGCCGTCGAAGAGGCCGGTTCCTCCGTGGTCGGCGTGTCCGGAGTCCGGACAGCGCACCGAAGGGCGATAGGGGCTCCCGTGACCTGGACGCCTCCCACACCACCCCCAACTGCCGACCGCCGCCGGGTGAAGGGCGCCCTGAACGGCTCCCTCCTGCTCGAGCAACCCCGCCACCGGCACGAGGTCGAGCGACTGCACGCCTTCCTGGCCGCCCCGGGTCCGGTCGCCGTCGAGGTGGGGATCGACCACGGCACCGTCCTCATCGATCACGCGCGACGCTGCCCCGACTGGCGCTGGGTGGGCCTCGAGGTCCGCCGCCGGAAGGTCGCCAAGGCCCAGCCCCACGCCCCGGCCAACGCCCTGCTGTGGGCCGCCGACGCCCGCACCGTGTTCGCCGCGGCCCTTCCGCCGGGTCGACTGCAGCGGGTCGACATCCTCTTCCCCACCCCCGTTCAGCAGGCACACCACCTCCTGCTCACCGAGGCCTTCGTCGCCGACCTGCACCACGCCATGGCCCCCGACGGGGTCGTGACCGTCGCCACCGACGTGCCCGGCATGTTCGCCCTGGCCTGCGAGTGGTTCGCCGACTGGCGGCCATCCTCAGCGCCCTGGCGTGGCCCCGTGCGTTCCCGTCGTGAGCGGGTGTGCCACCGAGACGGGCTCGAGGTCCACTGGGGGCACTGGTGCCCGGATCAGCCGCCCAGCACGATCCGCTGACCGTCGCCGCCGTAGACCGCCTCGTGCCCGCCGGCGTAGTGGGACGGCACCCAGGTCTGGGCCCGGTCCTCCACCCGCCGTAGCACCGACTCGAGCCGCATCATGGCCAGCTTCTGCACCATCCAGCTTGGGATGCTCCCCCCCACCACCGAGGTGGCCTGGTAGGCCAGCAGCGTGTGGTCGCCCAGGGTGAGCATCGTCCACGACCCTTCGTTCACCGGCGTGAAGATCGCGTGGTCCAGGTCGCCTGCGTCGATGCCCCGCTTGGCGCCTTCCCCCACCATGGACCGCACGTGGTCGAGGCCATCGGGCACCAGGGACCACACATGCTCCCAAGCCTGCCCACCCGTCGCTGCCGCGAGGTCGTGGTTGTTGTAGCTGTGCACCACCCACTGCCGGTCCTTCACCGGGCGGGGGAGGTCCCAGTAGCCGTACCACCAGGCCGCATCGGGCCCGATGGGCTTCACGATGAACTCGGTGAGATCCGGGTCGACCGAGGCGTGGAGGTCTTGGGTGGCGATCCATAGGTTGGGACGCGGCACCTTCACCAAGATCATGCCCGTGGCCGCCGACGGCTTCTCCGGATCGGGGTTCTCCCGCAGCACCCGCACACATCGACCTTGGATCAGGTCCTGCCGCTGGGCCTCCGTGAGGGTGGGCAGGCCGTTCACCGCCTGGGCGCTGTAGGCCTGCATGGCGGCCTCCAGCTCGGCCGACGTGGGGGCCGCCAGAGCAGCAGTGATCGCGACCACGAGCATGAGAACTCCACGTTGAGGGGGGGCGCCGATCACGAGAACGCTCAAGCGTCGCCGGAATTGTGTCGAGAGACACCCCGAGGGGGACCTATGTACGCATCCCGCCGAGAGCACGTCCGAATTCCGGTCGAGGTCGAGGTCACGCTCTCCAGCGAGCACAACTTCTTCGTCGGTTGGTCGGAGAACATCAGCGAGGGTGGTCTGTTCGTCGCCACGCACCAGCTCGAGCCCCTGGGCACGCGGGTGGACGTCACCTTGACCGTGCCTCAGCTCATCGAGCCCACCACCCTCACCTGCGAGGTCCGCTGGCTGCGCAAGGTCAACGAGCTCACCAGCGACTGCATGCCGGGGATGGGCCTGGCCTTCATCGACCTGAAGCCCCACGTGACGGAGGCCATCCACGCCTTCCTCGCCACCCAGCGCGACGCACTCTTCGTCGACATCTGAGGGTGCCATGAGGCATAGGGTGAGGGGAGGCCGCTCTGCTCACCCTGCTCACGCTCCACGTCCTGCTCGCCTGCAAGGCCGACCCCGACCCCCCCGGGGGGCACACCGGCGAGCCCTATGTCGCCCCTCCCCCCGGCGACCCGGTGGTGCGCTTCGAGGGAGACGCCCCCAAGAATGTGCTGATGATCAGCATCGACACCTTCCGCCGCGACCACGTGGGGCGCTTCGACGACGCCATCGGCAACCCCGGCCTGACCCCCTTCATCGACGAGCTGATGGACGAAGGCGTCGTGGCTTCCCGCTTCGAGCAGTGCAGCAACTGGACCTGGCAGTCCACCAGCTGCACCCTGCACGGACGCCATCCGGAGCAGCTCGGGCATATGCAGCGGCTCGACGCCGGCACCCGCACCCCCATCCCCTCGGGGCAGACCACCCTGGCCACCGTGCTCGCCGATGCCGGCTACGCCACCGCCCTGCTCTCCCCCAACGCCTGGCTCGGCCCCGAGTGGGGCAACGCCCAGGGCTACCAGATCATCAACCCCCCAGGGGCCGTGTCCACCACCGGCCTGCTGAACCGCGGCACCCTGCTGCTCGATCAGGCCATGGTCGACCAGGGCGCCGACCGCTGGTTCCTGCACCTGCACCTCATGGAGGCCCACGCCCCCTACGTGCCCCCCAGCGAGTTCCGCGTCGGCGAGGAAGACCTCGAGCCCCTGCCCTTCAGCATCGACCAACAGAAGGACCACTACGACACCATCGACCAGTGGCCCGGGCTCACCGAAGAGGAGCGGGCGCTGCTGCAGCAGCACCTCGAGGTTCGCTACCGCGGGGAGGTGCGATGGATCGACCAGCAGCTCCGCGACGCCTGGCCCATCCTGGAGGAGCGCGGTGCGTTCGACGACACCCTCGTGGTGTTCTGGACCGACCACGGCGAGGCCTTCTGGGAGCGCGGCGTCCAGACCCACGCCCACTTCCTCTTCGGCGAGGAGAACGACGCCCTCCTCTGGTTCTGGGCCAAGGATGGCCTCCCCGCCGCCACGTGGGACGAGCCCACCTCCGGCATCGATGTCGTGCCCACCGTGCTCGACGCCCTGGGCATCCCTGCCCCCATCGATCTGCCCGGCTACCCCGTGGGGGCGGCCCCCCTCGACCGCTTCCGCTACGCCAGCACCTACACCCGCCAGGGGGTGCTCCAGTCCACCAGCTGGCTCGACTGGCGTCTGCACTACCGCTGGGACAACGGCGACGTTCGCCTGTACGACCGCGGCACCGACTGGGACGAGAGGGTCGACCTGCTCCTCGACGACCCCGACCATCCCAAGGGGCGCAAGCTGTGGGAGGCCATGGCGGAGCGCACCGAGCAGCTCTCCCCCCTCATCGAGGGCTGGACGCCGATGCCCAGCAAGCTGAGCGAGGAGTGAGGGCGCTCATCGCCGCGTCGCTGCTGGTCGGCTGCGGCGGCGACGACGACCCCGCGCGGCCTGCCAGCTCCTCGACCGAGCCCACGGGTACCGCCGTAGGCACGGGTGACACTGCCTCTCCGGGGCCCACCATCGTGCAGGGCCCCACGTTGGCAGCCCCGCCCGCCGGCGACATCGTCCCCCTCGCCCGAGAGCTCCTCGTGGCGACGGCGGCGCCATCCACCCTGACCCTCCGCCTCGATGACGGCGACCGCGTGGTGCAGGCGGACTTCCCCACCAGCCAGACCGACCATCGGGTGCCGGTCCTGGGCCTGCCCGCGGGCCGCACCATCGCCGTCGAGCTGGAGCTGCGAGATGCGACGGGAAGCCGGGTGGTCGACGCCGGGGACATCGTCACGACGCCGCCCCCTCAGCCCTTCCCCGACCTCCTCGTCCGCGCCCACGACCCCGAGCGGATGGAGCCCGGTCTCACCGTGGGCCCCCTCAACTCCGAAGACGCCACCTATGTCGCGGCCTACGACGACCGGCTGGAGCTCGTGTGGCTCTGGGCCGGCGACGGGGTGTTCGGCGACCTGCGCCTCGTCGACGGCGTGCTCGTCGGTCAGCACAACCGACAGCCCACCACCTGGAGCTTGCTGGGGGAGGAGCTCGCCCGCTGGAGCAGCGACCCCACCAGCGGGCCGAACGTCGTCCCCATTCCCTACGCGGACGTCCACCACGAGGTGTACCCGGCGGCCGACGGCAGCCTGTGGACCCTGTGCAAGGGCAGCGTGCAGGTCGACCGCTTCCCCATCGCGGAAGACCAGCCCACCACCTTCGGCGGCCCTACCCTCCTCGAAGACCAGTGCGTCGCCCATCTCGCGGCCGACGGCACCGTGCTCGCCGAGTGGTGGGCGAGCGACCTGCTCGACACCGAGCGCATCGGCTTCGACAGCCTCTCCCACACCCCCAACGGCGCCGACTGGGTGCACCTCAACGGCCTGGTCCCCACCGACGACGGCGGGGTCGTGGTCAGCTCCCGCCACCAAGACGCGGTCTTCAAGGTCGACGCCAGCGGCCAGCTCGTGTGGATCCTCGGCGACCCCACCGGCTGGGGCCCCGCCTTCGTGCCCTACCTCCTCAGCCCCGAGGGGGACCTCAGCTGGACCTACCACCAGCACGCCCCCATGTTCGACGACGACGGCGTCCTCTGGCTGCACGACAACCACAACCACGGCCGCACCCCATACACGCCGCTCCTCGAGGCAGAGCCCGAGCACACCCGCCTCGTCGGCTTCCGCATCGACGAGCAGGCCATGACCGTGCGCCAGGTCGCCGAGCTCGGCACCGACGTGGTCGACGGGCCGCTGTTCAACCCCTCCCGCGGGGACGCCGACGCCCTCCCCCAGACCGGCCACGTCCTCGGTACCTGGGCCGCCCTCCCTCGCGAAGGAGCTGGGCCCCTCTTCCAAGACCAGGGCCTGGGGCGCACCGGCATGCGGCTCATCGAGCTGGACCCCACCAGCGGCGAGGCCGTGCTCGACCTGCGCTTCACCGGCGACAGCGCCACCGCCCGCGATGGCTGGACCATGTACCGGGCCCAACGAGCCCCCAGCCTCTACCCCGACGAGGTGGTCGTTCAGATCCTGCCGTGAGCCATTCTCACTTGTGCGAAAGACCCACTCACTTGTCCTCGAGTTCCGGGATCGACGCAGGCTCTCTGGCCGAGGGGGGGACGGCGGGCACCGGTGGGGGGACCCGGCGGGGCTTGCCCTTCAGCACCGGTGGACGTGGGGGGGCGACCGGCTCGCCGAGGAGCTCGATCTCCGGCGGCACGGGCGGGGGCGGCGGCTCGTAGGCCACATCGCCCATCAGGATCACCTCCTCCGGCTCACCCTCCAGCCAGTCCACGGCGGCCTCGAGGGCCTGGCGGATCCAGCTCTTCTCCTCGTGCTCTTCCACCTCGGCGATCGCCGACCCCGCCATGGCCGGGGACGCCGCCAGCGCCGTGGCGCCCACCACCACCGCGGCCAGCCGACGAACCCCACCGAGCAGCCCCCCCGCGCCCGGGCGAGCGAAGCGGTGGGCCACCTCGGGCCGATGCACCACCTCCCCGTCCGGTCGCATCGCGAAGCGCACGCACACATCGTCACCCGAGCGAAGCAGGTCGCTGGCCTGGGCGTGGGTCATGGCCGAGAGATCATGTACGTGCTTGGTACATACATCACAAAAGCGACGCTTACCTTCGGGATGCATGGCGCCCCAGTCTTCGTGACAGGGCTCGGGGATGCGGATGTCGTCGGCGTGCATGGGCTCCCTCCGTGGACACCGAGCCAACGACGCCACCCTGCGAGGGCTTACAGCCTCGTCGCCAGTAGAATGCACGGGCCCGTTCTTCGTCGATGAGCCGGAGGTGAGGATGCGCGCCCCACGATGGATGATGGCCCTGCTGCTCGCGCCCAGCCTGGCCCTGGCCGGGAACGCCCAGACCCGCTTCGACCGGGAGGACACGGCGCGGAACTGGGTGTTCGACGTCGCCTGGAAGGATGCCAAGGGGACCAAGCACGCCGTCTCCTACAAGATCCGTCGCGACGTCATCGACGACGACCGGGCGGAGCCCACCTTCCTCAAGCGGCGGGAGCTCAACGAGTTCCTGGTCAAGGAGATCCGCGCCTACGGCAAGACCGTGAAGGGCGTGAAGGTCACCGCCACCATCGAGGACGGCGGCGTGCGCATCGGCGTGTCCGGCACCGACAAGAAGAAGGCCAAGGCGGCCCTCGACGGCGCGGAGAAGGTGCGGGATCAGGCCCTCGACAAGTGGCTGCGGCGGAACCGCTTCTTCCGCATGGCCAACGGCAACATCAGCTTCGACCACGCGCGGCTGGTGAGCGACTACGCCGAGGCCCTCGAGCCCGTCGCCGAGGCCCTGAAGGAGGGCACCGAGACCAAGCGCGGCTACGTCGCCAAGGCCCTGTCCTTCGTCCAGGCCATCCCCTACGAGGCCCGGAAGCGAAAGGGCGGTGACCCCGGCTATCGGCGCCCCATCGCGCTGCTCTTCCGCAACCGCGGCGACTGCGACAGCAAGTCCGTGCTCTTCCTGGGCCTGGTGAAGGCCGCCTACCCGGAGACCGACCTCGCCGTCGTCTACATCCCCGGCCACGCCCTCACCGGCGTCGGACTGAAGCCCAAGGGCGACGACCTCGTGTTCGAGGCCAAGGGCAAGCGCTTCGTGTTCGCCGAGCCCGTCGGGCCCGCGCTCCACCCCCTCGGTCAGCCCGCTCCGGAGAACAAGAACGAGGCGAAGAAGGGGGAGATCGGCGTCGTGAAGAAGTGATAGCCCACGCCTATCGACCCATCGAAACACCGTCTTGGTGACGATGACGCGCGCCGCCTACCTTCTGTGTACCCCACAGGAGGAACCCCATGGCCCACATCGACATCGGCATTCCGGAAGACCAGCGCCTCGCCATCGCGGAGGGCCTCTCCGGCTTCCTCGCCGACAGCGCCACGCTCTACTTCCAGACCCACAGCTTCCACTGGAACGTCACGGGCCCCATGTTCAACACGCTGCATCTGATGTTCGAGCAGCAGTACAACGAGCTGTGGACCGCCCTGGACGAGATCGCCGAGCGGATCCGCTCCATCGGTAGCTTCGCGCCCGTGAGCTGGGCGGAGATCCACCGGCGCGCCTCCATCGAGGAGACCCAGGAAGTGCCCAGCGCCGAGCAGATGATCCGCCGCCTCGTCGCCGGCCACGAGGCGGTGATCCGCAAGGGGCGGTCGCTGCTCCCCCTCACCGAAGAAGCGGGGGACGAAGTGAGCACCGACCTCATCATCGGCAGGCTTCAGGTGCACGAAAAGACTGCCTGGATGCTTCGCAGCTTGCTCGCCTAGCCGATACCGTACCGCGTCATCACCATGGATTCTCGCCCGACCTGGCCCTCCTGCCACGCCGCCAGCTCACGGGTGAGGCCCCCTCGCCAGGGGAGGTCGGGGAGGCGGAAGTCCACGTAGGCCAGCGCACAGCCCAGCGCGCAGGCTCCGATGGTGTCCCGCGCCGCGGGAAGGTCGTGCTCGAGGGCCTCGATCACCCGCCGCAGCCGGGTCTCCTGGCGGTCCATCCAGCCATCGCTCCGCTCGCCATCGGCACGCCGGCGCTCCATCACGATGGCCAGCGCGGCCTCCATGATCCCGTGGGCGATGCTCTCGAGCCAGCGGTCGTGGTCGTCGCGCGCCCGAGGGTCGAGGTGGGCGCAGATGGCGCGGCTGTCGACCAGGGGGCGCTCGCCCACCCGCACCAGGGTGGGGACCTTGCCGATGGGGTTGTGCCGGAGCAAGGCGGGATCATCGTCCAAGGGAGACACCAGCTGGAGGGTGAGCTCGAGCCCCCGTTCGTGGGCCACGACGCGGCAGGTGCGGGTGAAGGGCGAGGTCAACGACGTGAGCAGCACGGGCATGCGGTCTCCTAGGACGGCGATCCATCGGCCTATTTCGCCGACAACTTGGCCCTGCCCTCCTCGCGTACGGACGTACGCCTCGTCGCTTGGGCCGGCGCCGACGACGAAATATGCCAGATGGACTCGCCGCCCGTTCTGTCCAGTGCCACTGGGCGGACAGGAACCCGGACTTCTGAACGAGCCGTCCTGGGC
>ENA-OWNT01003978-OWNT01003978.1-seawater-metagenome-genome-assembly--contig:-NODE-3978-length-13399-cov-3.271881_pt1 | contig 13399 bp, 13 predicted proteins | sample MGYA00238136_ERZ651165 | MGnify/ENA primary metagenome ERZ651165 (study PRJEB26861, sample SAMN08777766) | seawater metagenome | isolation source: coastal seawater | place: USA: Florida | collected... | reverse complement strand
AAACGATATAAATTGAACTTTTCTGCTAAAAAAATAACAAACAGGCGATAGTTCGATGTTGTTGTGTAAGCCGATGACCAAAAACAAACCAAGTGCTTACCAATCGAAGTGTCACTTTTTTGCTTGCTCATAAAAAATGAGCGTTTAGTCGTCTATTCAAGAGTTATTCGTATGTGGCTGATTGTCGTAGCTTGCGCGCTCATACATATCATCAGCATTAAGACTGGTCCAAAGTGGCTGTTCTTTCTGACCAAACCACTGCCACTCATCGCTATGATTGGCATGTTACTCATGTCTCCAGCCAGTCACCTTCCCTACACAAAGTGGGTAATCTCCGGACTTTCGTTGTCTCTGATCGGTGATTTAATCATGATGCACCCAAAAGATAAGTTTGTTTTTGGGATCAAACTGTTTTGTCTCGCACAGATCAGTTACGCCTTGGGCTTCATTAATATGGCAGCCTGGCACTTCACCCCTTGGCTCCCATTTGCTGTATTCGGCGCTGGACTTTGCGCTTACTCATTCTTTAAGCCCGACTTGGGTAAAGAAAAATGGTCCGTTGCTAGCTACATCTTTGTTTTGATGACGATGCTATGGATGGCGATGGAGTATTACGCAAGTGGTAAAACACAATCGTCAGCTTTCGCGGTGCTTGGCAGTTTCATCTTCACTATGTCTGGCGTTGTGCTTGCCTTTGAGCGCTTTGGCAGCACTTCGATATTTTCACGTCAAGTCGTCATGACAACCTACTATTCAGCTCAGTTTCTGATCACCATGTCTGTCTTCGCGATAGTGATCCGTTTTCTTTAAAATTGACTACATTATCAGGTAGTTTTGTAATGAGTTATTTGCTCACCAGTTGGACAGTTTAACCCTTATAAACAGGTGCAATACGGTTAATAACTTGTTATTGTAGAAAGAAATTTATTCTAAAAGTTGGCAGCCTTGAAAGAAAAAAATATCGTTGTTGAATTCAGCGGCGTAAACAAGTGGTATGGAGAATACCACGCACTTAAAGATATTAATTTTTCAGTACATACCGGTGAAATCGTTGTTGTTTGTGGTCCTTCCGGTTCAGGTAAATCCACTCTGGGTAAAGCTCTGCTGCGACTGATCATGAGTGAAGGCTCTATTCAGTTTGAAGAGAAAGCGATCGACGTACTCGACATGCTCGAGATGATCGGCATCCGCGAGGCGGAGGACCGGATGTATGCCTACCCCGCCGAACTTTCCGGCGGCATGTGCCAGCGCATCATGATCGCCGCCGCGCTGCTCTGCGAACCCGAGCTTATCATCGCCGACGAGCCGACCAGCGCGCTCGACGTGACCACCCAGGTCAAGGTGATGGACCTGCTGATGTCGGCCTGCCGCGAGCGCGGTGTTGCCGTGCTGTTCATCACCCACGACCTTGCACTTGCCTCCGCCTACTGCGACCGCGCGGTAGTGATGCACGCGGGTCAGATGCTGGAGGACGGTCCCGCCGAAGAGGTCTTTGTCCACCCGCGCCATCCCTACTCCCGGATGCTGCTCGACTCGATGCCCTACGGCAAGGAGAGCGCGGCCGACCTCAAGCCGATGGGCGGCAACCTTCCCGATCTCAGGCGCGACGACCTGCCCGCCTGCCGGTTCGCCGAACGCTGCCCGCGCGTGCAGGACTGCTGCCGCACGCAATCCATTCCCGAGGCGCGACCGTCCGAGGCCCATGCAGTAAGGTGCTTTTTCCCCAATGACTGAGATCCTTCTCGAAGCCGGCGCCATCGTGAAAGACTTTCCCCTCGGGCGCGGGAAACACCTGCGCGCCGTCGATCACGTCTCATTCAAGCTCCGACGGGGCGAAATCCTCGGGGTCGTCGGGGAAAGCGGTTCGGGCAAGTCCACCCTCGCGCGGATCGTCGCGCGGCTGCTGCCCCAGACCGAGGGCTCGGTCTGGTTCGACAAGGCCAACCTCGCCTCCTACAGCGGGGCGCGCTTTGCCCGGGCCGAGGCACGCCGCGACATCCAGATGGTGTTCCAGGACCCGTTGGCGAGCCTCAACCCGCGCTGGCCCGCCGCCAAGATCATCGCCGACCCCATCCGTCGGCTGGGCACTCCTAAGGAACGCGACAAGGTTAAGGCGCTGGTCGAAGAGGCCACCGAACGCGCGGGCTTGCCGCTCGGGCTACTCAACAGCTTTCCTCACCAACTCTCCGGCGGCCAGCGCGCCCGGGTCGACATTGCCCGCGCCATCGTTCTTCGCCCCAAGCTGCTGATCCTCGATGAACCGACCTCGGCGCTTGATGCCTCCTTGCAGGCCCACGTGATCCAGACCCTGATGCAGCTGCGCGCCGATCTCGATCTGACCTACATCTTCGTCACCCACGACCTGAACCTCGTACGCCTGATTTCCGACCGCATCCTCGTCATGCAAAAGGGTGCGCTGGTCGAGGAAGGCCCAGCCGCATCGCTCTTCGCATCACCCCGGGAGGCCTACACCCGCGAACTCATCGCGGCGATCCCCCAACTGGGCCAGCGACGCGTCGACCGCGCAGGCCGCGAACACTGATTAGGGTCCTTGCAAAGGAAATCACGCCTTGCAAAGCCCGAATGCTCAAAGCGGGCCGCAATTTGTCAGCCGTACCCAGCCAAATGTCCTGGACTGCCCATACTGAATTGGTCCACCAATTGGGATCGGATGGTTGCCTGTATTGTGAGCGCGTTTCTCGCTAGCCTTGCATCAAGGAGGCCAGACGAGCAGCCTGTTCCTGCTGGGGCCTCCTTGATCCGCAAAGCAGGACACAGCATTACTGGCACTTCATCCGGTATCGCGACACCGCTCTACACATTTTCCGTCCTCGCAAACAGGCAAAGCACCGGGCGCAATATCATTCCAGGGCCACGGTTCGCGGCTTCCCGTCCTAGATGCACCTTTCCAAGGCTCTCGACCTCACGCGGCTTCACCTAGCAATGTCTCGAGAAGCCCGGCGACATCGAGGATCATCCGGTCCGCATACCACCGCCCCATGATCTGCAGACCCACAGGCAAACCTTCGGTCGTTCGTCCGCAGGGCATCGAGATGGCAGGATGGCCCGTCAGGTTCAGCGGGTAGGTAAAGGGATACCAGGCGCCGCGAATGGTGCCGCGATTACCCGCGACCTCGACCTCGCCTGCGGTGTCGAGCGAAATCTGGATGGCTGGTGCGGTCAGCACCGGCGAAATGATCACGTCAAAGCGGTCCAACTCCAGCTGCAGAAGGCGGAAGAACCGGGTCCGTTCGTAGCTGGCCGCGGACAGGTCATTGGCACCGAGCTTGGCGCCTTCGAGGATACGCACCAGCAAGGTGTCATCCAGCTGGTTCCCGAACTTTGCCACATGCGGGCCGACGCGAGAGGAGAGACCCGCCCGCAGGACGGTGAGAAACGCGGGCTCCAACCCCTTGAAGTCCAGGTCGATCTCCTCAACGTCTGCCCCCTGCCCTGACATCGCCTCCACGGCGGCGCCGGTCAACGCGGCGACCTCGGGGTCAACTTTCGCCCCACCCTCCGGCAGCCAGCCGACGCGGAGCCCCCTGAGGTCGGACACCCGCTTCTCAGGAGGCAGGACCGCCTGGCCATAGGGGTCCATCCGGTCGAAACCGGCCATCGTCTCGAAGAAGAGTGTGGTGTCGGCCACGTCGCGCGCCATCGGCCCGACGTAGGAGTTGGCGCCGAACAGGTCCGGCAGCTGGAGGTGCGGGATCATGCCCAGAGTCGCCTTGAATCCGACGATGCCACAGCAGGCCGCCGGGATGCGGATCGAACCGCCTCCGTCCGACCCGATGGAAAGCTGTCCCATGCCCGCCGCCACCGCGACCGCGGAACCGGTACTCGACGCACCCGGCGAACGGTCCGGATGCGTCGGATGCAGGGTACGCCCGGACACCGGCGAGGTCGCCTCGGGCTTGTGCCCGAACTCCGGGGTCGTGGTCTTGCCGATTAGGATCCCGCCCGCCGCCTTGGACCGCGCGACCGAGACCGCGTCGCTCTCCGGCACGAAGTTTTCGAAGATCTTCGAGCCCTGAGTCGTGCGCACGCCCTTGGTGTTGATCAGGTCCTTGACCGAGAAGGGGACGCCGTGAAGTGGCCCCAGCGGATCGCCTCGCTGCACCGCGGCCTCGGCGTCCTTGGCGGCAGCCTTGGCCTGCTCGGCGCTGACGGTGACAAAGGCATTCAGCTCGGCACCCGCCTCGATCCGGTCGAGCGCGGCCTCGACTGCTTCGACGGGGGAAATCCGGCGCGCGGCAATTGCTGCGGCGAGTTCCACGGCGCTCAGGTCGGCAATATCGGTCACGGGAGGTCCTTTCGCATCTGTCAGAGCATGTTCCGGCCGCCGTTGATGGCGATGGTCTGGCCGGTCACGAAACGTGCCTCGTCGGAGGCGAGGTAGGCCACCAGTCCGCCGACTTCGGCGGCCGTGGCGATGAAACCCACTGGGGTAGCGGCCACCAGCGCGTCAAGCGTGGCGCGCGGGATCCGCTTGTGCGCCTCGGTGGCGATGGCGCCGGGGCAGACCGCGTTGACCGTCACCCCGTGTGGCGCCAGTTCCTGCGCAAGCGCCCGGGTGAACCCGACGATACCCATTTTCGCCGCCGCATAGTCCGACAGCCGCAGGTCGCCCGACAGCGCCGCGTCGCTCGACATGTTGATGATCCGTCCGCGCCCGCGCGCCTTCATCTCCGGTGCGATCAGCCGGCAGGCCCGCATGGTCGACATCAGGTTGATCTCGGTGACGAAGCGCCAGACCTCTTCGTCGCTTTCACAGAACAGTCCTGCCCGCTCACGTCCGCTCCGGCCGAGGTTGTTGAACAGGATGTCGACCGGCCCAAACTCACCCTCCACCTGCGCGACCGCCTCCGCCAGCGCGGCCTTGTCCGTCCCGTCAAAGGCGAGCGAAAGCCAGCCCTCCTTCGCCTCCGCCGGGGCCTTCGCTGGGTTCAGGTCGAACACGGCGACACGGGCGCCCTCGGAGGCTAGACGCGTCGCGGTCGCGAGGCCGATCCCCCCCGCTCCGCCGGTCACAATCGCGGTCTTGCCGGTAAATCTGTGCATCTTCGACCTCAGTGAAAGCTGCGCCCGCCGTCCACCGCGAGGGCGACGCCGGTGATGTAGGCGGCCGCCGGACTGGCAAGAAAGACGATGGCCTCAGCCAGCTCTTGCGGTTCGGCCACGCGTTTCAGCGGGTAGCGGTCCTTGATCTCGGCAAGCCGGGCCTGCGGGTCTTCCGCATCTTCGTAGGAAGTCGCGAACAGCGCAGTCTGCACCGCGCCGGGGCACACCGCGTTCACCCGGATCCCCTCGTCGGCCCAGTCGAGCGCGAGCGACTTCGACAGCATGATCAGTCCCGCCTTGGAGGAGGTATAGGCCGCCCGATCCGGGATCGGCCGCAGCCCAGCGGCCGAGGAGATGTTCACGATGGCCGCGTTCCCGGACTTCGCGAGCCAGGGAAAGGCCGCCCGCGCCGCCCGCATCGGGCCGGTGAGGTTGACCTCCAGCACCCGCGTCCAGTCCGCGTCGGTGACCGCCTCGGTCGGCGCTTCCAGGTCGATCCCCGCGCTGTTGACGAGGATGTCGAGCCCGCCCATGGCTTCGGCCGCCGCTCCGATCGCGGTGGTCAGCCCCTCTGCGTCCGTCATGTCGGCGACATAGCCAAGCGCCTCGCCCTCGGGACAGGGACTGCGGTCCACGACAGCGACTCGCGCGCCCTCCGCCATGAGCTTGCATGCGGTGGCCCAGCCGATCCCGGCGGCGCCGCCGGTGACGATGGCCCTCAGTCCTTCCAGCCGGCTCATGCCGGAACCGTGAGCTTTGTCGCCATGTCGGCCGCGATCTTGTCGCAACGGTCGACCCAGACGTTCTCGTGCTTGAGGATATGCTGGATGAACCGATCCAGCAGGATAGCGCCGGAGGGCTGACCGATGAACTCCGGGTGGCAGGCGAGAACCATCATGCGGTCCTCGGCATAAAGCGTATCGAACTCCCAGCTCCAGGTATCCAGCACCTGCCGCGGCGAGGTGATGGTACGGCCGGGCAGGATCTTGGCGAACTGGAAATAGGGGCTGTCGGTGTTGATGTAGCGGAAGGGCAGCTCGACACAGTCGATCTCCTGTCCGCGCACCTTGAGCATGTAGGGCGCATCATCATCAAAGAAGTTCGAGGAATAGGAAAACCCGTACTCCTTGATCAGGTCCATGGTCAGGCTGGTGACTTCGGCCGCCGGCGAACGCCAGCCCTTCGGCGCCTGCCCGGTGGCCTTGATGATGGCCTGCTGCGCCAGCTCCATCTCCTCGCGCTCCTCTTCCGGGGTCAGCGTCACGATCCAGCGGTGCGTGTGGCTGTGGTGGGCAATCTCGTGGCCGTCCTTCAGCAGCGCCTCGATCACCTCGGGTTGCGCCTCGACTACCAGCCCGGGGACGAAGAAGGTCGACTTGATGTCATAGCGGCGCAGCACGTCCATCACCCGCCAGACGCCTCGTTTCCAGCCATAGGCACCCTGGCTCATCAGGATCGGGCGGGTGTGGGCTTCGGGGTCGCGGGCTGTCCACATCGTCTCGCAGTCGAGATCGAAGGTCAGCATCATGGGGAAGCCTTTGGAGGTGAAGCTCATCGTTTGTGTTCCAGTTTGTCCGTGTCAGAAGAAGCGCGAGAAGGAGACCCATTTCTGCGCAAGGATCAGCGCGACGGCTGTCCCGGCGACAAGCAGGGTCGAGGCCGCGGCGATGGAGGGATCGACGCCATGCTCTACCGATGCAAAGATCTTCACTGGCAGGGTCGATTGGCGCGGGGTGAGAAGGAAGATCGTCACCGGCACGTTGTCGAGCGAGGTGACGAAGGAAAAGATCGCTCCCGCTACCAGCCCCGGCTTCAGCAGCGGCAGCGTCACGAGGCGAAAGGCGGTGAAGCCCGAAGCGCCGAGCACGTTCGCCGCCTCCTCGATCTGCGGGTTGATCCCGGTCAGCGAGGACATCGCCGAGCGCACCACGTAGGGCAGCGTGATCAGCGTATGCGCCAGCAGCAGCACGAAGGGCTGGCCGCGCAGGCCCAGCAGCGAGACATACTGCAACAGCGCTACCCCGATCACCACCGCCGGAAAGACCAGCGGCGCCATCACGGCCGATAGGATTAGGTCGCGGAACGGCACCAGGCGATGATGCAGCGCATAGCTCGCCGCCGTGCCGAGGATCAGCGACAGAAAGGTCGCGCCGGAGGCGAGCCAGAGGCTGGTCCAGATCGCCCTCATGTAGCGACTGTCGCCCAGCACGTATTCGAACCAGTGCAGCGTCCAGCCCTGTGGCGGCACCGTCAGGTAGGAGGTATCCGAGAAGGAGGCCAGCACCACAACGATGGTCGGCGCATTCATGTAGACCAGGATCGCGATCGCGACGAGGCTCAGCAGCCAGGAGGGTTTCCGCGCGATCATGCCGAGATCCCCCGGGTCAGGTGAGCCGCGACCCGGTTCGCCGCCCAGATCAATGCCAGTGCAATGAAGGTCAGCACGAAGGCGAGCGCGGCGCCCGAAGGCCAGTTCAGGTTGGTCATGAACTCGTCGTAGATCTGCGTGGCCATGACCCGGTAGGTCGGTCCCCCCAGCATCCGTGGCGTCACCAGGGCCGAGATCGACAGCACGAAGACGAGGATCGACCCGGTGATGATGCCGGGGCTGGCGAGCGGTACGGTGATGGTGAAGAACACCCGCGCCCGCGACGAGCGCAGGGTCAGTGCGGCCGCCTCGACATCGGCCGGGATGTTCTGCAAGGCGGGGACCAGCAGCAGCACCATGAACGGCAGGTAGATCTGGACCAGCCCGATGATGACGCCGGTCAAGTTGTACATCAGGTCCAGCGGTTCGGAGATCAGGCCGATGTTCAGCAGCGCGTCGTTGATCACGCCTCGAGGGGATAGCAGGACCATCCAGCCAAACGAACGGACCACGATGTTGCAGAGCAGCGGAAAGATCACCAGCAGGATAGCTACGGTCTGCATCCTCGGCCCCACCCGAAGGATGAAGAGCGCGAGCGGAAATCCCACGACAAGGCACAGTACCGTCACGACGAGGCCGAGTGCCAGCGTACGCAGGACGATCTCCATGTAGAACCAATCACCCAGCACGTCGATGTAGTTCGACAGAGTCCAGTCGGTACCGATCCCGTGCATGCCCGAATAGTCCCGCAGGCTGAGCATGGCCATGATCACTGTCGGAGCAAGAAACCCCGCGAGGATCAGAACGGAGGCGGGGCCGATCAGGCCCACGCCGGCAGAGCAGGAACGGGTCATGCCGCGCTCTCCTCCGCCGAGACGAACACGCGGTCTGCCGGAACACTGACGGCAACCGCTGTGTCTTTCTCAAGGTCGGCCTGCGCTCCGCGCGAAGAGACACGGACCATCACCTCCGGCCCCTTGTCGAGCGTCACGATGTACTGGACCGAGGCACCCTCGAAGATGCGCATGGTTATGGTGCCGGGAAGGCCGGGACCCTGCGGCGCCAGCACTAGGTCTTCCTGCCGGAGCGTTACGCGAACGCGCCCGCCACCAGTCGAAGCGGCCCGGCTGCTTGGTAATAGCAACCCCGGCGCCAGCTCCACCGCCCCGTCGCGCAGGACTCCGGTCAGCTTGTTCGGGCTGCCAACAAAGCCGGACACGAACCCGTTGGCCGGGCTGAAGTAGACCTCCTCGGGTGTAGCGAATTGCTGAATGTTGCCGCCCGACATCAGGCAGATGCGGTCCGACAGAGACATTGCCTCGTGCTGATCGTGCGTCACGAAGAGAGACGTCAGCTTGAGTTCGGATTGCAGGCGCTTGATCTCGATCTGCATCTCTTCGCGCAGTTGCGCGTCGAGGTTCGACAGGGGTTCGTCGAACAGCAGGATGGCCGGGCGCGGCGCCACCGAGCGCGCCAGCGCGACACGTTGCTGCTGACCGCCGGAGAGCTGGCGTGGGAACCGCTCGGCCAACGCGCCGAGCCGGACCTGTTCCAGCGCCTCGCCGACGCGCGTTTTCAGTTCCTGCCCCTTCACGCCCTGACGGCGCAGGCCAAAGGCCACGTTTTCAAAGACGGTCATGTGGGGAAACAGCGCGTAGGACTGGAACACCAGCCCCACGTTGCGCCGGTTCGCCGGGAGTTCGGTGACATCCTCGTCGCCGAACAGGATCTGCCCGCCGGTCGGGTCCAGCAACCCCGCGATCATCCGCAGGATCGTCGTCTTGCCGCAGCCCGACGGCCCGAGCAGCGAAACCAGCTGCCCCTGTTCGACGTCGAGTGAAACGGCATTGACGATGGTCGCCGTGTCATAGCGCTTGGTGAGGCTTCTGAGGGAAAGGGAAGTCACAGATGTCTCCGTTGGTACTCGGAGCCGGGCATGGCTCCTCTGGTCCGGGGCGCAGGTGTTGCGCCCCGGGGATCTTAGCCGAAATCCCGAAACCGGGTGATTACTTCGTGACCTCGCGCTGCCAGCGCTGGCGCCAGTCGCCGACATTGGCGGCGATCTTTTCGGGGTCGGGGAAGTAGAGCTTGCCGAACATCTCGGGCGGCACGGCCTTGGCCGCTGCACCTTCGAGTTTCACGTTCTTGTTGACGGGGCCGGCATACATATTCTCGGCAAAGCACTTCTGAACGTCTGCCGACAGCGCGTTGTCGATATAGGCATAGGCACCGTCCGTGTTCCCGGCACCTTCCGGGATCACCATGGTGACCTTGATGCCGACAGCGCCTTCCTTGGGATAGGCGATGGCCACCGGAACGCCCGCATCGCCGGCAGCGGCGGCTCGGTCAGGGTACCAGGGCGCGATCGAGATCTCGCCGCGCTCGAACATCGAGATGATCTGGTCGGCCTGAGTGTAGTAGGCCTTCACCTCAGGCGCGATCTTGGCGATCGCCTCGAAGCCCGGATCGAGGTTGTCGATGGAGCCACCGTTCAGCAGTGCGGCGGCAATCAGGAAGTGAACACCGGCCGTGCCGGCGATATCGGGCAGGGCAACCTTGCCCGAGGACGCGGCCGTGAAGACATCGGCCCAGCTGTCCGGCGGAGTCGGATAATCGGCCGGGTTGTAGGCGATGGCGGTTGCACCCCACTGGTACTGGACAAAGTGGTCCTCGGCCCCGAAGGCGCCATCGACCAGTTCTCCGGCGTGGCTCAGCTTCGATTTGTCAAGAGCCTGCAGCAAACCTTCGGCGGCCAGCTGCGCGGCAAACGAGTTGTCGATGTAAACGACGTCAAAGTCGCTGTCCCCGCCGGTCGCGCGCACCATCGCCGCGAACTGCGAGGAGCTGCCCTCCTGCACCACCACCGTATCGCCGCTCGCGGTCTCGAACGGCGCGATGTGGCAGGTCTGCGCAGCCTTGCCAAAGCTGCCGCCGAACATGCCGACGACAAGGTCCTTGGCCTGTGCCGACTGGCCGCCTGCCACCAGGGCTGCGACGGCAGTGGTCACTGTAAGGAATCTTTTCATGGTCTTCCCCGTTGGTTGTTTATGAGCACAGATTGGCGAACTCGCGCACGTACGTCCACAAATATCTTTCACTAAAGCTATCATAAAGCATTTCAAAAGATTTATAGGCCGGAATCGAGCGCAACCACCCTCGGGGAGGGGTCAGCCAGCGCGAATCGAGTTGACCACCAGCACCTTGCGCAGGAGCGTTTCCAGCGTCTTGCGCTCCTCTTCACTGAGCATCCGGATGAAATCCACCTCGGCGGCAGCCTGGGCTGGCATTGCTTCCTCGGTGAGGGCCATTCCAGCCTCGGTCAGCTCGACCCTCACGCCACGGCCATCGCTCGGATCCTCGACCCGCCGGATAAAGCCCTGCTTCTCGATCCGCGCGAGCTGATTGGAAAGGCCGCCCGAAGACACCAGCAGCGTAGCTTGCAAGTTCTTCGGCGTCATCGCGTAGGGCGGCCCGGAGGCGCGCAGCGTCGCAAGAATGGCGTAGGTCGGGTACTTCACCCCGAACTTGGAACTGACCGTGTTCATCCGGTTACCGGCCATCTCGCCCAGTCGCATCAGGCGACCGGTGATCTCCTTGCCGGAGGTGTTGATCTCTGGCCGCTCTGCGTTCCACCAGGCGATGCCATGGTCGGCGAGGTCCTTTTCCTTCTCAATCTCGAATGACATCGCGGCCCCCACTTGTCTTTTGCAAAAGGTTATTTTTGCTTTTATCTCGCGTAACCTCAATATCACAATGCATCGGTTAGATGAATCTGTTCGCCACCCTGTGGGAGAGGGGAAATCCGAACACACCCTTGGTTGTGCGGGTCTCGGCGGACGGAGAGATTGCGGCCCGCGCGGCCGATCACGCGCTCCACTCATTCGGCTTGGCAGTGATGGTAGGCAAAGGGCAGGACAGCCAGAGGACCAACCCGGCCCCTCAATCGACCGGTTATGGTCCTGGAGTTCCGTTCTCCCACTTCGCCCCAGGATGCCAGAAGCGATGGGCCGGGATCGAGACATCGGTGACTGCGCCCCACGAAACCTCCAGTGTCTCCCGGCAGCTTGCGTGTCGAGATCAGCCTTGATGCATCGCGCGCCGTGCACGTGCCACAATCAGGCGCGCCGGAGCCTCGGTGTCCAATCAAGCGGAAGTGTCGATCGGTTGCAATCAGGCAGGCCCCCACGATTCCTGCGACCCTCTACTCACGCAGCTTTCGCGGGAGGCGCGAAGCCTTGGGCAATCTGCTCGAAGACACTCGCCACCTCGGCCTTCGCTTCGGCCTGACGGCTCTTCGCGCGCAGCAGGCGTCCGAAATCCGAACCCTTCCGGCTGGCTTGTTCAACGAGAAGGATCATCGCGATATCTCGCAGTCGCGAAGTGATCTCCTCGGACTGGCTCGCGGCGGTCATGCTGTCGGGAAGCCTCATGCCATCGAGGTGCTCGGCGAGGGACTGTCCGTGTTTTGAGGATTGTGCCCGCTCGCGGACCTGGCACGTGACAGGTTCGATGGTGCTCAGAAATGTCTCGACGTCCACCGTCGTCGCCTGAACCTCGTTGAGAGGAGCGACCGACCGGGTCAGCCTGATGTGAGACGAGTCAGGATCGTGCGACAGATTCGATGCGCCCACCTCGACTGCCGCCTTGCCCGGGGACCCAACAACACGTTGCAGCCGGATCGCCTCGGAGAAGAGGACAAGCTGCGTGGTCTCCTCCACCGAGAGAAGCTGCGAAATCCGCCGAAACCGGCCATGATCCGGATCGCGATAGGCCGCGATCAGGCGCGTTCGCCCGCTGTCGAAGAGTTCGAGGCTGAAGAGAGAATCTTGCATGGCAGCGACTTACAGGACGCGCCGAAGGACCCACAAGGGGCAGCGCCGCCGGGGGCGCGCCACGCGCGCCAATCTGCCGGTCCGCGTTCTTACACCTGTAGTCTGTCCCACTGGCCGGCATTCGGAGGAGCATGCCCGGTTGCAGAAAGTCGATTGATCCATATCATTCCACGCAAGCCCGAAACTCGGATACTTTCCTACGACAACTTGGTACGATCGGAGCTGTCGGCCGTTTTTTGGCTCATCTTTCCCCAGCTCTGCAATGACGGCCCCATGCCATGCCGGGGCGAGTTCCCGGGAACACCAACGATTGCGGTGCGTCGGCAGGCTGGATCGACGACGAAGCCATTTCACGGGAGATTTTAGGATGAAACTGGAAAAATTCGCAGCCTGCGTCGCACTGAGTATTATCGCCGGTCCGGCTGGCGCCGAGGAGCGCTTTCTCGAAAACGAGACGATCTCGTCCATCGCCGGTGACTTCACCTTTCAAAAGGGCTTTCCGACGCCCGAAACTACCGAGCGCCTTTTCCAACTGCGCACCACCTACAGGGTTATGGAGGTGATCCAGGAAAACACCTTTGCGGCGTCACTGTTTGCCATGCGCAAAGGCTTGGAAGCGTTCGGTGGAGGCGCGCCGAACCAGGTAATCGTATTCAAGGACCTTATGGATGCGAAGTCCGAGTTCCTGACCGCGAACAACACCACCGTCTACGCGATGACCTTCCTTGATCTGAAGGGCGACGGGCCCACCGTGGTCGAGGCACCTGAAGGGATGCTCGGCTTCTTCAATGACATGTGGATGCGGTATGTCGGTGATGTTGGCAATGCCGGCCCGGACAAGGGTCAGGGCGGCAAGTTCCTTATTCTCCCGCCCGGCTACGAGGGAGAGGTACCAGATGGCTATTTCACCTTCTCGTCGCGCACCTATGGCGTCTGGATGGGCCTTCGCGCCTTTCTGGTCGATGGCAGGACGAATGCCGCTAACGCGCTCTATGAGAATCTGAAGATCTACCCTTTGTCCAAGGCAGATAACCCGCCTCCAACAGAACTCATCAATGGCTCAGGCCAGAGGATTCTGACCGTCCACTCCGAGAACTATCACCTGATCGAGGAGCTCGGCGCGCTGATAGCAGAA
>ENA-OWNT01003977-OWNT01003977.1-seawater-metagenome-genome-assembly--contig:-NODE-3977-length-13399-cov-4.073412_pt1 | contig 13399 bp, 13 predicted proteins | sample MGYA00238136_ERZ651165 | MGnify/ENA primary metagenome ERZ651165 (study PRJEB26861, sample SAMN08777766) | seawater metagenome | isolation source: coastal seawater | place: USA: Florida | collected... | reverse complement strand
TCGTTGGTTCGTTGGTTCGTTCGTTCGTTGGTTCGTTCGTTGGTTCGTTGGTTGGTTGGTTCGTTCGTTGGTTCGTTGGTTGGTTCGTTCGTTCGTTCGTTGGTTCGTTGGTTCGTTGGTTGGTTCGTTCGTTCGTTCGTTGTGGTTTAGCGTGATGTGGTGTGGTATGGTGTCAACTCGAGTGTGATCGTGACTTGCATTGTTGTTCTTTGCGACGACACATTATGGCGACGATGCACGTGTCGCTGGAGATTTGCCAAACTTCGATGTCGTCACGTGGGATGGAGTGGCTATCAATACCCTTTGACTTTGACAAAGAATCAAAGTAGAAAATTATTTTGCAACAAGATGCCGACCACATGAGTGGCAGTAAATGATGGAGCAGTTTCACGTTTGGGCATTGCGTGGCAGGAGGCGCACCTGGATGAATAGTGTGTGAGTATTGCATCGCCGCGGGCAATGCCCCGCCAAAGGCAAACGGCGGTCGCTGCGCCTTTGTCGCGCTCGACAGGAAAGAAGAAGCGCAAAAAGAAGGCCCTGAAAGTGGACGCCCAGTTCATCGCGGACACCAAAGCTCTCGTGGAAGAGGCCCTGAATACACAACAGCGAGCACTTGGTCCTCCACTCGATGCGGAGTCAGATGCGGACGACATGGGCGAAAGCAATGCTGAAACATCCGATGCTCTCCAGAAGGAGTCTTTGGACTCGTGGTATTGGAAGCCAGATAGTTCCTTTCGAAGCCAAATTGGTGCTGTGCTTCCTTCCAAGCAAGGTCGCCGCGCCCACTCAAGTCCTGGGTCGGTTCACAAAAACGTCAGCCTGTCCGATTTAGAGCAACAGGCGATGGTCAGAAGCACCGTGCCGGCGTTTTACCGGCAACGGATCGATCGGCAACCAATGCCACGGCGGATGGACGGCACTTTGAAGCCACTAGGATACGACGTACGAAAGGATGTGTCGCCGGCGGACCCCGTTGCATCGTACCAGGCACTTGCGAAGTTCCCGAAGCGGCACAGCGAGCGGTTCATTCAAGAGTTCACCTCTGGACTCAGTCAGCCCGAGGTCGCCACAATGCTGTCGTCGGAGATGATTCAGCGTCAACAGCAGGCGCTTGAAACTGAGATGATGGGTGATGTGTTGTCTGTTGAGTCGTCGCTGGCACTTATCGACAACACGCGCCACAGTAAAGGATCCAATACTTCTTCCACCCTAGCAAAAAGGCAAGGGAGCGACGCGCCCTCAAACAACGGCCCACCGTCGCAAGTCGTGCTTGAGCGGCATGCTCGCAACAAGTTGTGGCGAAATCGAATGGTATCTCATCTCGCGCAGCCGATGTCTGCTGCAATCTTCACGTCCAACCAGGCCCCAACAGGGCTTCCTGGTGCGGGTCTTGCGTTCGATCCTTCTGTCACATCAAACTCATACGAGGCGTTCGCTTACTCACAGCTTGCGCACGACGCCGCCACCGTGATCCAACGGTGCTTTCAAAGGCGTCGTCGAAAGCGCCGACGGGCAGCAACAAAGCTGCAAGCGTGCGGGCGGGGGCTGGTTGCTCGCACGGAGTTCCGAAGGCGGAGGGCAAACGTGCTGCGGGCGCTTTCTATTATCCATCGAATTGCTCGAGGCAAACTCGGCCGGCTTGCGGCGACACGGAGACGCCAACTATTGCGGGGGCGCAACGCCGTAAAAATTCAGTCTGCATTTCGCTACCACCGTGAGAAACTATTGCTGTACCGCCACCGCATGGATATCGCTCGGCGCGCTGCTCGTCGGCTGCAGGCCCGATACCGAGGAGCCAGATTGCGTCGAGTTGTTCGGCAGCAGCAACAGCAAGCTGCTGCCATAGCGTTACAGCGGAGGTTCCGCGGCCATGCTGTAAGAAATGCTCGTTTTAAGAAGGAGTCGAAGCTTGGGCGATCTGCTGATCATCTGCTAAAAGTGTTCCGTGGAAAAGTTGCAATAGCGCATGTACGCGCCCGCCGTTTCGCGATGCGCTGTCGAAAGGCAATCCAAATTCAATGCTTGTTTCGTTGCTACGCAGCAAAGCATCAACAGGTTCGTCGCGCACGCTTGATCGTTGCTCACAAATATGTTGAAACACTCACCACGGAGCGTGTGTGCCGACTACGTTCAGGAACGACGTCTGTGGGCCGTGTGTGTCATCCAAAAGTATGCGTGGGGTCACGTCGGCCGACTTCGTTTCGAAAAGCATCGCCAGCGACTCGAAAACGAGGCATTGAGCTCGAAGATATCAACGGCACTCATTGAAGCGCGCGAATACATTAGTACGAAAGAAGGAAAAGAACTTGTCAAGAAGCATCGGGCTGTCATTAAAGATAGGCGCAAGGTAGGGTGCAACGCGCTAGCCAACATGCAAACTCTTGTGGTTGATCGAGTGTTTTGTGGTGCAGGCGGAGAAGGTGATTCTAAAAAGTATTCCTGACAAAGAGGCCCGCAAGCGTATGGAACGATCCATCAACGAACGCGAAGCGTTCGAGATGTTCGACCAAGACGGCTCCGGTTTGATCGACACAGAAGAGTTCAAGCGTGTAGTGCAAGAGTTAGGGGTAGCTTTGAGTCCTGAAGACAGAGTTTTGGCCTTTCGAACGCTGGACAAGGACAATTCAGGCACTGTGGACTTTGTTGAGTTTGCTGCGTGGTATGCACATGTTACCGAGAACGACAGTGGGAAAGTTCTGTCGCCGGAATTGGGGCTACTGAAGCTCGCGCTTGGTGCAACCAGGGTTTGTTACGCAGATGGCAACTACACTGCAGTGGTTTTAGCAGCGCCTGCTGAGTTTTTGTGTGTGGTTTTTTGTAGGCGCTAAAGCGTTTGTTGGGGATTGATTTGCTCCTCTTGTCCAAGAGAGCGGCAGTGATGGAAAGAGCATCGGAGCAAGTTGCTGCGCTGCGAAAAGCATGGAGGGACTGGCCGCCCCATACATTGGCCAACAAGCCGCGATTCAACAAATATCACCCTCCATATTGTTGTGATGTATCGCTAGAAGGTTTTGTGTCACAGTGGCTACTAGAAAAGCACAACGCGCGTCAGCCGCCGGCTGTCCCGAGTGATGTGATGACTCTCGGCCAGGTGGGCCGAAGGAGGGGTGGTGCATTGAAAGGGCAAGCGCAGAGTGTCTCCAAAAAGGACAGCGGCAAGGGCGGTGGAACCAAAAACAAAAAGAAAAAATGAGCCAAAGAGCTGCGTCAAAAGTAAGATAACACTACACCCCCAACGTTGCAGTTTAGTGGTGCCGAACACGTTGTTGTGCCTAAAACTCGCCCTCATTGCGCCTCCATCGCTTATTGCTCGGGGGCCCATCGCAATCGTCAGATGCGGGTTGCTGGGTCCTTGCACACGTTCTGATGTGTTCTTTCAAAGTGGGCATATTCTTTTGAGGCTGGCGACAAATGTGGCAGGCAAGCGGCTGCTTTAAAATCGCTTCGGCAGACTTCCGATCGACGCAAAACTTGCCATCTGCATGCAGACAAGCACAGGCACCGCATCGCATGACCAATTGGAAGGGGGAAACCGTGGCAATCATTCATCGTTCACTTGCAAACCTGAGCGAAGCGTCTGTTCCACAACGCGTGGGGGGACCAAGAAGTCACTCGTGAAACTGTTCCAGTGCTTTTTCTTCTTCAAGTGAGGAGAGTCGAAATCGTCGGAAAAAATATGGAGGTGTAACTGACCACACAAAAGGAGCGAATTGAACTCCAACCGTTCGCAAGCACCATAACCGAAATCAATATAGAAAATCGATGCAGGTAATCACAAACCTGATAAAGCGACGGCACCATGTGATATCCTGTTCGTAGAGTAGGGGATGGCATCATCTACAGACATGGTACACGTTAGCGTTCTATTTGGGTCAACCGAATCACGCATTCCGCCAACGTACTGAAGATTTAAGCTGCGTGCAAATGTGGTCCGCAATGGCGTGGAACAACTTCAATTTCGGCAAGTCCGCAGCTGTTAAGTCTCCTACTCCTATTCTCTTGTTAAGGAAACTTAGTCGAGGGACGAGGAGTAGGTGCATCCGAGACTTGGGGTAGCCGTCATAAAACAACACACAGAGTTCATTCTGGAACAGAATTCGCTCCTTGACTTGCTGGGACGGTTGCTCCTACCAAATCAACAAGCGGGAACGGTCAAACTTGAGGTGGCGAGTTGGACTGCTGTCGACGTGCCCACCTTGATAAATTCCCCAAGGGCATTGGCGAAGTGGCCGGCAAATTGAATAGGGCCGAGGGATTGCTTCGAAGAATCCCACGACAAACCACTGACAGCAATGTTTTGAAGGGCATCATGTTGACTCGGAAGTGCCTCGACTGCTGACGGCGAGATCACATCATCACTGTCCGTGGCTGGAGCAGATGCTGCAGTGACCGCTTTGACGACTGCATCAATATCTCTTAGGGCAAAAAACTCCGTCTCGGTGAAGAAGTGAATTCCGACTCGCTTCGCCTTTAGATAGCAGAAGTGTATCAAACATGAGTGACATGCTCCGAGCAGTGGCATTCAAGCTGGTGCATACCAAGTACTTGTCGCAGTCACTGTGATCACGAAAACGCCCTGCTGCGTTGCCAACGTAGAAAGAGGCCGATTTGTTGAGCTTTCGTGAAGGCTGCCGTTTGGACGCCGCAGTCTCCCACAGCTTTTCACAACAATCCCAAAATCCAGTTCCACCTTCGTCGTCGGGCTTTGTGGTGCAGCCTTTCCTATTGTGGTCCCGCGCAGTCGCGCACAAAATGAGGATTGGTGGTGCTGCTTCCACACCTTTACTCATACAATCGGTCACAAACGCTTCCAGGCGTTGTAACTTCCTGCTTACAGAAGCCTAACATTGTTGAAGTCGCCGATTGAATCACATACACACACATGCTGGACAGCGCGTGTTCGGAGATGATTGACGCACCTGAATCGTTGCTGGGTTTTTGAATCGAGTCATATCTTGATTGGTAAATATCGCGAGTTTAAAACCACGCCTGTGAAGCTCACGTAATCGACTCTGGCAAGAACAGAACATGCCTTCAAACAAGACGTCGATGTTCGCGTACATTCAAACCAAGACGTACCGGTACGGATGGGTGCACCAAATGAAGTGGATTCTTGGACGAGCCACTACGATTCAACAGAAAGAATGACCCCAAAGATGAAGAGGCGGGCACGATCCGGATAAGGGAACAACGTACTTTCCACGCATCGTCGCCAAGGTGTCATCGAAGTCAAATGCCGCCACTTTCCCAGCCTCTGGCCATGCTTCACACCCAAACTGACGACACAGCAAGCTGTTTTGAACGATCGACCATCCTTGAGGGATGCTGACTGAACGGAGCACCTCAACGACGTTGGATTTTCGTACAGTTTTCATGCGTCGGAACATTCCCCAGCCCTTGGCAGGTGGTTGCGACACGGTGGCGCCGGTGGCGGCAACTTTTGTCGCATTTGCGGCAAGAGAGTCATCCACGATTACGTCTGGCGTAGCTGCTGCCTTTTGTAAGTCGCCACTGCCATGCGACGTTTGCGCCACCGCGACGTCGTGGATTTGGAGACTCCAGAATGGACCGCGGTCACCAATCATGGACACAACGACACCTTTCCTGACATTGTCCAAGCTGATTGGCACTGCTTTGTCGCGGACCTCAACAAAACGCGACTCGCCTTTCAAAAACACTTGTGCGCGCTGCATGATGCTCTTGCCAATGAACTTTATGACCATTGGTTGCCTACGCAAGAGGCGCGCAAGTTAGCAATAAACAAACACGACACGACACGGCGGTATTACGTGAGCGACCCCGGGTACGCACATTTTCGCGTTGATTTCCAAGTGAGCCTTTTTGCTCACACCAGGGCAATCTAGTGTCGCAACGCTTTCGCCCTGGTTATCAGACGACCCCCGACTGCGCACCACGTAACGCCTGCGATGCAACGTAACGAAAGTACGCGGACTGAATGGGGCGCTTCCATCAAGATTGGAGACACGCACAAGCGCGAATGACTTTTTCGAATTCGAAGACATAGTTACGTCCACTGGCACGAGTGGGACTGTCACGAGCTACTCTTAGTCCCGTCGCATTGTGTTAAACTCGACCCCGAACAAACATGCATGAAATTTGTCGCTTTTATTTGCTCTCCCATTTCGAGAAACGCACCACTCTCTCCCTCACTGCCTCCAACAGTGCTGCACGGACGTCTCGCCACGTCACACATAGCACACAGCTAGTTCTCGACGTCTGTTTGCATGGTGCTGTGATATATCATTCATAGCTGTGGCCACTCGCAAGTGATGCATCCCAGTCCGCAAATGATGCATCCCAGTCCGCAACCCAGACAACACCGCCCACCCCACCTCACCCCACATCATCTCAACATCCACGCTGTCGTCGTTGCAATCAAAACAAAGCTGTTGGTGCATCGACAGCAACACGGAAGTGGCTTCAACGCTTCAACATACAACAGCGACAACGACAACGACGACGACGACGACGACGACGACGACGACGATGACGACGACAACAAAATTCAAAGATCGTAGACGACTTCAAATTTCAGATTTTCGCGACGGCCATCCATCTTCCCTTTGTAATCATACAACCGACCGAGCTGCGCCCACATTACCCACCACAAATTGAAAAAAATAATAAAACAACTATACAGTACTATAATTCAAATTTTACAACCGAATGATATTTGAATGACGCTCGCGCCACCGCCACCGTCCGACGTTGCGTTTTCGTGTCGTTCGTTCGTTCGTTCGTTCGTTCGTTCGTTCGTTCGTTTGTTCGTACGTTCGTCCGTTCGTTCGTCCGTCCGTCCGTCGATGGCAGTGACCGATGACAGACAATGCGGGATCCGTCGCCATTGTGTTTGCTGGTGCGGAAGTAGCACGGTGGAAATTGTTGGGGCTATGGATTCATATCGTGGAGGGCGAGGAGCGGAGTGGAGTGGTGGGGGACGGTGCATGGAATTGAGTTACAACTATTTTTGCAGGATGGAGGTCTTTCGTGATGCCGACAGTTACTTCTAACTGTCTGGGCCACTTCTTCTCGCCAGCGCACGTGCGGCAACGAGGCAAAGGAAGTGCGTCAAATCGGGGGGCCACTATGACATAGGAGGTTAAAAATTTGGTCGAGTGACTATTTATTACGTTCGCAAAGTCCGCAAAGCTTTGGACACCATGATGAAGTCGGAGGCATAGTGACGCGCGAGTTGCCGACAAGATGTCGGACGACGTTGTGTGCGATTTGACTGCGTCGCCACCAACCCAAGGTGTCACGCCTCCCACAGAGCAATCCCGCAATGCTGTCAAGCGCAAAGCGTCATTGTTCCGCAATCCAGACATCTCCAGGAGACAAACACTCCGTGTCCCTGCGAGCTCCGTCGCCATGGTTACCGGTTTGCACACTTTTTCAGACCGGCTTGTTGATCGCTTCATCGACCACCTGTACCAAGATATGTTCGACGAACTTGTTCACGACTGCGAAGTGTGCGGCTTGCAGTTAGTCTCACAGGAGCAGCAGATTCAAGATTTAATTGAACAGATTGGCGGTACGGAAGCTGCAGCGCTGAAGAAAGTTCGTGCTGAGGCTGCTGACGGAAAAAAGGTTGACACCACGAAGCACGTGGCTGCATTGCACGAAAAGGTGACCAAGGCGACACGAAGTGCCGCTTCGAAACAAAATCTCGCACCGGAACAACGAATGTTGTTGCAAAGAGAAATGAGCTACCATGTACGTTTCCACCACGACTGTGGTGACAGCACATGTGCGTTGACTGTGCGTTGACTGTGCTGTGCGTTGACTGCGAATGTGATGTTGTTCATTGCAGATAAACACAAATTTTGGGACTCGAAACGAGCACGTAGCGATATTAGAATACGAGAAGCGCACGGGCTTAAAAGTGGAAGGAAACAATGACACCCGATATGAAATGCTGTTTCCAACACCAAAGGGGTTCTGGAAGTTCGTTGCCAAACCGGAGGTTCGGTGCAGGGGCGTTCCGCTGAAGGGGCTGCAACTCCTCAAAGCGTCACAATTGCACGCTGATGCTGACAACGTGGACAACAATAAAGCTCTAGGCAGAGTGTCAAACTGTGCCATCAAAGAGCCAAGTACGGCAACTAGTGCCGATAGTTGCGGCGTGGACCCAACAGACAGCCCTGACAGCGAGTTCTCAGACGTCGAGCTCGACATCGAGAGTGTGGAAGAAGCGCTCACGAGCGTCGACACCGCCAATTTCGCAAGTGATTCAGCAGTTGATGACGACAGCATTGTTGCCATTTTGTCGAGCGACTCTGAAGATGATACGATGCCGCCAGAACAAAACGGGCTCTTGGAGTTCATGGAACATTTGACCAAAACTTTTGGGAGCAGGCAGATCGGCCCAACTGAAGCCGAGAAGTCATGCACCGGTTGCGCAGGGGACGGCAGCGGGTGCTGCCGTTTGATTGCGACCAACGTGTCCCGACATCAACGCAAGTTTCTCCATCGTGTTGCAACAGATCTCTCGCTCGGCCACGGTACTATCAGGCAGAGGAGAGAACCAAACAGTGCCTCAATGGCAACCGCTTTCTGGGTGTGGGACCAACGAGCTCAACTTCAAGTTATCAACAGTATGAAGCCTGCTGACGGAAGCCAACAAGACGCTGCAACCACATCGGTTGCCCCATACTGTTCCTTCCTACGCAACGTGCTCGAGACAATTTTTGGTCCTTCGTGCCATGAACACGATAGCAAGCGCAGAAACCGTGAAAGATTAGTTGGAGTTCAAAGCTTAAACCTTGGTGACAACACGTGGCGGATCGATCCCACAAACGCGTCAAAACAAGACGCACACAGTGCATCGAAGTGGCGACAACCACGGCCACTCTTCAAAATTTGTGGGATGGTCGATGGTCTCACAATCGACACCATCTCGATTTCGAGTGCGTCGGCATCCACAGCAAAGCGAAGAGCGACCCTATCCGTGGAACAGAAGCAGCGCATTGCAAGAAGTCGGCAGAAAGCGATGCGGAAGCGACAACAATTGTCTCGTGCCGCCAGCAAGCCAACATGGGCGCCACACATGCCGAGTGCAATCAGCACTATGTACCCATCTGTGTTTCATCATCTCAACTTTAAGCTGCAGCTCAAGAATCCCCCGTCGACGCAAGGCGGACAAACTCAAATAGAACCACGAAGAAAGGGTGAGGATCTGCCATTAGACAACGTTGATCCGCGAAGTAGAGTGGTCGTCGAAATTAAAAACCGAATGACATCCATTAAGCAGCCACCTCCATTTTACGATCAGGTGCGTTGTGTCATGGCTGACTTCTCCGCGCAACTGCATAGTACTCTAGTACTCATGTTTTCATTCCGTGCTTGTGCTGCTGTGCAGGTGCAATCAGTGGTCTACATGCTAATGCTGAAGTGCATTCACGCTGACCTGGTGCAGTATCTCAAAGTGGGCAAACAGGAACAACCAGCCGGCGCCGGAGAACCAATCCGTGGTGAACAGCAGCCACCAGACAATCCGCCTCTGACCTTGGCTGTAGATCGCATCAATCTACACGGAGCTCCGTGCGTATCCGTCACTGTCGTTTTTCGAGGTGCCCAACTGACTTGGTTGTTCATTACTGTTCGTCGTTGTGTCCGCAGGCATTATCATTCTCGCAACTGGGACAATGAAGTTGTCCCGAGATTGTGCGTTCAGAACTCTGTTATTCATGCTCTCGGCCGGCGCACTTTCTAGGTTACGGTGTTGGCGTGTGATAATCGGTGACTGTAGGTACCAATATGTGGCGACCGTGGAGAAGTTCCGACGGCACAGAGATCTAAGATTGGTACGTTCCAAACATTGCGACGTAGACTGACGCGTGCATTCGCCCAGTTCCAATAGTTGGTACGATTGACGTAACTTGTGTCCACATTGACTCAGGCATTTTTGTCAAGCGACGTCGAGCAGCAGCGGGCAGTGCTGGCACATGAGTGTCCGTTCTTGGGAAGGTAAAAGAAGAACCGCTGGAATTCAATCTATTGTGACAAGGGTGCATCCTCTTTCCCCAATCACCATTGCACGCTGTCCACCACATTGCTCATGATGTCGTTGCTAAAATTACTTCATTGTTAGTTACTCCATTGGCCGGCGCGTTTCGCATCGCGAATAACCCCACCACCCAAACAGACGCGAGGATCGTCGTGGAGGTGAAGAGCCAGTACCTGCCCTTCGGCTACGCCACGAGTTGGCTGCTTCAGATGCACCTTCAGAAACCCACTTGAACCTTCGTCTGCCGCCGTGCTGGCTGATACTTCGCATTCTACAAGGTCGCTTTGGTGCCGAACTCGGCAAAATGCTGGCATATGCCAGTCGTCGCCTTCACCTGGTTCCTTGCTCGCCACCCACGAAAAGGAGTCTCGGTCTACCTTGATGTCGCTTGCGAACAACAGCGGGTGGTTTTCCTCCACCGCGGTGATTTGTCGCTTCTCCGGGTCCTTACCAGCCACAAAGAGCCGTTGCTTAGCGCCTGAAATCCGAGCTCCTTGTCCTGCGCGGTGTGAGTGACGACGCGTGAGAACACAGCAACCAAACTGGGAGGCGAGCGGACGAAGCGATGTACGAAGTTGAGGACTCACCGTTGGTGAACAGTTGAACTCCACCGTGCTCGCCGAGCACTTTGCCAGAGGGGTCAACGAAGTCACCAGGCTGTAGGTCAATGTACTGTGATAGGAACTCCGGAAACTTTCTCTTGCCGACGAAGCAAATTCCGTAACTGTCTTTTTTGTCGGCCGTGCACAACCCATTTTCTTTCGCAATAGTGCGCACTTCTCGCTTCGAAAGTGTTGCCAAGGGGAACAAGGCTTGTTTGAGGGCGGCGCCAGGCACTCGGCATAAAAAGTACGCTTGGTCCTTGGTGGCGTCCGTGCCACATAATAATTCAATCGTGGAGTCGTCTGCTGGGTCGGTTTGCCGCACACTGGCGTAGTGCCCTGTCGCAATGAAATCCGCACCGCGTGCCTTGCAGCGTTCCAAAAAGTGTCCGAACTTGATTTGTGAGTTGCATGCTGTGTCCGGATTCGGTGTAACACCACGGGAGTAGGCCTCGAGTAAGGGCTCGAACACCTCGTTCCAGTACGCTTGCACAAAGTTTTCCTCGATCAGCGGGATGCCTATTTGCTCGCACACCTCTTTCGCGTATTTCCTGTCTTCAGTGTTGGTGCACACTTGCTCGCCGACTTCGTCGGAGGGATCCCAGTTCGTCATGTGCACCCCGACAACATCGTATCCTTGGCGCTTCAGCAGCAGAGCAGCAACGGAAGAATCTACTCCCCCGGAGATGCCCACAAACACTTTCTTTGGTGCAGACGACGTCGCTGCTGTCGCCTTTGCCGCTTCCGCGCCGCCAGAGTCGCCCTGCGCGGAAGAGGTGTCGCCGGCAACGGAGGTTGAAGCTTTGCTATGTGTAGGCTTCGTTGGAGCTCCGGAAGAGACCGTCGAAAAGTGTTGCGGCATGCTCGAAGACATTCGGTGACATTGCTGTGCCACGTGGGCGAGCTGTGCGCCACTTGCTGCCCCGCGGCGAGCGCTCGCCGCAAACGACGACAGCAGCCCGCGTTGCGGGCGGCCGAAGACGCACGATACGTATTGGAAAGCGGCACGCCGCATGACGACTGGCCAGCGACGCAAGAGTCAGCTGCAGTAAGCGCCCGACTTGATCATGAGCACTCAGGTGAGCGCCGAGAGCGGAGCTCTAAAAGAGAGCCGGATTCCCACGGGAATCAAAGAAACGGCTTCAATTTTTTGTTGTGTCTCAGTCTCCATGTGAAGTACTTCTCACATCGATGTCCGCAGCTTTTACAACAGCAGCACGGCCGTTTGTAACACCTGATAGGCATCGTCGTTGGCGTCGAATTCGTTGGGGTCAGGCCATCCTGTGCAATAAGGCTCGCCCGCTCCGTAGCCTCCTGGTGCCCAGTACCGTCGTCATCTCATGCCAGTCAAGTCGCTGCACTCGATGCCCTCCGCACCCGCACCCCAACAACTTCCACTTCGACGCTACATTTTCCTGCTGCAAGCACGCACCGTGTGTCGGACCCTACAGCAAAGGCAAGCAAAACTTCGGTAGGCGCGACACCAACGCCGCTCGCAGTGCAGTGCAGTGCAGTGCAGTCCCGTCCGTCCGTCCGTCCGTCCGTCCACGACTCCGCGGCCACGACGAACGACATTCCATTTACTTTTGATTGCGCGGCCAAACGAACGAACGAACGAAAGCAACAACGACGACAGCAACGACGACAGCAAATTAGTCTTTACGATAACGATGCATAAATGTCAAACTCTGACAAACTTAATTCATTGGCATTATCACTTCACAACCACCGTCGTCGTCGTCGCCGTCGTCGTTCGTCATCGTCGTCGTTGCGGCGGAACTCCGCCACCGCCACTAACTTCAACCGATACCGACCGCGCGTTCAATCACTCAAACTCATTATAACGTTCACTGTCACACACTGACAGCCGTGCGCTCAGTCAATCAAATCAATTACGAAAATTGAACGTCGAATCGCTCGCAGTGAGTCACTCACTCCACTGCACCGCTGCACCGCTGCACCGCGAACGTGTGCGTGAATATGCGCATTAATGTTCTTCAAGGGTCATCTTGCTTCTACATAAAGGTATCCCACGCACTCCACCTTTATGCCCCACATTATTCCTTCCTTCAGCGACTGCAGCGTAGGTACTCTATGGCGTGGGAAGGTATACTATACTCGCGCGGTCAAATGGCTGTTTATGAGAAGTTGTGACGTGCCTGTGAAGGTGAAACATAGAGTGTGGAAATGTGCAAATAGAGCTATAGTATAGCGTCGGCGCAACCGCTCTTTGCTCTTTTGACACAATCCAATCCGAATCATCCGGGTATTCAAAACTACACAGTCACACTCTATGCTCATACCCTCCCTCCCTCCCCGCACGCACGGAACGGACGCTGGCTCTCTCTCTGCTCACTCACTGCCGCGCCGCCCGCCGCCGCCGCTGTCTTACTGTCCGCCACCCACTCACTCACTTACTCACTGTGGAGCGTCGTTGTTGTTGGTGACGGCCGACTGCGAGCGAGTGAGTGAGTGAGTGACTGTGAGTGAGTGACTGTGAGTGAGTGAGTGAGTGAGCTGGCGCACGAAACCACCCCATCCATCCATCGCCGTTATGTATCCTTATTTAGGAATACCCTGAATATACAATGGCTATATAGCAGTAAAACTGTGCATTCCCGAATAAGGAAACGTTGGGTGGGTAGTGAGGTAGTTAGTGCAAAGGCTGCCTTCCGCAGTCAGGCACTCACTCACAGTCAGTCAGTCACTGTCAGTCAGCTGCCTGCCTTTGTTTGTGCGCTGGTCGGACTGTTCACTGTGCTGTCTGTGG
>ENA-OWNT01003976-OWNT01003976.1-seawater-metagenome-genome-assembly--contig:-NODE-3976-length-13404-cov-14.534629_pt1 | contig 13404 bp, 12 predicted proteins | sample MGYA00238136_ERZ651165 | MGnify/ENA primary metagenome ERZ651165 (study PRJEB26861, sample SAMN08777766) | seawater metagenome | isolation source: coastal seawater | place: USA: Florida | collected... | reverse complement strand
CACTCACTCACTCACTCACTCGTTCACTCACTCGTTCACTGCCACGCACTGATAATCAGTCGAGTTGGCGGCAGCGGGAACCCACCTCGTGTGATCGGTTGTCAAGCCAGTGTCAGTCAAGCAGAAAGCGGTCTCAGTCGTTCACTCACAGCCACTGTGAATCAGTCAGTCAGTTAGTTACTGTGTGCTGAAAACGCAATCAATCACCTCAGTGCCGTTGTCTATGCAATTTTTTACAGTACTTTCTCAACCAGTACTCTATTGAGCAACTTGGCATCTTCACTGTATGGTGATATATAGTAATACAGAAAATAGCAGTACTGAAATAAGCAAGTACTGATTTTACGTGAATAGAAATTCAAAATTCGATGCTCACAGAAGTGATATTCTATTATGGTATATTGAGTACTAGTTCAAAGGCTCATCACTTCCCATATTCTCACTGTAATCTGATATTTAGTACCGAAGTATTCGAAGAAACAGAATATCCACGTCACTTCGCTCGCTCACTGTCAGTCACTCCGTCCGCGCCGCCACTGACAACGACGACGACGACGACGACGACGACGACGACGAACGACGATGACGACGACGACAACGAAGACAACGAAACGAACGAACGACGACACCGTGAAATTTTCGACGACGTCTTAGCAAATTTCACCGACGACTGACTGACGCGGACCGGACGGACATTGCGCGTGATGATGACCTTGTTTGCGACGGCACACCGTGTGGAGTGTGGTGTTGCATTGCATGCGCTTTGGATGTGGCGTCGGAGGTCAAGCAGGTGTGCAGGTGATAGTGTGAGATGATTGATGGCCGATGACGGCGTATCTTTTCAGGTGGGCGAGTGGATACGAAGCGTCGTAGGGGCCAAAGCACATACATGCGATACTATGGATGTGTGTGCCGTGAGGAACTTGCTGGGAGACGTACATCAAGCACATTGTGCACCAAGTTGGCACGCAACGTCGACCATATTCCTGGGCTTAAAAGATCGCGGTTCTGTGTGTCGTATTGTGCAGGCATCTCGTGCTTCCACCAATGCCAGACTTTGGTCCATTCCAGGACGAAGGTGACCCTGGCACCACACGTGGCAGTCCCTTTTAACACGGACAAAGATTGTGTATGAAAAACACAAACATAACATTTCCATTGCGTGGCCACAAAGCGGACGCCAGCGCACACGCCGACGCTGCGCGTTGTGGGTTTTCCATGTATCGACGCGGATAAATACTGTTGTGGGGAACATTTTCAACTTCGTGTGCTTGCAACTATGACACGTCGTTCATGGCTTCCGTTACTCTCAGTGGCGCTTGGAAACAACCTGCCTGGAGTGTACTCCTCCACAAATTTGCCAGCACGTGCTGATGCAAATCACTGGCTAGACATGGTACTTCACCTTCGTGACGAGAAAAATTTGTGCCTTGACATCGAAGGCGCTGCAACACACGATGGTGCCAACGTTCAACTTTACACTTGCTCAGCATCTGGAGTCAATTGGCATCAAAGATGGGACTTCACTGATGACGGGGCTTTGGTGTCTTTGCTTCACGGGAAGTGCATCGATGCAGTGCAGGTGTCTTCCAACGGAGCCAATGTGCAGGTGTGGACATGCACAGGGGCTTTGAATCAGAAGTGGGAGTACACATCACTTGGACAGTTCCGCTCCTTGTATTCCGGAAAGTGTCTGCGTGTATCCGGCAAGGAGGAGACTGGTGCCAATGCGTACATGTGGGACTGCAACAATGGAGATCCGTTAGAACAGTGGGATTTGAAGGATGGCAAGTCAGTTAGCCAACTGCCTACAATTGCAACACACAGCGGGTGTACATGTAAGCATTCATGGGCTGTCGGGGAGGCTGCCTTCACATTCCCGCACAACTGCGTCAATTCCGTTGATGCATCTGGCAGTGCTTGGTGTTTTGTTAACGAGCCCGACTGCGGGGCGAAAAATGGCGGACAGGTAAAGCTGTGGGATTTCTGCACCCCGATCAACACGGATATTCCGTATTCCAGTGTAGCCAACGAGCATACCCAAAAGATGGATGGAACATACAACGCCCTCGCGCAACAAGCCGCTGCTAGTGCGGTTTGGAGCTCAGACGGATCGTTATCATCAGTTGCGGGCGGAAATGCCAACGCGGCGGGAGCAAGCCACGTTGCGAGCTCCATGAACGTCGTGAATTCTGCCCCTGCGTCAATTCCTGGAATGTCTAGTAGCAATTCTGTCGTGTCTTCGGTCGCTAGCGTTGCTAATGTTGCAAGCTCGCAAGCGTCCGTGGTCAGTTCCGTTGGTTCTGTGCCACATTCCGTTAACTCCATTCCGAGTTCGGGCAGCTCCCTTGCAAATAGTCCTGGAGGTGTTGCCTCCGTGCAATCTTCCAATGCTCAAGTTGGCTCCATTCCCGGCAACGCCCCACAGGTCGTTCGAAGGAACAGCCCCGTGGCTTCAGTTGGCTCCTCTGGCGCAATTTTAGGCAACGCTGGGGCCAACGGCGCTGGCTCCATTCGGGGATATGCTGGTGCAAGCGCAGAAAGTTCAAGCGGATGCTTGCACGGCATTACTCGCAACGGACAATGCGTTTGTGACCACGCATTCGCCGGGACTAACTGTGACCGGTGCGCCCCCGGATTTTTACACTATCCGAATTGCCGGTCCTCAAAATGTGCGGGGTGTGTGCACGGCACATGTGACCCCGTGTCTGGAGATTGTGCATGCCCTACGAGCCGAACTGGAACATTGTGCCAGTGAGTTTTAGTCTACCCTCTGTTCCATCTTGCCGATGATAGCTTTCTAATTATCTGAATGTTTGTGCTGCTGCTCAGATTTTGCAGTGAAGGCTACGAAGGTCACTTTTGCACGCCTACTGGCTGGTTCCGCCGCCTAATAGAGGCGTTCTCATTTGTCTACATTATCGGCGGTTTGACAATTTGCGGAGTCTGCTCCCTTATTTGCATCGCCCGCAGTAAACGACGTTCATTTGACGTGTAGCCAAAGCAATGTTCTGTGTTGCACACGTTTGCGAGACGACTTATTCAACGTTGGTCTCAAAACACAACCCAAATATCGTAATTTTTTATTCCAAAGCAACACTGTTTTGGCAGTATTCACTGCTCCATTGTTTTATTCGATGCAAATTTCGTCAGTCAACAACAGACAACTCAAATATACTGCGATTGAACGTAGCAACAGTTCTTTCTGTGAGATTGGTCTTAACTCCGCCACTTTGCAAGAGGAGAATTGTCTTCCCTTCCGCCGGTGCTTCTTCCAATGTCACTTGTACTGTTGTGGAGTTGAAGTCCACAGAAAACTGTGCACCGGCGTAGGACAGGCGGACAAGGGACAGCCGTTGGGCGTGCGGCGGCAAACTAGGATTTAACTGCAGAATATTGCTGCGCGCCCGAAGCCCAGCGTATCCTTGGATGATATTCTGCAGAAATCCGCCGGCTCCTGTCAAAAAATTGAGATGTTTCCCGCTGGTCGCAGCCTCTTTCCAAACGTTGAACGGGTTATAATGAGGCGCGACAACAACGTTATTTGGTAACCCGTTCAGGTACAGGAATGTGCGAGCAAACTGAGCATCCGCAGCTGTTCGGTTACCCAACGCGAGCCAAGCAATGGAATAAGACGAATCGCCGGTGTAGTACCCGTCTGGATTTGTGACAGATTCGTAGTACAGGAGGTCTCCTCGCTTGACCGAATCATCAATGCCGCTAACCTCCAGCGGGTACTGCAGGAGACCAACGTCGCTCTGAGTGATCATTTGACCCTTCTGATACGTCGCATCCTGAGAATGAATCATGAAGCCACTCAAAAGGTCGTCTCGAAGCGGCAGGAAAGGCTTTGAAGCAATTGTACTCCAGTTGGACCCCGCTTCAGCACCAACGACAGCAGCTGCCTCGATGGCAAAACTGAGAGTGGAAGCCGCCACAGCATTGGTGTACGCTTCGTCGTCCACTTTTCCAGCGCTTTCATCTGGTGCAACGACGCCTTTCACCGTGTAATTTCCAGACGCTGTGTCCAATACAACGCGCGAGGCCCAAAATTCGGCTGCTGCTTGAAGGAGCGGCCAGCCATGGTTCTTGAGCCAATCTGTATCTCGTGTGAAATAATATTGTTGGCGAACAGCCATGGCCACATCACCAGTGATATGCTGCTCAAAATCGGCCCCAAGGGCCCAGGGACAGACATTCTGCCCAGAGACTGCTGATTCCCAAGGGAACAGTGCACCTGCCCAACCGAATTGTCGTGCTCGGTCTTTGGCTGCGGGAAGCACGCGTTCTCTATAAGCCAAAAGTGACTTTCCAAGTTCCGGATAAAACGGTAGCAGAGCAGGAAACTGCCATGTCTCCAAATCCCTGTGGCACAGCACAGTAGTTGTCAAATGGCCGCTGCGTCTTTGCATATGACTACCAGTGCCAACCTACCAAAACGTGTGACCTTGATAAGCGCGATTTGCTATCCCTCCAGGGGAAGTGGCAAACGGCCAGTCATTGCGAGCAGCTGACAACAAATAATACATAGAAGAGTTCACGGCTGATGCTACTGCTCGGGCAACATCATCTCCGGTATTTCCTTGGAGCTCTATTCTCGTGCTCCACAGCTGTAACCAAGCATCTTGGTGCGTACGAGCAATCACCGAGCTGTTCATGGATGCTACGAGATCGTTGTAGTCCTTTGCGGCTATCTTCCACGGAGATTTTGCCTCGCTCTCTCCTTCCTGAACCAAGTTCGTTCGAAGAACGGCGATGTACTGATCAACTGTGGAACTCGAAAGATTGACTTCGGAAGACACTGGTCGAAATGCTCGAGAAACCAATGAAACTGGGCTGAGAAGAGTTTCGGGTTGCACGATCGTGGAGTTGCTGAGTAAAATGCCACCTACATCAACGCTTTCAGTCACCATCGATGAAGTATCGTCGACATTGCATCTACATCACGGCAATAGACAGTGAAAAGAATCACACCACACAGACAACAAGTCAGCTCCTACGCACGCTGGCAAAGCGCAGAAACAACGATCAATTTCACGCACGAATTCAAGTGTATTGTGCAGGTGGTATCGGCGTCGCTCAGGTGTGGTCCTAATAACTCCATTTCATACACCAGCACGCTTCGGTTCACTTGGTGGGCGTACCATCTTTGTTCTAACACCGCATCATTGCACCCATGCAGAATGGTGCGGTTGTAGAATGTTGCCTTTTCGAAATCGATAGCAGCCCCGGCAAAAGACACTGAATCGGTCTCGGCAAAATCGACGGCAGCAGACGCGGCCACGGGATACACAGAGTGCACGCCAGGGACTTCGGCACGATCCGAGAAGGTGCCGTTGCCACTGAAAACTCCTCCGACATGTACTACACCAGCGGTAGCCACGGGGTCCAGATTACCTAACGCTACACTGCCGGGTCCCTTCGCAACACCTCTAGTGCCAATGTCGGTTTTGAAGCAGCCGAGGACCCCGCCCACATATCCGTTTCCAATGTTGGGCCACAGCTGCAAACCTTGTGAAAACTCAGTCACATTAGAAAAGAGCATTTTGGATGCAGCAATTCGAGACTGCCACTCTGGCGGAGGAGATACTTGAGCACCGATTACACTGGTGACAAGGTCACAGGCCAGTGCCACAAACATCGTGACGATCACAAAGCGCTGCCCCTCCATTGTGCCGACCGTGTCGGCGCGTCGGCGTAAACTAATGGCGGTAACTGTACCTGCTGCCAAAGGAATTCAAAAAAATAGATAGCATCAAACATCCATTTTGTATTGTGACACAGTAAGAGCTTCGAGTCGTTGCTGATTTGTGTGGGCCCGTTCTTGTCCCGTCTCCACTGTGCAAGCGACTTTTCTTGACAATACTACGAGTGTCCCTCTCTTCAATTTGCTTCAGCACCTTCCACTTTGATCTTTGATTCGGTGCGTTTTTCGTCAGTCACACACCGCATGCAGGAAACCTGTTTCGAGTTGATATACAACCACGACACCGCATGCAACAGCGTGCAACAGCGTGCACACACACCGTGACTTCCCTCGCCACAACAAAACTGTGTGGCGCCGTGTCTTTTTATGTGGTCGTCGTTGCTGTCGTCGTCGTCGTCGTCGTCGTCGTGTCACCACAACAAAATCCTCTCCAAACTCCATGATAGTACATGTTATACATCTTCATGTCGTCATGTTCTATAAAACTCAATATAGTCGGCATAATTGTTTCACTACTCACTCCCCGTGAGCTGGACTTCCTCCTTTATTGTGTATTCCCGTATATGGAAATAAATTGTAGTGGTTATAATGGGCACTACACTATCTTGATATAGGAATATACCATATAGGAGCATTTGGTCGTGACTGACCGTATTCCTAATAAAAGGAACATATTGCTTTGTAGTGGGAAGAAATAGTTATCGTGTTTTAGGAATACGTGGGTTCGCGCGTTGTTCGTCGTGAGACCCGCGATCGGTGATGCGCAGCTGACCCGCCGAACGACGAACGACGAACGACGAACGACGAACGACGAACGACGAACGACGAACGACGAACGACGAACGACGAACGACGAACGGCAAACGACATTGAAGTTCGACAAAGAAAGTGGAGGATGTCACGTAAGTCGTCGTTTGGTGGTCCAAGTCCGCGGACTCTGCATGGTACGGCGTAAACAGTATAAGTTTAGTGTCTCGATTCCGTATGTGTTGCTTCCCGTGGTTCTTGGTTTGTTGGCTTCTTGTTGTTTTAGTTGGCGTGTGCGTGCGCACAACGAAGGTGTTCACACGTTAATGCGACACGGACGTCGTATTGTCGTCGTTAGAACAGTGCGTCTTTCATCGCGGTCGCTTGGTTGCTTTTGTTGTGTTTTATTCTTTCGGCAAAACAAGTTTGCGCGAAAGCTGCAGCTGCCACATTTCCGTGTCCGCCAGCAACCATGCGTGGCGCCCTCTTCCTACTTGCTTGTTTGTACAGCGCGAGTGTCTTGACAGCAGAGGCATCCAACAATGACCCGACTGTCACGAGCGTTGAGACGTTGACTGTCGACAATGTACAACAGCTCCTGCGCGGGTGGAGTCTTGACAACAGCTTCTCCAAGTTGTTTCTGGACTCCCAAGTCGACGGCTTTGCACTGTCACTTTTGGACTTCGACGGCGAGTCCCTCTGCGAGGCGGGGACCTGGCTGCTCCCAACCACACCGGGCAGCACGTCGTCTCCGGCGCCCCTTGCTTGGAAAAAGCTGTGCGTGTTGCTTCAGAGCACCATGCAAAGTGGCACTGTGCCCACCTCATTGCTCGAAGCGACACCACCGTCGGACTCCCGTCCCTTGAGCGACAGCCAACCCACTCGGACCGGACGACGACTTTCCACATCGTCATTGCTTGAACAATTACTGCCGAACGCCGATGCTTTTTCAGGAGTGCGCGTCAACAAGGATGAAGCACTCATCCAACTTGGGGCTGACGGGGACATTGTTATGGCGAGAAGCGAGCTCGCAGAGCTCCTTGTTATGGCCCAACACTCGATCTTTCACGGTGATGTGACGATAAATGGCAGTCTAAACATTCTGGGCAATGCAAGTGTTGACGGTTCCTCAATTTTTGGCAGCGAGGATGCCCAGTGCAGTGGAGTATTTCTCAACTGTCAGGACGCTTTTGAAGCGGGGTGCCCGTCGGGCCAGTACTCTGTGTTTCCGGATGGGTTCAAAGGTTCCACACCTTTCACGATCTTCTGTGCGATGGAGTTGGGCATTGACAGCAATGGTAACGCCGTTGAACCAGGGGGATGGGCTCTCGTGTACCGATACGGCTTCAATTATTACGATGATTTTGACGCATCCAGTAACTACGTCGATCCCATCCCAGATTGGTGCGCAACACACGTTTTGTGCTCCAACTCCGCAACGCTTCATGCGGTCAATTTTGTTGAAATGATTTTTTTCTTTGTTTATTGTGCAGGGAAGATCACAAAAATTGGAGTGGCTCCGTAAACACAGCAGATTCTCCCGTTTCGACAACTCCCCCGACGGACATGGACACTAGCGGTGCTTTGACGTTTAGTTCCTGGCGGTTGCTCGGCACAGAATGGGCCGTTGTCAGTAACATCAACAGTTGGGTGAAGTGCCAACCTGATGTTGGCAACTTGTTCACCTTGACAGAAGGAACAATCTCTTGCAAGAACGTGAAAGATGCAACGACTGCGAGTACCTACGGCTGCAGCGGACGCGCTCCTACCACTTTGAAGGTGTACGGCAATGGTGTTGGACTGAATCTCGCCAACCACTATTACTACTGGGACCAAGAGGCCTCCTCGAGTTGGCCGACACATGACCCCTGTGGCAGCAACAACCAATATCAAGTAACCAACCGAGATGATCCGTAAGTTGGCGTCGCTACCTTGCCTGGCGCAATGCATTCGTGCAACTGCAGCAGTACTATAGCGACCTTTTTCGTCATGGAGTTTAACATATCCGTTTGTGTTGCGGCAGGTATGGTGCCATTTTGGTTCGTCCTCGAAGTAACCCGTGTGACTCCAGTGTTGGTCCTATGGAATCTTGCCTGGCGTATTACGAAGCTGGCTATGATAGTGGTTCATATCTCATAAAACCCGACGGCGTGCGAGCGTCCATGTGCGTGTATTGCAACATGACGCTGGAGGGAGGAGGTTGGACGCTGGTGTACCGCTACACGTTCAACAACTACGCAGATTTCGACGCAAGCAGCAACTATGTTTCCCACATACCGACATGGGAAAATCATGATAACTGGGACTCATCATATGATTTGGAAGCTCTGGAAAGCCAAGTAGCACCCAGAACAGAAGACGAATTTGGCGTACGTTAATCTGCAACGTCGTGTTGAAATCGAAATAACCCCACAGCTCAGCCTGCTGCGCCCGAAACGTAGGCTCTTCCTTTTCAATATTGGAAGTTACTTGGAGAAGAATTCATTGTTGCTTCAAACATCAATTCCTGGGTCGGTTCCGCAGCCAAATGCTGAAGTCTCGTACCTGAAGCGGCGATGTGCAACCTGTTGAGTGTTTGCGTGTGCAATGTAGATCCGTTGCCGTCCCTCCAACGAATCGCGACACACACGTGGAAGCTTAACCACGCTCACCGAAGGTTCTTTGAAATGTACCAACATTCAAGATGCCCCCAACGTAGGTTCTACGGGGTGCGGTGGCATTGTCCCAGATTCGCTGGCCGTTGGCTCCTACGGCCCATCATTGAGTGCCACTTCCCTGTACTATTATTGGGACGGAGACGGTGCTGCCAACTGGCCAACTCAGTAAGTTTGTGTTCATCGTGCACAATGTCCACACACATCGAAGCGTTTCTGTCAACTTGACTACTATATTTTTGCGGCAGTGATCCGTGTGGGACGAATTCAGAGAACCAAGTCACTGGAGTGAGTCATCCATTCGGCGCCGTTTACGTTCGTAAGACGGAGAGTCCTTGCGATTCTTCCGTGGGCCCATATGCGAGCTGCGATGACTACTTTGAACTTGGTTTTTCAAGTGGTTCCTACAACGTGAAGCCGCATGGCTACTATGGTGCCCCGATGTGTGTGTATTGCGAAATGAGGAACGATACGGAGAGTCGCGGTGGCTGGACAATGGTGTATGTTGAACCTTGTGGTACCTTGAGGAAAGATTGTCCTCCTCAACATGTTCACCCACTGGCCTATGGGTTACTTTCGTAGGTATCGGTACTCTTTCACAAATTATGCCTCCTTCACGGACTCAAGCAACCACGTCAATTTCATTCCTAACTGGGTTGATCACAGTAACTGGGGCGGAAGTTCTGAGTCCAACTTGGAGGTGCGTCCAAGGCCAGGACATGTGTTGGTGTGTGATTCTGTCATCCTCACAGGAGTTGTTATTATCCTAGGGTTTTGTCAGCACCGTGACTCCTCGGTCTGCAAGTGAATATGGTGCGATGCCGTTTGAACTTTGGTCGTTGGTGTCAAATCACAGCCAATTCATGGTTCAATCCAACATCAATTCTTGGATCGTCTGCGACGAAACTAGTGGGAGCTTTGTGAACGCAGTATCTGGGTACACACAAAGCGTGCAGAATTTTATTGCTGTGTCGAGGTGGATGAATTTTTACAGATAGATGCACTTGCGCTGTGGCAGGTCAATTGAATGTGTCAATATCAAGGACTCTGCTGGAGCAGCCAGCCTGAGTTGCGATGGATTGGCTCCAACATCTATCTCATGGTCCAGCTCCTATGGACCCTACCTGTCGCTGACTTCTCTATTTTACTGTTCGTAAAATTGTATGCTGTGCCGTCCGCATATTCGTCCTGACGTTTGGTGACTGTTTTGCTTGCAGACTGGGATGGTGAAGGGTCGACGAACTGGCCAACGCACGATCCGTGCGGTACCAATGTTGCGAACCACGACAGCAGTGTCGCTGACCCATATGGAGCTGTCTTTGTGCGGTAATTTTGGTGAATGAACAGAACTTCAGTTTGGCACGCAGAGACCACATCGTGCCTTGCGCCTGCGCTGAATAGTAGTACAAAACACAGAAACATGCGATGTGTTGCTGTCACTGGCTTTGCTTGGCCGTCCACTGCGACAAATGTCCAGTCCGGATGACCACAGACGAACTTTCACGATGGCTAAAAGCTAATAAAAGTAAAAGTATTTGGTCAACTTTTTTCTATAACTTTTGTTTTTTGTTTTTTACAGAAACAAGAAGCGCATTGTGGGTGTCACGCAAAGCCAAATCCCGCCATCTCGACATTGTCAATGCAAAATTGCAGTTTGGCTGTTAATTGTTCGAAAGTCTCGTATTCTGGCACCTCCAAGCGATGAAAGCACGTGTGCGCGATTGGAAATGATGCTGGTGATGCGTTAGACCCCGTCATTGGAACAATCTTGATCTTTTTGCTAGGAGGCGGAACAGCACTTTGTGCAGTTACGAACAGTAAAAACTTGGTGAGGTCAGGTCCACTTAGTTGCTCGAGGGCCCGTCGGAACATCTCTGGAACAGTTGAGCTCCTTGAGAACAATCCAAACTCTGTGACGTCGAGGATCGCAGAGGCTGCACGACATAACAACACAACCAAAAACAGACAACAAACAGTCATTTTCGATGCATCGACAAGACCAATCCACCTCCACACCACGAACCCGTGGCGTCTTGTTGCCCGTACACAATGCCCATTAGCTCCGCGGCACTAAAGAGCTTGAGATGAGCATGGATGCCGATAGCCTTGAATCCTCGAGCGAAGTACTCTAACTCTTCGGAACGACAGTCAACAAGATGGTAGATGACAGCTCGACGAAGATAGCGTTCCCTGTTTTCGTTCGTAACGTCCTCGGGTGGGTCACCAACATCTTCGAAATCGATACCAAGATCTTCTGCGTCTTCAGCATCGAGCAACATACGCAATTGCTCGCTAAGAGTTGGGTCGAACGCCGCCAAATCGTGCAGGTTCGGATCCATTCCAAGAAGATATTTATACAGACTTGGCGCGAAAGGTGCCGGTACAGGTTGGCCATCAAAAATAGCTTTCACTAGCAACCGACCGACACCCTCCAGCATCGAGAGGAGCTCATCACGCATGTCATCACACAATTCAGCGCCTAATCGCTTCGGTAAGTAAAGGACTTTACCTTCCGACTCTTCGCTGCCGCTGCTTTCGAAGAGAAGGCTTTCAGGCGACAGTAACGCTCGAAAGAAGCTGGAATACATCTCTGCAGTCAATCCACCAGCGTCCACCCCCGGCTCACCGTCGAACTGGACACTAAATTTTCGAAGCAAGTCCGATCGTGGAGCTGAGAGAAGAGCTTGCGCAACATCGTCGACAAGTGCTTCACGTCGAATGCGAAGATAGAGTCGCCCTCGAGACGACCGCATCGACTGGATGCACTCGAATAAAGCTTCCTTCTTGTTCTGCAGCGCAACAATTTGCCCATCTGCTTCCCTGTCTACAACCAGACTGGTGTTCAAGTACGCCGATATTACTGCTTCATGGCAACGCAAACGTTTGGACCCGTCGCGTTGCAGCAGCTGCTGCAGGAAATCTGACAAGCGATCACCGTGGCGCCTTCGAAAACTGGCCGGCAATTTTACGCAGTCGTCGCCAGGCAGCAGCACCGGAACCTGGCCTTGCAAAGCATACCACACAATTGCGCCCACCTATAATACGAACACCGACACGCGACGGTGTGAGCGCAACGAGAAATTGAATTAAACCTTGGAACCACACGTACCATCCACATGTCCGAAGCCGCTGACGGGAGTTCTGTCCCGGATTTTACTTCAGGAGCAGAAAACGAATGGTTTGATGCAAAGCGCTTGGAAGACGGTACCCCGCAGATTGACAGCCTGACGGCCGTTCCTACGGACGTTTTGGCTCCAGTGTCGTCCTTGGACTTGATGGAAGAGCTCAAATCATAAACAAAGACGTGCTCTGGCACCAAGAAACCCGCAACAATTTTGGTCGAATGTAAACTAGCCAGTGCTTGCAACAGCTGTCGAACCATGGACTGCAGCAGCCAATCCTCGTGCCCGCACGAGATACCAGATGCGTTGCGCGAACGAGCAGATATTTGATCTGAGCTGCTGCCCTCTTGCTGAAGCGGAGCAATCCAATCAAGCAATCGTTGCCCGGCATCGAGCGGTAAATCCAAAATCGGCATTAATTCGATGTAGCATTCATAAGTGGGACCAACGGTCGGCGGTGATTCAGCCGTTTGGTGAACAAACATGGCACTCGCAGAGTGTATTTGTGGGTGCCACCCACCTGCGGCTCGCAAAAACAATTCCAGTTCACATAGAATATTGGCCAGTCGTGTGAGCTCGAACCCAGAGGTGACATCGTGTCGATAGACTAACGCAGCTTTAAAATCACCACCACTCGCGGCGATTGGAAATCTTGCTACTGCAGCCTTGACTTGCGCCCACCGGTGCGATGTTAGTGTCGCAACTGTGATCTCTCCGAAATTGTGACGTTCCTCGCGTGGCACATGCAGCGTGGCGTAGTTGCGAGTAATCCACTCGCGCCGAGAAACCGGGGGTGGCCATGCCAACACAGTAGGGCCACGGGTGCGGGCAGCATCGGTGATCCCATCCACCTCCCAGCCACTGCCGAGGTTCACGAGGGCCTCTGGCATTCGAACTGTGCAATGCCCTTCTTGCGGGAATGGGATTTTGAGTAGCGTTGCTCCTGCAAAGGAAGATGCTTTCGTTTGCCCGCTACTAGATGGGGTATCACTCGGTTTCGATGATGGCGTCACTCCTTCGCCATACTTTGCTTGTTGCAATTGCGTCTGGAACTTCGCAACGCCAGCATTCGATTCTCCAACCTCCACTTGGCGTTGAGCTGTTTCGGCCACTGTGAGTAACTTTTTCACCATCTCATGAAATGCGATTCTGATGTATGTGTCACTACTAATTG
>ENA-OWNT01003975-OWNT01003975.1-seawater-metagenome-genome-assembly--contig:-NODE-3975-length-13406-cov-4.557431_pt1 | contig 13406 bp, 14 predicted proteins | sample MGYA00238136_ERZ651165 | MGnify/ENA primary metagenome ERZ651165 (study PRJEB26861, sample SAMN08777766) | seawater metagenome | isolation source: coastal seawater | place: USA: Florida | collected... | reverse complement strand
GGTCAATGAGTCGCCTGGCGAATCACAAGGTAAACACAACAAAACTGGCAGACACTTGCATTACGCACGTTTGCAATTCGAAGCGACTTCGCCGCAGCCGTCTCCACGACGACGGCCACAGCTGCCATGGCGTGCACGCCGCGCGACGCGGGACGCGGGATGCCTCTGAAGTTAGGTTGTCATTGGGTGAGGGAAGCAAGTGAATGCCGCTGTGAAGCAATGGACATGAACTATCAACCAAAAAGGCCCCGCCTAATTATTTTGAGACACAGATCAACGACGACAAAAAATATGAAGGCGACGATGACCAAGGCAACGGCGACAGAGTTGACGGCGACGGCACAACGTTGAGGAGCACGGAGGCGGAGGAGGCGGAGGAGGCGAGGAGCGATGACGACAACGATGACGACAAAGCTGAGGAGGACGATGACGATGACGACGACAAAGTTGAGGACGACAACGACGACGACGACAAGGCTGAGGACGACGACGATGACAAAGTTGACGACGACGACGACCATAACAAAGTTGACGACGAGGACGACGACGACAAAATTGACGAGGAGGACGACGACGACGACAAAGTTGACGACGACGACGACGACGACGACAAAGTTGACGACGACGACGACGACAAAGTTGAGGAGGACGACGACCATAACAAAGTTGAGGAGGACGACGATGACGATAAAGTTGACGACGACGACGACGATGACAAAGTTGAGGACGACGACGAAGTTGAGGACGACGACGCCGACGACGCCGACGACGACAAAGTTGACGACGACAACAACAACGTTGACGACAACGAGCAACGTTGGTGGCGTTGGGCGTTGGCCATCAATAAAAATGCAACAACAACAACGACGCCGTTGAACCCTTCAACGACGTCGCCATCCAAAATTTTCACTGAAGGGCGACGACGAACGACCTTCCAAAGTTCCAAAGTCTGAACAAAGTGAACGTTGCGTTGTTACAAACGAAGGAACGAAACAAACGAACGAACAAACGAACGAAGTTTGTGCGTTGACGTCGACGGTTGCCGCGCGCGTTGACGTGACAGCGAATGCAGGAAAGGTCTTGTGGCGGAGCTCGCTGTTGCAAATAAATAAATGGCGTGTAGCGAGGGAAGGTAGCGTTGATTGCTTTGTTCGCTGTCGGACGAAGTGTGTCGACCTACACCAGGTATGAAAGAAGTCGGTAAGTGATGAAGTTGAAGCAAAGTGGAAACGGCTGAGGCAACAGCCGTTGCTACCAATCACTGTCCAAGATGCATGCTTGCATTTTGTCCCGGCGCTACCCGGTCGCGTGGCGTCGTTGGTAGTCATTGGAAACGGCGGTGATTCGAGTGCAAGGAACGAAAGAAGAGGCAAGCAGCAACTCCATTGAAAATACGAGACGAGTGAACCAAGCAGCATTCAACAAAAACGAAAATAAAATTCAAACAGAACAACAGGAGCCGACATAAACCAACACGAAACTTGCTCGGAACTCCGTTTTACTGCCGAAAGCGCTCCCGAACGTGATAAAGTTCCCACATCAACGCAGTGATAAACAGAGCAACCACCAACAAAGACACAACAGGATTTTGCTCTCACCCTGGAGATGTCTGCCGCATTGCCAACAGATACAACGATGAGTGCCCTCAAACGCATTCGACTGGTGTCTTACAACATCTGGTTCGAGTCGATTCAGATGGTGGAACGCACGAACGCCATCGTCCACATGATGAAGCGCGAAAAGCCCGACGTGATGTGTTTCCAGGAAGTCATTCAGAGATCCTGTGATATTTTGACGAAGGCTTTCAAGGACGAATACCACATCGCGGAATCGTTTCGCACGTGGTATGGCGTGATGATGTTCTTGAAGAAGACCAGTTTCCCGCGTGCCAACTTTCAAGGGCACATGTGCCGCAGTCGCATGGGCCGCAACTTGCTCGTGGCGACAACAGCGACGAGGGACAACATTCCCGTGATGATTGGCACGATTCACCTGGAGTCGTTGAACTCTCATCCGATTCGGGAAAAGCAACTGGCGCAAGCTGAATCCATCCTCCGCGCCTGCCCCAACAGCATCCTCTGCGGCGACTTCAACTTTGATAGTTATCGCAATTATTCGGGAGGTGGAGGACCGTTGGAAAACAACTCACTTGCCGAGATCTTGCCGACGTACGTAGACTGCTGGCTCGAAGTCAACAAAGAAGAGCTTGCTCACGGGGAGGAAGAAGAACGGCAGAGAATAGCAGCACAGGCACAGTCGACGCCGCCGCGGGAGAAACGTCTTCAGCTGCACCGTGGGTATACGTTCGATTCTTGGACCAACCCGTTTCTCATGAATCACAAAACGGAGCGCATGCGATATGACCGCATTATCAGCAACGGACAAGGGTGCTTGAAGCCCGTGGACTCGTACATCATCGGTCAGCGTCCACTAGATCGCGAAGTCGCAGACAATGTACCGGAGGGGTCCAAGCCAAAAGACAAGCGCACAAAACCACGGCGTCATAAAATGGAGCCCGGAATTTTCCCCAGCGATCATTACGGGCTTGTTGTGGACTTCAGCATCGTCGACGGTGCCGCACCTGCAACGGCGGAGTGGTTGGCGTCTGCCGTACCTGCCACAGACGACTCCGCCACGACCCGCTCTAGCAATGTCAACACCAACGACAAAGCCGCAGAGGCCCCACCACCAGCGAAACGAGGATGCAATGTCTGAAGCAACTGCCATTGACCAATATAATATGTTACACTTTCACTTTTTGTGTTCTTTTCTTTAAATCTTTCCAAGCGGACTTTTCTTTTCTGCTTGACTTCGTGTGCAGCGTCGTCGGTCCGTCTGTAATGTGTATTCCATCAAAGAAGGCCCCTCGTCTCCTGCGTCCGACGTCTCCTGTGTCCAACGTCGAACTCCAACGTCGTCGTAGCATCCAACGTCGTCGTACACCAAACATCGACTACCTCAATCAACGTTTGCTACAAACAAAGTTGACTCCGAGCTGCGCCAACAAGCTTGCGTCAACGAGCGTGTCAACGAGCGTGTCAGCAGCGCTCTTGTTGGCGCGCAGTTGGCGCGCAGTGGGCGTGACTGCGGCGAAGAGTGAGCGTGTCGAGGAGCGTGTCGAGGAGCGTGTCGAGGAGCGTGTCAGTCACACGATAATTGGCGCAGAAGTGGGGTGGTGGTGGTGGTGGTTGCTGTTGTTGTTGTTGGTGGTGGTGGTTGTTGTTGTTGGTGGTGGTTGCTGTTGGCAGTGGTGGTGGTGTTGTTGGCAGTGGTGTTGGTAGCCGTGGTGGTTGGTGGTGTTTTATGAAACGTGCACACGTCGACACTGCGAGTGTGGGCTCGACGAGCTGCGCAAATTCGAGTTGTAGGAAATTTTTGCGAGAGCAAATTGCGGATATTCTGATTTTATATTTTCGTTTTTTTCAACAGTGGCGCAAAACTCTCTGTGCTTGGGGAAGTGTAAGTTGTGGTTGCAGCGTTTCAGCAGCCGCACTCCGCCACCATGGCTGCAGCGGTGGCTAGCCAAGCAGATGCTGAGGCGCCCTTGCTCGAAGCTGTGCGCCTCACCAACTTCAAAAGCTATGGAGTTGTTCCAACGCTGCTGAAGGTTCGCTCCCAGAACGGCCTGACTGCCATCGTTGGAAAGAATGGCTGCGGGAAGTCGGCAATTGTGGACGCCATCCTGTGGGTCTTTGGGCACCGAGCTACCAGCATACGAGCCACAAACGCAAGAGCGTTGGTCAATAGAAACTGCGCTGAACCAGTCCACATGAAGGTGGAGTTGATATTTATTGATCGTCAGTCAGAGCAGCGGTTCAGTGTTCACAAAGAGTATTCCAGTGGTGGAAGCACAATATTTTGGCAGTCAAACTCCGATAACCCGGATTCGACGGCTCGGATCGGACAATCTGAAATGCACAAGCGACTCAAGGTACACCCTGCTGTTGCAGCGACAATTGAGAAGAGTAAGAAAGTCACGCTCACCGTTCAATCGCGCAGGCCTTAGGCATCGAGAGCACCAAGTGCTCGGGTTTCATTGTGTCCCAAGCAACGCACGGCCAAGCATTCCAAGGAACAGGTTTATTCTAGCGCTGCCTCTTGCTACATTGCTACTTTTCAAAATCTGCTCCACCGCCATCCAGGCTCATCATTGCTGACGCATTTCGAGAAAATCACGGGAACCTGGGACGAATATGGTTGTGATGTGAAGAACATGCAAGACGCTATTCACAACCTATCTGGTGAGTCTCAAATGTTGCTGCTGCTTTTGTTGAAGCAGTAGCAGCTGTGTGACACATGTTGAACACTGGGGTAGACGAATTTATGTCCAAAGCATCACTCAAGCGAGCAAAAGTGTCCGAACTCGACAAAATGGAGGTGTGTTTCAAGTTAATACGACGTACGGCTTCCACAAAATAATGGCGTGTGATCTGTAGAAAATACTCCAACCTCTTCCTGCCCTTCACAGCAAATGCAGTGCGCTGCTTGGAACGGCAATGGGAGCTCGAGACGACGCAGAGAATTTTGTGGCCTCTCTACGCGATGCTGCGGCAGAGTTAGCACATGGTACGATCGTAGCTGCTTGCGAGTTGCCTGCTGCCAATGTTGGAGAAAACAAACTAGATGATGGATGTGACTGTAGAAATCAAGGAGCTTGAAGATCAACATAGTGACACGAAGACGTTGCATGCTGCATGCCAGGAGCTCGTTCGCAAGTCAAAACAACAGCTGCAAAAATGTACGAAGACCATTCACGGCTGTACGCAAAGAAATCTGGACCTCGCGGATGATGTCGGCAAATGCCGAGCCCGAATAAAAAAAAACAAGGTTTGTTATAGGCTTGTCGTCAAACGCCACTTCAACACACGCGCTGATCGTTGAAGCACCCCAGGCTGCAATCAAGAGAAACGTTCGCTTTCACGAAGTCCTTGGACCCAAGAAACTCCTCGCTGCAGAGCAAGCAATTAATGAAGCAGTGGCTGAGGTTAGCAATGCAAAGAGCACTCACTCCATTGCCGCCAAGCAAGAAGCTGCTCTTCGTGGAAATGTGAGCGTCAAAGTGGGAGCTGGCAGCGGCAAGAGACAAAAGCTAAAAGAGGAGCTCACGTTGGTGCGGCACAAAATTTCATCAGCAAGCGCCGACTGCGAGTCCATTCAGAAAGCCAGTCGGATTTTGCAGCAGCACACAGCCACTGTGAACGAGCTAGATGTGAAGCAGCACTTTGTTCAAACAGAACTCGCAGCAGCCGTGGCAAAGCGCACTGAGTTGGAAACAGTTGATAGCAATCTCCACCGAAAATGTGGCGCCAGCGGTGACAGCAAAAAGCAAGCCATGACCTTGTTCCAAGCATTTAACTCGCCATCAAACACTCAGGCGAACAGCTTGTTTGCAAAGGCCCTTGCGCACCTCGCCGATGGGAAAGCCGTGCTTGGAAGCCTGGGAGGTTTGGTGCGATGCACCAACCAGTACGGGCTTGCTCCACTCAATATTGTGCTGCGTGGACGTCTGAGACATACAGTGGTGGTGTCATCCCGCAACGCTGCGCTTCGTGTCAGCGACTACTTTGTCAAGCAGAAAATAGGAAAAGTGAGCTGCATTGTGCTGGATGAGTATGCGAAGTCTGACAAAAGCCGACATTTTAAGATGTTGACTCCGCTGTCAACATATGTGGAGTGTTCACAAAGCTGTAGAACTGCGGTTGACTCTATTCTTCGCAGCTGGTACTGTTGCCGCGATCAAGCTACCGCATTACGCTTCCTCAAGACTAGTCCCAAGTTTCGAGGCCACATTGTAACACCATGTGGATTCGTCTGCTTGGACGGTGGGCGAGAGTTCACGCGATTTTCGACGTCAGCAGTGTTGAGAATAGCAAAACAACTTGCAAACCCTCATTGCCGCATAAAATTGACCCCAAGCGCTGCGGCAACGAGTGGCAATGGCGCGCACGCGACTTCCACCGAACCTTCCGAGCAGATACTTGAAAAGCAATCGATCCAACTTCGACGTCAACTGCAGCGTCATGAGAAACAGGCAACAGAGGGCACCAAGGATGTCGACCGACTCATGAGTCATTGCACCGAACTGAAGAACGCATTCTGGCAAGCGATGATCACTTGTGGTGGCGGTGAGTCGAGCAGCGCACTTCCGCATTTGTCGACTTTGGAATCTCAGTTGGCAGCGCAGATCCAGTTACGAGAGACACTTCGCCTCAAGGCCAAGAAATTGCAGGATGAAATCGAAGCTGTGCAATCCGTTGAGAGCGCGAAGGTTACGGACATGGCAAGTGTTCGGAGCCGGCTTCGCGCCTGTGAACGAGAGGTGCAAAAGGCTCAAGCACGACACTCCGCAGCGGTGCACACTCGTGATTCCCTCATCACCAGAATACAGACTGCGAGTACAAAAGCCCAGCGCTTGAAGGTATGTACCAAGCAACTTGCACCTCCACAATCTGTGCTTGACATCTCGACGCTATTCAAATCACGATAGGGCACAGGGCAACACTTGCAAGAAGAGTTGGAGAAGTTGCTCGAAACAAAAGAAACTTTCGAAAAGAAAAGCGAAGATGCCGCCGCGGCACAAAAAAAGGCCCATGACGAGTGTCAGAAAGCGTCCACAGGTCTCCGCCAGCTGGAAAAGCGACTTGACGAGGCAGAGAGCAAATTGCAATTGGTACGCGGTGAACTCTCCCTGCGGAGGACCATTTTACATCGTTACAACTCCCACATCTGGCTTTTCTGCAGGTTCGCAAGCAAGCATTCCGACTTGCGGACGTACAAGAGCGACTCGGTGGCAAGGTGTCCACCATCGGCAATACCGTCTCGAGTTTGCAACGCCAATTGGAGTCCTGGAGCATGTCCTGCGAAATCATGGCCGAGTCCAGACCTCGTGAATTTCTTGTCAAGAAACGCAAAGGCCGAACCTCGAAACTTAGCAACATAAACCATGACGACAACCTCGCGGAAAACAGTGACACATCCGACGCCCCAAACACTGGTGATGTTTCTTCTGTCGTGCAAGCTGCGTCTTCACGATTCAAAGCACTCTCATCGCGACTGCAGCGCGTCCAAACGGAGTATGTACGGTATTCTGCCGACTCTGCAGTGGTGCCAGTTCAAGCAACCACTGCATTTGAATCGTTGTACGCGAATGCAGCCCTGCTGCACACAGCCGCCAGTGAAGCAGGAAGACGGCTGCAGGTGAGTAGCACCACATGCTTAAACGTGCGTTGGAATGTTAGCAATAGGAGTTCCGTCAATTGTGTGCGTGTGCGCAGGACCTCCGCGAGAAGCTCCGAAGCTTGCAGCTGAAGCGTTTTACAAAATTTCGCTCGAATGTCGACACCGTGAACCGACACCTGCAGGTACATTGCGACCAAACTCGTGAGTGAAGCCAAACAGCTCTCGTTTTTAACGCACACGCATGGTTTACAAGAATGCGTACAGATGCCTGTGCCCATTTGGCGGTAGCCGGCTGACACTCGGGGTTGACGGCCCAACTGTATTTGACGGCGAGGTACGAATGGGCCTGGTTTCTCGAGCCCGTACCTGCATAATCGCGCCTTGTCACCGCTTAATGCTTCCACTGTCAGATCACTACACCACTGGCAATGCGTTGCAAGCCGGGAAAGCATTCGTCCTGGCAAGGATTTGAAAGTCTATCTGGTGGTGAGTACCCCTCTGAAAGTGTTTCCAATTCAAACGCGGTTGACGGCGACTTGTGTCTTAGGTCAGAAGGCTCTCTGTTCACTCGCACTGACATTGGCCATGCAGCAACTTCGCCCGGCGCCGTTCTACCTGCTTGATGAAATCGACTCTGCGCTGGACACGGTCAAGATTGAAGCGGTGGCTAAACTACTTACAGGCGCTTCTGCGAGCGCTGAGTGGATGGTAAATGGCCGGCGTTCGCAGTACATCGTCCTTACCCACAAAGCCGAGATGTATGAGAACGCCGGCCTCATTGTCGGAATATTCCAGCCACATGCAATGAAGACGACATCGGGCATAGAAGTGGCTTACATGGAGCAGCAGAATAGCAATGCCAAGTGAAACCTAACATTACAAAGGTAAGATGGACTCGAGTACGGGGCGGAAACACCTTCAACGCTTGCGCCATCGGCGTAGCAACCAAACGGCAGCTACTCCAGTGCCAACTCCAAGCAGCATCAACGTAGGTGATGCCTTGGAGCGCCGTCGATGTTCTCGCTTGTGCTTGCTCCACTCCTCTGGATTGCTGGCCATGGCCTGTGTGGCGCGGCAGTTCAACACCAACTTTCCGATCGTCTTCCCGCTCTCTATCGCCGCGTGGGCTGATCCTGCAATGGCACATCAATCAATATGAACCTGAGTCGCTCGGAACGCACTCTCGAAACAAAACGTCGGCGTTCGTGTGGAAACGTACGACACGAATGCAGAGGAAATTCTGTCACATAAGGTGGCTGGACAGCACCGGAAGCAGCGAGTTGTTGCCCTTCGGCGACGCAGCGCTGCAGTAACTCCACTGAATCGAAGAGGTAACTAAGGTTGAAGCCAACGATTGTTTTGTTGGCAGGGACGAGCTCCATGGGATCGAACGTGGGCGATCGAAGCCAGAGCCACGCAAGCTTGATCTTTGAACAGGACGCAACAACACAAGAATAGTGGTCAGTGAACGGAGCAATTCCCGCGGAGACGTGCCAACGTTGTCGCAAACTCACCCATTGGAAGAATCCTAAAAACCCGCCCTTCTTGGGCAGCATAGAGTGGAAGCCATACACCACGAGGCGGCCTCCGGGGAGCGTGTTGCGGTAGCTGTCCTTGAGCGTGGCGACGCCGTTGGCGTCAAAGACGGCGTGGAACCCACGAAACTCCCGATAAGACGCCGCGTGCTTAATTGCGGTCTCCCACAACGGCATCGTGCTCTTGTCAATCACGGCATCTGCGCCGATGCTACGACAGTAGTCTACTTTTTCGCTGCGACCGACGACTCCGACGACAGTGTGCCCGCGCGCCTTGGCGATCTGCACCAACATCGACCCGACACCACCGCTTGCGGAGTGAACGAGGATCGACGACGGCGACGTCAAATTTGCCTGCTCGAGTGCATACCATGCAGTTCCGAAAGTCGCGACCCAGCAAGCATTGTCTCGCTGCGAAAACGGCGAGTCTTCGCGAGGCTTGAACAGTTGCACGCTCGGAACGGTGACCTAGAATTTGTGGCATGTCAGCGATTGCAGTGAGCATACCGACCTGGACTCGGCAACACAAGGAAGCACGCGCACAGTGGTGCAGCGTCACTTGAATATCATCAAACACGAACCCTTGTCGAGTAAGCTCCAAACATGGTGACGCCAAAGACTTTGTCGCCCGGCTTGAAATCGGTGACATCCGCTCCGATGGACCGAACAGTGCCGCTGAATTCGAAACCCGGCGTGATGGGGTAGCCGTTGTACTTTTTTGCGCTCGAATAAAGTCCCCAACGGATGCAAACGTCGGCGTAGTTCACCCCGCAGAAGTCAACGTCGACGGTGACCAGCGAGCCTTCGTCCGGCGCTTGGAAGAACGACTGGCCCTTGCCTGATGGCGGCGATGTCTTGCAGTTGGAGCCGCGCGTGGGACCAGCGAGTCGTCGCACCTGCAACTCGTCGTAACCGCCCGGGCGAGCGATTGAAATAGCGTAGACATGGTTGTCGCTGTTTGCGTCACTCATTGCGCCGGTGTCTTGGCAGAATAGCCTCAACGAATGGCAACGACGGCTCCTGCGATGAAATCCTCACGTGATTTTTCTCAGGCCGAAGAGCATACGCCAGAAATTGTTGTTCGTGTTGCCGATCACTCCTCGCCAGTTCACGCGCTTGGTTTTGACATGCGCAGGTCCTTGTCATGTGCCGAACAAAACCTCGCCCGCAAGCTTCTGCGTTGTCGTGTGGCCGGTCTTGCAAGGTTGACGGTGGTTCACAAAGGATGCACTGACTTGTGAATTCACAAAAACGCATGCGCCTGCAACGCACTTCAGGGACAGTTTCTGATGCCTCGCGCGCGTGGGGCACTTCCGGAGACACCGTAAATCATAGCACAAAACACTTTCGGAACACACCTCCAACGACAGCGACGACGACAACAACGACGACGAACAACAACGACGACGAACAACGACGACAACGAACAACGACGACAACGAACAACGACGACAACGAACAACGACGACTTTGCGGTGCGTTGGCGCTTCGGCGCTCACAGGCTGACGAACGCCGAATCTTCGTCGTCGTCGTCGTTGTCGTTTGTTCGTTCGTTCGTTCGTTTGTTCGTTCGTTCGTTCGTTTATTGTTGTCGTCGACGAGCAAACGATGACGTTGACGGAGTATCGACGGACGGACGGACAGTGGTGGTGTGGAATTGCCGTATGGTTATATTGAGTGTTGGTGCCAACGATGTTGTTGTTGTTGGTGATGGTGGCAGTGGCGGCGGTGGTGGTGTCCGTTTTCATGCATGCGAAGGAGGTTATTCTTTGGACGCGGGATGATATGTTGTTAGCGCACTCAATCATGCATCCTGTGACAAATGATCCTCGACCGAGCGCACAGAAGTACTCCGGCGTGTATGTGTGTGACCACCCATCCCTACCCAACGTGTTCAGTTCATTGCAATGGCGCAGTGAATGCAGTGTGCACATTTTCATGCGAACCTCTGGTGTCATCGAAAAACGCTGCGGTTACATTCTTTTTTCCGTGGACTCTTTTGTGTGTTTCGGTAGAATGTTCGTCGCCGACGAAGCATGGCTGCGGCGAACATGACTGAACTCTGTCTGGCGTGTTGAATCGCTGTAGCTGTGTCGACCGAATGTGTCCCTCGTCATGGTCCAAGCAAAAGCGTCCACGACAGGAACATATATCGATTCCTCGCAGCCCGACTGTGTGAACGACGGAACGGGGCCGCCTCCGTCAGAGATGGCGAGTGCAAAAGAGAACCCGGCGCAGCGGCATGCGGCGCCGAAATGCAAGCGCCGGTACATCGTCCTGCTCTTTTGCTTCCTCGCAAACGTAGTGTGCTTCGTGGACCGCACCAACATCGCGGTGGCCGCTCTGGCCATACAAGACGACTATGGTTGGAGCGATGCCGACATGGGTGTCGCGCTGTCGTCGTTCTTCTACGGCTACGCGATCATGCAGATCCCCTCCGGCTGGCTCTCCGCGCGGTTTGGCGGCAAGAAAGTGCTGGCTGTCTGCGTCGCTTTGTGGTCGATGTTCACCATCATCACGCCGTTCGCCGTGCACGTGAGCTTCGGGACGCTTCTGGCCGCCCGCGTCGGCATGGGTCTCGCAGAAGCGGCATCGATGCCGTGTGTCCACGCGATCATCGGCACGTGGTTCCCTCCGGGCGAGACGTCGTTTGCGATCTCGTTCTCAACGTCGGGGCAGGCCATCGGCACCATCATCGCACTCATTTCATCGCCGATGGTCTCGTGGTACTGGCCCTCCGTCTGCTACGTCTTCGGCGTCATCGGCCTCGTTTGGACGGTGCTGTTCGCGATCTTTTGCCCCGAAAACCCAACGGCGCAGGATCGGCAGGAGTACTCCGTAGAGCTTGTCGACACCGTCAGCGGCGAGGCCAAGGTAGAAGACGTGGACACCACATGCTTCGACAACGACGGCGATGAAGACGACGACGCAGCTCGTGGTGGGACGGACAGCCTCCAAGATTGCGAGGCGCCTGCGGAACAGGCTGCCGCTGCACAACAAGCGAACACCACAGCTTCGTTGACCGCCCCGAAGATGTCCTGTGACCAGCAAGGTCTCCGCACCGCGCGCATCTCTTGCACACGGACGATGCGGTATCTGTGTCAGCCGTCCTTCATCGCGATCGTGGTTGCGCACATGACCCACAATTACGGGTACTACGTGACGTTGATGTGGTTGCCAGCGTATTTTTCGTCGCTAGGTTCGCTTGCTTTTGTGAAGCGCTGCGTGCACGCAACGTGATCCTGCTGACAACGTGCCGTGTATGCTCAGGAATTGACCTCGCGAGTGTGGGCTTCGTCACGTTGCTGCCTTACATTGCAATTTTCGTCGTCGACTCTTCGTGGAGCAAGTTCATGGACTTCCTGTTGCACAAGTCAAACCTCGAGCCGACTTCGCAGCCTTCGACTTTACAGAGACGGTTTCGATGCGTCTCCCGCATCCTGTGTCCGAGGCGATACAGCGAATCGCAGGTGGGTGCGATTGGTGGCGTAAGAGAAAAGGTTTGCACAAATTCATTCTTACTGCAACATTGCACACGTTGATCCCGCAGGAATCTCGCGAGAAACGGGCGACGTTCCACTTGCTGGTGGTGCGAAAGCTGTCGCAGGTATGTTCATGACGCCACCGTTCTATGGCCATGACGCACTGTGGATGACTCGCGTAACTACTGTGCATGTTGTTCCACTCATAATCCGAAGGCCGTGGCGTTTATTTCGCCAACAATATTTCTGTCGATATTGATTTCTTTGGACAATGTTTCTCTCGCGGTGAGTCGACAACGTCTGCAACAACCTACACCAGGACTACGGCCATTTTAATCAGGCTGTCGTTTTTTGTGTTGAACGGGCCACACCCTGCGAATGCCTGCTGGGACTGTGATCTAGGTTGCAACTTTGCTGATGTGCCTGGGGCTTGGATTGAACTCGGCAAGCCACAGTGGCTATTGGGTGGGTAGACAAGCTGAACGTTCGACCTTTGTCAGTTTCTCGGCCGGAGAAAAGTCAACCTCGTTGGTGTTTTTGTTGGACCGCAGGCAAACTTGATTGACCTGGGCCATCCCAACAACGCTGGCTTTCTGTGCGGAGTATCCAACACTTTTGCGACAATTCCTGGTGCGCGGAACTGCAGATATGTTGCTGCTTCCTTCACCATTCACATGTGTGTCTGTCTATTGCCTTGGGTTTGTTTGCAGGCGTTGTCGGCAACTTGATCACTGGATGGATCTTGGATTCGTCGGGGTCCTGGAGCATGGTGTTCATAGCAGTGAGTGGCCGTTGCTCAGCGACCGCTGTTCATGGATTTTGCGCTTCTGAGCAGACCATCATGTGTTTTGGTATAGGCAATGGCTAACTTCGTATTGGGGCTCATTGTCTTTGAGGTGAGTCATGGCCCCCTATTGCATGCATGACGAACGCCCTATATGTGATCCTCACACGATTGTTGCATTTCCGGTGTCAGACACGAGCAGACGCACAGCCTTTGAAGCAAAAGTGACGCGACAAGCTGCCATTGATATATTTATTATTACCTCAACAACCTCGACTGTTGACGATAAAATTGCTAGGGTTGAAGAAAATACCAAAAGTGACTGTGTCAACAATTTGGCATGCAGAGAGATTTACTGCTGTTCGAGCTGAGCTTCTGGCAATGTCGTCAAGCAAGTCAATGATCAAAGCAACGGCGACAACAACC
>ENA-OWNT01003973-OWNT01003973.1-seawater-metagenome-genome-assembly--contig:-NODE-3973-length-13408-cov-3.643163_pt1 | contig 13408 bp, 11 predicted proteins | sample MGYA00238136_ERZ651165 | MGnify/ENA primary metagenome ERZ651165 (study PRJEB26861, sample SAMN08777766) | seawater metagenome | isolation source: coastal seawater | place: USA: Florida | collected... | reverse complement strand
ACATGATCTTTTCAATCGAAGCGATAAAGCCCATATCCAACATACGGTCTGCTTCGTCCAAAATCAGAGTTTCTAGACCATCGAGAAACATTGAGCGATGCTCCAAGTGATCCGCTAAACGGCCTGGAGTTGCCACAATAAATTTAGGGTAACGACGCAGAGCTTTAACCTGATCATTAAAGTTCTCACCACCGACGATCAAGGTTGCATCGTATGATAAACCGCCAAGCATCGTGCGAAGCTCACCATACACCTGTTTTGCAAGCTCGCGAGTTGGTGCAAGAATCAGTGCTCGTGGATCTTTTGCAGAGAATGCCTTGTTCTTTAGCGACTTATGTAACATAGGTAGAACAAAAGCTAGCGTTTTACCAGAACCTGTCTTTGATGACGCCAACAGATCTTTACCAGCAATCACAACTGGGATTGCTTTTTGTTGGATCTCTGTCGCTTTTTTAAAGTCGAAGTGCTTTAGGTTCTTTAGTAAGCGATTGTCTAAGCCTAAATCTTTGAAGTGCAAGGTATTCTCCATCTGTATTACATTGTATCCAAAAGGCCACTATTCGCCATTTGGTACATGAAAATCTAATTAACAGCGTATGATACCCATATTTACCCAAAGTGGATAGTGATCACAGAAAATAATGCTTGTTCTCATTTTTAAGCCGATGTTTTTCAGCACTGATGCTTGCAATTTAGATTCTCTCCTGTGAGACATTGCTCAATTAATTAGATAATTACCTAAATTCTTGGGTTTTTTTGACTTTGTTGACCTTTTGGTAAGGTAAATTAGGAACTACACTGAACGAGTTACTATACGATCATAATGTATAGAACCACGTTAAGCACAATTGATACTTACCCAAATCAAGGAGTTCGATTATGAACAAAATGTTGATCGCAGCTGCAACGTCATCTGTACTTCTACTAGCTGGTTGTGCATCTGGTCCAGACGAAGCAACAACAGCAAAAATGGACGAACTGAGCAACCAAGTTAGCCAGCTAAGCCAAGACGTGCAATCTCTACAATCTGACGTTCGTCGTTCTACAGACGCAGCTATGTCAGCTCAAGAAGAAGCAGCACGCGCAAATGAGCGCATCGACAACATTGCTCAGTCTTACACTAAGTAATTATGTCTTTCTAAAAGAAAGGGCCTGCAATTGCAGGCCCTTTCTTTTTATATCTATCTTTTATGAACAACGTTACCACTGCGGTGCGACAACTTCGACTGGCAAGCCATTTTGCGCGGCTATCGCGGCCTTCACCTTAGAATCCGGATAACCAAATTCATCCAGCCACCAGCTCAACTCCAGCGGAACAGTCAACTCTTTCTTAGTACCATCACTTCTGGTTAACGGCTCATGAGCTTCAATAAACACACTTCGATCCGGCTCAAGTGTTACTTTGATGGGTTCATCAATAACTTGAACTTTGTCACCGCGATTTACGTTGGGAAACAACCACTCAATGTCTTTCGGCTCCATGCGAATGCAACCAGCGCTCACTCGCAAACCAATCCCAAAGTCTTTGTTGGTGCCGTGAATAAGATATTCGCCATTACCGTAAGCCAAGCGAAGTGCAAATTCACCAAGCGGGTTATCAGGCCCAGCAGGAACCACGGCAGGTAATTCGATGCCTTTGGCTAAGTATTCCCTGCGTATTGATACAGGCGGCGTCCAAGTGGGGTTTGGTCGCTTTTGGCTGATGGAAGTTTCCATAATCGGCGTATCTCGACCGATACGGCCAATACCAACAGGGAATATATGAACCACATCCGAATCTTTCGGAAAGTAGTAGAGGCGTAACTCAGCCAGGTTGATCACCACCCCTTCTCGCTCAACATTCGGCAAGATGATTTCTGTAGGAATGGTCAACATGTAATCCGCTTCAGGCAAAAACGGATCAACCCCTTTATTCGCGGCCATTAAAGCGAGAAAACCCACATCATACTGTTTGGCAATTTCTGCAATGGTCTCGCCCTGAACCACCTTATGATACTGTATGCGCCCAACAATATTGCTGCCTTCCGGCGGTAGTTGGTAACTCGCAGCAAACACATTGCAAGTTACCAAGCAGCCGAGAGCAATGAGTTTACGAAGCATTCATAGCGTCCTTAGCATTTTTGTAATTTGCCAAGGTTATCTCTCTTTGCGCCTTATGATCAACAATTGGCGCTGAATATGACAACGCGTTGACATTACTATATTTCCAAGGCTGATGAATGTACTTATCTGGAACCGAGGCTAGCTCTGGAATCCAATGTCGAACAAAGTCCCCCTTGGGATCAAATCGCTCCCCTTGTGTCGTAGGATTGAAGATTCGAAAGTAAGGCTGACCATCGCAACCGGTTGATGCACACCACTGCCAGCCACCATTATTGGATGCGTAGTCTCCATCGATCAACTTACTCATAAAGTAGGCCTCACCAACTCGCCAATCGACTTGCAGATCTTTAATCAAGAAGCTGGCAACAATCATTCTCAAACGATTGTGCATCCAACCCGTTTGATTCAACTGCTTCATCGCGGCATCGACAATGGGGTAGCCTGTCTTCCCCTCTTTCCACGCTTTGATTCGCTTCTCATCGCCTTGCCAAACCAGTGCCTGACCCCAAGGCAAAAAGCTTTTCCCCATGCTCAACTTGGGTTCGAAGTAAGTGAGGTGCTGATAAAACTCTCGCCAAATCAGTTCACTTTGCCAAGTTTCCCGTCCTAAACTCAGTGGTAATGGCTGCTGATACAGAACTCTCGCCATACACTGCCTTACCGATAGTGCACCGATCGTCAGGTAAGGCGACAGACCACTTGTACCATCTACCGCAGGAAAGTCTCGTTCCTCTTTATAGCGTTCAACCGTTTCATCGTTAAACGCTCTTAGCTTATCGTAAATGGCTTTTGTTTCGACTGAATAACGTTCACTCGAAACACGCGGGTAACTGAACGGACTGTCGGCGGTAAGCACGTGGCCTTCATACTCGCCTAAATCGGCTTTACACGCTAGCTGGGCTGCTTTTTTTGGATGAACAGGAAATTGCGACAACTTGCTGAGATACGCCTTTTTAAACGGCGTAAACACTTTGAAATACGCGCCTTGCTTATTGACCACGCTTCCTGGTGGGAAAATGCATTTGTCGTCAAATCGGTGCAGCGTTTTACCTAGCGAGCTTAAACGTTGATCCAAATAATCGTCGCGCCGAGTTTCATTCAGCTCGTACTCTTTGTTAATAAATACGCCTTCAAATTTAAGCGCTTGAGCCAATTCGACCACTTTATCGGCGCTCTTTGTAAACGTATCCACTTCGAAATAAAGCAGAGGAATATGTAAAGCCGCGAGATCTTTTTGCAGCTCAAACAAACGGCGGTAAATGAAATCGGCCTGAATCGGCGCAAGATCGTGTTCTTGCCAAGTGTGAGGAGTGGCAATATACACTGCCACCACTGGATTATTGCCTTTGGCAGCTTCAAGTAACGCGCTGTTATCATCGACGCGTAAGTCACGTCGCAGCCATACAATATTCATTATTAGCTCCTCGTAAGCTCAAGCACCTCAGAAAGGGTGACCTGACCTGAATAGGATTCAGTCAATTGCTCAATGGCCAATTTCTGAGCTTCAGTGACTGGTTTAGGGCTGTAGAAGGCAACCGAGTTATAAATGGCTGACAAGTCCAAATCGTTCAAACCAGAGACATCTTCGACATCGTCCATTAGCGTGATATGCCACCCATTTTGGGAAAGCTGAGCAGCCCAAAGACGGCTGGCAACATCGCGATTATGGGTATAGCTGACTAGTAAGCACTTACCTGCTCTGGCGGCTTTGTTTTCTGACTCAATGATCGATTCTAAACGCGCAATCAATAAGCTTTTGAACAAGCTGTCTTGCAGAATTCGTTGGTTTCTTTTCACCAATGAAATCGCCTTAAAGACAGGTTGAATAAACTGTTGTTCAACCACATCAAGCGGGTACTCTTTTAGCACTGTATTGATGATTGACTCTACTTTGGATCGGCGAAGCAAGGCTAACGCCTCCAAAATCACGTCCACATCCTCAAGCTGCTCAGATTGGGTAACCTGCGTGTCATCCAGCGTCGTTTCTGTTTCTAACAGGCTTTTTACTTTACCGATAGATACGCCTTTGCTCAGCCAACTCTGAATCACCTTGATACGTTCAATATCTTCTTCTCGATATAAACGGTGCCCCTTGTCCGTTCTCTGAGGCTGAACCAAGTTATAGCGTCGTTGCCACGCCCTTAAAGTAACGGGCTTTACACCCGTTATTTCCGAAACTTCTCTAATTGCGTACAGCTTCTTATCACAACCCATAACGTAAACGTAACTCCTGTGGATGAGGTTCTAAAAATTTTTGTTGCTCGAGATATTCGTCAGGGTGCGTCGCTAAATAGTGCTTAATCAGCGTTAACGGCGCGAGTAAAGGAAGCACACCGACACGATAGTCATCGATGACATTTCTCAACTCGGCTTTCTCTTTTTTATCTAAATAGCGCTTAAAGTACCCTTGAATATGCATCAGAACATTGGTGTTATTCTTGCGGCTCGCTCTGTGCGACATGGCTTGCATCAGCCCTTTACGATACAGGTCATAGAAATGTTCAATCTCGTAATCTTTGATATTGGCGACAAGCCGGCCTAGCTCTCTGTACGAGCTAGGGTGATGCGCCATCAACGTCAACTTGTAACGCGAGTGGAAAGCGACAATATTACCCCGGGTAATGTCATTGCCCACATTTTGGTAAAAATCATGCAGGGTGAAGACTCGGGTGATAAAGTTCTCTTTCAACACTGGGTCGTTTAACCTGCCATCTTCTTCAATCGGCAACCATGGCATCTGCTGCATCAACTCATTAGTGTATAGGCCCACTCCGGTATTATCTGACCCATTTTTCTTGTACACCTTTACACGTTCCATGCCACACGTTGGAGATTTAGCGCACACAATGTAACCACATAATTGGGCTTCGGAGAGTTCCGCGACTTTGTCTTTTGAGTAATCCAACATCGCGTTGGTGTGATCTTTGGTCGGATCCTTGGTTTCCACCAGCGCAATCCGTTCTTCATTCGACATTAAGCGTATCGTTGGTCTTGGAACTGGCATACCCATACCGACTTCTGGACAGACAGAGACGAACTCAAAGTACGGCGACAGCTCTTTGGTTACGAACTTACTGATTTTATGCCCTGAATCAAAGCGCACGTTTTCTCCCAATACACAGGAGCTAATGCCAATTTTAATCTCTGTGTTCATATTAAACTCCGTTTCGTCCAGCCGGTTATACAAAAATAATCTATGTATAAGTTTTAGCACATGGACAGGTTATACAAAAGTATTTTTTGTACAAATAAAGGTGAGCACACAAATAATGTAAACCATAACCACAGGCAATCGATTGTCCGAATCGATTGCCTTACCAGTTTCAACAAAAAACGTTATCAACGATCAATTTGGCCGTGCAATGGCGTAGTTTTGTGACATACTTCTCATGGAGGAGTCGCTTTGCTAGCTAGTATTGCCTCAACAGATTTATGAGAATCAACAAAATTAGTAATCAGATTCTGAATTACTAGTAAACTTGGAGTAACAACTATGGCAACCCCACATATTAACGCTCAACCGGGTGATTTCGCAGAAACTGTACTAATGCCAGGCGACCCGCTACGCGCTAAGTTCATTGCAGAAACATACCTAGAAGATGTAAAACAAGTTTGTGATGTACGTAACATGTTTGGCTTCACTGGCACTTACAAAGGCCAACGCATTTCTGTCATGGGCCACGGTATGGGTATACCATCAGCTTGTATCTACGTTCACGAGCTAATCGCAGAATACGGCGTGAAAAACGTGATTCGTATCGGTAGCTGTGGTGCAGTACGTGACGACGTAAACCTGATGGACGTTGTGATCGGTATGGGCGCGTCAACAGACTCTAAAGTGAACCGTATTCGCTTTAGCAACCACGATTTCGCAGCAATCGCAGACTACGGTCTACTAGAAACGGCTGTAAACCAAGCGCGCGCTCAAGAAGTACCTGTAAAAGTAGGTAACGTATTCTCTGCAGACCTATTCTACACACCAGAAGCTGACATCTTCGAGAAGATGGAAAAACTGGGCATCCTGGGTGTAGACATGGAAGCGGCTGGTATCTACGGCGTTGCTGCCGACCTAGGTGCAAAAGCACTGACAATCCTAACGGTTTCTGACCACATCATCCGTGGCGAGAAGCTAAGCTCTGAAGATCGTCAAAAATCATTCAACGATATGATGAACGTTGCACTTGAAACAGCAATCAACATCTAATTTCGTCATATCCTGCTGCCAGGTATCCCTGGCAGCCCTAATACCCCGAGGGGGAGAATCGTGACATCTGGCGAATTGCCAAGGGAAGCTGACGGGTTACAGCTCAACTTTTGTAAAACATTGGCGTGTGACAACTTTGGATTGAGTGATGCACATCGTTACGTTGTGCAGCATGCTAACCCCAAGCGACCTGCGATGGTTTGTCGGGAATGTGGTGCTTTCCCCCCCTTACTTAACAATCGGGAAGTTCTCAATGAGCTTCACCGCTTAAGGCATCTCCACAGTGATGGGCTGCCTGCATGTCGCAATAGCGACTGTGCGAACTTTGGCTTATCCGTACACACTCACAAACATCTTTACCATGCATTTGGCTTTAGCGGCGATCGCCAGCGCTATCGTTGTAAAAACTGCCACTCCACGTTTGTGGATAAATGGTCCGGTGCCAATAAAAAACTGCACTTTCAGGAAAACCTGCTTGGCTTGCTCTTTATGGGCTATTCGGTTCGGGAAATCTGCCGCAAGCTAGAGGTCAACCCAAAGACGTTTTACGATCATCTCGATCACATCGCCAGTCGATGCCGACGCAAACTCGCCACCTTCGATGCCCGCTGGGTCAACCACGCCAACCACTATGAACTGGCTTCACACTTCGCGCCGTTACAGCCTAAAAGTAATAATGGCGTACTGTGGATAGCGACCGGAGAAGCACAAAGCGGATACATTCTTTGCCAGCATGTCAATTATTCTGCTAACGAAGAACCGGTTGGTCATGTCGATCATGACCCGTACCAGTTCCCAGCGCGATTTGTGTCGCGTGAACATTCATCTGAGGCAAACATGCCGGTGCCAGAACCATCACCGGACTTAAAAACGCGCATCGACCAAAAGTATCAAACGATTCTGGCAAGAGGAAACGTTGAAGATCCAATGGGCAACCTTTCCGTCTTTAACTATCCATCCAAAGGCGCTTTGATTCGTCCTCCCTACACGTCTTACGCGCATTTCATGCATGTTCTCGACATGTGTCAGGAGCAGGCGCAAGTCTCTATTTACTTACCGCAAGATCCTGTTTTGCGCTCTGCAGCATTGAGTGTTTGTCTGCCACGTATCAAGGCGAAAACCGTAGATTTGATGTATGTAGAAGAAGATAACGACTGGGCGCTATCCAAAGACATCGACAAGATAGATATCGTTCATATGGGTTGGTGGCGTGACCGATGGGCCATCGCGTCAATTAATGGCCACGCTAAAGGCATCTGCTACTTAGCAGGCGAACACAATCAGCCCGAGTATTGGCTCAATCAGGCTTCTATTCAAAAATCCGCTTTCTATCAGCAGAGGTTCCAAAACCTGTTTGAAAGCTTTATTAACGAACCTCGGCGTAAGCTTCGTCCCGGTGGCCTGCTGCCACTACTTGATATTTTCCGCGCATGGCATAACTTATGTTATCAAGACAAGGATGGGCAAACAGCCGCGCAGCGCTTGGGGCTCACTCAGTCGCCACTGACACTACGAGATATCCTTTCATAGACAAGTATGTGACGAAAGCCCGTAAATGGCTGGTGTTTTCATGCTTTTTGTAGTGTTCGGCGCATTGCTATTCTTATAATGCGCGCTCACCAAAAGCATTATCGCGGTAAGGGGTTGATTCATTGGATAAAAGCCAACAGCTATTAGAATTAGAGATAGAGCAACTCAAATCTCGTGCAGATTCAGAGCCAAATAGCGTTTTCGTGGCAGCCGAGCAGTGTGCTACTCGCTCAGCACAAATCCACTATCCCGAAGGTGAAATCCATAGTTTGGTCATCATGTCCCAGTGTTTGTGGAACAACATGGATTACCGCAAAGGCCTGAAGCTCATTAAAGAGGCTTACACTAAGCTCAATACGCTGGATACCGATGACTTTTTACCTGAAATCCTTCACCTACACGCCCAGCATTATTGGGGGCAAGCGAAGTATTATTCCGCGCAACAATTTTGGATTAACGCCCTAGAGCAATCCGCCCTTGTCGGCGAAACGAAAATTCAAATAGAAGCATTAATCGGCCTTGGGAATATTTGGCGAATTACTCACGATTATGAACTGGCCAAAAGCACCCACGAACTCGCGGCGATTGTCGCCAACCATAATCGAATTAATGGGTTAGAAGGCAAAGCGCGAATCCTCTTGGCATGGGATCACTATTTGCTTGGCAATTTTGTCGATATGCTTTCTATTCTCGATGGCGCAGCCGAAGTACTCAAAGATCATCACGATTCTACCTGGCAAGCCGAAATATGGGACTTCCGCGGCCTAGCCTTACTCGGGTTAGAAAGAATTGAAGATGCTGACGAAGCAACCCGAAAAGCCCACTCTATTGCGGTCAAACATGATTTAGTGTGGATGAAAGCCCACTCTTATATCAGCCGAGCGCGCTTAGAGCGATTACGAAAAAATCCTCAAAAAGCCACCGAGCTGTTAAAAAATGCAGAGCAGTCTGCGCTCGCGTTCGACAATGGCGAACTCCTTTCACAAATTTGTTATCAGCAGTCTCTGGTTGCTGAAGAGTGCAACGATAGCCACGCTGCACTACTCGCGTTTAAAAAGTACCGTCAGCATTCCACAAACATGCTGCGCGACCAAACCACAAAAGTGAGCAGTGACAAAGCGCGAACCTCGAAACGCCAGATGGAGCAACGAGCGCGGAAATTGATCAACCGTATCCGTGCCCAGCATGAGTTTGATTCAGATAAACAGCTTTCTAAGCTGGTGTCTGAGATCTACTGGTGGGAGCAACTGATCCTCTTTAAAACCGAACTTAAAGATTCCAATCATTCGGTAATTGTCATCCAACACCCAGATCCTGCCTACCTGGATGTGTGTGTTGAACTGACTCATGCGCTTTGCAACCAGAGCGACATACTCACGCGACTGAGTAAAGATAGGTTAGGTCTGCTTTTGGCCGACAAAGGAGAAGCGGCTAAGAATGTCTACCATGTGTTATCCGGTATGATTGACAGTTACCCGTGGCAACGTAGAGGATTACAACAATCTCTGCCGAAAGTGAGTTTTCAAGATATTCTCTCTTTCCCATTTACCCTAGAACAACTTGAAGAAGCACAGCAGGACGAAAATAATGGAAGCGCTACTCAATAAAATTTCCGACTCAGGATTAGATGCTTCCGCTGTTTCAGGCCAGGAGGCATTGTCGTTCTGGGATTATGTTCGTCACAACATTGCAGCGTCCCCACAAGAAGAAGCGCAATGCTTAATCATCAGCGCAAAATACCATTGCGAACTAAAACAATCTCAAGCCAGTATTGATGAGCTTAGACAAGCGCTGAACCTGCTCTCTTTGCCCGATGATGCCAAATTGATCCTGGAAATCAAAAACAGTATGGCTGAAAAGCTGGTTGAAAGCGGTGACTTCAGCCACGCGTTAAGTGAGTTCATCAACTCATGCAACATCTCGGTTGAGCACAGTTTTATCGATGAGTATGCTTTTTCGGTTCTTGGTATGGGGAACTTATGTGATACCTATGGTGATCATAGCCGCGCGCTGCGGTACTACCAAAAGCTAGACAGTATTGACCATGCCATTACTAGCCGCTCCTTAAGGTTGCGTTACAAACTTAATAAACTCGCCTGTTATATTGATTTAAAGCGCCTAACAGCGGCGAAAAGCCTGATCAGCGAATGCGAAGAACTCAGTATTCTTGTTAGTGACAAAACTCTGGCCGCTCAAATCTCGCTCTATCATGCAAAAATACATCGTTTTGAAGGAAACCTCGACTTAGCGATGCGCTCGCTTAGTAGCATTCAATACACCTCAGGCAATATACACTCTCTCTGGCTATCCAATATGATCCGAATGGAGCTGGCTTGCTGCTTAAATGAGTTAAGTAAACCTCATTGGGCAAAGTGGTTGCTTGAGGCAGCAGATAAAAAAATTCAGAAGTACGGCTCACCCACCTTAAAACTGAAGGTCTGCGATACGCTCGCCACCATGTGTGAGCAGCAGTCGTCTTATCAAGAAGCATTGACGTATCAGAAAAGGGCGTATGAGCTAGAGCAGCGTTTAATCAAACAAATCCCGATTGGCGAGTTAGGTGCCAATCAATTAAGGCGCTTATCCCGCTTTGAACCTCAGCTGAAACTCATTCTGTCAGAGATCGAAAACAAAGAGCTGAAAGAAACAACTGAAAGTCAAAAGCATGCGGTAGCGAAACTGCAACAAGACGTATTCACCGATCCGCTAACCAAGCTTCATAACCGTCGCTGGTTAGATGCCAAATTGAAAGATCTGCTGCTGCACGAAATCCCTTTCTCGCTCATGGTGATTGATATTGACCATTTCAAATCGATCAACGACGAATTAAGCCACTTGGTTGGTGATAAGGCCATTGTGAACGTGTCTGCTGAACTCGCGTCTTACTTCAACTTTCACGGTGCTTCCTGTGTGCGATTTGGTGGAGAGGAGTTCCTCGTCATCCTAGAAAATACCGAGTTAGAACAGACCGAACAACATGCTGAAGCGTTCAGAGAACGGATTTACCAGTTCAATTGGCAAGAGATCCTTGGCGAGCGAGGATTAACAATCAGCATCGGTATCACACTGCATCGCGATGGTGAAAATACGCAACGTACTTTTTATCGAGCAGATAAAGCGTTGTACCGCGCCAAAGCCAACGGCCGCAATCAGGTGTGCTCGGAATAACTCTCCAATATTGGCGAGATCTAGGCATCACTTTCACATCAAAATCATCATTGATATATAAGAATTACGTATAGATAGACATCTAATCTATTGTTTTCTATCTATACTTTATATCTTGGTTTCATCAAGTCACTCCGCTCTCTTTCGAAACACAGGATATAAGTATGTTTCTAGATTACTTCGCTCTGGGTCTGCTGGTTTTTGTCACGTTGGTTATCTTTTACGGTATCATTGCTATCCACGATATCCCCTATGAAATCGCTAAAAGCCGCGAACACCCTCATCAAGATGCTATCCACTATGCTGGCTGGGTCAGCCTATTTACTTTTCACGCCTTATGGCCATTTCTTTGGATATGGGCCACGTTGTGGCGCAAGGAACGGGGTTGGGGCTTCCAAAAACTGCAAGCGGAACAACATGATATCCACCACCGTGTCGATGCGCTGATCGATCAAGTCACACAACTTCAAGAAGAAGTGAAAACATTAAAACAACAAAAATCGCCTAAGCCTCAAGCGAATGACGCGGCTCACAACGGGGAGGATAACTGATGGATCTACTGTTAATCATGACGTATACGGCCATCTGTATCGCCATTTTCAAGATTTTTAAAATTCCTCTCAACAAATGGACGGTCCCGACCGCCGTCCTCGGTGGCGTTGTTCTTATTGGTACATTGATTCTGTTGATGAACTACAACCACCCTTTCACCCAGCTGGGTAACCAAGTGTTCTCTTCTACCCCCATCGTATCTGGCGTACGAGGACGAGTAATTGAGGTGCCAGTTAAACCCAACCAACCACTCAAGAAAGACGATGTTTTATTCAGAATTGATCCTATTCCTTATGAAGCCGAAGTCGCAAAAATTAAAGCGCAAATTAAGGAAGCAAGCCAAGGTGCATTGGGTTTAGAATCAGAGTTACAGGCTGCCATCGCGCAGGAGTCGCAAGCTACTGCGGAACGAGACAAAGCGAAGCGAGAGTTCGCCCGCTATCAACGGGGCTACAACAAAGGCGCGTTTACTGAGCAACAACTCGACACCAGAAGACAAGCTTATAAAGCATCTCAAGCCGCGTTGGAGGCAGCAAAAGCGCGTGTCGAACTGGCACAGTTGGCATTGAATTCAGAAATAGGCGGTGAAAATACGGCCGTCGCCCGCTTATTGGCAGAGTTACGCCAAGCGGAATTCAATCTGGAGCAGACCGTAGTGCGCGCGCCAACTGAAGGCTTCGCGACCCAATTGGCGCTAAGGCCAGGTGTAATGGCTGTGCCACTCCCCCTCGCCCCCGTGATGACCTTCGTTCACACTGAAGAGATCATTTACACCGCTGCTTTTAGGCAGAACTCACTTCAACGCCTAAAGCCGGGCTTTGAAGCCGAATTTCTGTTCCGAGCCATTCCAGGTAAAGTCTTTAAAGGTGAAGTGGTTGAAGTGCTTCCAGCCATTGGCGAAAGCCAGTTTCAGGCAAGGGGTGCACTGGTAGGCACGGAGGCACTCAGGACAAGTGGTCGCGTGTTTGTCACGTTAAAAATTACTGACGATATATCAGAGTACCGTTTGCCGCTAGGCACCGCGGTTGAAGTGGCGGTTTATTCAGATAAGTTCAGCCACGTGTCGATTATGCGTAAGGTACTCATTCGGATGAAGAGTTGGCAAAACTACCTTTATCTCGACCACTAGAAGCTTAGCAATTAGAAGACTGGCAATGCCCTCCCACGTGGAGGGCATTTTTAATTCACCTGCGGCGCTTCCATGGGCAGAACGAGGCTCACTCAGGGTCATCGGTTAACCCCATCATTACGAGTCAGCTAACCAGGCAAATCCGCGTTTGAATGGAAAATATTACGGACCAATCCGCCCAGTCTCTCACTTCATTTGGCTAACAATATAGATCAACGTCCCATTATTGATATTTACAATACTGACCATTACATATTTATTTGAATTCAATCTCATAAAATCACAGGATTTGTCGATAGCTTTAGGCAGTCATAAACGCCTTATAGGACTCAATTGCGAGCAAGACGCGCACATAGGATGTAGATATGAAAGAAGTTGATTTTCGAACGATCGACAAATTGTTTATTAAAATGTCGATCAACGATAAATTTTGGGTCATTTTAACTCTGTTTTTGGTCACCATTACGTTTCTAGCCGGAGGGCGCTATACCTCTACCATGGATAATGCTCACCTTGCTGCTATTCATGCAGCAGAGTCCAGACTGGAGGGCATGCTGACAACTGGAGATAGAGCAAGCCTTGAATCACTGCGTGACATTTCAGTGGTGGCAGGCGAGCAAGAATCACGTATCGAAAATGGGATTGTGACCGTATTCCAAAGATCGTCCGATGGCACTGCTTATCAATTGTCGCACAATGCCCAAACAAAGCTGGACACAATT
>ENA-OWNT01003972-OWNT01003972.1-seawater-metagenome-genome-assembly--contig:-NODE-3972-length-13414-cov-3.234236_pt1 | contig 13414 bp, 10 predicted proteins | sample MGYA00238136_ERZ651165 | MGnify/ENA primary metagenome ERZ651165 (study PRJEB26861, sample SAMN08777766) | seawater metagenome | isolation source: coastal seawater | place: USA: Florida | collected... | reverse complement strand
ACTCACTTCCCGAACTACAATGCCGATGACGTGCGCAACAAGTTAGCCTCTTTTAAAACCAACTCTGCCTGGCTTATTGAGAACGCAAAACTTAATCGTGAAGACATCTTGCTGCACGTAGCAAACTCGTATACGGCATTAAACGTGCCTGAAGCACAGCTGGATATGGTTCGTCCTGGTGGCGTATTGTACGGTGACTTACCAACTAACCCAGAGTACCCGTCGATTGTTTCGTTCAAAACACGTGTTGCTTCACTGCACCATCTGCCTGAGAACAGCACTGTTGGCTACGACAGCAGCTTTACCACTAATAAAGAAAGTGTAATGGCCAATATTCCTGTTGGCTACTCAGACGGTTATCCAAGAAAAATGGGCAACAAAGCTGATGTGATCATTAATGGACAACGCGCCAAAGTTGTCGGTGTCGCGTCGATGAACACAACCATGGTGGATGTATCAAACATTAAGGGCGTACAACCGGGCTCTGAAGTTGTCTTATTCGGAACACAAAAGAAACAGACGATTTCCGCATCAGAAATGGAACAACACGCAGAAGTGATCTTCCCTGAGCTTTATACAATTTGGGGGACCAGTAACCCACGCGTATACGTTAAATAAACTTCATCTAAATCGGTAAAGTTTAAGTTTCAATTTAAAAGCGAGCTCTGAGCTCGCTTTTTAGATCTCATATTCAAGAGCTATCCATTTAGAACTTTCATTTTCGTGCAGTCTTTAAACGACGCTGTCCCTGTCTTAGCCTGCATCACAACCATGGAAAACTCTCAATTTATTAATTTTTATAATTTTTTTTCAAAAAGTGAAGCATTATTAACGAGCAAAGATAGACTGTCTATCCCTATGATTTTTAATTGAAAGTTTACGCAACTTCTTCTCCAGGTTAGTGTAATTGCTCTATTCCGGCATTGAGCGCCTTGTGTGATAGATTCACAGCATCTCGAATCCTGCTTATAATATTATCAAATTCCCCACTAGACTCTCCAACCTATGGCCGCCGATACTGAAAACTCCCTTAAAAAAATCACCGTTGTTTTAGTTAGCTTAATAGTCATTTTCCTCGTATTTCATATCATTGCCGATAGGAAAATTCCGTCTACTGATTTGAGCCGTGTACGCAGTTATGTGGTGCCGATTACTCCGCAAGTCAGTGGTGCGATCAAGCAAGTCCATATACAGCCAAACCAAGAGGTACAAAACGGTGATGTATTGGTGCAAATTGATCCAACCGATTACCAGCTAGAGCTTGAGAAAGCGCAATACAATTTGCAAATTGCAGGACAAGAAGTTGGGGCTCAGACGGCTAATATCGATTCTGCCCAAGCTCGTTTGAGCGAAGCGCAATCAAACCTAGACAACGTACGTCAACAAGCTAATCGCGTATTTGCGCTGGTCAGCAAAAAGCTCCTACCCATAGCAGAAAAAGACAAAGCGAATAACCAATTAACGAGTGCAGAGGCAAATGTACGTCGCGCTAAAGCGGATTTACAGCAAGCAAAGCAAACCTTAGGTAAAGCAGGGCAAGACAACGCAAAAGTACAATCAGCACTGCGCGCACTACAAATTGCCCAGCTTAATTTAGAACGTACGACTCTTCGCGCTCCCGCTCATGGTGGGGTGTCTAACTTCCGTTTAGAAGCAGGCTTCTACGCTAATGCAGGCAAGCCTCTTATGTCATTTCTGTCTGTCGATGATATCTGGTTAGAGGCATACTTTCGTGAGAACAGCTTAGAACACATAAAGCCAGGCAATAAGGTTGAACTTACTTTGGATTTTGCTCCTGGTCGCGTTTTTCAAGGTGAAGTGGTTTCGACAGACTACGGTGTAAACTGGGGGCAGAACGAACAGCTAGGGAAACTGGCTCAAATTAACCCACAAGTGGGCTGGTTGCGCGATACACAATACTTCCCCGTTACGATTAAGTTTACTGACGAACAAGCAATCGGCTTAAGACGAATTGGTGGTCAAGCTGATGTCATTATCTACTCGGACAACAGTAACTTTTTCTTCGATATGCTTGGAAAAATGTGGATTCGCATCGTAAGCGTGTTGTCATATGTTCGCTAGATTAACGGATTTTCAGCTCACATTACTGCGTTTTACGCTAGCTATGACATTAGCGATTGGTGTCGCTGCTACGTACAACTGGAGCTTGGCTTACTTACTGCCCGTATTGTTGTCGAAATTTTTAGTGGGCCGTCAGGCCCCTACTTGGCACACTGTGTTCGAGCTGGTTCTCGCCATGCTCTGTTTACTCGGAATCGCCGTTATCGCATCCGCTGGACTCGTCCAATACCCCTTGCCAATGTTGCTGACAATCGGACTGCTCATGTTCTGGTGCTACTACGGCTTTATTGATCCAAAGTGGAATTTCTTAGCCACTTTGGTTTTGGTAGGGGCTGTTATGATTCCGCTATTTGGTGAAGGCGCATCAAGCAGGTCGTTGCTTGTTGCTCTGGGAATAACCACATCTGGTTGTGTCGCTATTGTTCTCTATATACTGGTACACATGCTTGTGCCACACCGTAAAAGTGAAGAAGTGGAACCACGTGCTCTTCCTTCGCAGAAACAGAGAGTGACAGAAAGCATACGTGCGCTTGTCATCGCGTTTCCTGTTGTTCTTTATGTTTATTGGCTGGGCTCGATTGACTACCTCCTCATGATGATATTTGCGGTGATCTTGTCACTGCAAGTCACAGTAGAAAATAGTGCTAAGGTGAGTATCTTTTTGCTCCTAACCAACACTGTCGGTGGGTTAGTTGCCCTAGTGACACTCACTCTTATCACATTGAACCCCAATCTATATTTCTACCTACTTTTAACTGGGAGCATTGTATTCCTAACGTCTAAACAGATCTTTTCACAAGGTCAAAAAGCGGCCATTTATGCAGGTATATTTGACGCGTTTTTGGTGATTCTTCTTTCCACCACACAATCTCCGGACAGTGACTTTTCTGCGACGTTTTACCAACGAATCGCCCAAATTCTCGCTGTTAGCGTCTACATGATTTTGGCTGCCGGTATCATGGATTTTTACATGGCAAAGCCACGATTTAAACAGGCGCATGATTCAGAAGAAGTGACACCAGCAAGTATCAAAGATTAATGGCCACTCCGTATTGATAATGATTTTCGTTTGCAAGTTTATTTTGGTTTCACTATGCTACTTAGCACCTGAATTAACCTGGCCAACCAACAAATGAACTCTCATTCTTTCTATGAACATCTCTTTGAGCGTTCTAGACAAATCACGCCTTATCTTGATGGAACGATAGAAGTTATTCCGGACGATGCTCAACAGCAGAAGATCCTGCATATTGAGCATCCTTGCTCCGAAAATATACGTGAATTGTATGAGAGCCTAAAAGCAACGCACCCGGAAGCGGGTTCAGCATACTGGTTAACACGTACTTGGACACTGCTTTGCTGGCAACCGATTTACGTTGCTTTTGTTTCTATTTATTCCTGCGGTGGTCTTCCCGATTTATTGAAGATTGGCCAAAAAGTTCAGCCTAACTTTATTGCGGGTTATCAATTTTCTGACAGCCATTACACCAAAGGAGCGAAAGAAGAGTTAATTGAGCGCGCAGGAGTGGAATTACAGCAACTCTTTAGCTACTTCAGAGAAGAGATAAACCAGTGGACGCGAATAAGACCAGGTTTTACTAACCATCTCATTGCTGATGGTATTCTTGGTTCAATAGTCAGGTTAAATCAGTTTATGCCAAACCTGAGCGCAGATTACCTCCGCCGACAAGCACAGCTATTGCTCTCTGCTTTTAATCTGCCACCAAAGCTCGCTAATACACTGCACTATGATGGTAACAACAGCACCTTAAAACTGATTCGCACCAGTTGTTGCCTAGTTTACAAGTGTGACGGAAGAAAGCTGTGCTCTGACTGCCCTAGGCATCCAGACAATAAACGCAAGACCTAATACCTTTCAATGCTATTCAGTGCTCTCTACAATATTATTAGTTATGATAATTGTTATCATTTTTATTTAATCATGTTAAAGTTCACTTCTCATAATCATTGATAAAACAAATAATTTTGCCATGTATCAACTTGTCGATGCCTCCTTCCAAATAGACAACAAAACGATTCTTACACCTACCAGCCTGACATTTGAAGAAGGGAAAGTGACGACTTTGCTTGGTCATAACGGCTGTGGAAAATCGACATTGATTAAGTTGCTTAGCCGACAAAATACGCCGTCATCTGGGCGCGTTTTGTTTAACGACCAACCTGTTTCAAGTTTTACCGCGCTCGATTTTGCCCATAACGTCGCTTATCTTCCTCAACACCCTCCTATCACTGATGGCGTCACAGTAAGAGAATTAGTGTGCTTCGGACGTTACCCTTGGAAAGGGGCTTTTGGTCGATACAGCCAATCCGATTATGACTTGGTGGATCAAGCGATTGAAAAAGTGGGATTGTCATCTTTTAAAGACAGATTTGTCGCCACCCTTTCTGGAGGAGAAAGACAAAGAGCTTGGGTTGCTATGCTGCTTGCCCAGCAAAGTAAATGCATTCTTTTGGATGAACCAACTTCTGCTCTCGACGTGGCACACCAGTATGAGCTGCTGTCACTGATCCGTGAGCTTAATCACTCGATTGGACTGACAGTGATCATGGTCCTCCATGACGTAAATATGGCTGCCAAATTTAGTGACCACCTGATCGCTTTGCATTCAGGTAAAGTCATCGCATCTGGCTCCCCTGCCGACATCATGACTCCAGAAACACTCATGCAAATATATGGAATGGAATTGGCCCTGTTTCAGCACCCGGAGACCGGCCAGTCAATCAGTTACGTTCCGTAAATCAATACAAAGGACTCTGTTGTGAAAAAAATATCCGCTCTTTTATTAGCCCTGCTCTCGTTCAATATCCATGCGTTAGAAATTAAACACGAGATGGGCACTGCAACATTCAATGAGACTCCAAAGAAAGTGATCGCTCTCGATTGGGTACTAGCTGAAACGGTACTCAGCCTTGGGGTGAAACCAATAGGTGTTGCTAATGTAACAGGATACCAAAACTGGGTTGTGCAACCGCAGTTAAACAAAGATGTTGTTGATGTTGGATCCCGCCGTGAGCCAAACTTAGAGTTAATCACCTCGCTCAAGCCCGATGTAATACTCATCAGTAAACACTTGGCTCCCGCCTATGAACAACTTAACGCCATTGCTCCTGTGGTGGTTCACAGTGTGTACAATGAGACTAAGCAACCCATAGAGGCAGCAAAGTTGGTCACTCTACAATTGGGAACATTGCTAGATAAAGATCAAAAAGCAAAACAAGTGATCCAGCAAACACTAGATGTGTTAAAAGCCAATGGGGACAAGGTTCGCTCATCCGGTCAGGCAGATAAACCTCTCCTTTTTGCTCGTTTTGTTAATGATAAAACCTTACGCATTCACAGCCAGGGATCGTTAGCCCAAGCGACAATCGCTGTGATGGGTTTAAACAACAGTTGGCAAGAGCAAACCAATGTATGGGGCTTTACAACGTCAGGTACTGAGAAGCTTGCTGAACACCAACAAACAAACCTAATGCTGTTTGGGCCGCTTAAAGAGTCAGAGCGTCAAAAACTGACGACTTCCCCACTCTGGCAAGCAATGGAGTTTACACGCACCGACTCTGTGTATGAACTCCCTGCTATTTGGACATTCGGTGGATTGATCGCCGCACAGCGATTCAGTGAAAACATAACTCAGCAATTGATAAACAGTAAATGAACTCAAATTCTATCGCCTTAGAAAGTGCGTTTTTCAAAACCCCAAAAGCACTCTTTGCCATCTTCAGCCTTTCTTCGATCATTCTGGTTTTACTGCATCTCACAGCCCCGTATTCACAGGGGCTACCACTGCTCTGGGACACCATATTTAATTTCGATTCTGCTGATTTTAAGCAACTGATTACCCACTTAACGTACCTACCGAGACTTACCGTCGCGATCCTATGCGGTTTTGCGCTCGCGGTTTCTGGCTGTGTGATGCAGTTTGTACTTAGAAACCCGATAGCGTCACCAACCACTCTTGGTGTAGCGGCAGGCGCTGAACTCGGTATGGTTTTAGGGCTGCTATTATTGCCTGTGGGCTTTGCTGTTTCAGCTTTCATCCCAGCCTTTTTAGGTGGGTGTTTGGCAACGGGGCTAGTATTTATCTTAAGTGCACCACGCGGTTTTGCTCCATTACACATGGTACTTGCGGGTATGGTTGTTAGTCTATTTTTGGGCTCAGTAAACACCATGCTGGTAATGTTAAATGAACAGCAGCTCACAAGCGTTTTTGTGTGGGGCGCAGGCGCTCTCAACCAAAATGGCTGGACTAGCGTTCAAACCTTGATCCCACTCATTCTAGTTCCCACTTCTGTTTTGTTGCTGCTGCAACGACCTTTAGCCGCTTTGCAATTTGGTGATACCGTCGCGACGTCTATCGGTGTGAATATCAAGCAAATAAAGCTCGTGTGCCTGTCTATTGCCATTTTTATGACCGCCGCTGTCGTCAGTGAAGTGGGATTGATAGGGTTTGTTGGGATCGTTGCTCCTGCAATCGCTCGAATCCTTGGGGCTCGAAAGCTCTCACAACAAATTATTCTGAGCGGGAGTTTAGGCGCAACCATGCTGCTTATTGTCGACTTGGCCATTCAGCCTTTTTCTGGTGTAGGAGGAGAGCTCTTACCAACAGGTGCTATGACTGCTTTAATTGGCTCCCCATTTTTGCTGTGGCTGTTACGGCGTACGAACCTACAAACCGAGCAAAAAGCACGCGACGAAGCCCCCCTTCACTATCGGCATGTTAACGTAAAACAAGTGGTTGGCGGTTTAACCATCGCGTTACTGGCGGCAACCATAGCTGCGATTGCGATTGGCCGGAATCAGTTAGGCTGGACAGTCACTACAGACTGGTCACTGTTTTCACTGCGAGCACCACGCGTTTTTGTTGCGCTACTGGCCGGTATTGGGCTCGCGTTTGCAGGCACCATCATCCAAAGAATATCCAATAACCCAATGGCAAGCCCTGAAGTATTGGGGATAAGCTCCGGCGCAGCCCTTGCACTGGTCTTAGGAACGTTATCTGGTGTTGTTGTCACCCGAGGTGACCAAATGCTACTTGGCACAATGGGGGCTATAACGGTCACTTCCATTGTCTGGTTCATGGGTCGCAAGCATAACTTTGCTCCTACACAAACCTTGCTTACGGGTATCGCGCTAAGTGCTGGTCTGGACGCTTTTTTGCGCATAGCCATGAGTTCTGATCACGAGAATGCTCGTGCATTACTCACTTGGCTTTCCGGCTCCACATACTTAGTGTCTCAGCAAGATATTTTCTTGTTGCTGATTGGAGTCACTGTTTTAGGCACACTTTCCGCGCTTTCACACCGCTGGATAGAGCTGATCGGGCTGGGAGAAACAACGGCTACCAGCATTGGATTAAATTGCAGCTTGGTAAGATTATTATTGCTGCTTCTTGTCGCCGCGTTAACAACGTTGTGCACCATCGTTATAGGGCCTCTAAGCTTTATTGGACTACTTGCTCCTCATATGGCGCGCTCATTTCATCAGTATCGCGCATTGCCGCAGTTATTAACCGCCGCGATGATAGGCGGAGTGGTGATGGTAACCGCCGACTGGATAGGCCGCACGCTTTGGTTCCCTTGGCAGTTCCCTGCCGGCTTGCTCGCTTCTCTTATCGGAGGCGGATACTTCCTTTACCTAATGCGACGCCAATAACCCCATGATAAGAAAGGTAAATATCTCTACCGTTAGATTTACCTTTCTCACTGTCTCGTATTTAATATTCTGCATAAATAAACAACAAAACAGTATTGATAATAAAAACGATAATAATTACTATTCGCCTTGGTATTTTTTATAACCTACAATTAAAGTGAAAGTAATGAAAGAAAAAGGAAGTTTTCCACTCACCGCGACTGCATTAGCTGTCGCAGCTATTGTGTCCCCGATTGTCAGTCAAGCTCAAGAGACAAGCGCATTCGATGAAATGGTCGTTGTTTCAAGCCGTATGCCCAAAGCGATCAGCGATATTCCTGGTACGGTTTGGTACATCGACTCTGCAACAATTGAAGAGGAATACCGTGGCGGTAAAAGTCTCGATGAGATTCTGGCCGCTTCGATTCCATCACTTGATGTGAATAGCGGCGGAAGAACCCATGCTGGCCAAAACCTTCGTGGCCGTAAGATGATGGTAATGATCGATGGCGTATCGCTACAGACTGTTCGTTCAGTTAGCCGCCAACTTGATGCTATTGACCCCTTCAATATAGATCGTGTGGAAGTCCTTTCCGGCGCAAGCTCTTTATACGGCGCGGGGGCTTCAGGCGGTGTCATTAATATCGTAACGAAGAAAGCAACCAGTGAAGATTTGGAGTTTGAATCCTTTGTAGGAGGCACTTCCGGCCTAAATTCTAGTGAAGACTTTGACTACAAACTGGCGCAGTCAATCTCAGGTGGCAATGATAACGTTCAGGCTCGTGCCTCTGTCGCGTACACCAAAACGCAAGGATTTTTTGACACCAACGGAGACATCATTACACCGGATATCACTCAGGGCTCAAACCAATTTAACGAAACGATCGACCTGATGGGTAGCGCTCAAATTGCACTCAACCAAGGGCAACAATTGAAGCTTCTGGCGCAATATTACGACAGCCAGCAAGACTCCAAATACGGTTTGTACTTTGAAAAAGACAGCAATGGCAACTTCAAATTCGTCGACGTACGCGATGGCTACTATGCCGATCGACAGCAAGGAACAGAGCGAAAAATGCTCAGTGCAACTTACAGCAATGACGACTTCCTGAGCCATAACCTCATTGCTGAGCTGGCCTACCGTACCGAAGCGCACAGCTATACTCCGTATACGAGCGAAGGTCGAACGTCACTCGCCACCAGCTCCTCTAGCCAAAGTACTGACTTATGGTTAATGAAAATCGCCATGAGTAAATCACTCGGCGCATTAGATTTCACTTATGGTATCGACGGATATTTGGATAGATTTAAAAGCGATAAAGCGCTTTATAACCAGTCATTAACTGAGAGCTCCGGTGGTTTAGTGCATGTCATCGATGACATGGCCGGCCGCTACCCTGGCATTGATACCGACTCTTTGGCCGGATTTATTCAAGCAGAATATGCGATTACTGATGACTGGTTGGTTCAAGCAGGCTATCGCTACCAATATATGGATACAAAGGTTGCTGACTTTAGAAAAACATCCAGCTCTAATCTAGTGCCAGGTGGCAGTACTGATTATGCCGAAAGCCTATTTAACCTAGGTACGATTTACCACCTAACCCCAACATCTCAAGTTTGGGCAAACTTTTCTCAAGGTTTCGACCTACCACCCGTGTTCAAGTACTACGGTAAAGACGCTAACACAAGCGTAAGCAGCTCTAAGCTTGAGGGAATTAAAACAGACAGCTACGAAGTGGGCTACAGAACCGACCTTGAAAAACTGTCTGTCCAGTCTGCTCTTTACTACTCACTATCAGATGCAACGGTTCAGTACGAAAACAATTTCACTGTATCTGGGTTGGTCGATCCTAAACGTATTTATGGCGCAGAAGCGTTGGTGAGCTATTGGGCGACAGACGCACTGCAATTAGGTGTATCTGGCCATTATGTAGTCTCTGAGCTCGAAACAGAAAACGGTTGGGAAGATTACAAAGCGATGGAAGCAAGTACATCGAAAGCGAGTGCTTGGGTTGGCTGGTATCAAGAAAACTACAGCCTAAAACTTCAAAGTTTAACCATGTTCGATTACAAGGATGCGGAAGACAGAGAACTTGACGGCTATACAGTGGTTGACTTCATCGGTAGCTATCAACTACCTGTTGGTAGTCTAGGCTTTGGTATCAAAAACTTAATGGACGAAGACTACGTAACCAGTTGGAGCCAGCGTGCAAAATTATGGTATGGCAATTCAGATATGTTTGAATACAAAGGTCGTGGCCGTACGTACACTTTAAACTATCAGGTTAAGTTCTAGTCCATCGTCTAATACGACCTAGAGTACAGTAAAAATAACAAAGGCTGAGGATCTAATTTCCTCAGCCTTTTTAGTTCAAGCTAGTATTACCGCGTAACTAAACCTGATATTAGAATGCCTAACTTCGACATCGGTATAAGCATTCATTATTTAATTCAGCCCTATTTTTCTTTACTTTCTTCATGCTTTGCCATCGTTTTAAACAACCCTTCCATCATTGAGGTTGGCATTGGGAAAAGTATGGTTGAACTTTTCTCCGCTGCAATTTCCGTTAACGTCTGTAAGTAACGAAGCATAATTGCATTCGGCTCTTCTGCTAAACGAGTCGCGGCTTCAACCAGCTTCTCCGATGCTTCCATCTCACCAGAAGCATGTATCACTTTTGCTCGACGAGCCCTTTCTGCCTCTGCTTGACGAGCGATAGCACGAATCATAGATTCATTCAGATCCACATGTTTGATCTCTACATTGGAGACTTTGATCCCCCAACCATCAGTTCGCGAATCTAGAATTTCTTGAATATCCGAATTGAGCATTTCTCGATTGGCCAGCATTTCATCAAGCTCGTGTTGACCAAGCACCGAACGCAACGTGGTTTGCGCGAGCTGTGACGTTGCCTGTAGGTAGTTCTCAACATTGATGATCGCTTTTTGAGAGTCTACTACGCGAAAATAGATAACCGCGTTTACCCGCACAGAAACGTTATCTCGGCTGATCACGTCTTGACTGGGCACATCCATAACGACAGTACGTAAATCGACCCGAACCATTTGTTGGATGACGGGAATAACAATGATAAGACCCGGACCTTTCACCTTTTGAAAGCGACCGAGGAAGAAGATTACGCCTCGTTCATACTCACGCAAGATACGGAACAAACGGACTAAAACGAGCACCACCAACACCACAATTAAAATCGGTGTAAGTAGCTCAGTGTTTACTGGTATTCCCGGCATTTTGTTGACTCCTTGATACTTTTTTGACCTTTAAAGTCAGACCGTCTACCGCGACAATATTGACTTTTTCGCCTTTCGCCACGGGTCGATCACTGGTCGCTTCCCAACGTTCGCCTTCAACATGTACATATCCACGAGTAGCGAAATCATTGAGCACGGTAGCCTCAATCCCAATTAAAGCCTCTTCTCCGCTCACGACTTGTTTTTTGCGTAAGTTCATTAACGTTTTAAGAACAAACACAATCAGTGCCGCCGAACCTATCGCAATGGTATATATGAGCGACATTGACACTCTTAACTCAGGTAAATCACTGTCGATAAGGAATACTGACCCCAACACAAACGCGACAATGCCACCAATGCCGAGCAAGCCAAAACTCGGTATAAAAGACTCAGCGACAATTAAGGCTATCCCCAGCAACATGAGCCCCATGCCTGCATAGTTAACTGGTAAAAGCTGGAAGGCATATAACGCCACTAATAAAGAAATGGCCCCCGTAATGCCAGCAATACCAAAGCTTGGGCTATAAAACTCCAGCAGCAAACCATAAACACCAATCATCATTAAGATATAGGCAACATTCGGATCTGTAATCGTGGCCAAGAACTTGTTTCGCAGATCGGGTTCACGTGGGTCTAACTGGGCGTTTGAAAAGTCCATCTCTAACTGCTGATGTTCCATTTCTAACGTTAAACCATTTAATTGATTGAGTAAGTCCTGTGAGGACTCCGCCATAAGGTTAATTACATTCAGCTCTAACGCTTCGGTCGCAGACAACGTAGCCGCTTCTCTCACCGCTTTTTCTGCCCACTCCACATTTCGTCCCCGTAGCTGGGCAAGCGAACGTATATATGCGATCGAATCATTGAGGATCTTCTTCTCCATCGCTGATGGCTCACTAGGTTTTTCTTCCTGTGTTCCGCCCGGCATTCCTCCCCCACCTATCTGAACAGGAGTCGCTGCTCCTAATGTGGTAGCAGGAGACATGGCCGCGATATGGCACGCATAGAGAATATAGGTACCAGCACTTGCCGCCCTCGCTCCAGGAGGATAAACCAAGCAAAGGACGGGAATCTTAGAGGCGAGAATATGTTGATTAATATCGCGTAGGCTCGAACTAAGCCCACCAGGAGTGTCAATGGAGATGATCACAGCAGGAGAGTTGCTTCGCAGGTTCGCTCTTTGGATCTCTTTGATCACGTAATCGCCTACAGCGGGACCGATAGCACCACTGATTGAGATTACTGGAACGGTTTGTGAAGAAACGACTTGCTCTTCTTCCTGATTCGCCGTCGCCAGTGCTGTAAATATTAGGAAGCTACTAAAGAGCGTCCATATCACTCGACGATACATTTTTTGTTCCGATACAAACGTATGATTTCAGTGTAGTTGAAAACTGCAGCGTGTGTTCAAAAAGACCAACCTGAAGGTTAACGCCTTATTACACAGCTGTAGTTGTATGGTGACAAACATCCAACCAACCTATTGCACTTATTTACATATAACTATATATTCAGTTGCAATTAATAACGAATACAATAATCATTATCATTTAAACAATGAAATATACAAATAAGCAAAAAAACTCTATTCGCTTGTATACAGGAGCTATAGCCCTAACGTCTTTATCTCTCTTAGTAGGATGTAATGATCATAGCGCTAAGAATGACTACGATGCTAAAACAAACGAAACTTCAGCCCCCTTCATATTTACCGCAAAAGTGCAGCATAACGAGGCCGCAGGCAGCACATACATCGTTAGCCAACCTCAGTCTAATATCAATATTGAAGGCACTGTCACAAATGATGGAATAATAGAAGTATCTGTCCCTAGTGGGGCAAAACTAGACTTTCCCTTACAACTTAGCGTTGCGTTAAATATTGATACTTACAAATACATGAGCCCAAACATCGCATCTCTAAGTAAGATCAGTGCACAGAAACGTGCATCTAAACGCTCCAACACCATGGATTACAGTGATACCGATAACGGTAATGTGACTAACGTGGTTTCACTAGAAAGTACAGCACAGTTCGCATTGGCAGATAGCGATCAAAGTGGATTTCTTTCAGAGCAAGAAATCCAACACCAAGCAGCACAAAGTCCATGGCCTTGCCCAGGTTGATGGCCAGCGCCGAGTTTTCGATGCACCGGTACTTGTTGCTGGGGTTGAGGTGCGCCTTCTTCCAGTTCACCACGCCGGGTTCCACACGGTCCAGCACCTTCAACGTCAGCACGCCGTCCTTGACGTCGCGCACCAGGTTGTTGACGTACACACCCTTGATGTGCAGCGAGTTGATCCACAACTGCATCGTCCGGACCTCCCGCGTGTTGTCCTCCTCCTCCTCCTGCTCCATGATGTCCGCCAGCTCCGCGTTGAGCGCCTCAATGTCGGCCTTCTTGACCTTGCGCCGCACGTGTC
>ENA-OWNT01003971-OWNT01003971.1-seawater-metagenome-genome-assembly--contig:-NODE-3971-length-13414-cov-3.760816_pt1 | contig 13414 bp, 8 predicted proteins | sample MGYA00238136_ERZ651165 | MGnify/ENA primary metagenome ERZ651165 (study PRJEB26861, sample SAMN08777766) | seawater metagenome | isolation source: coastal seawater | place: USA: Florida | collected... | reverse complement strand
GGTATGGTGGAGGCGTTCGACGTTGGGGGGTTGGTCACGCAACTCCGCTCTGCCGTGCCCAGCAGCTCCGAGGAACGTGATCTTCTGGAGGCGATTTCGACGACAATCGGCAGGAAGCTGCCTCGAGACGCCGTCCTCACGCGGGCGGAGGTCGAAGGCATGCGGGGTGTCGTGGTGACGCAGGCCGACCGCTTCCGCCGACTGAAGGCTGCCCGCGGCGTGTTCAAGTTGGTGAACGTGATGTGGTTCGCGGGACTCTCTGGACTCGTGGTGTCGACCATTCCTCTCATTGCTCTGCTGGTCAAGATCGCTCGGCGGAAGGGACTTTTTCGGTGGATTGGACGGTACTCGCGCCGTCTGCGAGACGTTCTGACTCGCGCATTTGAATTCTTCCGCTCTCGTGTGCTGCGACCCGCTTTCAACTATGGAATCATTGAAGTACTGATGCACTTCGGCGTTGTCTGCCTCCATGCCTATGCGCATGAAATGGAGCACGGCGCTGTACACATGGCGACGGTACCCGCCATCCTCCTCTATGTTTGCTCCTGCGGAGTCTCTGCCGTTTCCATCGACGCACCCAGCATTCGAGCCGTTGAGCGCACAATTACCAAGAACTATATCCTGCGAAGCCTGTTCTTCACGATCCCGTCGATGTACTTGATTCCGTTAGCTGTGGCGCACAATTCGAAGTTTTATGGGCTTCTTTCTGCAGGTACTCTCGTAAATGTTTGCCGCCTGCGTCGCCACCCACCGCACTGACATGTTCGTGGCTCCTTGCTGTTCCTCCTGTCCTGTGCTCCCTCGTCGCCGTCGCCCGCTGCTAGTGGTGGGGTTGGCGCACTTCCAAAACGTGATCCTGCAGCCGCTGGCGTCAGTCGCTAAGATCCCGCGCTATTCGGGAACAGCTCTTCGCTGGCAGTTGTCGACCGCGGCATATATCGCGACGTTCTGTGGACTTCGAGCAAGTCCACTTCATGAGCGATGGATCCGTCCGTTCGAATTCGGAGCGTACGTTGACGCATGTGATGGCGGTGTTTGGGCAGACGCAGCGGCGAGCTGACATGTTGGTTTGGTGTTTGGTTGTCTGCTTGCGCGTGTGTTGGTGTGTGCGTGACAGCTCTTGGATTTGTGGAGGGACTTTCTTCGCAATATCCTTGCTGAGCGCAAGCGCCTCGTTCAACACAACTCGACGCACGAGACTTCGCCGACGGCGACGCCCTGCCCCGCAACCAAAACATGCGGTGGATAGCTACGCGTTTCGTAACGCCGTTGCGGTGGCAGGTTTCGTCGCCGGGGCCGCAGCCGGAAAGTTGGGTCGAATGCCTGGGCTGCTGAACGTGTCCCTGACAGCCGGTGTGTTGTGGGGTCTGCAAAAGTTGACGGAGGTGCGACTTCTCGGACTTCCTTGGCAGGTTGGTTCGCTTTGCGCTGACGCTTACCCGATGATCTGTGTTGCCTGCCTTAGCAACGCCGGCGTTCACCGTTGTTTGTGCATATTATGTGTGTTGCAGCTTGGACTGTTTACCTCCAGTGCGGCTGGGTACTACGTGGCACTGTGGCTTCGATCTCATCCGGAATTCCTCGTGCCTGCCAAAAGCTTGCTGAAGCGTGCCGACAAGTAACTGCTCACGTTGCGGCGGCGCAATCGCATTGTGGCAGGCTTCCATCTCGATTCTCGGGTTGCGGTTACCTAAACATTTTCTATTGTCGCACGCTCCTCTCACTCCAGTTGTTTCTCTGTTGTACACACAACTGTGTCGCCCCGCTATGAGGGGCATAACACTTGAAACAACGCTCTCGCGGTGTCTCGGATGTCAGTTCAAGGCTGGGTGATGCAATGTTCGGATCTATTGGAATGCTCATCAACACACATGCGCCAAACTCGACGTGCATCAACACACAGCACACGACATGCAACAGAGTTCGGCTGGCAACAAACACACACCGCTGCCTTCCGTTTGCGCATGGCAGAGTCGACACGGCTGTCGCGGTCCTGGTAGAGTTGTGGCAAGTGCTTGTATCCTCGTCAATTTCGATGCGCCACTGGGTCGCTGCGCGCCCAGCTGGCTGAGCAAGAGTGAAACACCAGTTTGCGCGGGGAACGTTGGGCGTTGGGCGTTGGGTCGCTCAGTGTGGCCAAGCCGACAGAATGACGAATCGTCGTCGTCGTCGTCGTCGTTGTCGTTGTCGTCGTCGTCGTCGTCGTATTCGTTGCTACGTGTTGTGGGCTATGCCGTTGCGACACGGTCGCCGGGTGGTTCTGCTTCGCTGGAGGAAGCTGTGGCGACGACGGCGTCGAAGAAGTGGTTGGAGTTTGTGGTTGGTGCCTGCATGCAATGCGCAGGCCGTGTTAAGTAAGCATGCGGGCGTGCTGTGTGCATGGGATGTCAATCAGTGAGAAACTCGGTTGCTGGTTGCTGGTTGCTGGTTGATAGTTGGAGTGTGGCTCGTGCTTGCGGTTGCCGATTTGACGACGATACATGATATTAGTACCACAGTGTGTCATGATTGATGGAGGGGTGCGTATCACAATACTCACTTCAAATTTTTTGCCGCCGAGGAAGAGCAGATCAATATTGTTCATACCAACTGCGCACTGCGTGCGTGTGAAGTTGGCGATGCGGTGACTCCGAAACTCGCACTACAGCCACGGGACAGCGGCTCGGTTGGCTCGATTGCAACCACAGTGAAGTTTCTCTCCTTGACCTTGTTCCAGCAGCTGCGATGGGCTGCTGTGCCTCGGTGTGTTCGCCCCAGCGCGCGGTGGACACCGTCACCGCAGGGCGCGTTACAGTATCCTACAGCCACGAAATTACACGCCGTCGCCTCCAAGGCGGAGGCGTTCTGTCCTTCCACTTGGAACGTTTCAAAGGAGGGACACACCACATGCGATGCAACATCCGCTGCTCTGGAGAAAAGCGGCGGCTGGTGTCAACGGAAACGATACCGCCGCCATGCCCGGAAGCTCTGGCCTCCGGCAAGCGACCGACGTACATGTGGGTGCAGTTCCTTGCGCGCACGATCGAACGACGGCGTCGCAACAAGGATGGGAGCGAAGAAGTCTACTTCTACACGGGAATTGGCCAGGATTATTGGTCATCCTTCGGCAAGGGCCACTTCGCGAAGTTTCCAGACGTCCAGCAGCGCGGAGGAGAGCGGCGCTTCCTGCTGCCGCTGTCGCCATCATCGGATCGAAATGATTTAGTTTGGGGTGTTGATACAGTGCATCGTTCCACGCCAGAGTACGGTGGCAGGCGCACAGTTGGTGGCACACCGCCACCGTTTCCAAACGCTGCCGACAACAACGGCGGCAGCAACAGTTCCGAGGCCACCAACACGTTGCAGTGCGCGAAGGGTTGCATGGACCTGAGCAAAGCAGCGATGGGCGAGCGCAACCTGCATGAAATGTGGGATGCACCTCAGCCAGCTTGGCACTTGCTCCTGCATCACCGCAAGCTGCTCAACGACGACGGGTACGTGTTGTTGTGTTTCGGAGCCCCGGTGCAATTGCTCTTGGTGATTGGGATCGGCTCTTCATCAAGGTGTTGTTCGTTGTCTTCTATGTCGGCGCGCATACCGCAGGTCAATGCACTGGAAAATAAATCGCCGCGAAAACCTAAGTCCACAGGAGGACCGCGACGCGTGGCGGCAGCTGTTGCGAGCCGGGCAAAAAGAAGGCTGGAGCTTCACAAGCAAATTTTATGCACAGGTTGGCACTGGTGTGCGGTGCACATGTTGTGACGGTCGATATTCCAATCGTGGTGCATGTGCATGTGTGTTGTGTGTTTTGTGGACGCAGGCCTACCTTGTTCGGGATCTTCATCACCCTGTTGCATTAGCCGAATACGAGGTATGGATGGTTCTTTCCCGATCTGTCGTTGGTGCTTCGACCCTTCGTTTGCTGTCTCCCTCTTTACGGTCAGAATTGCACGTTGCGCACCATGCGTAGGTTTGGTGGACTGCTTCCAAAGCTGGCGGCGGTAACCGGGCGACAGGTGAAGGCCCGAGAGAGATCCGCAATGTCAGTCTACGAGATTGTGAGGCGGATGCCCAAAAGTGGTCTTCAGACGGCGATTCGAACGAGGGGCAGTACTACGCGAGCAGCGAGGAGAGCAGCAAGCCATTTCCGTCCGAGCTCGGATTTCGCCCGGACGTGCGAGAACTGGCATTGAAGGAGCTTGCGGCAGCGAGAGCCTGCTACAAGCGCGATGCGCACGCGCATGCTGCTGGGAAATGGGAAGGAGGCCACAGCAGCCCGTCAGGAACGGCCGTTGAGCTAGCGAGCGTGCAAATAGTGTAGGGGCGCGCGGACTTCATTGTTTTGAACAGATATTGACTAATTGTTTACAGAAAATTACACGCGGAGGAGGTGTCGCAGACTAGAACAGCCGACTACTTCGACATTATTGTGGCGTCAGGCCTCTCTCCGTCGTCCTATGCTACCGTTTAGTTGTTGCTGGGCACAACATCATTCAAGTCCCAGACGAAGATGCCACCTTCGCGGCCAACAGAGACAACTAGTTTGCCGTTCGGGGCAATTTTGCACTTTTTGATACTGGCGCTGTGGCCATGTCCGGTAGCCAGGAGCGTGCCCTCGTCGTAGTTCCAGACCTTGACCAGCTTGTCGTTGCCACCACTGACGAAGTACTCACCAACCTCTTCCTCGATGTGGATGCAGTTGATCTCCTGCTCGGAACCTTCAAGCACACGGATGGCGTTGCCATCGGCATCCCAGTAGGTGATCTTGCGGTCGGATCCCGTGGTGAGGAACTGCGACTCGTCTGGGTGGTAGAGCACTGTCGAAAACATCGTGTTCGCGAAGAAAGCTGCTCGGCGTGTGAAAGATTTGGCGTTCCAGATGATGCAGGAGCCATCCGCAGATGCGGAGACTATTTCGTCGTCGGCCTTGGACACCTGCACGCTGGTGACTGCGGACTTGTGCTCCTTGAGTGACACGAGCATGGAGACGCGGCTCCACACTCGGACGCGGCCGTCAGCGCCGCCGCTCACCACGTTGTAGTGGCCGTTCTCTGGGTTAGGCTGGTGCATGCACGAAATGGACGTGACACCGTTCTGGTGGGCCTCGGAAATGGTGTAGGCGAGGGCGCCAGTCTGTGGGAGGAAGGCACGGATTTTCCCGTCTCCCCAGCCGCTAAGAATAAGACCGCCGTCGGGGGTGAGCGCGACGCAGTTGCAGCGGAGCTTGGGCACACGGATGCGCAGCATCTCGAGGCGCGTCTCCGTCAGCCACACGCGGATGTCCTCGCTCGACGCAGTCACGAACAAGTCGGAGCAGTTGTCTGGGAACACGATGTCATTAATGGGTTCGTGGTGTGCGGTCAACCGCAGCTGCCACTCCAGCGACCCGCTGTTCATGATGTACTGGTTGCCCTTGGCCGTGCCAACGAACGTGTCGAGCCCGCCCTTGTACTCGTAGCCGATCGAGATGGAGGTCACGGGGCCGGCGAACTCGGTCAGCTTCAACAGAGTGGGCATGCCGGTGTCTGAGTCAATTTCGACCTGGCCGACCTGGCCACAGCCGAGGCCCACGAGGACCAGCGTCTTGCCTTCCTCCTGGAACATCGACATGCACGTCACGCCGTTTCCGTTGAACTGTTTGAACAGCTTGATCTGTGCCAAGGTCTGCGACCGGAGGTAAATGATCAAGATGTCATTGGACGCAGTGCCGCACAATGCGAACTTGTCGTCGGCGTCCACCGTGACGGTGGTCACGTGGCGCTTGATGCCCGTCATGTTGACGGGGAGCTTCAGCAGCTCGTTCGAGGCCGAGCCGTGAATGTCGTACACGGCGAATGCGTCCTTGTGGTACCCAGCCGCGATGAAGCGGTTGGGGTCGGAGCGGTACCAGCAGAGGGTCTTGGTGCCGGGTGTGATCGACTGCTGCAGGGCACGGCCCTCAGCGACGTCCCAAATCGCGAAGCGGTTGCCATCTTCGTCTCCTCCGAGGGTCGCGAGGTGCGTGTCGGTGCAGTTGAACGCCACGTCGACGACGCTGACCATGTGCAGCGACAATGTGTGGATGCGGGCCATGCGTCCGACTTCTCCTGGGATGGACTTGTCATCCCCCTTGAACGCGATGTTCAAGTCCCAGATGATGACCTCGGCGGCGAAGCCACTGTCGGCGACCTGGCCAGAAGCCAGCTTCGTGCCATCGTGCGAGAGAGCCAAGCACGAGACCGCGTTTGTGTGACCGTCGAGGAACTCCTGGGCTCCTGTGCGGATGTTCTTCACGACGATCGTGGCTCCAAGTGGGTAGAGGATGAACTCGCCATCGGGGTGGTACACTAGACCATCGCGGACGCGGCCCTCGAAACCGATGATCGATTGGAGGTCGAGCACCTTAGGTTGTGCCATGGTGCTGGAACTGTTTTGTCAAGCGCTTCCGCAAAGGGTGTGGGGAGAACGACACGGCACGCGTCGGATTTCTCACTTCGCACACACGAGTGAGAGAAGCAAGGGGCCTGTTTTGGGCGTGGAGTTGCGGGGACTCACAGAAAAACAACACACGAAAACAAGAATTCGTGCACACAAACGCCGAAGACGAAGAACACAAAAGCGACGAGAAAAAGGGAAACACAACAACAACGCACGCACACTTTTTCTGTAGCTGACGCATGATCGGGCCGGCCCAAGCAGCGAGCTTTCCTTGACTTAGCTTGGCCCTCGAATACACGCCTCAGTTGTGACAACCTTCACGTTACCAGCAAGCCAGCTTGACTGCATCGTATGGCAGGCACACCACGACGTCAACAAGCAAAAACCGAGCCCACAACGCTACTGACGACGACGAGACGTAGCAGGACGTATGTGGCATCGTTGCAACTTGTGCGTACCACGGGCACCTGCAGCCGACGCAATCCGCAACAACAGCAACGACCACCAACCAACAGCAGCAAAGTCGACGCGGTAGGACAATGCACGCACTCAAGTACGCCAGCCACTCAACGACCGACCCACATACAAAGTCAGCAACGCAGTAAGAAGAAAGTCAATGTTACAACGAACGAACGAACGAACGCATGAAAGCACTTACAAAAGAACGAGTGAACTAACCAAAGAACGAACGAACCAAAGAACGAACGAACGAACGAATGAACGACGAACGACGACGAGGACGACAACGAGGACAACGACAACGTCACACAACGACGATCGACTGACAACGACGACGTCAACGACAACGACGACGACAACGACGAAGTCGAAGTCAACATCGAATCGAATCAATCCATGGATTGCTCATCCATCAACCAACCAACCAAAACTCAACGACCGACCACCCACTCCCACTCTCACTCCCACTCACTCACCCACGACGTTACACCACCCACCCACAGTCCACAGTCACTCACTCACAGTCACTCACAGTCAGTCACTCACTCACAGCCAACTCAACGACGTTTCGTTTTCGCTCTCCACTCTCCACCAAACCTTTCCTTATCCGACACTACTACGTTTCAACCCCTCACACACTCACTCAAAACGATGATATCCCAATTATAGATACGTACTCTCTCCCTCACTCTCTCTGTGTCCTCTGAACGATAAAGTAACTTCACTGCGGGTGGGCGGTCACTCGCTCACTGCCAGCGCCCACTAATCAGTCGTTCGAACGGCGGTCCGGTCGAAGTCGCTGAGTCGTTCGTTCACTGTCAGCGCCCATAAATCAGTCGATCCGATCGACTCATGAGGTCACTCGTTCACTGTCAGCTCCCACGAATCAGACTCAGTAGGCGCGCAGTGAGGCAGTCGTTGACTGTCAGTGCCCATAAATCAGTCGAGATAGGCACTCACTCACTGCCAGTGCCCATAAATCAGTCAACTCACATCAATAGCTCACTCACTCACTGTCAGTGCTCATAAATCAGTCACGTCACTCACTCACTCACTGTCAGTGCCAATAAATCAGTCACGTCACTTCACTTCACTCACTCGCTCACTCTCAGCCCACACAAATCACTCAGTAGCTCACTCACTCACCGACAGTGCTCATAAATCAGTCACTTCACCTAACAGCTCACTCACTTACTGTCAGAGCCCATAAATCAGTCAACTTCCCCAACGGCTCACTCACTCACTGCCACTGCACACAAATCAGTCATTTCACTCACTCACTCACTGTCAGAGCCCACAAATCAGTCAACTCACCCAACGGCTCACTCACTCACTGCCAGCACCCACAAATCACTCACTCACTCACTCATTCACTGTCAGCGCCCATAAATCAGTCAACTCACATCAACAGCTCACTCATTCACTGTCAGCGCCCATAAATCAGTCATTTAACTCACTCACTCACTGTCAGCGCCCATAAATCAGTCAACTCACATCAACAGCTCACTCATTTACTGTCAGCGCCCATAAATCAGTCGACTCACTCACTCACTCATTGAGGCAAATGGGTTTGGTTGGTCCGAGGCGATTTCGGACAATGTGTGAACGAACACCGAATGAACGAAACGGTAATGCCCTAAACATAAATTAGTGGATAAATGACGACATTGCGTTTAATACACAATGACTCAAAATGGCTGGCGGATTGTCGTTCGTTCGTTGTTCGTTGCGCTTTCGTTTCGTTTCGTTTCGTTTTGTTTTTGTTGCGTCGTTGCTGCGTCGTTGCTTCGTCGTTGCATCGATCGTCGATCGTCGTTGTCGTGCGTCGTCGTGCGTCGTTTAGTTTCGCTTAGTTTCGCTTAGTTTCGCTTAGTTTCGTTTTGTTGTTTGGTCGTTTGGCGTTCGGTCGTTTGGTCGTTTGGTCGTTTGGTCGTTTGGTCGTTTGGTCGTTTGGTCGCTTGGTCGTTTGTCCGTTCGTTGTCACTTTCGTTCTTCGTCGTCGTGTGGTCGTTCGGTCGTTCGTCGGTTGGCCGTCTTTCCGTTTCGTTGTTCGTCGATCGTCGTAGTCGTTTGTTGTCGTTGCTGATGTGTTTGTTCGCTTGTTTGTTCGCGAGCTTGGTCGTGCAGTTGTCACAGCGGCGGTGACGGTGACGGCGTGGTCGATAACTTGCGTCGTGGACTGTCGCTTGCCAAGGGATTGATCCCGATTCAACTTCGTGCCTGGGTACTCTGTCTGCAGACAGAGTCAGACACAGTTGCGCGGCTGCATATAACCAGGAACAAAGCAGAAGGACAATATTCTTCTTTTGTGCCATTTTGTAAACTTTTCCACGCTTCGTAATCCATTGTTTTGTCGACAAGAATCAGCGACAAAAGTCGACGGCCCAACCGTACGTTCGCTTTTTGTGCCCGGCGGGTGTGCAGCTCTTCGAGCATACAGCATGTCAGCACGTGGCAGGACTAGCTAGCTACATTTGAGTCGACGCTGAGATAGGATGCCGCTGCAGTGGTGGGTCGTTGGACTCATCTTGGGAGCAGTTTCACAATTAGTCAGGGCGTCCGACACAGGATACGGAGAAGGAACCATCGCGTTGAGTCCGGGGTCATTGCAGTGCAATTTTGACAGAGCGTACTACGGCGATTACTACTTCAACGGTTACAAGCCATCCGACGACAAGATTCTGTCATGCATGGGTACGTACACCACATTTGAACACGGTTTACCGCGCCAACAAAACGGGACATTGCTGTTGTGCTTTTGTGGCGCCTCGAATACTTATTTGTCTCGCTTATGTGCCGACCAGAGGGATGCTTGGCTTACTTGGAAGTTGAGCACACGCCGTACGAAATTTCTTTTGACCCTGTGTCCATGTCGCCCGCCCCTGCCCCAGCGGCTACGGGGTTCGTCGGTCGCATTTGTGTTTTCCAGGCAGCGAGTTGTATGCTCACGTCGCTGTGAAAATGATTGACAATGCAGGTTCACCGATTCTCTGGTAATATGGAACGAGGCCGGCGGGTTTTTGTGCAACTGCCCACGAGGTTCTGGGGTCGCCGACTCCAACTCTTTGTCCGTGACGTGGTACGACTTGTCTGTCTGGAATGTCGCGGCGGCCATACGCGAGCGGATGTTGACGTTTCTGTCGTTTGTTGTTTGCGTTCCATGCGTTGGAATTTGAAGGTCGATGGACACAATGGGCCACGTCGCAAACGCGTGGGGCCAGCTATCATGGGAGGATCACATCCCGTATTCGATGGATACTGACACGGGCCTCCCTGAGTTCAGCAGCGCGACCAAGTTCGGGTCTTTTAATTTTTGGTTGACCGAGACAGTGAGACACCCATCAACTGTCTTTTTCTCGTTCACGGCACCGAGGACACAGTTCTGTTACAGCGGGTGCGTCTCTTGGTTTGCGGTGCGTGCAACGCCACTCTTTTTGCAAACCATGACACTCAACATTCGCTCTGTTCACCGCGAATTCCACAGATGCAGCTACTGGGACACGTTTCGCTGCGAGGGCAATTACACGCTGGTAGACGGCGATGCATTCAAGGTGTGTGTGGTGCATCGAGTCCACATTTTATTTATGGCCTGTCCCGGTCTTCTCACGCAGTTTGTTTGTTGGGCACTCGTTGTTTTTGCAGCTTCAGTTGTCAACAGCATCACCGCGCTACTTAATCTCGCTCACAGCCATAACGATGTGCGCGCTTGCCGGACTGGTAATGTAGCCCCGCACCGTATCATTCGATTAGAGGCGCGGTGTCGCAACACCACCGCCGCGACACGCCATTCTGTATCGATAAATGGTGTTATTATTTATCACAAAATCACAACATTGCATGACGCGTTGATCCTCACGCCACGCTGGATGTCATCGCAGACGAAGCGCGGATGTCGGGGAGCTTGTCGTCGTGGGGATCATACTCTCCACTGCCGCCAGCGCTGTCTCGGTCGCTGCTGTCATCACCATCACCGCCGCTCTCAGTCGCTGCGTGTTCGCCGGCGCTATTGCGCGCATTGATGTCGGGTAATGCACTGGGCCTCCGTGTCGCTGCTGACGCGGAAGATTCGAGCACAGCACGGAGGAATGCACGCAATTTCCGGTGGAGCTCGGATCGCTTCTTCATTTTGCGGATTCCGACCTGATCAAGCATCAATTGATCAGTTGACATAAAAACAAACATTGTTGATCCACAGAAACGAGCAACACTCGATGAGCTTCGTGACGAAAGCGCTCACCTCCTTTAACAGCATGTGGAATTCGCCTTCTGTGAGTTGGAGAAGCTCATGTACGGTGGAGTAACCCTCGTCTAAAAACGCCTCGTAAAATCTGTCCATTCTCACCGTCTGCCCGACAGGTAAACAGGGGCACACGTCAGTACGACGAAATTAAGTGTTTGGCACAGCAGTGAATACGGGCACCAACCTGAAGCCATTGGCCCACACTAATAGTTTTCAGTCTCTCCTGGGCAATCTCGGCGGCCCTCCTTTTTGCTTGCTTCTTTTGCTGCGCCTCGAGCTTTTTCTGTTCTATCAACGCAAGGGCGTCGGCTTCCATTCGATTCCATGGTTTTCGAGCTTGCTGCTTCTGCTTCAACCGGCGCTTGCCGTCGCGCACGGAATCAATAACTTCGCGACGGCTTTTGCGCGATGGACCTCGCGCAATGACGCTGGTTGATGTCGGGAACGGCAGCGGTGCTGCTTCGCTTGTCCGTGCGAACGCACCGGCACCGTCTTCGCTGTTTGATCGTGCGTGGTGCCCTTGCTTTGGCTCCCACAGCTTGCTCTTGGGCCTCTTCGCTCTCGTTCGTAGCGGCCGCAGTTTGGTTTTGGACTTCGACGCGGATTGCTTCCGTGCCAAGGGGTTTCCCTTGAATCTTCGGTCAATTTGACCATGCTTACCCCGCGCTTTTGTCTTTTTAGCGTTCTTGCGCCGTGGAGATGTTCTCTGCAACAGATCGCGGGCACGTGGCCCTATGTGGCTTTCCCGCTGCTTGCCGCGAGCGTTGCTGCTTGGTCCAGAGAGCTTTGTCTGAATCTTGTCCGCTATCATTCTCGATATGCGGTCGATTTCTTCAGCCTTTTCGTTCAGTTGCTGAAGCTTTTCACTGTCCGTCTGCTCCGCTCCTCCGAATACCCGTGCCGTGGACGGAGACCCATCACGACTGCCAGCCGAAGCCGTCGAGCACCTGGACCCGGACTCGGGGACGGAATCGCGCGCGTCGTTTTCCGCCTGCTCGTCTGGGGTCTCCGCGTCAACAGCAACACCCGTATCTGTTTCGACAGCGGTTGGACTCGACTCGGCGTCGTTGCTTGAGCTCTCGAAGTCAGCGGGTTTGTCGCGATGCTCCTCAAATTCGGCTTGGTCCCTGTCGCTGTTGTCACTCTGAAGGTCATGTTCCGCAGCATTCCAGGGCGCGTCATCGTCCACCACCTCATCGTTGCCGTCACTTTCTTCCAAGCCTAGAAGCGCCCGCGCGCGGGCCCCAAACTGAGCATAAACGTCTTTGCGCGCATTCCGCCCAGGGCCTGTGACAGCCCCGGACACAGCTTTTGCCGCCTCACGAGTATTCGGACGACTTCGAGTTGGGCTGGTCGGGGCATGTGTTTTCACGGACACAACGGTGTTGGCAACATACGCTCCGGCTCGATTGGCAAGAAATGCTGTGCGACCGTCTTGTTGTTCTTGCTGCCGGGCACGCTCTTCGTCGGTCCACACCGCATTGTATGCTTCCGTCACTAAGTCGAGCGCAGATTTCTGGCCCGGCATCGGCGCACCACACCCCACAAGCGGTGCACGTAGCGTTTAAGTCATGTCATTGCAAGGGTAATATTTTTTTTTTTACCAAAAGGGACGAAATCGCACCGTGATCAGTCCGACCTTTCCAAAGATAACACTCAAAATTGAATGCTCAATTGAAAATAAGGTGTCACGTGTCGGTGCTCGTTCCGCCTCGTTGGCTGTCCAAGGTTGTGTTCCACCTTCGCTGCTTATCCGTTACAGTCTCCACAACCCTGCCGCTGCATCAATCACATCACACCAAGCAAACTTCCGACGACTATAAACGCAAAGCCCCAACAATGAGACACCCTAAGCACTACGGGAACTGTCCCCGCTTGCCCACGCACACGCCACCCGCTCCTTCAAAGGCCCCGGAACAACAGCTCAACAGCGAATGTCGGACCGACAACAGAAAGTTGGTCGTCGTCGTCGTCGTCGTTTGTCGTTTGTCGTTGTTGTAACGAACGAACGGACGAACGAACGAACGAACTATCGAACGAACAAACGAACGAAGAAACAACGAACGACAACGTTCAATTCCGCAAACATCAGTACTTAAATACTTTGTACCACATTTAGCTCTATTTACAACGTTGAACTCATTGGGAATTTGAGCGAATACGTTTGGTCTTTTAATTCAGAAAATGCATGTACTGGGACGAAACATTTCGGGATTATCGTTGTCGTTGCCGTTGCCGTTGTCGTTTTTGTTCGTTGTTCGTTGTTCGTTGTTGGATCTTTTTTGAAACTGCGACGACGACGACGACGACGACGACGAC
>ENA-OWNT01003969-OWNT01003969.1-seawater-metagenome-genome-assembly--contig:-NODE-3969-length-13415-cov-4.090268_pt1 | contig 13415 bp, 17 predicted proteins | sample MGYA00238136_ERZ651165 | MGnify/ENA primary metagenome ERZ651165 (study PRJEB26861, sample SAMN08777766) | seawater metagenome | isolation source: coastal seawater | place: USA: Florida | collected... | reverse complement strand
GAACGAACGAACGAACGAACGAACGAACGAACGAACGAACGAACGAACGAACGAACGAACGAACGACGAACGAACAATGTCAGCAAAGTGGTGAACACAGCACAACGAACAACGAACGAACGAACGAACGAACGAACGAACGAACTGTGTGGGTGTGTGGGTGTGACTGCGGTGGTGACGACGACGACTGCGAGACAGACCGACCACCCCCGCGGTCGAGTCAACCTCACTCATTCCTGAATCAAGATATGTTTCTCATCCAATATTTACCAGTTTAGTGTTATCTATAATCGACATATTCATTGTAAAATACGTGTTTTCCTGAAGAAAGGTTATAAAACAAAGCTTCTGTGTGGGGACTCGGGTATCATAATATGGGAATAGTGGGTAGTTATGTGTGTTTTCCTGAATATAGATATTGCCTAGTGTGTGTAAATGGGAAGACGTGGGTATCCGTAAATAGGAAATTAACGTTTTTAGAGTCGTTGTCAGGTTTTTGGTCGGCTGTTGGCTGTGTGGTGTGGTGTGGTGTGGTGGGGTGCATGTTGTGCTCTCCCGCGCGATTTGTTGCGCTATCACTGTGATGCTGCTGTTCTGGGAACACGCTACGGACGACGTACGATATGGAATTAGACGCAGGGCTTCTTGCTTGGGGTTTGCGGTTTGTAGCCTGGGGGATGGTTTGGGCTTCGGCATGGGTAGTTGCGCATCACTGCGACCAAGCTTGTGTGGCAGAGAGAATCGAACGACCGGATGTGGATGCCGATTGTATTAATCGAGTGCCACATAGCCGCAATTTGTCAGGTTTAGCATCAGCAACGTGACTCAATCACATGTATACTGACACATCATTGACTGCTAAAAGTTATCTGAATAAATTTTAACCCTTGAAGCAGTCCGAGAGTCCGGACGGCGACACATCTTTGACGGACCCGTCATCGACGTTGCTGCACTCCCAACTGTTATCACAGACACGATCGATATCAACACAAGCAACATCACCAAAGCCATTAAAAGCACACAGTTGTGACGTACGTTGATCGTCCGAGAAGCGGCTCAAGATGGACATCTTCAACTGATATGGATTTGCAATGGGCATCACTAAAACATTGGAATGACCCAGCCTGCGAAGATATCGAGGAGTAAACGCTGGGCATCGCTTCATGCATATATTTCGCCAAACTCATGCAACGAACCCCTTTTAATGTCGGAAAGTTGCCAATGCGTGAGATATTTCGCCAACTGTCAAGGGAAAGCGTAAGGTGCAGAAAAATTGATAAACTGATGCAGAGAATCGCTGTCAAGGCACAGGAGTGTTACCTGATGTTCGAAATGTCAGTGAGGGTATCTTCACTGCCGGGTGACGATGAACCATAATCCGTCATAATGGTCAACAGCGCATCACCTGTCACCTTCAAGCAGGTTTAGCACCGACACCAACACGGTCACGTATGTCATCGTGCAACTAGTTCTCCACACACAAATAACAATCATTTCACATCCATGGCAAACCTCTCCGAGGCGAATATCTTCATAAACAATGTTGCGAACATAACCTCCGCGTGTTGCACTCGTTTTAATGTGCAGCCCATGCTCGGTCGGCCCAACCAGCGAGATGTTTTGAAACAACCTGTTGAATCAATCCCGTGACTAAGTACCCAGTTCTCCATGCAACGAAACGGATAAAGACAGTTAGAACGTACACATCTTCAACTCCGCCGGAAACTTCGCTTCCAATGCTGATTCCTCGTCCAGCGAGGAACTCGCAATTACGAACGGTGATGTTGCCTGAAGCCATACAGCATTGATGTGGATGAGTCACGGTGCCACAGTGTAGCCGATGAAGCCTGCACTGCTCACTCACGGGTCGGAATGCCAACTTCGATTCCAGGCTTGTCCATTCCAGATTTCACTGCAATGGCGTCATCTCCACAAGAAATGACGCTGTCTTCGATCAGGATGTTTTGACTAGAGTCGGGGTCAATTCCATCAGTATTGGGACTTGTCGCTGGCGCCGTGATATTGACATGGTGGATCCATCCGTTCGAGGAATACACGGGATGCTGAGTGGTAAACACATGCCACTGAGGTCAGGAATTGCAAAACGCATAGTGGAACCTGAACAACACCAGCATTGACAGATAGACACACACCGTAGTCCAGAACCCAGAGTCTTTGAGTGTAACGTTTGAAATTTCAAAGTTGGACGTGTTGTAGAACTCAACCAAGTGAGGGCGTTCGTATTTGGCGGTCTTCTTGATCTTCCACCAGAAGCTACCTCCTATGCAGGACCGGCAGTCGAAACGATTAACACAAGAAAAAATCGAACGCTCGATCCCCGTGACAACGTCGGCAGCACAAGCAACGCGGGCATCTCAATGGAGTCGACCAGACCAGTCAAATGAACACCGAGGCCGCACTTACCGCCGTCAATCAAGCCACCATTGCCATTAATTGCAACATTCGTTGCATCAGTGGCCATAATTAACGCCTGGTACCGAGCCGGCTGGCCATCCCGGGCCTTGCCGTAGGAAGGGAGTGGTGGTACAACTGGAAAGGCAATTTCGGACGTAGTTGCTAGCCCAACGATGCTCGAATCAGCACCACTAAGTTCAAGCGTCACGTGGCTGGATAAATTGAAAGCTCCAGTCATAAAGTTGCCATGTGGCACAAATAATACTGTAGGTGTATCGGCTGTAGCCGCAACAGCCGCTGCTGTGGTTGCATTACGAAAAGCCACAGTGTTGTCGGTTGCGCCGTCGCCAACGGCGCCGTATTCCGTCACATCAAATACGTTGTCACTCGAGGCTGCCAGAGCAGCTCCAACGGGGGCAAGGGCAAGGGCAAGGGCAAGTCTCATCATAGATCAGTTGATATAAATAGCTTCCGCAATTTTTGTCATGTTTTGAAAACCCAGGCTTTCCAATAAACCTCGACGTACCATACACAACAAAGACTCTGCGTGCCAAGGTTGGGTCGCTCGACAAGGCACGGGTCGCTCGACACTATGATCAGCCGTTCATCATCAACAAACACTGCGCTCCATCAAGCAAGCCACGTTCGGCAGTGGTTTTGTTCTTCCAAAACATCCTCTTCCTCCGCATCCTCACACCATCGACTAACTGTTCATGTCTGGTCCGCAACAACAACACATAAATCAAAAGCGACCGCAAGCCAGGCGAAGAAGCGCTTCGACCTCGACACTTCGTCCGACATCCTTCAACAAAGATACGATGCCGAACGACGAACAACAACGAACGGCAAAACGCAAAACGCAAAAACGAGAAAATCGACATTGAACCGTCGTCGATGTAACTATTGAATGTGTGGCAGCGGACGACGGCGCTGCGACGGTAGGCCTTAGTTAGGTATAGGTAGCTTGATTGATGCGGCACCATTATGATACCCCTTGGAACCTCAGCTTCAAGAGCACATTTCTTATGATATCAGCACACAGAACCTTGGATACTTGGATAGTGACGGTGTACCATACTGGCTCGATATTTGGAGGGTGCCGTGTGTCGTGTGTGTTGTGCGTGTTAGTGTGGGGCACGCACAGGCATCATGCGAATATTTGTACGTTCCTCTTGGTAATCGGATTGGAAGTTGGAGATTTGTTCGAACAGTGTTGTGCTAGGCGGCAAGTTTCCAATGTCATGGTAAAGGCTGGGGTGCTGCACGAATCTTGGTTCTATGTTGTTGGTGGTAATAAACATTTTCATTAATGGATTCCAAACAAGGCTAGACACCACTTTGCGACTGCATCAGAGGACTCGGTGACGTTCACTTGCGCCTGGGCCTCGACATCTGCTTTGGTATAGCCTTGTGTCAACATGGACACAAGTCCGTTTGAATGAGTCCCAATATGATCTACATTTGTGTCGATGCTACTCTCAAACTTGGAGACAATTTCGCTGACACATTCGTTCGTAAATTCTGGATGTCCTTGCAGCGTGAGCACCCTTAAATCATTGCTGATCATACCTTCAATACTAGTGTTGTGGGTCCCACCCAATGATGTGAATCCTTCAGGCAACCGCAGCACCGCGTCTCCGTGAACCATCTGCAACGGTAGGGAAGAAGGGATCGACTGTGCTTGCTGGGTTCCCAGCAGTTGCTGGAGTTTTTGAGTCGCAGCTTCGGTAATATTGAAGGATGTCGCACCAAGCTCCCACCCGCTGGGGTTTTTCGCTGCGTATCCACCGAGAACATGAGCAATAATTTGATGGCCGAAGCAAATGCCGACCATCGGGATATTCTTTTCGTGAATGCGGACTATATAGTCACCAAGCTCTTTTATCCAGGGATCAGACTCATAAACTCCGCAGGTACTACCAGTCACGACGTAGCCGTCGAAGTCACTGATGGACGTGGGTTTTTCCCCTCTGTCAAAGTTGAAAGCTTTGAAGTACACTGGAGTCGTTTGCGCGCCAGCTTTGCTTGGCGGGTCCTGACCCACCACGTGAACTCCATTGCGACGAAACCAGTTCAAAAAGAATGGAACATAGTCGTACCCGCCCGGAAGGTTCAAGATGGCGATTCGCTTAACTCCAGCTATCGATTTCCGCCGGCGTTTGCGCGATCGGAAAGCCGCTGTGCACGCCGCAACTGCGGCGACCCACGCAGCAACACCACTCCATTGGTTCGACATTTTTTCCGTGACTACTTCAATCGAGCTGAAAACGCCAGTTGTCACGGGCGTCAAGTTCTAAAATTTACTGACTTTTTTCACGGATTGACGCAGTTGTGAACGGTGCTGATGGCCCTAGTGTGCTCACCTGCGCTATTGTCAAGAAACCTTATTGACACCGCTGCGTCTAACAACTTCCCACAACCGACAACAGATCATGCATGCAATGAAACACAAAGACTAGCAACAAGATAAACGGACACAAAGACAAACACAACAAGTAGTAACAGTGCAACGACGAGCAACGATCAGCAGTAGCCTCCGCTGCGTCGTATCTGTGTGTGTGTGTGCGTGCGTGTCTGTGTGTTTATGTTTGCACCCTCAATTAATTAAAACGAAACTAACACCAGAAGCAACAACACCGCAACAGCAACTTACGCAACAACAACTTACGCAACAACAACTCACTCTACAGCCACCTAACTAAAACTAACGCTATACAACAACTAAGCCAGCTAACTAAACTCACACGACAACAACTCAATGCAACGACCAACGACGTCAATCAATACAAAAACAAACAAAGAGCCGCGGCGAACGTTGCCGCGGTAACGTGTCTGCGTCGTCGCGTCGTCGCCGCAACGCCGCGACGTGTGTGTGTGCGTTGGCACTTTTGACTTACTGACACACAACCTCATCCGTACTAGTACTAGTACTGTACCACAGTACTGACAGTACATGTTCCATGTCCTCCCTGTTCTCCACTTTGATTTATCGTAATTTCATAAAAACCTAAGTACTGGATTTAGTAGTACTTGGTACATAAAGTTTCGGTATTATTCATGAGATTACTGCAGTCGTGGATAATCACAGGCTGATGTCTACATTGTCCTCGAATCTGATTGGCTGTCGAAGGGCTGCGCAGCGCTGAGGGGTAGTCGAAGTGCAGGGTGGTGGTGCAATAAGACGAAGCAGCTTCCACCACCCTTGCTCCCCTTCTTCGCCTCGCGAACGCGCGGGAAGCTGAACTGGCGACGACGATGACATTCTACGCGACGTACAAAGGTTGAGCGGCGCTCCGCTTCTGAAGGACTCGTTACTAACGACGCGTCAGCGTCAGCGAAGTACTCGAGGTGAACATAGCGTCAGCGACACCCGTCGTGAAGTATGGGTGTGAAGTCCTGGTTTCGTGGCCCAACGAATGGACAGTCCTCCATGCACACCTACAACGTTGCACTGGCGACCTGGCTGACGTGGTTGGTTCCGACAAACGATTGCTGCAGCGATAAGTGTTCGCTGGAGCGAGTCGTTAGAGTTGCAACTTTGATCTACGTGACACTATGTGCAGTTTTGTGTTGGTGTGTGCCCGTGTTCACATGCGATGTGAACCCGACGAGCTCACCAGCAACGTTACCTGGGCGGGTTTGTCAATTGAGTTTGACGACGCATACCACGACTCAAGCATGAAGAATGCATGAAACGAAGGTTTGCAGATACACTATTGTTGAACAATGAATAGGACAGACTCCAAAGGTCTTTCTTTCAGGGTGTTGGCGAATATTGTTTTGCTTATATTGCGCATTTACAATTCATAAAAAGTATTGACGTGATTGTTGGTGACTTCCAGAGTTCACGTCCGCCATGCCAATAGACTTCTATCACATTATTTTCAAGAGCATAATCTCTGCTCGACGCCTTCTGAAAGATTTGAAACTCGCGTTGGGAAACGAGGTTGTGCTGCTCGAAGTTTTGCAACCTTGCTTTGAGAATGTACTGAACCAACAGTGTGATGGTATTTATAGGACACGCAGGCAGTGCTCATCGCGCAAGAAGATGCATATGGTTCGACTTGATCGTTGTTTTTTGCACGACTCCCGAGCACTAATTACGCTGTTTTCACAGATTACTTGGCCGATGCGTTGCGGACCACGCCACCAACAGCTGTGTTTGTGGACATCACTGGCGTGGCTGGTGCACCTGACACAGCGAAAGTTGGATACGGTCCTCACCTCAGAACCCTACTTGGTGAGATTTGCTCCTGACCAACTTTCACATCTACATTTTTTCTAACGAGCGCGCAATTGTGTATGGATGAAGGACCAAAACCGAAAATTGTCGTGTACTGGACAAATTCCATCTTCCCGACGCTGCCTAACATGACGCATGCGGGCGTGGATGACTTTGTCGCACAACCAGACCATGAAAAGTTGAAACGGGTTTTGGGCGTCGAGGAAAATATCCTGGAATCACAGCGCCCGGAAGATAGCGCGTCTACGACCGACGACTCACTTTTGGCGCGCAGACCCGCTCCTTTCATTCGACACACGTCAAAATCCCAGCCACGCCCCGTCGTTGGCGTTTCACGCCCGTCTGTACCAAGGTCCACATCGAAGAGGATGAGTATTCGTCAAAGCATCGGTTCTATTCAAATGAACATTGCAGATTGCATTGAGAATGGCACGTTATGTCGCTCTCGCTTATGGCTTCTGCGGTCGTGCGAACTTAATTATTTTGGCTCCATGCAGAAAATATCATCACTGAGAGACTACCGGACCAAGAAGCGGTTGAAGTCACGCAGCAGGGGAATTTAGAGATGTATTCGATGCACAACTTGCGCAAGCGGAAACAATTGCTCAATCACCAAGGCATTCGTGTGCGTCTCGACAAATTTTATTTGTCACTCGACAGTTGCGTGAAGCGGTCGGTGCGTCGTTTGTGACTTCGTTGTTGTCATTCCCAAAGGTTCCCATCGGCCTTCTGTGGAGCGTTGTGAACTTTCGCAAGACCGAGCATGGAATGATACCAAAGCAGGACTACATCACGATGTCAGTTTGTTGTTATGCGCTTCGGCGTAGCCAACATTAATGCCGTGTTTTGTTGATATTAGGATTGTGAAGCTACATCGCCTCCTGATTAAGGATTTTGATGAAGAACGAGCAACAGCCAATGCCCGTCAAGATTGGGAACGCGATGTGCAGGTGCGATCTGAAAGCAGCGCTGTTTTGTTATGCAGCGACAGTCCATCATCGATTTGAATGCTTGCAGAGAGTCGACGGCCTTCCTAACGGATTTATGAATTTCGAGGCATTCTACAGATCGATGTTCGAGTTGGTGGACAATTGGTACCATTACTTGAGATGACTTGCCATGTCCAATACATTTGTCTCGACCTCGTCTACTTGTACTGACACATGAACGGTGCTAGGTGTAACTCCGTTGATGTGCACGAATACATCATTTTCTTGTTCAGTCTTATTGATGGTATCACCTGTGAAGGTAAGCTTGTGCAGTTCATTCTGTTAGAGGAAACGTTTGTCATTCATTACCTGACCGTCGTCAACAAACCACTCTATTCAACCTCTGTAGACCCAGGCGGTGATTCATCTGCGGCCGAAGTGCGTACGGTTGTTGGAGAATGCGTTCGAGTACCCTGCTCACGAACGCGTATTTGTGTGTGGTATTGGCAGCTGCGATGGAAAAGCGATGGTCAAATTTCGTACCGTGGATTTGAAGCATCTCAGGAACGCCGCCGTCACTCCCGTATTTTTCTCGGTGGTGCTATGTACAATGCGACTCATGGTACAGTCAGCTGTGACTGCATTGTAAATCAGCACCTTCTTGTTAGCTGATATTACATGACATGCGTCTGGCGCTAGGATCCACGGGGTCCCACGACGGCAGCACACTTTCAAAGACTGTTTCTGGGTACGGTGTCAATGCTATTGTGAGGCAAGGCCGCCAAGCGCGTTTTCAATTTGCACGCCGACTTTTCGTTACTCAGCATGCACGGCTACGTGATACTGGGCTCTGGTCGAGAATTCCGATTCGCGTTCAATGACCACACAGGATACACTCTCCAAAAGCAAAAACGGTCCACTCGTGGCCGTCGAGGCGTTGATATCGCAAATTCACCGTCTACTACGTTGCAGCAGCAGCAGAGCAGCAATGGCGCCAAGCAAACGGTATGATCAAGGGCTGCCTATTTTTGCAGCTTGGAACACAATTTACTCACAATGATATCGACGTTGCTTTGTGTATCAGGGACGCTATTTCGCAGGTCAAAGTGCAAGTGTGTTGAAACCAGTGCCGGAAGCCAAGCAACGGCAAGTTGTCTTGCACGTGATGAAACCTGTCCTCAAACCTCAAATGATGTTGTGCTGTGGCAACTGTTGTCTGTACGTCGAATAGACATCCCTCAGATCAACGAGCTTGGCGTCATACTGGTGCTGCGGATCTGGGCCAGCACCACCATTACAAGTACATCAGCGACGGAGAAAGAGATCTTGGAAATCATGGAGCTGAATCCAGAGAGCCATTTCGCTTTTCGAGTGGAAGTGGCAACTCGCAGCCCGGCTACACGAGCAATGACGTCGCCGACGTGCGTGTGACTTTGATCGACTTTGCTCCAACGACTGATGTGCTGACATATGAGATGTATTTGGCACAGGAACGACCCAAAACGTCGTGTGATGGCAGTGAGCAATCCCACAAAGCAGAATTTCCAAATAATGTTGGACTCCGCACAGCGAGTGAGTTACATGCGTCCCTGCGAGTTTTTCAAGCTTGACTTAATTTTGATCACTCCTGCATAGGTCGCAACCTGCAATCATCGGGAGTTACACCTCCGAAGAACCCTACGACAGAGTCAGACGATCGCGTTCGCGCGGTTTCTGGTGACGAAAAGGATTCCTCGGGTCAGGCGCAGTCCAAGCTTGATAAATCCTGTCAAAGCACACATCAGCGACACCATTCGCACAAGCACGGCAAGTCCAACCATCATCACCACCGACATCATCGGCATCATCGCCACAATCACCGCCACCACCGTCAAGGGAGCCGCCATGAACACGATCACCACCAACTTGAGTGAGCGCACGCAGTGTTTCATCGTTGTTGCAATTGTGTGCCAAAGAGCTAATGCATGTTTCTGCGTCTGCCTGCAGTGGCATTCAGAAAGAGCATGCTGGAGCTTTGAGCGTGGGTGAGCCAGTATCCATCGGTGACATGGACGCGGAACAGCTCCTGCAATGGCTCAATTCATCCAAAGATCTCGAGCTCTTGTGCGTGCCCTACAAGCTTGACCCGTTCCACTCGTGACGCACGCTGGGTGGATAATTTTGTTGCGTGTGTTGCATGTAGTTGCATTGCTCTGACTAATGAGCAAAAGGAAAGGCTTTGCAAAGGCGGTGGAAAGCGTTTGTTGGAGCGATTGCAATGCTGGGACGACGAAAAGAATATGAATATGTACGTGGGAACTTGAACGAGAAGCACCAATATGGAGCAAACAACAATTAAACGTAGCGTGTTGCCACCAGGTATGGGTTCGAGCACGATCGAGACAGCTTCGACGCTTTCAAATGCTGCACCGACGTTGTTGTCGCCCGGAACCAAAAACTCCAAGATTCTCGCGCGGCTCAAATTGGTACATGGGGGCTGAGCACCACCCAAAGATTTCTTGAAAAGGTGGGGACTATTCCGCCAAGGTACGTACTCGTGTCCAAATTATTGCCAGAATTCTGTCCAAATATCAAACAGTGGCGGGTTTGCGCTTCCAGATACAGAAACTTGACAGGGAAAGAATTGCTGCGCAAAATGGATGAGTGCATGTTTTCCACAACAAGTTGGGAAAATGCTGGCAGCAATGATGTCGGTGTCAGACGACGTGAGCGAGTGTTGGAGGTATTTTGAACACAAGCGCTTCGTTATGATCGTCAATCGCAAAGTCGTGTTGTGATGACGGATCGAACACTTCGCATGTTCATAGGCTCGGTACGGCTTGAAGATCTTCAGTCTGCTGATGGAATGGTCGAACGACATTGCGGACACCGACCCTTTGGGGAATTCAACTCATGCCCTTGCTTCGTCGCTGCCGCAATTGCTACGATGTCCTCCACTGGTAATTACTGCGTGCGTCACTGAGCGTACGTGACTGGAGCTGACGATGGGCGTGAATGCAGGATGATGGGGACCGTGAAGTTCGTGTACTGCCACCGCATGATCGAGATATGAAAACCAGCGATATTCACGCAATGCAATCTGTTTCCACGATTCAATTCGTTGGTGGCTTGGAAATGAAAAGGGACACCCCAAACGGTTACAGTGAGTGATCATCGAGTTGTACAGCAACGAACTCCAGGTTTTCGGAGATGCGGGCATGACGGGAGCGATCACAATGTGGCTGTATTGCTTTGTTACATCAGCCTCGAAGTCGCAGAACAATGGCACAAAGAAAGCAAAGAACGCCATCCATGTGTACAAAGATGCACGCCATTTTGTTGCCAAGGTTTGCAGTTGGTGCTTGCAACAAGGGATTGCCGATATGCTAACTTTGTTGTCACATGCTCCAATTAGGCCGCAATGCATACATACAAATCAAAACCAGTTCTGGCTCAGCCGACACACACCGCATCTCACGTGCAATTCAGCTTCGACGGACTGTCTAATCAACTGAAAGTGGTTCGTCAATTGTTTGAAATGCGAATTGCGTAAGAAATACAAAGCAATTGAAACAACAAATGTACTGAATGAACAATGTGCACCTGATATTTGCTTTCACTCCTCGTACCGAAGCCGGACCATTCAGTCAGGACACGACGATTACGCAAGCTACGAATGGAAACGAAAGTAGTCGGGGCACTGTTGGCGGGGCACAAACTTCCACACTCGCGTTGGCAGACGAGCGGAGGCAGACGAGTGGGCCAGTCCCAGTCTCGAGCCGCGATATCATTGGACAACAATGTTGTCGATGTTTAAGTTGTGCGCGCGCCACCCACAGCAATACATCCACGCTGCGTCAGGAATCAGGAATTAAGAGAAATGCACCGACCGCGTGCGGAACCACTGGTCTGCTTTGAGGAATCTGGTGTTGAAATGAAATAAATAATGTGATCGTTAATAAAATGTGCCGCGGGTAGCCGCTGCTTGGGCAGAGCAATTGATCACTGTCACACGGAAGGGGGTGGAATCATGCACAAGCATGCACACAGTGTCCAGAAAAAACATCCTGAAAGAGACAGAATACGCGTTGAGTATTCCTCGTCCATGTGCAGCACAGAATCTGTGCAGGACCAGACATCAAGTGTGGCGCCTAAAAAGTATGTGATGACAGTCTAGACACAAATAATACCACTTTTCAAATTCCTGAAGCGAGCTCGGTTCAACGAAAAATTGCATGGCACCACGTACGAGAATATTCGTGGCGTTTCCTGGGTAATTAGCCTCGACTGCAGACGATAGTTTCGACGTGTCTGCCGTTGGGACTTCGTGCTCCAATAGCGCCTTGCGGGTAAAGCACATCACCGCGTACGCTTGCGACACCAGTTGGTGCACACGCTGCCTCAATGACAGCGTTCGACAGCATGCCACCGAAAGACAATTGACACAGCTGGACATGGCCCCACAGAACATGATGACAGCCGCAGCAAAATTGACCAAGTTTACCACGTTCGGGTCGCACATATCCATGCCAGCAGTAGTTGATCCGGAGCAGTGTATCGGGAGAGCTACCGCTACCATGTACAAGATGGAGGAAATTACGAATGCCACTGGTAAGAATAGATTTGTCCCACGGCACCGATTCCCAGAAAAAAGACCCTTTTTCTGCTTGCTGGCACCAATTGCTAGCGCACTTCGCGGCCACGCCTCGCCGCGTTCGACTTTGTCGGCAACCTCATCACGAGTCAGGACATGCTTTTGTGTGCGCATGGCGAAAAATAAGTCCGACAGGGGGTTCAAGACCCACAAAAAATACGCGAACACATTGAGGAGTTGCATGAAATAGCTTTGTTGTCCACCGCTGTTGTAGTAGCCAACTACCACGTAGTCGTTGATGAGGCATCCCGCAAGAAAAAAAAATTGAGACGAGCGGTACAAGCGTAGCGACAGAGTGTCCAGCTTCACCGCTGCTTTGCCAACGATATTTTGCTTTGGCGGTCTATCTTCTGTGCCCACAATTCCTGATCGATCTCGGCGCACTGCATTCGAGTGCGTGTCGACTGTTGCATAGTCTGTGGTTGCGATGTGCTCTGCTCTTGTGACTGGCAACAGACTCGTAGTTTCGCTCGCATTGTCAGCAATGATGCCGCGGTCCATGGAACCCAATAAATAGTCCTGTGCCGGACGGGAGTGGGCGTCCTCAAAGTGCGTTTATTTTCCTCATACCAGCTCCATCGAGGGGTGGGCTAGAACTGGTGGCGTGACGTTTGAGTAGCACCTTTGTTGCATGCAGTTCGCAGCTACACTCACAAGGACATGGAATGCTCCTTTTACGGTTGGAGAAAAAAGCTTGACACGAATATAACGCATCAATTGTTGTCCCGAATCAACACAACTCAGCGTGTGACTCGAATCACGTTGTGTTGTTGACACTTTGACAGAAGAATAGAAGAACAACAGAGGCACAGATGAACAGAGGCACAGATGAACAGGTGAACAGATGATGAACAGGTGAACAGATGATGAAATGGTGAACAAGTGAACAGATGAGCAGGTGAACAGCAGATGCGCAGAAGAACAACAGAACACCACAGAAGGAGAGAACGAAAAGAACGGAGAGAACGGAGAGCGTGGACTGAACGGACTGAACGGACGGACTGACAGAACGGACACACCACACCACACTTCACTCCTCGAGTACACCACAACACACCACACCACACCACACCACACCACACCACACCGCAACACAACACAACACAACACAACACACAACAACACAACACAACACAACACAACACAACACAACACAACACAACACAACACAACACAACACAACACAACACAACAC
>ENA-OWNT01003967-OWNT01003967.1-seawater-metagenome-genome-assembly--contig:-NODE-3967-length-13421-cov-3.772032_pt1 | contig 13421 bp, 16 predicted proteins | sample MGYA00238136_ERZ651165 | MGnify/ENA primary metagenome ERZ651165 (study PRJEB26861, sample SAMN08777766) | seawater metagenome | isolation source: coastal seawater | place: USA: Florida | collected... | reverse complement strand
TCGTCGTTCGTCGTTCGTCGTTCGTCTTTCGTCGTTCGTCGTTCGTCGTTCGATCGTTCGTCGTTCGTCGTTCGATCGTTCCATCGTTCCATCGTTCGTCGTCGTCGTCGTCGTCGTCGTCGTCGTTCATCGGGGAATGATGACAGTCTAAGTCTTAGTTATAGATACCCTCCCCAACTCATGCAACCTCCACACTACGTACCGTTTTCCAGGAATCCATTGGAATCGGCGCAACAAGTTCCACTTTATGAGCGAATTCTTTGTTATGGGTACATAGTCATACTGCCGAAACAGGCAGGTTAGATATCTACATTCAGGACGACCTGCACCGCCCGCCTTCACACAACGCCGACCGCCAACCACCGACGTTGCGGCAACAACGCCTTCGTGCACTGCAGTGCAGCGTCGCAGCGTCGCAGTCTCATTTCTCATTTCTCATTTGAAGATACTTCAGTACAAAGGCGTACAGCGCGCGGTATGTATCTATAACTAATACTAAGTGCACTCCGAGGGACGACGAGGTCCTCGTAGTTTCGTTCGAAGTCGCTGTTGTGGATACTTATCGCCTAAGCGTGGCGGCCATGCATACTATCCTCAAATGGTCATTCAGTGGTGATCGGAAGAAGCAAAGTGACCGGGGTTCAGCGGCAGTCCCGGTTGCGGGTATCTTGAAACAGTGCGTGAAGGCGGTGGGTGCTATCCATTTATGGGAATGCAGTGAAGTGGTGAGGACAGCAACGTGATTTCGGAGATTCTCCGTATAAACCCTAATAGGGGTATGTGTGATGATACCAGTGTAGGGACGAAAGTGTGTCCACAAATAGGAATACAGGAATGTTGTGGTGGTGGTTGGTAGTTGCAGCGTTGCAGCAGTTGCTCGCTCACTCACTCGCTCACTCACTCAGTGTCCGTTTCAGAGCGACGGACGAACGAACGAACGAACGAACCGCCGTTCGTTCGTTCGTCGTTCGTTCGTTGTCCTTCGCTGCGTTCGTTGTCCTTCGTTGTCCTTCGCTTCGTTCGTTGTCCTTCGCTTCGTTCGTTGTCCTTCGCTTCGTTCGCTTCGTTCGCTTCGTTCGCTTCGTTGTCCTTTGCTTCGTTGTCCTTTGCTTCGTTCGTTGCCGTCCTTCGTTGTCCTTCGCTTCGTTCGTTGTCCTTCGCTTCGTTCGCTTCGTTGACTTTCGTTCCTTCGTTCGCTTCGTTGACTGTCGTTCGCTTCGTTGACTTTCGTTCAATCGTTCGTTCGTTGACTTTCGTTCGTTGACTTTCGTTCCTTCAATCGTTCGTTCGTTGACTTTCATTCGTTGACTTTCGTTCCTTCGTTAGTCGACTTTCGTTCGTTGTCCTTCGTTCGTTGTCCTTCGCTTCCTTCGCTTCCTTCGCTTCGTTGTCCTTCGCTTCCTTCGCTTCGTGTGCTTTCCTTCGTTCGTTCCAAAGGTCCAAAGGTCGTTCCTTCGCTGCTTTCGCTTCCTTCGCTTTGTGTTCGTTGCTTGGCAGAGTTTGTTGCTTGGTAGCGTTCGTTGTTTGATTTGACTACCCCGAGTACTGTGAGTGGTTTGGTTACTGGAGTGCAGCGTCGCGTTGTTCGTTGTTTGTTGGTGTTTGTTGGTGTTTGTTGGTGTTTGTTGTTGTTCGTCGTTCGTCGTTCGTTGTTCGGTAGCACTGTTCTTCTTCGTCGTTCGTTAGCGTTCTGTCGGCGTTATTGTGTGTTGTTGTTGCGTCCTGTTTGCTTTTTTTCTGTTTTTTCTTTGTGTTGCCGCGTCGTCTTGCGCCGGGACAGTTGGTCGGGTTCCGTGCCCCGCCACACACATACACTCGCAACTGCCCGCGTTGCGTCTTTCGGATGGATGGGAACCGCTGTCCTTTCCGTGTGGAAAGCTTGTTCGTCTCAGATTCCTGGACATTCGTATTGATTTGATCGCTTCTGGACCAGTTCTTAGCACACATCAAAACCCTAGCAAGTTAGTTCTTCGCCACCATGGGCAACGGTGCCAGCGCATCGCCCATGAGCGCGTTAGGCGATGTCGCATCTCGACTGGCCGCGGGAAACGGCGAGAGCAAGCAAAGTGTCGAGTCGTCGCAACCGGCAGGAAGCGAAGCCAGCTCGGCATCAGGTGCGGGCGCTGCTTCGTCTAGCCGTAGCCAATCGCCGGCAGGTCCTGCCAGCGCAGCTGCCAGCGAAACAAAGTCACCACCTAGCGCGGTGGCGGACGCCGCGAGCAAACCGGACGAGACGTTGATGAAGGTGGAAGCCGTCCGCTCCCTCGTTGTACGTCTGCAGAAGGTCCGAGACAGCATCGCCGAGCAGTCGAAACAAATGAGTGAGTCGAAAATATTAGAAAAAATGACCGGCGACGAGGTGGAAGTCGAGAAGCGCGAAGTGGGCACGTTCCACGTGTCGCGAGATCGCTGCAAGTCCATGGAAGAGTACACGGACGGGACGACCATTCGACGCATCGACGGTAGCATAGAGCGCAAACTCCCGGACGGCACTGTTGAGCAAATATCCAACACAAACGAGGTCACGCTCCGGACTCCAGATGGCGACATCGCCGTCCTTGCCGAGCACGACACTCTACTCAACCAAAAGCGCGCAGACGGCACACAGATCCAGGTATGTCCGCGCCGGCGCCATGCCTGCCCGCCCGCGATCCCCGAAGTTTCCGCAGCTCACGAACAGAGACATGTGTTGTTTTTGCGCTTTTGTGTTCGCTTGCGCCTTGTGTTTGCGTCTTGGCATGCTGGTTTGCTTGTTGACACGTGCAGACCAACCTGGAAACTAGGGTTCAGATTCAAGTGTTCCCAGACGGCACGAGAATTGAAACAGACGCTAACACAAAGACCACAGTCACTCTGTTCCCCGACGGCAAGCAGGTGACGGTGTTTGACGACACGACGCAACTCACGCTGTTCCCCGACGGCACTTCGCGCCAAGTCTCGCCGAACGGCACAGTCGTCACCGTCGACGCCGACGGCACCAAGACACAAAGCAACCCGGACGGGTCGTCAATCGTCGTCTACAAGGACGGCCGAAAGGTGCGGACTTTACCCAACGGCAACAAGATCGAATCCTTTCCGAACGGCGTGTCACGCCAGATCAAAGTGTCCAACCCCGAATTCGGCGAGCGCACCAACTTGGAATCCAACGAAGAAGAAATGAAGCAGCAGAGCGAGCAAAAGTTCAATAACGAGACCAAAGAAGGCGACTTGACCCCGACGAGTACCTTCCGACGTTCGAACACGGAGTCGGACAGTCTCCCGGCGCTCTCGCGGTCACCCACGGAAGCAAGTCTTTCGCGGGGCTCTCCCAAGGGCAGCGATGAGGACGACGAAGATGAGGAGGAAGAAGAAGTCGGAATCAAAGTGTCCCTGAGCATGGCCAGCCTGGTGACGGCCCTCGACGGCCACCGCAGGAACAAATCCACCATCGTGTATTTGAAAGACCTGTCCTCCGTACAAGTGATTCGGCTGCTGCAAGAGTGGAACTTCAACGTGTTCCGCAAGGACTTTGCTACGCTCGCCGTCACCGGCAAGATGCTCCACGACCTTGAGTCGGTTTCTGACCCTATGCTGGTCAGTGCACCGTCCAGCTTGCGGAAGGAGTTCTTCTACCGTCTGCAACAAGCAAAGGCGAACGGCCTCGCAGAATCGACTGCGAAAGCGATCGAGTCCACCGGCAACAAAATGAGACGGGTACGTGGAACGAAGTGGTGTCGTTTTTCTGCGTGTATCCGCAACGTCCATGCATTCGTGTCGCTAACTGTGCGCAACTCACTTTCAACCGCAGGCGCTTGGGAACAAGATCAATTTCGAGAACAATGCTCTGGACAAGTCCAAGTTGATGTGGGGAAGCAACTTCGACGTCGAGAACATTCGCACGTGGGTGAAGAAGGGCGCGTTCATTGACTGGCACAACCCGGATGAGCGCGGGTGCACGATCCTTCACATGGTAGCGAAAGCTGGGAAGTTGGATTCCCTCGAAGCTCTGTTAGAATTGAAAGCCGACATCAATGCCATGAACAATAGGAAAACCACGGCCCTCCACCTGGCGTGCCGAAAAGGACACCTCGACATCGTCAAGACGTTGTTGCAGGCCAAGGCCGATCCCACTATTAGGAACAAAAAGGGAACCGCGATAGACGAGGCTCGAGCAGATTCGAAGAGCGCCAAGATTGCGAATCTGAGAGCCAACATCATCAGTGCCTTTGGCGACGTTGATAAGTAAGGTTAAAACATTACGGGGGCACCTGCAGTGCCCAGAACTCAATCGTTGGACGACGCTGCACAACATACACACATCTATTTGGTCGTGTGCCCACTATTATTTGTGAAGGTGCCGACAAGCCGTTTTCAGTTTTACTTTGCGCCGTGAACCGCTGTTGCAGCGCTCAAGCGTTTCAACACTGCCAAGTGAGCTGGCAACGTTCTCTTGGTGACAGTCTTAGCCTACGCAAGAGCCATTGCCGTCAACAATGCAGATAGTGGGCATCTCGACTCTCGTCACCACAGAATGTACGAACCACAAACACGCTCGTAAAGTTCCAAGTCCCGATGACCGGCTCGTACACCAGTCCGCATGACGACAATGTGTTCAACATCTGGTCAAGGTCGGCCCCGTCAACTGGGCCGTTCAGAATGCGAGCGAGGATTGCCTGCATGTTGCGAGCGCACAATTAGGTGATCGGTGATCACAATGCGGAGCACATGACCGTGAGTGAGCGAACCGAAACTTGGGCGGACGTAGCACCCGCCGAAAGAGCGGCCAAGATCTTGAGGATCACAAGTTCGCGAACTGACAGAACGTCAATGGAAGCTTCGATGTTCTCTTCGATCTGGCTTGGGAGTGGGATGCTTGCCTCCTGTGCCCACCAGAATCACCCGTGAGGTTATTATCAACAAACACAGCGGGAGCACCAACACTTGCGGTTCGTCAACACGTACCGTGCATTCGAGCGCTACATCTAGCGCGACGCCGAGACCGTCCGGAGTCTTCCTGAAAAACGGTGTCTCATTCTGTGGCAACAAGACAATGCTGCTCAAAACACGTGCTGTGCTGCACACACTCATTGAAACATGACAGTTTGAACCAACCTGCAACACTTTCATTGCGAGCTCCACATAGAGCGGGTTCCCGTTCGAGAGAGAGTGCATTAACTTGCCCATCCGATCGCTGACGCTGATGGCGGGTTCCGGACCATAACTCGTCTGAATGAACGCCGCCTAAGGAAATTTGTCGCCACCACGTTAAGAAACACGAGAACATTTGAAACGTTGGCGCAACCATCCAGCAAACAGAAACGAACCACGCCCGAAGAGTCCATTGGCTCAATATCAATGATCTGAGTGGTCTCCAGTGCTTCGAGGTGGTGGTATGCTGGCGCAATCTCACGCATCGCGATACTGCCGTGTGTGTGCAACGACCGCAAACTGATGCAGATAGACAGCTTCCGCCCACGCACTCCAGCGTGTTGATCCATGTACCTGCAGCATCAACGGCGCTGTAAGAACCCGCAGGTCCACCGCACGCGGCTGCCACACATCGACGACCAACACCCCACTACGTACGCGCAGACTGCGTAGGGGAGACGCATGGACGCAGTGTCCGAGTCGCTGAGGTAGCAGCTCTTGAAGTTGTCCCCACATGTGGCCTAGGACACAATCGACCCCAAAGTTGTCACGGAGAGCACTGCAACGACATGTGACGTTGAACTGCAATCATTTGCGCACCAGATCCTCAATGACTGCCCATGAAAACTCATCCGTGAAGTATGCATCGTCAAGAATGAGCAAGCGCCGTTGTTTCTGGTCGATGATGTACCACATGATTGCAAGCAGCAACAAATGTGTTGTGCCCGTCACGCCAAAGTCGTCTTCGTACTCGCTAAGCGCACACACAGGCAAGCAGACGTGATGAATGCCCACAAACTTATGGTGGCGCGACGAGCAAGTTCTACATACAGATCCGACTGTCGCACTTCCTTCGAATCGTCCGTCTCTTCGAAACTCATGAGCAACACGTTGTTTAGCAGAGCAGAGTATGGCAACAGGTCCGGCGCTTCAGCAGTGATTATTTGAGTCACAACGCTCTGGATGTCAGGCTCGTCGATGTCCGTGGCGGAGATGTCAGCTCCACCTGTGCTCGACGTTCCAGAGTTTTTCAGCATTGCTTGTTGCGCCTGCACACGTCACAGGAAGGTAAGTCGTGCAACTCACTGGCATACTGCTACCGCGAATGCAGTCAACACACACGCACGCACGCACGCACACACACACACACACACCTGGTGGAACAGCTCGGCCTGGTCGCTGAGGTACTGACGAATGAGGTTACCGATTGTCGAGAACCGCTTCCGTCGCTGGAATGCTGGAGCAAAAGCAGCGACGAATTGGGACCGCCGCCTACACATAACAAGACGTACGCGCGTCAAGGTAACTCCGCGCGCGTGAAGAGCCTCGCTTTCGTCCGAGAATTAATTGTACGTACATGCGTGTCGTCGCAAGGCAGTGCGATATCAAGCTTGTTTTGCCCGACCCTGCATCTCCTTGAATGATAACCACCACTGGAGCCTGTGGGTCGTCACCCCCTTCCGCACCGTTGGCTGGGGAGCGTGCTGGGGAGCGCGTTGGGGAGCGCGAAGAACGCCCTTTTCCTCCTCGTTGGAAGAGTGACTTGCGAAATACCGCAGCCAGTTGAATCGCAACCTCACTCTTGCGAAGTACAGGTGACATGGTGGGCTGCATCAAGTGGCGCTTGAACGCCCACAATCGCTTGATCTGGGCGTTGTACGTCGCCTGGGACGGATGCACGGGTGTGTGTGACACAAACTCGTCTTCAACGCGCGCGGATTCGGTACGTTGGACGGGAGGATCGATGGTGAACACCGCTTTACCGTCCATCTGGATACTGTCGTCCTGAAGCAGAGAAATAAATGACGTGTCAATTGGATGGCGTTACACATACACAAGCGCAGTGCGGCAACTCACCGCCTTCGAGCATGCCAACATGCTTCCAATCGCCTCCGCAGTGGTGTCGTCAACCGCTGCCCATGAACTGCAGTCGAGTTTGCCTTGTCGTATCTGAGAGCAAATGGACGCGGCTCTCTCAACGGTATCCCCGATCACGTCGTAACGCCGTGTCGCGCTGAAGAACCCGCCAGCAGCACTCGCTGCGCTGCGCGATTCGGCAGAGATCGCGCTGGTGGTGCAACCTAGGGCACCGGAGAAAACGTAACCAGAGGCAACACCGCAAGAAACGGCTGAAAACTGGGTCCTAGACTCATTGCCCAGCAACTCCGCTCGCACAGCCAGAGCGGCGAGGGTCGCGCGGGCACAGTCGTCTTCGTGAGCCTGAATCACGATACCGCAAAGTAAGTGTTAACAGTGGCCACAGTCCTCCCACAATACGCGGCAACACGAACCAGTGGCGGCAATCCATATCCAAGCACAGCGTTGACAATGGCCACGACTGGCTTTCGATCGCGCATGGCTTTGTTGGGAGTGACCACGCGCACCGACAGCACCGTCCCTTCGTATTTGTAGGCTTCGTACTGAACTCGCTGCGTGATCAGGTGCACCGCAGTGCTCAAGCGTTCGTCTTGACTGTTTCCGGAAGTCACTCGGGATTGCAGCATCGGGCACCTTAAATCGTCCGCGGTCACTTCCACAGAAATCGACGCGCAGGATATGGCTCGCACTTCATTCGACCATAATTCGAGATCGGGATATTCATGTGACATGTGATTGATGACGGGACCAGGCAAAAATCGCCCAAGGGAATACTCTAGGTCCTCTTCTGCCTCGTCTTGCTCAACGCCTGAGGTGGCAAAGAAGCCAATGTCATGAGAAGGAGATTTGTGGACAGAGCATGGTGCGTGGTGTTACTCACCGTCGTCTTCATACCACGACGCAGGGATTCTTCTGGCTTGGTGGAAGGCAGTCTAGTACCAAGCAAGCGAAATGATAAATGCACGCGAAGATTAGAACGAATGTCTCACCACGTGCGATCAGCCACGACGGAACACACCATGTCGATGGCGTCAACCACGGATTGATTCGCGGTCGCAATCTGGAACTTGCCACGACCCATTGGCCCGCCAAGCATGCAAATTCTGGACGAAGATGGGGCCCCGGACGCGGCAGTGATCTGAGCGCAGCATCCGGCGGAGAGGCACACCGCTCCAGCAACCTTCTGAGCCTGAGCCAATGAGATATGTGAGCACGAAGACGCGCTAACATCGAGCAACGAACGCAAATGGACAGGGGCACACCTCATGTGTGGCGATCGCATCGAACGCTTGTCGGTAAGCTGGCCCCGTCGGAATGCAGTACAGCCGCCCTAAGCATCCGCCACATACGAGCAGTGAAACTGTTCCATTCCCTACACCACACTTGAGATCGTCTAAAGTGACACCGTTCGTCAAAGTATCTTGTTCCGTTCGAATTTTCGGGATGCTGGCTTCGATTTTCAGAGCACACAGCACAGCTGCTTTGATCTTCCGCTTCAGCGCGGTTTGAGGTTCGTCGGGCCAAATAATCACGATGGTATCCGAGCAATGGTCGACCACTGTTCCGTTAAACTCGCGAGCAATACCTGCGACGTTGGAGAACGTGATGTCTACGGCTTCAGCCTGCATGATGACGAACGCAGCAGCCACAAAATGGTCATACTTAGAACAACGCATTGTTCATCAACACTTTGTCAGCAGCAACAATTACTCAGTCGAACCTTGAGACGCGCTTGAGCCACGGCGGCGTCCCCATCGTCGGCGTCCGATACCGTTGCATTTGCCGAGGTTCCTCCTCTGATCATCCGAGACATTCTTCCCGAATAGCTCGCTGGGCTCAGCGTAACTCGGTGCCGCATTTTCACCACCAAGCAGGCAGTTTCGATCGCCACTGTGATTGGCAGGCGTTGATCGTGCTCGCCCATGTCGTCTTCAGAGTCCTCGTCGTCGCTGGCAGCGGCAGCGGCGGAATTGAAAGCAACGGCGGCACTGAAAGGGTCATCGCTGATGATGTTGGGGCGCTGTTTCCCCAAATACACCACTAACTGCCACGGCAAGTAGAGCGCAAGCATATCCAACAGTGTTTCCGGCGCGAAGTTATCGCCAGAAGCCACTCGACTAGCAATCTCTGTCTCGTCGAGGAACATCAGCGATTTGCCCCCGCGACCACCTTCCTCACCACGGGCCCGGAATCGCTCCTCCATCGCCTCTGCGGCGTTCCAAGCAGCATCGTCATCATCATCGCCACCGAAGTTCATGGATTGTTCGAACATCAACCCGAGAGATGAACGGCGTCGAACACGAGGCACCGCAGCGGCCGCTTTCAGGCGCTCGTGTGCCTTGGCCACCACAGAGTCGAACAGTTGTTGCGTCGCCATGTCATCCTTGCACTTCGCGGCGCATTCAAGCATCAGCTTCTTATTAGTTGCATTTGGACCACCATGTCGGAGGCCATTCGGCGCCGACTTGGCGGACTCCGTCGCTTCAGGGTTGCCACCAGCCTCGTCTTCCTCTTCAGAGTCCTCATCCGGCGTTGCGGCTTCGATTGCTTCTTTAAGCCACTGGCGCTGCCGAGCCGTTACCTCGCTGAGCACCAGTTTGAACACGAACGGCGACCGGAACCAAATAGACCCAGATCCGTAAATGTCTGGCGGTTCGAACGAGAGCAGCCCCGCGGCTCGTAACTTCTCGCACACATTGAAGATGAGAGGACGTTCAGTGTCGAATGGGAACGCGCCCCACACAATGGTTGGGTCGATGTCTTCGCGAGCACCCGCGACCGCTACAATTTTCAACACGAGCTGGGCGTTCAGAGGGAACTGGCTTATGTGCCAAGAAAAAAAGTCTCGGATCGGCGGGCTCACCTGCATAGCATTGGCCAGAATACAAATGCAGGAATCAAAGGAAAATATCGCAAGGCGTAATCCCCGCAATAGGCACCGTGACACAACAACAACAACAACAACAACAACAACAACAACAAAAACTCACCTGCAGCATCCGAACGGCATTGAAGCCCTTCGCGAGATTGACTTCGTTTCCGGATGCACCGTGGGACACGGCGGCGTCTCCTAGCGAACTCATCAGCGATGCAAGGGCAGTGGCAATCCGGAAGGCACCTGCACTGAGTGCTTTGAGCACCTTGACCACCCCGCTGCGCACCTTGATGGGTTGGGAGTTTTGATTGGGGTCGTGCGCAGCAGGATTGATGACACTCGCAGACAAATACTCCGCAGCCAGTTGACGCAGTCCGTCGTCGATCACTTTCGACTGGTCTTTGGTCAGTGGTGAAGTCTCCGATCCGGGCCCACCCCATCGAACAAATGGCAGCACATGGCATTTTGGTTTAGGGAGCGACCGCAGGCTTTCCACAGCGGACGCAACCTCGGATGACAGGCACTCCGTGTTCTCATGAAGCGGTCGCATGAATACGGCAATGAACAGCGGGATGGCTTCCCGGCCTTTGAAGGCACGGATGGACTCCGACACGGCCGTCGGCAAGCCCTCTGCGTAAATGTCGCGCCAGCGAGTGCTCAACGCCTCGGCAGAATCGACGGAAACGATGTCTTCGAAGACTGCCCACGAAAACTCGTCGCCGAACAGGCCGTTGTCTACGAGGAGGCAGCAAGCACCCTCGCGCCCGGCGATCTGCTGCAGCAGCAGCACGTACAGGGCCCTGCACACCACCTCGTCCTGACCGCTTTCCGTGACTTCCGTGCTTGCGGGCGTTGCATCAAAGGACATGTTGAGCGAAGGACCCAATAGCGGGAGGAACACTTTCAAGTTCCCAGGCAAGCCAGCGACAAGCGCTTCGAGCTCTTCCTTCAAGATGTATTGGGCTTTGCGGTCGCGAGCACTCCGAACAAGCCAATCTTGGAGGTAGTTCATCACGAGCTTGCCCACGCCGCCGAAAGCTCGCCCGGCTGTGAGTGGGTTCCAACTGGACCCCATCACAACGGCCTCGGGGAACTTCGCCGGCACGATATGCTGGGCGAGTCGATGCAGCAGAGTTGTCTTCCCGGAACCGATTCCTCCCTCGACAATCGTGGCGCGAGAGCCCTTGCCACTCCAATTCGACAAGGCGGTCTGGATGTTGGGCATGTCCAATGAGTACAGAGCGCCGGAGCCCATGGCACCGCCTGTGCGCTTGGTGGCGAGGTCTTGCGGGTACAAAAAGTTCTCCATCGCCGCGAGCATCGCATTGCTGCCGGCAAGTTTGAGCCTCCACACGGGCGCATCGTTGCTCGACATTTCCGCAACCTGCGCAAACTGGTTCAGCAGCTCCACCACCTTCACATTCGGAAGACTCGCGAGAGTCTCTATGAACGCGTCACCGCAAATTACGTTGGAATCGCGAGCCTCCGCTCCTGCTTTCGCCGTAAAAGTGGTGGCCAGCTCGCAGGCGGTTGCCACAGCAGTGCCAAAGAAGGTGCTGTACGCGACGGTCGACTGCGCTGGGTCGGCGCTGTCGAAGAGGACTGTTGGGCGCAGGCGCCCGACGCTCAGCCCACAAGTGATGCGCGTTGCTCCGAATTGCTTCAAGATGGGCTGCAGCAACAGCGCAGTCCACAGCGCCCTGCACAGGTGAATCTCGCGCGAGGAAGGCACGGTTTCGAACGCGCACACGAAAACGAGCTCGTCCGGCGAAGGAGAACTGGTGTCCTTGTGCGTGGATCGATGAGCGACACTGGTCAGGAACCCGCTGTGTTTGCTCAACACCTCTTGCACACTCTCCATGACGTTCTGCAGAGCAGTAACCTGCTCGTCGCTGCTGTCGGTGTCGTCCCCCATGGTTAAGTCCAGAGACACGCTGACGCTGAGCGCGGAGCCGTGCGACAGATTCGCAATCCAGGCGTGCTTGCCACGCTCAAAGAAGCTCGCGTTCCGCGACACGCGCGATGACACGTAGGATTCCAGCTCGCTCTCCACTTCCAGTTCCTCCAACTTCTCGGCGGAAACGAGAACTGCCCCGCTAGGAGCGGTGAATGGCGAAGCTGGGGCGCCGGGTACTTCGACTTGGTTCAGACTGTCGCGATTCCTCAGCAGCACGTAGAAGCGCTGTCGCATGGCCCTGTGCTGGAAGCTCTCCTGCAGGACCTTGAAAGAGTCCGGGCAGACCGCGATTTCGCCGCCACCCGCCAGCTTCACGGCGTCCGCGGCCACGCGGTGCGGCTTCCCGCCCACCACGACATGGCGCTTGTTGCCGTTGCGCCCGCCGACGTGCGTCAGGAGGACGTGGCCGGTCGAAATGCCAGCCTTCACCGACCCGGGCGGCGAGGCCGTGCCAGCAGCCTCCTGAATGTCGAACGCACACACCGTGGCGGCTCCCAACAGGTCCTTCTTGGTGGACGTGCTCGTGCCGGACCACACCACCATCAAGCCGTGCGGTTCAAAGCTGATGATGTCTCCGCCCGTCTTGGAGACGGTGCGCAAGACGGCCTCCAGAAACGCGTCGTCGGCGGCCGAGAGGTCCTCTGCGTGGAAAAGCGCCTTGAAGTTTGAGATGTGGATGTCTGCGACAACACCGTCAGCAATGCCGTCGACGTATGGCAGCGCGATGGGGGCGTCACTCTCGAGCAGCGAACTCGTCACCACTTTCGCCACGCGCTGGGGGATGTGTCGCAGAAACACATTACACGATTCCAGCGCGTTGCTCTTCTGGAACGACATCTCTGGGTGCGGGCGACCTCAAGAACGAAGTCCCGCCTCTCCCACCGCCGCTCCGCGTGCAGAGGCGCGCAGCGAGGCCGTTCGCGGCTCCGGTGCGTGCGAACGCCGACCACGCCAAGGATCGGGTCCAGTGCTTTGCTACTTTCCCTTTGTTGCAGGTCGAGCCAAGCGACTGGCTTCCACAGGAAATGGGTCGGGAAAAAAATATCGGCACAACGGCAGAAACAACCGGAGCAGCAAAGAAAGAAGTACAGCGCTGAGGGCTCCGACGGCGACAAACGACAACAAACGACCACCGGCAATACCAACAGGAACAGACTACGACGACGAGAGTCCAACGACCCGACATGTACAACGACGACGACGCCATGGCAAAGACGCAACGCGACAACGACGGCAACGACACCGTAGTACTACTACTAGTATTTGACTCGTTGCTTCGATAACCTTACAACGACGGCGGCGACGAAGGCGACAGACAGCGACGACAAATGACAACGACGGAATGGTTGACGACGACAACGACACTGACGAAGGCAACAATGACAACGACGATCGCCAAAGACGGCGACGACAACACAACAGCGACAACAACGAAAGGAAGGAAAGGAAGGAAGGAAAGGAAGGAAGGAAGGAAGGAAGGAAGGAAGGACGGAAGGAAGGAAGGAAGGAAGGAAGGAACGAAGGAACGAAGGAACGAACGAACGAACGAACGAACGAACGAACGAACGAACGAACGAACGAACG
>ENA-OWNT01003966-OWNT01003966.1-seawater-metagenome-genome-assembly--contig:-NODE-3966-length-13421-cov-4.324565_pt1 | contig 13421 bp, 12 predicted proteins | sample MGYA00238136_ERZ651165 | MGnify/ENA primary metagenome ERZ651165 (study PRJEB26861, sample SAMN08777766) | seawater metagenome | isolation source: coastal seawater | place: USA: Florida | collected... | reverse complement strand
TGCAGCCATGGTTAAGTGCCTCCCGAATCAGCTGCCCGGTTCCCAGACTGGTCGCCCCCAGCGCATCGGGTATCCCACCGGGAAGGGATGTCAAACCCGACGCCGCGGCGGTCTCAATGATCGCCTCGTGGCCGCGGACGGCCATGGTGGCCCGCACTGGCACGCCGGTCGGTCCACTGACGGTTACGACGTGGGCAGTGAATCCGGCAGATATTGCCGCGGCGACGGTGCCCTCTCCCCCATCAGCAATCGAAATGGAATCCACCGTCAGGTCGGGTCGCTCGGCCAGGAGGCCGGTGGTGAGATGCCACGCGACCTCGTCTGAGTCAAGGGAATGCTTGACTTTGTCCGAGGCGATCAGTATACGCACGAGGAGTCCTATCGGGATTGTCTGGGGAAAGAAAGGGAAGGCCCACTCCGCGGCCCGTGTGGGGATCCGAGTGAGTCGCCCAGGGCACATGGCTAGCTGACGCCGTTAAGTGCCAGCAGGCTGTTCCACCGCTGTGCTGCCAGCTGCGGCTGCTCCAGTGCACCGGCAGCGTCGGCAAGACGAACTAACTCGGACAGGTGGGGCAGGCTGCGGGCGGCGTGCAGTCCCCCGATCATGCTGAACGCTGGCTGGTGGCCGTTGAGCCAGCTCAGGAAGGCCACACCGGTTTTGTAGTGGTACGTCGGGGACTCAAAGATCTTCCGCGACAGTTCTTCCGTCGGCCCCAGGATTCGGCGGTAAGCGTCGCGATCTCCGGCATCCAGCGCCTGCAGGGCCGCCGAGGCTGACGGGCCAAGTGCAGCGAACGCGCCCAGCAAGGCATCGGAATGGCCGTTGGCATCACCGGCGATCAGGTCAACGTAATTGAAATCATCGCCGGTAAACATGGTCGCTGTTGAAGGCAGGAGGTCACGGACATGGATTTCCTTGCGGGCATCCAGCAGGCTCATCTTGATGCCCGAGACCACGCCTGCGTTGTCGGCAATGATGTCAAGCGCCGTCGTTGCCGCTTTCTGGAAGTCAGTGGACCCGAAGTAGGCATCCAGGAGTGGGTCGAAGGCGGCGCCCAGCCAGTGCAGGATGACGGGACGGGAGGCCCGCGAAAGAACGTCCGAATAGACGCGGCGGTAGTCATCGGCATCCGCGGCCGCTCGAGCCAGGTGACGGCTGGCCATCAGCACGACCCCGGCCCCCTGTTCTTCAGCAAAGTGCAACTGACGGGTGTAGGCATCGACGACGGCGTCGAGGCTGATGACTTCGTCCTCGACATGGTCGGTGTTTACACCGACGACAAGGGCACCGTTGACACTACGGGCCTCCGCCGCGCTGCGCTTGATCAACTCGCGCGTGGCCACGGGATCAAGCCCCATGTTCCGTTGCGCGGTGTCCATGGCATCGGCTACTCCCAACCCCCAGGACCACAGGTGGTGCCGGTACTGCAAGGTGTTGTCCCAGTCGATATCGGCTGGGACCCCGGGAACATTGTTTCCCAGCTGCCGCGGCACGACATGAGCTGCCGCATACGCCGTCCGGCTTTGCAACGGGGCCGCGGGCTTCGTGTAGGCGGGCGCTTGCCGAAGTTCCTGGCGGGTCAGGCCGTTCTTGCCGATGAAAAGTGCGCTGTTCATAGTTCACACCCCGCGAAACGTTCGGTATCAAGCGCATCCTCAACGCTCCGCCATACAAGAAATTTCCTCTTCACTTCATCTCTCCAAACATCAGTAGGTGTAGGGGCCGGCAGCGTCGCCGGCCCCGTGCGGGAGGGCAGTCGGTATATTGCGCCGCTGCCAGCAGTCCCTGCCGGCAGGGCTGATTTGTGCCCGTCTCTCAGGTAGCAAGTTCCTGATGGAGGGTCGGTCAGACCGGGCACGGTGTGAGCGTCAGGCCATCGGTGTCCAAATGCAGTGTCCGGCACCCGGTGGCCACATCCACGAGCCAAACGACGGTGCCGTCGCCCGCGAGGTCATCTACGCGTGAACAGCTCACCCACCGGGATCCGCGCCATACGTCAACGAATTCGCCGGGAACAAGCTGGGTCCAGAACATCCTGGCGGCCCAGGTGCGCGTCATTGGTTCTGGGACCCCGGAGTGGTCGATGGCCACGTGGCGGCTGTCCGTCTTCATTTTTCCTCCAAGTCATTGGTGGGGCCCTGCGTGCTTCCCGTTTGCGCAGGCGGCACGAAGGGCCCCGCGGCGAGCTAGGTTAGCGAGTAGCCGCCATCCACCGGGACAACAGCGCCGGTCACATACCGGGCGGCATCGGAAGCCAGGAAGAGGACTACTTCGGCGACATCCGCTGCGGTTCCCAGCCGTTTGAGAGGCAGCCTCGTCAGGACGGGTCCGAGGACTTCCGGTCTAGCCAGGTTGTGTTGCGTCATTGGCGTAGTGATATAGCCAGGGGCGACTGCATTGACCCGCACACCCTGCGGACCGAGCTCGACCGCCAGCCCCCGGCTCAGCTGAACCAGGGCCGCCTTCGTCGCTCCGTACGGGACAATTCGGGGGAGGACCCGGTCAGCCGCCATCGAGGTGATGTTGATTATCGACCCCTGCGATCGTGACAGCGGGCCGGCTGCCGCGCGCATGAGGCGATAGGCGGCGGAGAGATTGATATCCAGAAGGCGTTGCCACTCGTCTTCGCCAACATCAACGGCCTCCTTGCGCAACTGGACACCGGCGGCGTTTACCAGGACATCCAGGCGCCCGGACCCTTCGACGGCCGCCTTGATCACTTCGTGCGCAACCTCAGGCTGCCTCAGGTCCCCCACCATCCACCGGGCTCCCATGCTTTCCGCAGTCCCCTGGACGCGAGGATCGGCATCGATGAGAAGCACATCTGCTGCCAGTTCGTGAAAAGCGCGGGCGATGACCGATCCTATGCCGCCGGAAGCCCCCGTAACGACGACTGTGCGGCTTGAAAGTTCATCTTGCTGGGCGCTCACGGTTAGTCCATTTCTATGTCTTGGTCTTGGGGTTTGGGGCGGCACAGGCCGAACGCCTGCCACTCACTCATGACACCACAGAAAGTAATCGGTTACAAGCCTGTTGTGAGATGACTAGGCACGTAATATCCTTGATTTAAGCCAAAAAACAGATGTAGAAAATCACTTCAGAAATCGGTTACATTCACAGGAGATGGTTTCGAGACGGCTGAACGGGACCCCGGCAATCAATCGATCCCTAAGGATGAGTGGCCGCCAGCGCATCGCGGAGCCAAGGCTTTGCTCCGTGACTGGCGTCGGCGACCCTCCGGTGCCTGGCTTTGGGACACCGGACAGCGTCCTTCCAGATCCTGGAGGCGCCAATGCAGGGAGGCTTCGACTGCCTCTGCATCCACAATCAACAGGAAACCGGTGCAATGACATGAACCTTGATCGCTGCAGCATCAATTCAATTACGCTACGCGCAGCTGGCCTGCAGGAGCTTATCGATATCGCCGTCAGCCATGGCGTGCCCGGAGTGGCATTGTGGCGGGACGTCTATGCCGAGGGAGGAGTCGTCCTCGCCGCCAAGCAGATCCGCAGTGCGGGACTTCGGGTTACCAGCGTCTGTCGCGGCGGCATGTTTCCGGTGCTCTCGACTCCCGGACGGGATTCGATCGCTGCCGATAACCGCCGCGCCGTCGACGAAGCACATGAACTGGATGCTGAATGCCTCGTCATGGTTTGCGGAGCGGCCACCACCAAGGACCTAGCGGGAGCCCGGGAGCAGATTGAAAGCGGGCTGCGTGCGCTTGCCCCTTACGCGGCCGACGCAGGTGTGCGGCTGGCGATCGAGCCGATGCATCCGATGATGATTGCTGACAGGTCAGCCATCACCTCACTCACCGAGGCCAATGACCTGGTGGAGCGCATCGGTGCGCCGAATCTTGGAATCGCTCTGGATGCCTATCACGTATGGTGGGACGTATCCATGGCAGCGCAAATTCAGCGGGCCGGCAAGACGTTGTTCTCGGTGCAGGTTTGCGATTGGGTCACACCAATCAATGGCCAATTGAGCAGCCGCGGCATGCCCGGCGAAGGTGTCATCGACCTGAAGGACTTCGTGTCCCAAGCGGACAGCGCCGGCTACGAGGGACTCATCGAAATTGAGGTCCTCAGCGAGCATTGGTGGTCAGAATCGCTGAAGAACGCGACCGAAGCTGCCCTCCGCGGGTTTGCCGGAATATAGAAGTCCACTTGGTGGAGCAGAGGTTTGAGGAGTCAGCATGGCGGAAAGCGTGCGTCAACGGAAGCGGCAGGCCGCGAAAGCCGGCGTGACCATCAAGATGGTGGCCAAGGAAGCCGGCGTGTCGACCGCGACCGTCTCAAGGGCCCTCTCGCACGCAGGATCAGTCAATCCTGATCTGGAGGAACGGGTGAGGCTCGCGGTCACGGCCCTTGGCTACCAGCCCAACGCGGCTGCCCGCGGCCTGTCCATCGGCTCGTTGCGCAACATCGGGATCATCATGCCGGACATGACGAACCCCTACTTTTTTCATGTGGTTGATCAGATCACCCGCGGGGCATCCGAAGATGGCTATCGCGTACTGCTCGCCAGCTCCTATGGTGATCCCGACCGCGAGCTTGCAACAGCGCTTGAATTGAGGCCGCAGGTCGACGGACTCGTCCTGCTCTCCTCCCGGATCGAAGCCTCAGGACTCAGGCAGCTGGCCCGGACCGACACGCCGACCGTGCTGGTCAACCGCGTGGAACAAGGGGTGGATCTGCCTGTCGCCGCAGTGGACAACGTGGCAGCCATCATGCAGCTGTGCGGGCACCTTTTAGCTCTGGGCCACAAGAAGATCGTCTACCTGTCCGGCTCCGAACTTTCCTGGCAGGACCAGGAGCGTTGGAAAGGCGTCCTGCTCGCCCGGCATATGGGACTGGAAGCAGTACGCGTGCAGGCCGAGGGGACCATCGAATCATCCTACGCGGCAGTCGATCGCGCGCTTGAGTCCAAGCCCACGGCCATTGTCGCCTTTAATGACCTTGCTGCCGTCGGAGCCCTCTCCCGGCTGCGTGATCTGGGCATCGACGTTCCCGGGCAGATGTCGGTTACCGGTTTTGATGACATCCCTCTCGCACGCCACGTCCAGCCTCATCTCACCACAGTGCACAGCCCGACGCAGCAGCTGGGCGATCTCGCCTGGTCCTTGTTGTCCCAAAGGCTCTCCGGATCCGCCACCACTGAGGTCCGATACGCCGTGGCGGAGCTTGTACTGAGAGATTCCACCGCCCCGGCAGCCATCCCGTCAGTATCGATCCAGTAGTTATTCCATGGCTATTTTCGACGTGTGCGGCACCAAATGAAAACATTTTTAGACTTTTACTGGATCGGTCCAGTAAAGGTGTGTAGCATCGGTAGTGGTAATTCAGGTCACAGGAGACTTGTGAGGAGAGAGCAATGGCACGAGCAACACTTGCGGACGTAAGCCTTCACGCGGGAGTCTCGCGTTCGACGGCCTCGCTGGTTCTCAACAACAGCCCCGAGATTCCTGAATCCACCAAGTTGCGAGTCCGAGCTTCTATGGCGGAGCTGGGTTACGTGTATAACCGGCGGGCGGCGTCCCTTCGAAATCAGAAGTCCATGGCGTTGGGGCTTGTCGTGACTGAGATTCGAAATCCCTACTTCGCGGAGCTCGCCATGACCTTGGAGGATGTGGCCTACGCCCACGGCTACGCGCTGTTCGTCTGCTACAGCCGCGATGATGTCAGCAGGCAGGATGTGCTGATCGCCAGACTCCTGGAGCGAGGCATCGACGGATTGGTTCTACTCCCCGCAGCCGCGACCGAGGCGGCGAATATTGACCAGCTGCTGGAAGGCAGCCGTACCCCGCTCGTCCTGCTTGCCAGGCATTTCGGGCTGCAGCATGACTACGTCGGCGCGGACAACCGCTTGGCCGGCGAACTGCTGGGCCGCCACCTTGGCGCTATTGGAACAAAGAACGTGGTCATGATCGGTGGGCCCGTGGGAACTTCAGCCAGCCTGGAGCGTGCCGAAGGCCTGAGCGCGGGCCTGGCGGAATCCGCTGTCCAGTTCACCCCTCCCGAGCGGTATTCAAGTCCCACTACCGCCCTGGGCGGGGCTCAGGCGACCGCAGCACTGTTGGATAAGGGAACACTTCCCGATGCCATAGTCGCCTTCAGTGACGTGACCGCCGTTGGCGTTTACGCCGAACTCAGCGCCAGGGGCCTCGAACCCGGAAGAGACGTAGCCGTGGCAGGGTTTGATGACATTCCCAGCTCCGCGCATCAGGTCCCGCCGCTGACAACAGTGGCAACCTTTCCCGCCGCCATCGGGGAAAAGTGCGCTGAACTCATACTCCAAACAATTGCGGACCCCCGGGCCTCAGGACCGGATTCGAAACAACACCTTCCGCACATCCTGGTCACCCCGGAACTGCGAATCCGGGCCTCGACAGCGTCGTGGCGTCCCCGGAACACCTCGAACTAACTGCCCCACCGCCGACCCGCTCGGCCTCACAGCACCACAACCAGGCCACCCCGACCCGGGTGCCTTATGTTGTCGCGTCCGAAAGAAGCAAGGAACATGAACAAGAAGCCCATTCTCACACCACGACAGGCAGCGGACCTGATCAACGACGACGACGTCATATCCGTCAACTCGTCCTCCGGTCTGGGTTGCCCCGACGCCGTTCTTGAAGGCATCGGAACGCGCTTTAGCGACACAGCAAGCCCCCGTGCCCTGACGACTATCCATCCCATCGCCGCCGGAGATATGTGGGGAATCAAAGGCATCGATCATCTGGCAAAGCCCGGGCTCCTGCGCCGCGTCATCGCCGGTTCCTTTCCCTCCGGCCCCTCCAGCGCAGAACCGCCGCTCATCTGGCAAATGATCGAAAAGGACGAGATCGAGGCATACAACCTCCCCTCAGGCATCATCTATCAGATGCACCGGGCCGCCGCCGCCGGCCAGCCCGGCGTCACGAGCAAAGTGGGCCTCGGGACCTTTATTGATCCGCGGAACCAGGCCGGCCGCATGAATGCAGCATCCCCGCCGGCCATCGTGGAGCTTACCGAGCGCAAAGGCGAGGAATGGCTCTTCTTCGAGGCCATAACTCCCAACGTGGCAATCATCCGTGCAACGACCGCGGATGAGTTCGGTAACCTGACATTCGAAGAAGAAGCATCGATGCTCGGTGCTCTGGATCTCGCCTACGCGGCCCACAACAACGGCGGCATCGTCATCGCCCAGGTTAAACGCATCGCTGAAGGGCGTACGCTGAACCCCCGAGACGTACGAGTACCCGGAATCCTGGTGGATGCTATCGTCCACGCACCCGAACAGCTGCAGACCACTCAAACGCCCTACGACCCGGCCATCTCAGGACAACAACGCAGATCGCTGAGCACACTGCCCGCCGTGCCTTTCTCGCTGGAAAAAGTCATGGCCAGAAGGGCCAGTCTCGAACTGCAGAGCGGGGAGACCGTCAATCTCGGGTTCGGCGTCGCCGCCCTCGTCCCTCACGTCCTCCTTGAAGAGAACCTTCCTCAGGAAGTCAGTTGGGTCATCGAACAGGGAGCCGTGGGAGGTGTTCCACTGCTGGACTTCGTCTTCGGAGTGTCACAAAACCCTGATGCCATCATGCCGAGTATTGACCAGTTCACCCTCCTCCAGGGAGGAGGGTTCCACCGCACGTTCCTTTCCTTCCTGGAAATCGACCAGCAGGGAAACGTCAACGTCCACAGCCTTCCCAAGCGGCGTCACGTCACGGCCGGAGTAGGCGGATTCGCGGACATCACCTCCGCGGCGTCCGACATCGTCTTCGTCGGCGCATTCACCGCCGGCCGGAAGGACATCATCATCGAGGACGGGCAGCTGAACATCCGGCAGGACGGCCCCCACACCAAGTTTGTCAAAAACGTCGACGCCATCACCTTCTCTGGACAACGAGCGCTCGACAATGGCAGAAGGGTCAAATACATCACCGAACGCGCCGTGCTGGAACTCCGCCCCGAGGGGCTGACCGTTACCGAGATCGCGCCCGGCGTAGACCTCGAAAAGGACGTTCTGGCCAAGTCGGACTTCCCGCTGCTGGTCAGCGGCGCCCTGACAACCATGGACGCAGCCCTTTTTGTCGCAGAACCCATCGGTCTCAAACTCCCCCAGGCAGCGACACATTCGCGTCTTGAAAACCTGCAGAACATGGGGCAGCGATGAAAACCACCCAATCCATTCCCGGATTCAATCAAAATCCCGGCGAGCAGGCCCCGAGGGACAACCCGCCCATGGGAACCGTCCACCTGGAAATCAGCGCCGACGGAGTGGCGACCCTGACTCTTGACCGGCCACAAAAACTCAACGCCCTCAGCCTTGAGCTTCTGGCCCAGCTCGAGGCCTCCCTCAAAGAAATAGAGGAATCCGATGCCAGGGTGCTCATACTCCGAACCGCAGGTGACAGAGCTTTCTGCGTCGGCGCCGACATAGGACAGTTTTCAGGCTTCACTCCCGTCCAAATGTGGAAGACCTGGATCAAAGAAGGCCACCGGATTTACCGGCAGCTGGCCAACCTCAGCCAGCCGACAATAGCTGTCATCGACGGACCTGCGCTCGGAGGTGGACTGGAACTCGCCTTGGCATGTGACTTTCGGGTTGCCGGACCTTCGGCGAGATTTGGACTCCCCGAAGTAGGCATTGGCACAATCCCCGGATGGGGAGGAACGGAACGCCTCACCAAATTGGTCGGCGAAGGACGAGCCAAGGAGCTCATACTGACTGGCCGGCAAATCCCGCCCGACACCGCGCTGGCGTGGGGACTCGTGACCGAGACGGCCGATGCCGACTCGCTGGAAGAATCCGTGCGGGACCTCGTCAGCGACCTTCTTAAAGGCGCACCGATAGCGCAGCAAACAGCGAAACAGCTCATTCATGCGGCCGCCCAGGGAGCCGATTCGTCACTCGTGGAAGCGATCGCCAGTGGATTTACTACCGCAACCCGGGACTTCCGATCCGGGATGACCAGCTTCCAAGAGAAAAAACTCGCTGTGTTCTCCGGTCACTAGAGGCCTTGACCGTCAACAGTTCACCCCGGCAAGATCCCTTGCCACTCACGATAGGTAATATGAATGTCAATTAACAATGATGTTAAAGTCGCCGTGGGCGACCCGGCCCGGGTGACCCGCGGCGACCTGCGCAGGGCGGCCTGGGCAAGTTCCTTGGGTAGCGCCCTGGAGTACTACGACTTTGCGCTTTACAGTCTTGCCTCGGCGCTGATCTTCGGCCCGCTCTTCTTCCCCGGCAGCAACCCGAGCACCGGACTGATTCTGAGCTTCGGCACCTACTTCCTGGGGTTCGCCATCCGCCCCCTCGGAGGCGTCATCTTCGGTCGGCTGGGTGACAAGCTCGGCCGAAAATTTGTTCTGGTCACCACGATCAGCCTGATGGGCGGCGCCAGCACACTTATCGGACTTCTCCCCACGTACAACGGCGCCGCAGGCGACTGGTTCCACACCGGCGCCGGCATCTTCGCACCGATCCTCCTCATCGTCCTCCGCCTCCTTCAGGGGCTCGGTGCCGGAGCTGAAATGGCCGGCGCGTCGATCCTGATGACCGAATACGCTCCCCGCAGGGAACGAGGATTCTGGGCCTCTCTGCCGTTCATGGGAGTTCAGCTCGGAACAGTAGTTGCAGCGCTGGTCTACTTCCTGCTGATCAACGCCAACCAGACAGTAAAAATCACAGAAACCTGGCTCTGGCGGATACCGTTCCTGGCCAGCATCATCATCCTGATTGTGGCCATCTTCATCCGACTGAAGCTCAAAGAATCTCCGACCTTCAAAAAGCTTGAAGCACACCACATGATTGCAGAAAAGCCAGTCCGCACACTTTTCAAGAATTCCCGCAGGACAATCCTCCGCGGCATCGGGCTGCGAATGGCAGAAAATGGCTCATCCTCCATCTATCAGGCCCTCGCGGTTGCCTACATCACCAGCGCAGCGGTCGGGGTCACCGGACCCATCGGCGCCCTCTCGCTCGTCTTCGCCGCCGGCCTCGGATCAGTCATTGTCCCCGTCGCCGGCAAACTCTCCGACCGGTTCGGCCGCGTCAAAACGTACCGCGGGTTCGCCATCTTCCAACTCATCGCCGCGTTCCCGATCTGGTACGTGCTGAGCCTGGGCGACACCGTCCAGACCATCATCGTCATTTCACTCGGACTCGGCATCGGCACCTGGGGCATGTTCGGTGCTCAGAGCGCCTTCATGTCAGAACTTTTCAGCGCACGCCAGCGGTACCTCGGGGTCTCTGTTGCCCGCGAGATCTCCGCAGTCCTATCCGGCGGAATCGCCCCCCTGATCGGTGCATGGATCATCTCCCTGGTCGTCACCGCAGACGGCGGAGCGCAGGTCCCCGGAGCCGGGCACGGTTCATGGATTCCGATCGCCTCGTACCTGGCACTGCTCACCGTCATCACCATCGTGGCTACTTTCTTCACACCCGAAACCATCGGCCGCGACCTGGACAGCATCAAAGACGCCATCGACGACCCCGCAACGGTCGAAGGCCACCACAAAGCGGACTATGCGGCCCATTCGGCCGTGTAGGAAACCGGCCGTCACGAGCGTCCCGTAACCGATGCCAGCAGTCTAGTAGCGGGGACAAATTCTCTGACTCTGATTCCGGCGGTGGTCAGTCTTCGATGACCACCGCCGGAACCGGCTGATCACCGCTTCAATGATCGAGCGGGGATTCAGCGCAGACACCGATTCCATCAGGAACCGATCCACTAATTACGACCCGACAGGAGGAACCCATGGCCGTATGCACTCTGGCCGAAGTTGCTCGTTTGGCCGGGGTTTCCCTCTCAACGGCGTCGCGCGTCCTCAACGGCTCCGCCCGAACCCCCGGCCCGGACATCGCCAAGCGCGTGCGGGATATAGCTGAATCCCTCAGCTATATCCCCAACGCACACGCACAAAGCCTGGCAAAATCCACTTCCGGCCTGATAGGGCTGATCGTTCACGACATCGCCGACCCATACTTCTCTGCGATAGCGCGCGGAGTCCAGGACGCGGCCCGGGAGCGACAAAAGGTGGTCCTGCTGGCTACGACTGACGGGACGCCCGCCGATGAGCGTGCTGCCGTAGCCGCATTTGCCGCCCGCAGGGCGGACTCCATCGTAATCGCAGGCTCCCGATTCAACCGCCCCCAGGACAGCCAGGGAAACACCCAACTGGCCGCGGAACTTGACCGGTACTGCAGCAACGGCGGACGGGTGGGTGTCGTCGGGCACCCCGTCATCGGCGCAAAATCCTCTGTTGGCTACCACTTAGTACCGCTGCCGAACGAAGGACTCGCCGCAGAACTCGCCAACAAGCTTGCCGCTGGCCATCCCCAAGAGTTCATCATCATAGCCGGACCGGACGGCCAACTTACCTCAGATGACCGCGTCCGCGGATTCCAACGCGGTCTGGCCGCCGCGGGAATGCCAATCGCGGAAGTCGTGCGCACCGCCTTCGACCGCAACGGAGGCTACAACGCCGGACTCGACCTGTCCCGCCGCATCAAACCGAGGGCCGCCTCAACACCGGGAGCACCGCTCTGCATCCTCACAGGCAACGACGTCATGGCCCTCGGAGCCGCGGCCGCGCTGCGTTCCGAGGGAATACGTATTCCACACGATGCCACCATCGCCGGTTTTGACGGCACTGAATTGCTGCGCGACTTCCGGCCGGAACTGTCGACTGTGCACCTCCCTCTAGAACTGATCGGACGCCTCGCGACGGACGGACAAACCGCCGACGGCGCCCCAGCAGTCGAGGGCGAAGTCGTACTCGCGCACAACATCTGAGCCCGATCGTCTAGCGAGATTCCTTGGGTTCGATTGGACGAACTACTTACTCTTACACGTCTCGCCGTAGCTGTCTTTGATGGCGTACTGCTACACGCGCGTACTGCCTACATCGCCGTCCGCCTCAGCGACGACGGCACCAACATCAACGGTGCCATCCTAGCCTCCGACGACGGATGGTCCGCCATTTAGCAAGAAACCCGTACACCTTCAAGGAAGAAGACCGTCGCCCGCCGGCTTGATTGTCTTCGAATACATCCACCCCGACGCGATCGAGTCGAATCCAACCCGCCCCAACGACATCGACATGCACCGCGTGGCCTTCTCGGTCGACGACCTAGCCAAAGCCCTTGAGATAGCTGCGAAGCACGGATGCCGTCCGCTACGCGGCGTGGCGGCCTGCGGCGACGTCTACAAACTCACCTACCTCCGCGGTCCCAGCGGAATCATCGTGATGCTCGCCGAGAAACTAGAGAAAGACGGACACCCGCATCGGCCCCATTAGCTCGGTGCGGGCGCTCAGGTAGTAGTTCAAGAGACGATCGTTCGCATCGTGAGAGATGACGGCGAGGCGCAGATGTTCGTCTACAGACGGCGCGCTCAATGCGTCCTTCAAGTACTTCTCATACTGAGCACGGGCTCCGGTGTTTGGTCGCAAGATGAGACACCTTCCGACATCGTTGACTAGGCGCTTCATGGACGCATCGAGTCCACTCGACGTGAAGACGATCGCTGAGCGCAGCATGTCTACTTCGTCTTGAGCCATACGACCGTTGGCGTTGTCATTGTTCGCCCGCCGAGCCGAAGACAGCCGTTGCACTGCATCGAACAGTCCGTTAACGCTGGAATGCGCTCCACGAAGAAACCTGTACGCGTTCCGGATCTCAGGTACGCGTTCTTTGGGCCCAGGTCGCAAATCCTTCAAACCAGCCCATTGAATCCCCAGATCCTCTCATGTTTTCGCAACAACGACAGTCGGCGTTCCCTTGCTGCGGCGCCCATGAAACAAAGCACCGACGCAGCAAGCCCCGCACTAAAGTCCGTGCTGTGACTGGGGCGATGATGCCCGAGGACCAAGTAAGTCGCCTGATAGCCCGCCGGCTAGAGGGCGGCGCCGGATTGCCGTCAACCCAACTCCCGCCGCCAACTAGCTTCCGGCCTCACACTCACAGTCTGCCTACTTGCAAGTCTTGCAAATAGGCCGCCGAGTTCTTGCAAATAGATGCCCGTTCTTGCACCTCGGGTGACATCTCTAACAGGCGCTCAATTCTTGAAACCCACTGAACACGGCGCTCGTTCCGTCCGCGGCCCCACCGCATCCTCAAGTGATTGGCGACGTTACGAGCTGGATGGAGGAGCCGCAGCCTCACGGACGGACGGAAGGAACTAGAAGTCCCAGTCCTCATCCTCAGTATTGACGGCCTTGCCAATCACATACGACGAACCCGAACCCGAGAAGAAGTCGTGGTTCTCGTCAGCATTGGGCGACAGGGCCGAGAGGATCGCCGGGTTCACGTCGGTGACGGAGGCCGGGAACATGGCCTCGTAGCCCAGGTTCATGAGGGCCTTGTTGGCGTTGTAGTGCAGGAACTTCTTGACGTCCTCGGCCAGGCCGACGGAGTCGTAGAGGTCGTGCGTGTA
>ENA-OWNT01003964-OWNT01003964.1-seawater-metagenome-genome-assembly--contig:-NODE-3964-length-13432-cov-3.656308_pt1 | contig 13432 bp, 10 predicted proteins | sample MGYA00238136_ERZ651165 | MGnify/ENA primary metagenome ERZ651165 (study PRJEB26861, sample SAMN08777766) | seawater metagenome | isolation source: coastal seawater | place: USA: Florida | collected... | reverse complement strand
CGCCAAGCAAAGTGGGACGCGGTCTACAAGAAGGCGGACGAGGGTCTCAAGGCGCACTCGCAAGGGGATCTCGCGGTCACCGCGCAGCTCTCCAAGGCCGCCGCGGCCTACCAGCGGCCCCGAAAGCCGCGCCGGTAGCTACCGCTTCTTCCGGCCGCCCTTCTTCTTCCCCTGGGGCTCCTCCACCCGGAAGACCAGGGGCAGCGCTACGTCGCTGACCCCCTCCCCCGCACCCCAGGCCTGGAAGCTCCACCCCTGGATGGCCTGCTCCAGGCAGTCGATGAGGGGCCGGTCCTTGATGGACCCGTACACCGACGTGCTCATGATCTCGCCGTCGGCACGCACCAGGGCCGACAGGAAGGCCGAACCGGCGAGCTCGGGCACCACGGCCTGTCGCTCCTGGTAGCAGACCCGAACCTTGGGCAACAGCGGCTCCACCGACACATTGGCCGCGGCGATGGACAGGCCGCCGCCCGTGACCCGTGCATCGTAGGTGTAGGTGCGAGCGGGACTCTCGGGGTCCGGCGCCGGCCAGGACCGAGTGGGCGCCGGCCGCGCGACAGGGACAGGAGCGGGAGCGGGCGCCGCGGGCTCGGGAGCGGCGGACTCGAGCGACGGCGTCAGCGTCTCCACGGGCTCGGGGGCCGGGGCCGCCACGGCGGGCGCAGGGGTCGGTGCCGGTGTCGCTGCGGGCTCGGGGGACGGAGCGGGCGCCACCGCGGGCCCCGAGGCGAGCTCCGGGCTCGGGGCCGGCTCCGGTACGGGCTCAGACACGGGCTCCGATACGCGCTCCGATACGGGCTCCGGTACCGGCTCCGGCGACGAGGCCGGCTCCTCGTCCGCCACGGCCACGGCCACCGGCCCGATGATCACCGTGTCCAGAAGCCCTCCGTCGGCGAGGCGCTGATCGAGGCCCGCGATGGTCGAGAACAGAGGCCGAACCTTGTCGTCCACCGCCATGCGGGTGGTCACTTCCTTGTGCCGGGGCTTCAGCACGTAGCTGGTGCGCCAGTCGATGCCGCCGGGGCCCGACATCGCCACCCGCCGCTCGCGCCCCTTCACGCCGTCGAGCTCCATGGACGCATCGGCGTCGACCACCAGGTAGTACTGGTTCTTCTTCCCGTCCCACTCGGCGTGGACCATGGTGTCTTCCGCCGCCGCCGAGCCCACCGCCGCCGTGTAGGCGATGAGAGCGTCGAGCTGGTCGCCTCGCTGAACCAGCTGCACCTGGATGTCGTCGGCACCGCTCTCCACGAGCCGCTGCACCAGGCGGTCCGACAGCGCCTCGGGGAAGGGGGCCGGCTGCAGGGAGGTGGCGCGGGCCACCGCGGCGGCGCAGTCGTCGAGGTCGATGCAGCCGAAGAAGGCCGGCTCCACGTTGCGGAACATCCGCTGGACTCGGAAGGTCTGCTCGAAGGGGTCGTAGGTCACCGTCGTGACCAGCGACTCGAAGTGCTCGAGGCAGGCGGTCTGCGCCACCAGCAGCCCCAGCACCACGGCCAGGCGACTTCCCCATCGCGTCCAACGTGCCCAGCGTGCAGCCAACGGTCCTCCGGCGGGTGAGGATGCCACAGAACCCACGTGTCCGGGCAGCCGCCGTCGCACACGGGGACGACGGGCGTTACCCTCGCCGCCGGGAGGTCGGATGCGCAGTGCCCTCTGGGTCATCGTCCTGAGCAGCGTGAGCGGGCTGGTCGCGTGCGGAGACACCGCGAGCGAGCAGGTCATGTGGGCCAACGAGGGGCAGCTCTGCCTGGAGCCCGCCCCCTCCCCGACGACCACCCCGTCGTCCACGGCCACCCCCACCACGACCCCCACCACGCCGACCAGCACCGACACGAGCGACACCGGCGCTGGGAGCTCCGTGTCCTTCGAGGCGGGCGACATCGTGTCCATCGCGGTCACCTTCGGTGGGTGCGACTGCGGCGACGACACCACCGCGAGCTGCTCGGCCACCCGCGAGGGCGACGTGTGGACGGTCCTCAGCGAGGCCAGCTCGTACAACGACTGCGAGCCCTGCGTGCCCATCGTCGCCACGTGCGACGTCGGCGTGCTCGGCCCCGGCACCCACAGCTTCCAGCACGGTGGCGACCTCATGGTCGTCGAGGTGCCCGGCGAGCTCGACCCCTCCTGCGTCGGCGAGCCCACCACCGGAACGGTCCCGTGATCTACACCGTCGTCTTCCTCGTCCACAGCTGGCTCCGCTGGATCGCCCTGGCCGCCATCGTCGGTCGCATCGGCAAGGCCCTGGCCGACCGCGCCGCCGAGCGCCCCTACGACAAGAAGGCCCGCGGCATGACCGCCGCCACCGTGGGCGTCCTCGACCTCATGCTCGTGCTGGGCCTCACCCTCCTGTTCTGGCTGTCGCCCATCACCACCGCCGCCATGGCCGACATGGGCTCCGCCATGGGCGACCCCCTGCGGCGCTTCTGGCTGGTGGAGCACCCCACGGCGATGTTCCTCGCGGTCACCATCGGCCACTTCGTCTCCGTCCGGGCCAAGCGGATGGACGACGCGAAGCGCGCCCACACCCACGTGGCCATCGGGCTGTCGCTCACGCTGCTGCTCATCCTGGTGGCCATCCCGTGGCCCTTCCGCGACCTCATCGGGCGGCCCCTCTTCGCGCTGTAGCCCTGCACGTGGCGGTCGAACCCGCTACCCCTCGAGACCTGCAGGGTCATCACCGTCATGTCGTCCGGGGCGGCCACGAAGTGCCCGGCAGACCAGGTGTAGCCCTCGGGCAGCCCGCCAGGCTCCCCTGGAAGGGCGAGGGCAAGGAGCAGTCGGCGGCACAGCTCATGTAGTTCTCGTCGCCATCGCAGCGCCCATCGCCGCAGGGGTCGGCGTCGTCGCTTCCGCCGCAGCCAGCCACCAGCGCCAGCCATCCGGCCACCATCGCACGCATGAAACCTCCCGCCCGAATCCTGGCTTCTGCGGCATCCCTGTGTCCATCCCGTCGGCGGAGCGGTCCCATCGGATAGAGTCGCGCCCATGAACACCCACCGCATCGCCCCCGTTCTCGTGCTCCTCGCCTGTGGCGGCAGCACCAAGCCCGCCCCCGTCGCCGCCCCCGCGGCCGCCGAGGAGGCCGGCCCCACCGCCGACGAAGCCAAGGCCTTCGCCGACGGCGCCGAGGCGCGCCTGCTCGAGCTGTGGAAGGGCTCCGAGGGCGCCCACTGGACCCTCGCCACCGACATCACCGACGCCCACGCCGAGGCCGCCGCCAAGGCCGACGAAGCGGTGATGGCGGCCATGTCGGAGATCGTGCCGGGGGCCGCCCGCTTCGACGGGGTGGAGGGCCTCGACGCCGACACCGCCCGGAAGTTGGCCCTGCTCAAGCGCTCCACCACCCTGCCCGCCCCGGCCGACGCCACCAAGCGCACCGAGCTCGCCGGGATCATGACCAAGATCGCCGGCATGTACGGCAAGGGCAAGCACTGCACCGACCCGGAAGACGAGTCCACCTGCCGCGACCTCGGTGCCCTCGAGAAGGTGCTCTCCGACAGCACCGACCCCGCCGTGCAGCTCGAGGCCTGGCAGGCCTGGCGCACCGTGTCCCCCGACATGCGCGCCGACTACGCCCGCTTCGTCGAGCTCGGCAACGAGGGCGCCAAGGAGATTGGCTACACCGACCTCGGCGACCTCTGGCGCAGCGGCTACGACATGCCCAGCAGCGAGGTCCGCACCGAGGTCGACCGCCTCTGGGGTCAGATGCAGCCGCTGTACGAGCAGCTCCACTGCTACGTGCGCGCCGAGCTGAACGACCAATACGGCGACGACGTGGTCGACCCGGCGGGCCCCATCCCCGCCCACCTCCTGGGCAACATGTGGGCACAGGACTGGTCCTACCTCTACCCGCAGCTCGAGCCCTTCAAGGGACACGCCAGCCTCGACGTCGACCAGGCCCTGGCCGACCAAGACTGGGACCACATCCAGATGGTGAAGACCTCCGAGGCCTTCTTCACCAGCATCGGCCTCGACCCCATGCCCGAGACCTTCTGGGAGCGGTCGATGTTCGTGAAGCCCGAGGGGCGCGAGGTCGAGTGCCACGCCTCCGCATGGGACGTGGAGTGGAACGACGACCAGCGCATCAAGATGTGCATCCGGCAGAACTACGAAGACCTCACGGTCATCCACCACGAGCTCGGCCACAACTACTACAACCACTACTACGTCGGCCTGCCGCCGCTCTACCGCAACGGCGCCCACGATGGCTTCCACGAGGCCATCGGCGACGCGGTGGTCCTCTCCATGACCCCCGGCTACCTCGAGCAGATCGGCCTGGCCGAGAACGTCCAGTCCGACGACAAGGCCGTCATCAACGACCAGATGCAGCGGGCGCTGGGCAACGTCGCCTTCCTCCCCTTCGGCATGCTGGTCGACCGCTGGCGCTGGGACGTGTTCGACGGCAGCATCTCCCCCGAGGAGTACAACGCCGGCTGGTGGAAGCTCCGCACCGAGCTGCAGGGCATCGGCGCCCCCGGCGACCGCACGGAAGCCCACTTCGACCCCGGCGCGAAGTACCACATCCCGGGCAACACGCCCTACCTCCGCTACTTCTTCGCCCAGGTCCTGCAGTTCCAGCTGCACCAGGCCATGTGCGAAGCCTCCGGCCACGAGGGCCCGCTGCACACCTGCTCGGTGTACGGCTCCGAAGCGGCGGGGGAGCCCATGAAGAAGCTCCTCTCCATGGGCAGCTCCAAGCCCTGGCCCGATGCCCTCGAGGCCGCCACCGGCTCCCGTCAGATGGACGCCACGCCCCTGGTGACCTACTTCGCGCCCCTGCAGGGCTGGCTGGAGGAGCAGAACCAGGGCCGCACCTGCGGCTGGTAGGTCCATGGCGCACTGGGCCATCGATCTCGGCACCACCAACACCGTGCTCGCGCGGTGGGACTCAGCCGAAGAACGCCCCCGCATCGTGCGGCTGGACGCGATCTGCCGTGACCCCGACGGCGAGGACCCGCTCGCCGCCCCCGGGGTCGTGCCCTCGGCCACCCACATGGTCCACGAGACCGACATGTGGACCTCCCTCGGGCGCTGGGGCTTCTTCGCCAAGCGGGTCTTCTGGGGGCGTCATGCCCTCATCGGTCGGCCCGCCCTCGAGAAGAACGTCAGCCGCATCCACCCTGCCTTCGCCCGCAGCTTCAAGGGTCACCTGCAGCATCAGGCGCTGAAGCCCATCGCCCGGGTCGGCAAGAAGACCTTCACCGCCCGCGACGTCGCCCGCGCCTTCCTCCGCGAGCTCTTGGCCGAGGTGCAGCGCCAGACCGGTGAGCGCATCACCACCATCACCGTCACCGCACCGGTCGACGCCTACGAGGGCTACCGCGCCGAGGTCCGCCAGCTCTTCAAGGAGAACGGCGTCAAGGTCACGCAGTTCGTCGACGAGCCCGTGGCAGCGGCCGCCGGCTACGGCCTCTCCGTGCGGGGCAAGCGCACCGTGCTCGTGGTGGACTTCGGCGGTGGCACCCTCGATCTCGCCCTCATCGAGATCGACGCTCGCTCGGTGGAGTCCGGCACCGGCACCGTCGTGGCCAAGGCCGGGCGTCCCATCGGTGGCAACCTGGTCGACCGATGGATCCTCGAGCACGTGTGCGACCAGCTCGGCACCCGCGTCCCGGACGACCCCTTCTGGGAGCGCCTCCTCCTCGACGAGGCCCGCTGGGTCAAGGAGCAGGTGTTCCTCAAGGACAGCGAGCCCTTCCAGCTGCGCCCTCCCGGTGACCAGTCCGTGTCCGCCGCCCGCATGGGGCGCGGGGTCGAGGAGATCACCATCACCCGGTCCGACCTGGTCGCGCTCCTCCAGCGCAAGGGGCTCTACGGCGTCCTGAAGGAGTGCACCGACGAGATCATGGACCGCGCTCGCCGCGAGGGGGTCACGGGCATGCCCGACGACGTGCTCATGGTCGGCGGCTCCACCCTCCTCCCCCAGGTCTTCCCGCACTTCGAGGAGCGGTTCGGCCGCGACCGCGTCCGCGCCTGGCACCCCTTCCAGGCGGTGGTCCATGGGGCCTGCACCCTGTCCGCCCGCGGCTTTGCCCCCTCCGACTACATCGTGCACGACTACGCCATCGTCGTGTACGACCAGAGCAGCGGGGAGCGGCAGACCACCCCCATCGTGCCCGCCGGCACCCGCTTCCCCACCAAGCCCGACCTCTGGCGCCGCCACCTGGTGCCCACCTGCTCCCTCGGCGAGCCCGAGCGCATCTTCAAGCTCGTCATCTGCGAGATCGGCAAGGCCCCCGAGGGCGAGCGGAGCTTCGGCTGGGACGACGCGGGCCAGCTCCAGCGCCTCGACGAAGCCAGCGGCGAGCTCATCGTGCCCCTCAACGAAGCCAACCCCGCCCTGGGCTACCTCGACCCTCCCCACCCGCCAGGCGACCGCAATCCCCGCCTCGACGTGATGATGGGCATCGACGAAGACCGCTGGCTCGTGGCCACCGTGGTCGACCTCAAGTCGAACAAGAAGCTGATGGACGGCGAGCCCGTGGTGCGGCTCCTCTGAAGAGGGCCCCACGAACAACGCGCGGCCCCGCCCCCGGCAGCTCCCGGAGGAGCCCTACGAGGACGAAGCCGCGCCCGGCCGTCAACTCAACCCATCAACCAACACGCGCAGGCCTCGGCCATCGAGGCCCGCACCATCAATCACAACGGCGCGAACCCGCGCTTCGACAGTCGCTTGCATAGAGCACGTCATCGTCGAGGTACGCCCCCAGGTCCGCCAGGTCCTGGTCGCTCATCTCGGCCTGGCTCGGCATGCTGCCGGTGCCATCGATCGCCACCTCGAACACGTAGGCCAGGTCGAGCGCGGTGCTGACCAGCGGCGGGCCGACGTCGGTGCCGTAGCCATACTCACCGTGGCAGCCCATGCAGCCGCCCTCTTCGTAGACCAGCTCCCCTGCGTCGACATCGGCCGGCAGGTCGAGGATGCGCGCCACACGCTCCGCCGTGGGCTCGGCGTCGGTGGTGCTCGGCAGGCCCGAGTCAGAGAAGTCGGGCTCGGTCTGCCCACCGCCCACACAGGCACCGAGCCCCAACACCAGCCCCACCGTCAGAAGGAAGCCCCAGCTTTCCTTGGTCGTCCGCCGCATCCGTCCCTCCGTGGCCATCGTTGCTCGCACCTTCAATGTGCCCCGGGTCCGCCGCGACCGCACCCCCAAACTGCACAAAACCTGTGGACCAGCTGCCCACATGTGCGCAGTTCCGCTATATGCCACTCCACGTTGCATCTGGAAGATCTCTTCGAATGCGGCAAGAATGCGAACGTCCAACGCGCGCGCCGTCCCGACGGGACGTGACGATTCGCGACGTTCGTGCGACAACCCCCTCGACCACGGTCGACCCCAGGAGACGCCCATGCCCCGCTCTGCCCTCGCCCTGATTCCGCTCATCGCCCTCACCGGCGGCTGCGAGCTCGTCGAAGACCTCGCCACGGCCACGGTCAGCGGGAAGATCAACGTCGATGGCGAGACGCCGTCCGAGTACATCATCGAGCTCTACAGCTTCACCGACAACCAGGACGCCTTCGACAACAGCTACTGCGACGAAGTCGAGACCGAGGGCGACTGCTACGGCCGCGTCAAGGTCAACAAGCTCGACACCGAGGTGAGCTACGGCGCCCTCAACATGAACGGCAAGAACTTCACCCTCGAGGAGGTCCCCACCGACCTCGGCTACGTGTTGTTCGTCAGCGCCAAGGGCGACGGCATGACCTGCACCTCCGACGTCCTCGGCTACGACCCGGAGACCAAGGTGGTCACCTCCGAGTCGGCCATCGCCATCGATCCCGAGGGCGGCCTCGACAGCTTCAGCGCCCCCGAGCCCGCGCGCATCCGCTGCACCTCCACCGCCGGCGACCCCGAGCCCCCGGCCGAGGTCGACCCGCCCGAGCCCGACAACGGCGGCGACGACATCCCCGAGCCCGCCACCGCGGCCTGGTCCTCCTTCACCGTGACCGACAAGGCCGGCAACGTCCTCGCCGATGCGTCCGGCGCCAGCGTCGTGTCCGATGTGGCCTGCAACGACAGCTTCCCCTCCGTGCTCGAGGTCAACGGCCAGCTCGACAACGCCCCCGGCGACACGGCCTTCCTCCGCATGCAGTTCGGCTCCGGCGACGACGCCCAGTTCCGCACCATGCCGGTGCCGGTCGGCGCCAACGGCTCGGTCAACCAGGCCATCAGCCTCACCGGTGGCTACGCCGTCCTCCAGCTCGACGACGACAAGGAGATCAACGGCCAGGGCGAGTCCTACACCGCCACCTTCTGCGACCAGCAGGACCTCCCCGCTCAGGAGCTGCTCCTCATCCTCTCGTGGGACAAGGACGACACCGACGTCGACCTCCACGTGACCAGCGGCGACTCCGAGGTGGCCTACTACAGCCTCAGCCAGTCCTGGGGTGACCTCGACATCGACGACACCAACGGCTTCGGCCCCGAGACCTTCACGTCCTCCCCCGGCACCAACGGCCTCGAGTACAACGTGCAGGTCCATTACTACAGCAGCCACGGCAACGGCGACACCAACGTCACGCTGCGCGCGGTCTACGTCGATCCCAACGGTGAGGTCTGCGACGTGACCGCCACCCAGAACATGGACTCCTACGAGTGGTGGGACGTGGCCAAGTTCGGTCCGGGCGTTCCCTGCCCCAACTGATCGCCGGCGAGCGATGAGCCCGGAGGGCGCTGGCAGCGATGCCGGCGCCCTTCTTGTATGTTGACGCATGGACAGTGTCCTCGACCGAACCCTCACCGAGCTGGGCGTCAGCTTCACGCGGAAGGAAGCGCTCGCCACGGCCGTCGCCACCGGGCAGTTCGGCCACCTGCCCTGGACCCGCGAGGCCGAAGAGCCCCTCGCCGTGGCCCCCGGCACCGTCGTCGGCGACCGATACGAGGTGCTCGACGAGCTCGGCCGCGGCAGCTTCGGCGCGGTGTTCCGAGCCCTCGATCAGGCCACCGGGGAGCAGGTGGCGGTCAAGGTCCTCACCCGCCCCAGTCCCTCGCTCGTCGAGCGGATGGAGAGCGAGGTCGACGTGCTCCGGCGCCTGGACCTGCCGGGCGTGGTGGGCTTCCTCGACGAAGGCGACTGGGCGGGCCACCCCCACGTCGTCATGCAGCTCGTGCGCGGTGCCCCCTTTCCCGGAGCGAGCCCCGGTCGGAGCTGGGCCACCCTCGGTCCACGCATCGTGGCGCTGTGCGAGGCCGTGGCTCGGGTCCATGCCGCGGGGGTGCTCCATCGCGACCTCAAGCCCGACAACATCCTCTGGGTCGACGACCACCCGGTGCTGCTGGACTTCGGCCTCGCCATCGACGGCCGCCTCGTCCTGCGCGACGCCGAGCTCGCCGGCTCCCCGGCCTACCTCGCACCCGAGCAGTACGTGGGCGACGCCCCTACCGTTCGCAGCGACCTGTTCAGCCTCGGCGTCGTGATCTACGAGGCTCTCACCGGGAAGCGGCCCTTCCCGGGCGACGGGGTCTTCGAGGTCGTGCGGGCCATGCTGGGAACCGATCCCGAGCCCCTGACGTCGCTTGCGGACGTGCCGAGCGAGGTCGCGGCGGTCGTGCACGACCTGCTCTCCCGTACACCGGATCAGCGCCCCGCCAGCGCTGTCCAGGTCGTCCAAGCGCTGACACCCACCCTCCCCCGCCTGCGGCTGAAGGGGCTCGGCACGGAGCCGCTGTCCCGAGAAGGCCTGCAGGTCTTGTTCGTCGGACCCGAGCTCATCCACCACCTCCGCTCCGACCCGGCCGACCAGCTGTGGGCCCGCACCGGAGGCTGGCCGGGGGCTGTGCGACGTACCGTCGCGTCGTGGGCCCGCGCGGGGATCTGCCACGTCGACGAGCACGGTCGGGTGGCCATCGAGCGCCCGGCCGTCGACCGCCTCCGGGCCGGGCTCGCCGTCGACCCGTCCCGGGGTGGCGGGCTCGGGCTCGTCCTCACCGACACGAGCCACCGGTGCTGGTGGGCGGTGCAGCTCCTCGGAAGCAGCGCCACCACGGCCGCCGTTGCGGCCATCCTGGGAGCGTCGGAGGCCACCACCCAAGATGGCCTGGAGGCGCTGTGCGAAGCGGGCGCCCTGATCACCACGCCCACCGGCTGGACCGCCCGGCGGGTGCCCCCCGAGCCTCGGCCGCCCGGCCTGGTCGACGTCGTGCTGCAGCACCTCGACGACCAAGATGAGGCCAAGCTTCGCCTCCTGCTGGACACCGGCCACCTCGAGGCCGCCCCCGCCGTTGCCCTCGCGGTCGCCCAGGCCTGCGTCGCGGACGGGGCCTTCCACCGTGCCTGGACCGCCGCCAGCGAGGGGCTCCGGGTGGAGCGGCGCATGGGTGCGTCCGACGCCGAGCTCCTCCTCTGTGCAGCGAACATCGCCCTGAAGGGGTTCGACAAGGGCTGGCTGTCGATCGTGCTGCGGGAGGCCGAGCGTCGTGGGGAGAGCGAGGTGCGCTGGCTCTGCGCCGTTGCCATCGACATCCTCTCCCGAAAGGGAGTCGCCGCCGACCTGGACCGCGCCCCCCTGACCCAGGGAGCGCTGGAGCTGTGGCGCCTGCGTCTCATCGCCTTTGTCCACCAGACGTCTCCCCTCGCCGACCACCGTGCCTGGGTGGAGGGCATCCGCGAGCAGGCCATGGTGCTCGACCCCAGCGGCCACTCCTTCCGCAACTGGCAGAGCCGTCTCCTGATCCGTCTCGGCCGACCGCGAGAGGCCGCAGAGCTCGGCGAGGCCACGCTCACCGACAGCGTAGACCTCACCCACTGGGCCACCACCATCCTCAACGCCTCCATGACCTGGGTCGAGGCCGGCGACTTCGAACGGGCCGAGGCACTGCTCCACCGGGCCACGGAGCGCACCTCCCTTCTCCGCGCCCCGGCCCTCGAGGCCCACCTCCTGGGGACCAAGCTCAGCCTTGCCTATCGACGCAAGGCAACCGAGGTTCCTCCCGCAGAGTTCGAGGCAGCCCTGGCGAAGCTCGGCAGTCCCGCGGCCTTCGCTTCCCACCTGGTGACCCTCGCGGCGTGTGCGTGGCGGCGCGGCGACGACGCCGAGGGCCTCGCCTACGCGACCCAGGCGGCCGCCCGTTGGCGCGACACCAGCGACCTGTTCTGGTCGATGGCCTGGTCGGTCCAGTGTCTGTGCGGACACGAGGCTACCGCCGCAGAGCAGGACCGCGCGGTGGCAGCGATCCGCCCCGCCGTCCCCCCCGCCCTCCGGGCTCAGGTGCTCGCCGGCCCCGCCCTCGCCGAACACCCCGACCGCGCCGCGCTGTGGGCGGAGATCCGTCCATTACTCCTGGAAATGGACTACCCTCGCGGAGCTCGGCGGGAGATCCTCTCGATCGCCGAGGTTCTCGACATCATGGAGACACGTACATGAGCGCAGACAACACCATGGAGATCGGCAGCGGCGTGTGGAAGCTGAACATCGGCGCCACCACGGTCTACGTCTGGAGCAACCAGACGGGCAACACCACCGTGGAGTACTGGGCCTCCAACGTCGATGGCTTCCTGCCGGTCACCAGCAGCTACACCGCCACCCTCTTGTCCACCACGCAGCCCCCGAACAAGCCGGCCTTCGTGACGTGGGTGTGCAACCAGTACGGGACCCCACCCAGCAGTATCTACATCTACAAGCTCGACAGCAGCTGGGTGAGCCAGGGAAGCGAGACCTGTCCGGACTGCGACGACGCGACCAAGTAGGGCAGCAGGATACGCGGGGCTCCGCAGGAGATGCTGATGCCCACGCCCCCCGTCTGCCCCACTCGGCCTCACGTCCACCGCGAGCACGGGGTCGAACGTAGCGACCCCTGGCACTGGCTGCGTGACAAGAAGGACCCCGAGACCGTCGCCTACATCGAGGCAGAGAACGCCTACCTCGAGGCGATGACGGCCGACCAGGAAGGCCTCCGCAAGGCGCTGTACAGCGAGATGCTCGGGCGCATCCAGGAGACGGACACGGGGGCCAAGATCCGGCGTGGGCCCTGGCGCTACTACAGCCGCACCGTCGAAGGCCTGCCCTACGCCATCCACTGCCGCGAGCCTGCCGAGGGTGGCGAGGAGCAGGTCCTCCTCGACGAGAACCTGCTGGCCGAGGGCCACGAGTACACCAAGGTCGGCAGCGCCACGGTCAGCCCCGACCACAGCCGCCTCGCCTACACCCTCGACCACGACGGCGACGAGATCTTCACCCTCGTGGTCGTCGAGCTCGCCACGGGTGCCGAGGTCGACCGGGTCGACGGCGTGTCGGCCAGCTTCGCCTGGGGGGCCGACGCCTCCGAGCTGTACTGGCGAGAGCTCGACGCCGCCCAGCGCCCTTGGCGGGTGCGGCAGCGCCTCCTGCCCGGCGGCGACGCTGCCAGCGACCGCATCCTCTTCGAAGAACCCGACGACCGCTTCCGGGTCGGGCTGTACCGCACGCCGGTGGGCCGCCACCTGCTCTACGTCGCCCACGGCGAGTCCACCGAGTTCCACCTCCTCGAGGGGCGCGGAGCAGAGGCTGCGCTCCACTGCCTGCAGGAGCGCCGCGACGGCCTGGTCTACGACGTGGAGGTCGGCCACGAGCAGCTGTGGATCCGGTCCACGGATGGCGACGACCCCGCCCGCAAGGCCCCCACCTACCGCCTCTACACCGCCCCCTTCTCCGCCCGCTCCCGGGCCGACTGGGCCGTGCACCTCGACGCACGGGCCGACGTCGACCTCGAAGACGTCTCGGTCTTCCGCGACTTCGTGGTGCGGCAGGAGCGGGTCGATGGCGTGGTCCGCCTGGTCGTGGTCGACCGCCGAAGCGGCGATGAGCACGCCGTGGCCATGCGCGAGGCCAGCTACGTGGCCGGCCTGGCCTGGAGCCCCGAGTACGACGGCAGCGGCTTCCACTACCACTACAGCTCCATGACCACGCCGCCCTCCACCTACCGCTACGAGGTCGAGGAGCGGGGCCGCACCTTGCTCAAGCAGACGCCGGTTCCTGGCTACGATCCGTCCCTCTACAGCAGCACCCGCCTGCATGCCACCGCGCCCGACGGCACGCGCATCCCCATCAGCCTGGTGTGGAAGGGGGGCGCCGAGCTCCCCGAGGATGTGCCCGTGCTGCTCTACGGCTACGGCAGCTACGGCGTGACCATCGACCCCGGCTTCAGCACCACCCGGCCCAGCCTGCTCGACCGCGGCATCGTCTTCGCCATCGCCCACATCCGCGGCGGTGGCTTCCTGGGGCGCCGCTGGTACGAGGCAGCGAAGTTCCACACCAAGGCCCGCACCTTCGACGACTTCATCGCCGCCGGCCGCTTCCTCGTCCGCGAGGGCATCACCCGCCGTGAGCGCCTCGGCATCATGGGCGGCAGTGCCGGGGGCATGCTCATGGGGGCCCCGGTCGACGACCGGGATGCCCTGCAAGCCCAGTGGGCAGCGGTGCGTGCTCGGGTCGCCGCGCGGGAGAGTG